>MDTG01322085.1_pt1 | contig 54306 bp, 42 predicted proteins | sample 811421 | NCBI WGS metagenome assembly MDTG01 (sample SAMN05326645, study PRJNA326480) | marine metagenome | isolation source: seawater | place: Pacific Ocean: South East | collected 2011
GCCCTTGAACGCGACCTGGTCGAGGCGGATGCCCGGGGCGTGCCGCAGCGGCGTGCGCGCGGGCCAGGTCGCGCCGCGCCCAGCGCCCGCGGCCTCGTGCGCGCGCATAAGGCCCGCCTCGCGCAGCATCGTCATCCTCGTGGTCGTGAGCGGTGCGTTGAAATCACCCGCGAGCACGAGCGACTCACCCTCGCGCTCCTTGACCCATTGCGCGAGACGCTCGCTCATCTGCGGGCCCGCGACAAGTTGGCGGAGCCGATTCGGCGCCGGCAGATGCACGCCCATCAGCGTCACGGGTGCCCCGTCGAACGCGATCGTGCCGACGGGCTGGTCGATCCGCCAGCCGTCCTGCCCGGAGAGGGCGTCGGGGACCTCGACGAACGGATGCCTGCTGAGCAGCATGCCCCCCCACCGATGGGTGTTCGGCCAGACGATGTGGGGGTAGGCCTCGCCGAATCGATGGAGGATCTCGCCCGCGCGATCCCCCACGACCTCCTGGAGCATGATCGCGTCGGGCTGTTCGCGTTGGATGATGGCGCCGAGCGTGTCGAGGCCCGCCCGGGAGTACAGCAGGTTGTGCGAAAGGACGGTGAGCGTCGGGTCCGAGATCTCACCGCGCGCGAACGCCTTGTCTTGCGGGCCCAGCATCGCGACGAGACCCGGTCCGGCGTGGACGCCCGCGAGCGCGAGGATGATCGCGCCGAGGCGGCGGTTCCTTGCGAGCAGCGCGACCGATCCGACCACGCCGAGCGCCAGCCCCCCGTGGAAGGCGAAGACCTCGCAGAGCAGCACCCCGAACCCGAGGAGGGCTCGCGGCACGGAATCGCTGGCGGGATCGACGCGCCACACCGCAGGGGCAACGAGCGCGAGCAGGCCCGCGAAGGCGGCGAGCACGAGCCCCGATCGGAACACGGCGCGCAGCGCCCGCGCCGGGAAGTGAGGGACGCTCCTGTGATGCTCTGCCTGCGCCATCGCCGTGACCCCCGCGCTGTCAGCGGGGGTACGGAGCGTGCCGGCCGCGAGTTCGCCCGTCGTCATGCCCTGTCTATCGGACAGCGGCGCGGCCCGCTTCGGGGCGGTGCGACCGGTTCAGCGAATCCTGCCGACGATTCCGCTCACGACCCGGCGCGATCGAACACGAAGCTCTTGCCCTGCACGCCCACTCGGACGGTGTCGCCCGCCCCGAACTCGCCTGCGAGGATCCTGCTCGCCAGCGGGTTCTCCAGGCGTTGCTGGATCGTTCGCTTCAGGGGACGGGCGCCGTAGGCGGGGTCGTACCCTTCCTCGGCGAGCAGGTGCTTCGCCTCGTCGGTGAGCTCGAGCGTGATCTCCCGCTCGCGCAGGCGGTCGCGCAGGCGCTCGACCAGGATCTCGACGATCGCGCCCAGCTGCTCCTTCTTGAGCTGGTGGAACACGACGACCTCGTCGATGCGGTTGAGCAACTCGGGTCGGAAGAACGGCGCCCGCGTGCCGATGTCCATCGTCGCGCGGACCTCGCCCGTCTCCGGATCGATGGAGGGCTTGCCGCTGACATCCGCGCCGGGCCCGCGCCGGATGAGGTCGCGGACCGCCGCCTCGACCTCCCAGTCCTCGGCGCCCGCCTCGGTCATCTGCTGGATGCGCTCCGAGCCCAGGTTGCTCGTCATCACGACGATCGTGTTCTTGAAGTCGACGGTGCGTCCCTGACCGTCGGTCAGGCGCCCGTCGTCGAGCAGCTGCAGCAGCACATTGAACACATCGGGGTGCGCCTTCTCGACCTCGTCGAGCAGCAGCACGGAATAGGGGCGCCGGCGAACGGCCTCCGTCAGCGCCCCGCCCTCGTCGTAGCCCACATAGCCGGGGGGCGCGCCGACGAGACGCGAGACCGCGTGCTTCTCCATGTACTCGCTCATGTCCACGCGGATCACCGCGTCCTCGGTGTCGAAGAGGAACTCCGCGAGCGCCTTGCAGGTCTCGGTCTTGCCGACACCCGTCGGGCCCAGGAACAGGAACGAGCCGATCGGGCGCTGGGGATCGCCCAGCCCCGCCCGGCTGCGACGCACCGCGTCGGACACCGCCCGCAGCGCGTCGTCCTGACCCACCACCCGCTCGCGCAGGTGCGTTTCCATGTTCTGCAGCTTCTCGCGCTCGGTCTCGACCAGTCGCGACACCGGGATGCCCGTCCAGCGCGCGACGATCGAGGCGATCTGCTCGGAATCGACCTCCTCCTTCACGAGCGTGTCGCCCTTCGCCTTGCGCTCGTCCAGGATCCGCTCCGCGGTTGTGATCTTCGCCTCGATCTCGCGGATGTCGCCGTACTGGATCTTCGCCGCCGCCTCGAGATCGCCCCGACGCTGCGCCTGCTCGAGCTCCGTCCGCTTGCTGTCCAGCTCGTTCTTGAGGGCCTTGACCTCCTCGAGCTCCGCCTTCTCGGCCTCCCATTGCGCGTTGAGACCCCGGAACTTCTCTTGCAGTTCCTGCAGCTCGCGCTCGATCCGCCCGGCTTCCTTCTTGGACGCCTCGTCGGACCCGTCCCCGTCACCCATGCGCAGCGCCTCGCGCTCCATCTCGAGCTGCATGATCCGCCGGCGGAGCTCGTCGAGCTCGGTGGGCATGCTGTCGTTCTCGATGCGGAGCTTGGACGCCGCCTCGTCGATCAGGTCGATCGCCTTGTCGGGCAGGAACCGGTCGGCGATGTAGCGATGGCTCAACTGCGCGGCGCTGAGGATCGCGCTGTCGAGGATCCGCACGCCGTGGTGCGCCTCGTAGCGTTCCTTGAGTCCGCGCAGGATCGCGACCGTCTCCTCGACATTGGGCTGGTCGACGAGGATGGGCTGGAACCGGCGCTCGAAGGCGGGGTCCTTCTCCACATGCTTGCGGTACTCGTCGAGCGTCGTCGCGCCGATGCACCGCAACTCGCCCCGCGCCAACGCGGGCTTGAGCAGGTTGCCGGCGCTCACCGCGCCCTCCGCGGCGCCCGCGCCGATCACCGTGTGCAACTCGTCGATGAACAGGATCACCCGCCCGTCGCTCGCGGTGACTTCCTTGAGAACAGACTTCAGGCGCTCCTCGAACTCACCCCGATACTTCGCGCCCGCGAGCAGTTGGCCGACATCGAGCGCGAGGATCCGCTTGTCACGCATGCCGTCGGGGCAGTCGCCCTGCACGATCCGCAGCGACAACCCCTCCGCGATCGCGGTCTTGCCCACCCCGGGCTCGCCGATCAGCACCGGGTTGTTCTTTGTCCGCCGGCTGAGCACCTGCATGCACCGGCGGATCTCCTCGTCGCGCCCGATGACCGGGTCGAGCTTGCCCTGCTGGGCCTTCTCGGTCAGGTCGATCGCATACTTCTTGAGCGCCTCGTACTGCGTCTCGGAGTCCTGGTCGGTGACATGTGACACGCCCGAGGCCTTCCGGAGTTCCCCGATCGCCTCGGCGAGCACCTTCCGGCTCAGCCCAAAGGTCGAGAGCACCTCCTTCGCGGGCCCCGCGACCTCCGCGAGCGAAAGCAGCAGGTGCTCGGTGGAGACATAGCTGTCCCCCAGCGTCTTCGCCTCGGCGTCCGCCTTGGTCATGATCTCGACGAGGGACCGCCCGCCGCTGCCCGCGCCGCTGCTGGTCGTGGGAAGCCGCCCCAGTTCGCTCTGCGCCACGCCCGCAACCTGATCGGGTTTCGCGCCCGCCTTGCTCAGAACGCTCCAAACCGGCCCGCCCTGCTCGGCAAGCAGCGCCGACAGCACATGCAGGCCGGTCACTTCCGGATTCTGGCGGGTGACGGCGTCCGCTTGCGCGGCCGCGAGCGTCTGCTGGGCGATCGTCGTGAATCGGTCGGTGTGCATCAGAAACCTCCTCGGCCCTCCACGCGCGTACCGGCGAGGACGACCGAAAGAGACCGATGCAAGCTGCGCGCCGAGCACCAGAACAGGTAGAAACCGGGCTCAGCAGTCAGAAACGCGGGTTATGGCGCGGCCGGGCTGCCGTTCTGACGGGCCCGCTGCCAATGTGGATTGGATGTGGAAGTGCTGTCGGTTAGGCGTCACGCCGTCAGGTCGAGGCGTTGACCCGTTTCGTTCGCGCCGGGCTTGGGGCTGATCCGCCCGCGACCCGTGTCCAGATCGGGGCGGGGGGTGACCCGCAGGCCGGATTCGCGGGCGCGGGCCCCCACCGCCGCGGCGTCTTCGATCATGCGAACTGCGGCATCGCCTTGAGCTTCCGCGGCGTCGAGCGTCTTCCGAGCCACGGCGACACCGACCTGGCTCCGCAGATCCGCGGAGAAGGTCGATCCGAACGCACTGGACAAGGCCGACAGCATCACCATGGGCATCGGCGTGCCGCCTGACCCACTTCGGGAGGACACCCAAGTTTCTGGAAAATCGTGGGTTCGGCGCGGACAACATCCCGGCGTCCGCGTTCGAATCGGTCAGGCCGAACCCCAAATCGAGGTGGGCGCCACCGGCCGGATCCCCGCCTTCCACTCGGAGGAGGCTTGGCGTTCGCCCGGCTGGGCGGGAGGCTCCCGTGGGGTCAGAAAGGTTCGAACATACACCGATCGGACGCGGACGCCGGGATGTCAATCACGCTGCGCAGTCTACCCGACACGGTTGCACACACAGCGGGCGGAAATCCGAATTCGTGCGAGTTTCCTCATCGGATGCCGGCGCGATCCGACTTGCAAGATCCCCGCCGCTCCCGGATCGCCGGATCGGAAACCGGCATTTTTCTGCCGTCGATCGGCACCGGGAGCGATCCGTGTTGGTATCCTCCCCCGGCGATGCCACAGGTCCGTCCGCCCGACCAGGGGAGGCGAGCGGCGGTCCCCGGCGCGTTCCCCACAGAACGCCCGGTCTCGTGGCGACACTCGTGATGGGGTGGGATGGCCCCGACACCGATTCGTGAACACCGCATCGCCGGCACGGATCCTCAGAGGAGTTCAGCATGCAGGCCCGCGTGACCCGTACCCGTATCGTTGCCGCCGCGCTCTCGGCCGCGTCTCTGCTGCTCGTCGCGGGCTGCTCGAGCACCGGCATCAGCGCCCTTCGCGCGAATCCGACACCCGAGCTGCTCACCTCTGTCGAATCACCGACCGAGGCCGCGAACTCCTACGCGATCCAGAAGAACCTCAACCTGCGGATGATGCTCGATGACGCGGCCCGCGTGATCTACATCGATCGCCCGAGCCGCCTGAACCCGGCGCCTATCCCGGACTGATCCTCGCGCGGCGAGGGCCGCCCCGACATGCCGCGTGGTTCGCCCGTCTTCCCCGCTGCGGCCCCTTGCACACGGGTGTGCTGCCGGGACCCGGAGCCTGCGCGCCGGCTGGCACAGGCGGAACATTCATGAGCGCACAAAGCCGGGCTCCCCTCGCGGGAGCCCGGTTTTCTTTCGTCCGTGTTTTCAGGGCCGAAAGACCCGCGACGGGTCATTTCGCGGTGTACTGGCCGCGCGAGACCTTCTTGAATCGCGGGTCCTTGATCAGCGTCTGGTTGACGATGGTTCGGAAACTCGCCGAAGTCGTCTGGTAGCCCGCACGCTGAACCTCATCGGCCGCCTGCGTGACGCTCATCGTCGTGTTCTTCAGTAGTTTCAACAGTGCTTCGCTCAGGCTCGACTCGTTCTGCGGCCGCCGGCGGGGGCGCCCGCCCGCGGTCATCCCGAACGCGCCGGCGCCGCCCAGCGACTGGATCTCATCCTCGACCTCGCGGATCTGCTGATGCAGGCGGTCGCGCTTGTTGACCAGCCGCTTCATCTCGCGCTCACGGCGCTGCATCTCGCGCTGGAGCTCATCAAAGGACAGATCGTCGAGCGCCGGAGCGCTCGGCGGCTTGGGGGTCGATTTGCGGGTCTTCTTGGTTGTCTTCTTCTTAGCCATACTCGGTGCTCCTCTTGATCCGCCGCGAACGCGAGACCGATCGTCCCGCTCCGGTCCGCGGCCCGGATGCGCACCTCTCTTCCATGAACGCAACACTCTAGGCCCGGAGCATCGTCACTTCGAAGACTTCTATGTATAAATTTTACGCCGAATCCAGAAGGTAGACAGCCGTCAATCTCAATAAGTCAGCGTCCGACAACCGATCGAACTCCAAACTAAACTGGCCCCGATCGGCGAACACGCTCGCCGGGATTGCTCAGGAATCCGCCGACGGATCGAACCCGATCCGGCTCATCAGGTCGTCGAAATGATCCAGATCGAAGAAGCGGATCTGCACCACGCCCTTGCCCGAGCGGTCGACACGGAGCGCCACCTTGGTGCCCAGGTGCTCCCCAAGGCGCTTCTCGAGGGCGCGGGTCTCGACCTGGTCGTCCCCCCCACCCTTGCCCGTTTGAGACCCCCCACCGTCCGCGGCTCGGATCCGACGGGACTCCTCCTCGAGCCGGCGCACGCTCCACCCCTCGCGGCTTGCCTTCGCGGCGGCGTCGATTCGCCCACGACCGGGCGGAAACGAGAGGAGCGCCTTGCCGTGACCCAATCCCAGCAGCCCGGACGCGAGGATGTCCCGGATCGGCTCCTCCAAGTCCGCGAGCCGAAGCAGGTTGGAAACCGACGAACGATCGAGCCCGACGCGCTCGGCGACCGTTGCCTGGGTGAATCCGAAGCTCTCGATGAGCCCCCGGATCGCGTCTCCCCGCTCGATCGGGTTCAGATCCTCCCGCTGGAGATTCTCGATCAGCGCGGTCTCGGCCGCGACCTGCTCGTTCGCGTCCGTGACGATCGCCGGGATCTCCGTCAGACCCGCGAGCCGCGCCGCACGCCACCGCCGCTCTCCGGCAATAAGCTCGAACCGATCCGCGCCGTGGGGCCGAACCGTGATCGGCTGGATCACCCCCACCGATCGGATCGACGCCGCGAGCGATTCGAGAGCGCCCGCTTCGAACTGCTTCCGGGGCTGGTGCGTGCCGGGCACGATCGCATCGACCGCGAGACGATGGATGCCACCCCCTGCTGTCGCGGACCCGGCTGGCTCAGCCTTTGTCGCAGCATCGTGAGGCTTCACCGAAGAGTCCGATAACTCTGGCAATGATACGGCTTCACCATTGGTGTGCCTTGTTGTAAGTTCATTTTTTTCAGGTGTTTGCGTCGAAGGTGCCGCAACCTCAACCGGACGCGGTTTTACTGGTGACGGAGAAGTATCGAGGATCGCACTGAGTCCCTTGCCGAGTCTTTTCTTCGGTTGCTTACGCGCCGTGCTCATCATTCGGCCTCCATGCCCTGCAGGTTTGAGTGCGAAGTGTACCGCACCCGGCGCGCATCGGCAGCGTGTAGGCCAGCACCATGCAGCCGATTCAACCAGCCGATCAGGCAGGGCGTGTTCCACGGGGAACATCGTCGCCGTCGGTCGAGGGGTCAATCGTCGGAAGTACGATCGGTTACTGATCGATGATCGCGATCTCGTCCGCGTCGGTCGTCAGGGCGATGGGGGCCCCCACCGCCGGGACTGCGGTGAGACCGCGTCGGCCGTGGACCATCGCGAGGATGATCCGCCCGTCGACCTCGGCCTCGACATGCGTGGACTCACCCAGGAAGACCGTCGAGCGGACGGTGCCGCGGATTGCGGCGCCGTGGTCGAGTCCGACAATGCGCCACGACTCGGGGCGGACGGAGATCATCACGCGGTCACCCACGCTCGCGTCGCGGTGGGGGAGCGGCAGGCTCCCGAAGGGTGTTTCCACGAGGAACCCCCCATCGCGCTCGTGCGCGCTGCCCTCGATGATGTTGGTTTCACCCAGGAACTCGGCGACGAATCGGTTGTGGGGGCGGTAGTAGCCGTCCGCGGGCGAGGCGACCTGCTCGACGCGGCCCGCGCGGAGGATCGCGAGCCGATCGGCGATGCTCATCGCCTCCTTCTGGTCGTGCGTGACATAGACGGTGGTGATCCCGGCTTCCTTGCAACTGCGGCGGATCTCGTTCCGCAGCTCGTTTCGGAGTTTGGCGTCAAGGTTCGAGAGCGGCTCATCGAGCAGCAGCACATCGGGCTTGATCACCAGCGCCCGCGCGAGCGCCACACGCTGCTGCTGCCCGCCCGAGAGCTGCGTGGGCTTGCGGTCAGCGTAAGGCGTCATCTGAACGGACTCGAGGGCCTCGCCCACCCGCTTTTTTTGTTCTGTTTTTGTAAGGTTACGGATCTTCAGTCCGAACGCGACATTGTCCGCGACGGTCATGTGCGGCCACAGCGCGTAGGACTGGAAGACCATGCCCGTGTTGCGTTTGTTCGCGGGTGTGGTGGTGACTTCTCGATCGTTGAAATAGATCCGCCCCTGGGAGGGATCGATGAACCCGGCGATCATGCGCAGCAGAGTGGTCTTGCCGCAACCCGAGGGTCCGAGCAGGAAGAAAAGCTCGCCGGGCTCGATCTCGATGGAGACCTGATCAACCGCGGTGGTTGTCCCGCCGTCGTGCCCCTTGAAGGTCTTGGTCAGGTTCTCGATTCGGATCGTGCAGGTCATGGCGGGACAGGGTATCGCCCCTGTCTCTTCCGGGTCCGTCCGGCGCGGCTCACGATGCGAGGTTCCCCATCTCCGCTCCGCCCCCAGAATCAGAACGCACGAGCAGCCGCGAGGAGCGGGGGGCGCTCGATCCGTCTCGCTGGATCGAGCGGCACGGCGCCGCGATGTTCGCGTATGCGCGCCTGCGCCTGCCCAGCGCCGAGTCGGCGGAAGAAGCGGTGCAGGCGGCGCTCGCCGCGGCGTGGCGCTCGCGCGATTCGTTCGAACGCCGCTCGAGTGAACGGACCTGGTTGATGGGGATCCTGCGTCACAAGGTGCTGGATCTGCTCGCGCAGCGTCGCCGATCGCGTTCGAGACACGGTGCTCCCGATTCAACCGGAGACAGTGGGGGGGACCTGTTTGTGCGCGGGGGTTTCGCGCAGCCGCAACGCCCCTGGGGACGCGCACCGGATGACGCGGAACTCCGCGAGGCGATCCGTGAGGCCCTGGCAGAGTTACCGGACGCGATGCGGTCCGCGCTCGTGCTCCGCGAAGTCGACGGGCTTTCCGGTCGCGAGGTGTGCGAGGTTCTGGGTGTCAGCGAGACCAATCTGTGGACACTCGTCCATCGGGGCAAGGCCCGCGTCCGGGCGTCGCTCGCCCGTCGGTTCGGCAATGATTGGGAGCACGGTCCGTAAGCAAGGTGTCGTCTGCCATGTGGTTGCGCTCGATCTGGTACATCCTGACACTCCGCTGTGAAGAGGCGGATCGGCTGCGCGCCGTGAACGACCCCGCCTCGCTCAAGCGGCACCAGCGCATCGCGGAACGCGTGCACCGGCGTCTGTGCAAGAGCTGCCGGCACGCGGCGCGGCAGCTTGAGCGCATCGACCGAGGCCTGCGCGAGTTGCGCAGCGACGGCCCGACCACCCATCCGGAGTGGGACGCCTCGCGCGCGGCGCGCCTCGACGCGTCGCTCCGACGCGAGATCGAGCGAGACTGAAAAAACTCCGGCGGCGCTGCAAGGTCGGGGCGGGCCCGCCCGACCCACTCGTGCCCCCGATGGTCGGGGGCGAGAGAGACATCAGCACGAAGGGATCGAAGACATGAAGACCAGCGCGATCGGTCTGTCCATTCTCGCAGGGTTCGCCGCGGCATCGACCGCCTCGACCATCTCCGTCACCATCGAGAACCTCGGACCCGCGGGCGGGTTCAGCTTCACCCCCCTCTGGCTCGGCGCCCACGACGGCTCGTTCGACGCCTTCGATCTCGGCGCCGCGGGCGGCGCCGGCATCACCGCGATCGCGGAAGGCGGGGACACGAGCGTGCTCTCCGCGGCCTTCGCGGGCTCGGGCGTCGATGCGACCATCGCACAGGACACCGGCGCGCCGGTGTTCAGCCCGGGCGAATCGCAGACCGCGATGTTCAATGTGGGCGACGCGATGACGAACCGCTACCTCTCGTTCGCGTCGATGGTCGTGCCCAGCAACGACCTGTTCTTCGGGAACGACAACGCGACGGCGTACGAGCTGTTCGACACCAACGGCGATTTCGTGGGCCCCTTCGAGATCCTCGTTTTCGGGCGCGACATCTACGACAACGGGAGCGAGGTCAACGACGCGAACGGGGACGCGGCCTTCAGCGTCCTGGGCGGCTCGCGCACCGCTGAGAACGGCGTGGTGACCCGGTTCTTCGATGACCCCGGCGCCTCGTCGTACCTCGCGTCGTTCCTGGGCACCGGCACCGCGGACGGGAACACGATCGGCGCGACCTTCGATGAGGGCACGCTGATCGCGCGGATCACGATCGTCCCGGCCCCCGCCGGCGCGGGCGTGCTCGCGCTCGCGGGGATCGCCGCGACGCGCCGGCGTCGCTGATCCACCACGAACGAGGTCCCCCACGAGACCCCGCGCCGCCGACCCGCGGGCGGGGTTTTTGTATGCCTTTGCCATACGGCTCGATTCCCTCGGCTCCCAGCGGGTACGCTCGGGGGATGCACCCCGAATCGCGCCTGGATGCCCTGCGGACGAACCGCGTGCGGAGCGACCGCGACCGCTCGATCGCCGAGACGGTCGCGCGGGCGCGGGAGAAGTACGCGCGCATCGTGCGGGACGGGGACGATGTCGCCGGCGCGTGGGATCGGACTGTCCCCGAACGCTTCCGCGGCACCGCGGCGGTGGTGGGGTGCAAGGGGGGCGTGCTGACGATCCGATGCCGCTCCGCGTCCGACCGCTACGCGCTCGACCGCTGGCTGCGCGCCGGGGGCGAGCAGGCGGTGCGCGACGCGGCCCGCGCAGCGGTCAAGCGTGTGAAGCTCGTGCTGCGTTGAGCGCGTTTCCAGCAGCGATCAGGGGCACCCCGCGGTGAACGCGCCGACGAAGGCGTTGATGTCCGCGAGGTCGAGGAACGAGTCCCCGTTCAGATCGCCCAGCGGGCTGCCGCTGCTGAACAGCGAAACAAAGGTGTTGATGTCGGAAAGGTCCAGCACGCCGAAGGGCGAAGCGAGGTCCGCGACGCTGCACGGGAGCGTGCGCGCAAAGACGCGGTTGCGACCGCTGATGATCTCGCAGGGATAGCCGAGGATCGCGACATTCGCGAAGTTCCCGACGATGATCTCGTTGGGGCTCACGACGAGGTCGTACTCCGTCCCGCGCGGCGGGAGCGGAACGCCCTGGGCGAACGCGAGATTGAGCGTGCCGTCGACCGCGGTGCCGCCGAGGCTGACGACGCTGTTGTGGCCGTCCTCGGTGATCAGCACCCGGAGCGATGATGCCGGGCCGCTCTGGAGCGAATCAACGACCAACTCGCGCGATTGCGACTGCGGCGTGGGGCTGGGGAGGATCTGCCCGTTGTTGAACAGCGGAGCACGGATCTCACCGAAGCCCGAGAGCGCGCCGGTGTTGGTGAACGATCCGTTGGGGATCTCGACGATGCCCCGTTGGAGCTCGAAATCGCCCGCGTTGCTGATGCCGTTGGCATTGTCGGACCGGAGGAACCCCGGGTCGATGTCGAAGGACCGCCGGACGAAGATCCGCCCGCCGGGCCCGTTCGTGATGCCACCCGAGACGACGAACCCGTCGAGGCCGAAGACATTGAGCAGCCCGTTGTTCGTCAGGTTCATCACGAACCCCCCGGGCACAAGAGTGGGCGGGATGAGCCTCAGTTCGCCGTTGTTGGTGAACTGCCCGAGCAGGCGGTTGTTGAAGATGAGCGGGCCCGAGAGCACGCCGTCGCCGTCCGAGTACCTGAACTCGCCCTCGTTGATGACCTCGGAGATCCGCGCGTCGAGCGAGGACCCGTCGCCGAAGCTGAACCGTGCGCCCTCGCCGATGAGCAACTGCTGGCTCTGGATCAGGCCGTCCTGGACTCTGAACTCGCTGGATGTCGACGCGCTCTCCCGCACATCGATCAGCCCGGCGATGAGCGTCCCACCGCTCATTGAGAGATCGGCGTTGAATGCTGGATCACCGCCGACCCGGAATTCGTCCGCATCGACGACACCCGCCGTGAAGAGCATGTCCCCGTCGCCGAGCGCACCGATGTTGAACGACCCGGCGTTGAGCCCGCCTCCGTTCATGAAGACGCGACCTTCACCGGCGGGGTCATCGCCCACCTCGACCTCGGTGGTGCTGACAGTCCCTCCGGACAAGAACATCTGGCCGACCCCGCCGGGGGCGCTGCCGATCAGGAGGGTGTTGCATTCCAGCGTGCCGCCCTGCACATCGAGGAACTGCTGCTCGCCGTCGGGGTTGGTCTCGCCCACCACGATCGTGCCGGACTGGACGAGTCCGTTGTTGAGTTCGAACCCGGCGGTGCCGCCGGCGCCGATGAAGAGCGTGGATGCAAAGAACGATCCGCCGAACACGGTGACGGTCCCGTCGGCATCCGCCTTGCCGACGCGCGCGAAGCCCGCGTCCACGGTGCCGTCGAACTGTTGCAGGGAGCCGGTCGAACCGGCCGCTGCGCCCACATCGAGTGTGTTCGGAAAGAGCGTCCCCCCGGTGATGGTCGCCTGCGCCGTTCCCTGGGCGGCGTCACCGATCCCGACCGTCGTCGCGAAGACCTGACCGCCGCCCACTTCGAGCAGCCCGCTGCCGCCCAGGCCGACCCGAATATTTGGAGCGCTCAACGATCCGCCTTCCACGATGAGCTCGCCGTCGGTGCCCGCGTCCTGGGCGATGTGCACCCGCGCCGCGCTGAGCGAACCCCCGGTGACGAGCACACGCCCGAAGCCCGGCTCCTCGCCCACGGTCTCCTCGAAGTCGCCGATGGTCAGCGTCCCGGTGATGTCGAGATCGCCCCCGGTGCCCACATTGAGCTGGGGTCGGAGGCCCCCCGATTCGCCGGCGAATCCGACGGTGCACTCACCGGCGGTCGCGGACCCGCCGAAGAACCGCGCAAAGCCCCGTCCGCCGTAGCCCACATAGAACTCGCCGATGTCGAGCGTGCCATCGGTCATGATCAGATCGGCGGGTCCACCCGGCGCGCCTGAGGTGCTGTCGATCGAGAGGTAGACCTCGTCGAAGTCCGCCGAGCCCCCGTTGATCTCAACGGTGCCCTCACCTTCCGAGAAACCCACATACAGGGTGTTGAACGATGAGATGGGGCCCACCGAGCCGGTCCCTGAGATCTCGAGCAGACCCTCTCCGCCCAACTGACCGACATAGATCGAATTCGCGTTGAGGCTGCCGCCGCTGACCTTGAGATCGTTGCGGAGCGTGCCGTTGCCCACGAGGATGGTCGCGCTGCGAAGCAGCCCCGCCGACTGGCTCAGCAGCGTCCGGCCCTGACCCGACCCGGTGCCCGCGAGGATCGTGATCGCCTGGACCGGCAGCCCGAGTTGCCCATCGAACAGGCAGGTCGAGCGCGTCGTGAATCGGACCAGGTCACCGTCTTGAGGAATGCCACCTCCCGCGGGTCCGCCCTCGCTGAGCGACCAGTTCCCCGCGTCATCCCAGAACCCGATCAGCGGGGCGACCCAGTAGCGATCGCTCGATCCTCCGGCAGTCGCGGCGCCCGCCGCGAATACCAACAGCCACGACGACGCGATCGATCGGACCGGCATGATGTTCCCTCTTCCCCACGAATGATCAATTTGATCGGATTTTGATTGGTTTTTGCCCCCGCTCGGCCTGTCAGTGTAACCAGAACGAGGGTATTTTCCGCGGCCTCTTTTCGCAAGCGGAGCGAAGCGGGCAGCCTCACGACCCGTGAACTCTTCTGAAAAACCGTGGCGTGCCAGCGGCATTCCCGCAACCAGCGCCCGATTCGACCGGTATGGTGGGTATCACATACTTTGTTTCACATAGTATAAATGAGCAGCCGATGTCCATGCTCGGGAGGACGACACGATGAAGATCGAGCGGGAACTGATGCGGGGCGCGGGGCCGACCGCGGTGCTGCGCCTGCTGAGCGGGCGCGAGATGTACGGCTACGAGCTCGTCGAGGCGCTCAGCGCCAAGACCGAGGGCGTCCTCGCGATGGGGCAGTCGACGCTCTACCCCATGCTCTACAACCTGGAGGCGAAGGGAGAGATCGAGGCGGAATGGAGGCAGGGCGATTCGGGCCGCGACCGCAAGTACTACCGCCTGACGGGCAAGGGCAAGAAGAGGCTGGAGCGCGACACCGAGGCCTGGCGGGCGCTGATGAAGGCGATGACCTCGCTGGGCGTGCTCGAGCCCGCGACGGTCCGGGCGCTGGTGACAGGAACGAACGGTGGGGGGGTGCCGGCATGAGCGGGCGTTCGGACAACAGCGCGGGGGCTGACGCCCCGAGCCGCGGGCGCGACCGCCTGCGCGCACTGCTGCACACCAACCTGTTCTCCCTTGGCGATGTGATCGGCTGGATCCGCGGGCGCGAGCCTTGGTGGCCCGCGGTGATCGAGCGGGCGGGCCTCCCGGCGGCGGTGGACGAGCGCGTGCGCACGATCGTCAAGAAAACACGCCTGTGGAACAACGAGCGGTGCGAGGTCGCCCGGGAACTGTGCAACCATGCGCACGAAGCCCTCGACGCGGGGCGGGAGCCGAACTCCATCGCCGAATCACTGGGCGAGCCGAAGACGGTCGCCCGGCTCATCCGCCGATCGATGAAGCGGAAGCGCCCGCTGACCTGGCAGATCCGCGCGTGGACGCTGCGAGGCATGGGGATCACCGCGTGCGCGCTGCTCCTGATCGCGGGGTTCATGGCGGCGCGGTTCTACATCGGTGCGCCCAGCGTGACACGGAACTTCCTCGCGGAACTGAACGCCCCGCTGGAGCGGTACGACGACGACGAGAAGGCCTGGCCCCTGCTGAAGCAGGCGTGGGCGAGCGTGGGACCCAAGCAGGCGCGGGCGCAGGACGCGATGAACGAGCGCGCAAGCATGTACCAGATCGCGAACGGGCAACGGGACGACTATGACCCTCGATTGATACAAACGGGCATCGAACTGCTGCCTCGTGTGCCGACGGACCACCCGGACTACGACGCCACGCTCGCGCTCTACCAAGACATCGGGCCCGAGCTCGACCTGATGCGCAAGGCGGCGCGCCGGCCCGTGATCGGGCGTCTGTTCTCGACCAAGCAGCAGGAACTCCCCGAGGAGTTGTACAACGACCCCGAAGCCCGGGGCTGGCTCGGGGACCCGATCCCCGACAGCGACGACCCCGCGGAGCAGGACATGCTCATTGGCGTGCTGCTGCCCAGCCTGGGCCCGCAGCGGTCGTTCGCCCGCTGGTTCGCCTTCGAGGCGCAACAGCGGATCGCGGAGGGCGACGCGCCGAGGGCTGTCGATTCAATCGAGACGATTCTCCGGCTGGGCGACCAGGTGGAGCAGGATAACTTCCTGATCGGTTACCTCGTCGCGATGGCGCTCGAGGACCTCGCGATCCAAGCGGTGTCGGACATGCTCGCCGGGCACCGGGACGCGTTCGCCGACGAGGACCTCGTGCGCTTGGCGCACCTGCTCGGGCAACCCCGCCTCCAGCGCATCCCGCTCGAGGGCGAGGAAATGGTCATGCAGGATTTCCTGCAGCGCACATTTACGGACGACGGCAACGGGGACGGGCATTTCACCAACGAGGGCCTTGAGATGCTGCGCCAGCTCGAGTGGCTCAGCGCGACCATCAGCGACGGCGTCGTCGAGTCCTCAGCGATGGCGGTGCAGGTCGCGCTCATCGGCTCACGGGCCGACCAGCAGCGGATGGCGGACCGTGCCTTCGCGTTGCTCCGCGAAGAAGAAGGAGCGGGGTATGAGCTGTACCGCAGCGCAACGCCCAGGTCGGACATGTTCGTCGAGACGCTCGACGAGCACCGCTATCGCCCGCTCCGGATCATGCTGCCGGCACTAAGCAATGTCGTGATCAAGAAGCTCGAGCGCCGGGCGCGGGTCGAGGCGTGCCTGGCCGCGATCGGCGCGGAGCTCTACCGGCGGGACACCGGCGGGTGGCCGGGCTCGATCAGCGAGCTCGTGCCGCGCTACCTGCCCTTCGTGCCCGAGGACCCGGTGACGGGTGACCCGCTGAAGATCAATCCGGGCGAGCGGGTCGTCACGGTCTATTCCGTCGGGCGCGACGGGGACGATGACGGGGGCGCGATGGACCCGACGAAAGAGGCCGACATGCGCCCGCGCACCGCGGTGACGATCTACGACCAGACCGCGGACCGCATCGTCGTGATGCCCTACGCGGAGGTCCAGCCCGTCGAGGACGGGGACTGGGTGCTGTTCCCGCGCCCGGAGTGAAGATGCGGAAGTGAGGACGGATCGGTCGCGGTTCGCGTTCAGGGGCAGCCCGCGAGGAACGCGCCCACGAACAGGTTGATGTCCGTCAGGTCGAAGATCCCGTTGTTGTCGAGGTCGCCCGCGCTGTCCTGCGTCGTGAAGGCCGCGACGAACGCGTTGATGTCCGACAGATCGAGCACGCCGAACGGTTCGGACAGGTCCGCGTCGTTGCACGCCGGCGCCGCGTTCTCGATGCCCGCCCAGAACCCGCCTGTCAGCGTGTAGACCCCGCCCGAGAGCGGCCCGCTCGCGTCGGGCTGCCCGATCGTGCCCGAGAGCGTGTAGGCGCCGCCGGCACTCGTGCCGCCGCCCCCGTCGATGGTGGACCAGGAGATGGAATACTGGGGACCCGCGAGGGCGAGCGAAGCGCCGATCGCGAGCGTGAGCGTGGTCGTGCGAAGCGTGGTCATTCGGTCTTCTCCCTCTGAGCCCGCGGCGCGAGTGCGCTCACGAGCGTCTCGAGACGCTCGAGCCTCTCGCGCAGGGCGTTATTCTCGGCGCGGAGCTCTCGGATTTCTTCCGCGTGCCGCCGGTCGGCACGGTCTTTCTCGGTGCGCAGTTCTTTGATCGCCTCGACGATCATCGCCTCGTATCCCTGCGGCTCGATGTACAGGTAGCCGTCCTCGTTCTCGTGCACCCATTGCGGGAAGACCTGCGCGACCTGCTGGGCGATCCAGCCCCGCTGCTCGCCGGGCGTGTAGGACACATGGTCGGGGTCGCGGTACTCGTAGGTCACGCCCTCGAGGCGCACGAGGCGGTCGAGCACGCCGGGCATGGGGGCGATGTTCTTCTTGAGGCGCTCGTCGGAGAACACCGCCCAGAGCCCGCCCCCGGTCTTCGCGGCGCTCCCGTTGACGGTGAGGTTGAACCCCGCCGCGGCGGTGCCGATCCCGACGAGCGAGCCCTGGAAGTTCGTGCTCTCGATGTTCACGATGCCCGAACCCGAGTCGATATTGACATTGTTGGTCGCGTCGATCTCGACGATGTTCGTTGAATTCAGGTCAAAGAGGGCCGTCGCGATCTCGACCTCGGTCCCCGCGTCGAGATCCATCCGCAGCGCCGCTTCCATATCGACGCTCGACGCAGCCTGCACGAAGAAGTTCCGGTCGGCGAACACAAAGAAATCCATCGGGCGGAAGGTGAAGTCGAACGGGTTGCTGAATGTGAAGTTGCTGTCGGCCTCGAACAGCCGCGTCGACAGCTTCATCGACGGGCTCCCGTCCGCCTCGGCGATCAGCAGACCACGGTCGCTCTCCTCACCCACCTCGATATGCACGGGCTGATCCGGGACCGCGACCCCGATCCCGAGATCCCCCGCGACATACGCGTCCCCCGCGGGCACCGCGGTGTTGTTCGCGCCGATCGACACGCCGCCGTTCGCGTTGACCCGGAGCCGGGTCGTCGGCCCGACCTGGACCCGCAGCGCCGATTCGCCGAGGTTCGATGAGACATGCAGCCGGTCGCTGGGCGAGCTCTGCCCCACCCCGACGAGCCCCGTTCCCCCGGTGCCCCCGAGCAGAACATCGCCGCCCTCGACATTGAGGTTCAGCGTCGCGGGCTGCCCGTTGCTGCGGGCCATGATCTCGTTGTTGTCCAGCGCGATGTTCAGCGAAGATGTGCTCCCGAAGACGGCGTAGCCGTTCTGCCCCGCCGCCGACGCATCCGATCCGCTGACCACATGGAAATTCACCAGGGGATCGCCCGCGCCCGCGATCTCGAGCCTCGACGACGACATCCGCAGCACATCCGCCGCGGGGGTCCGCAGGATCCCGGCGCTGACGCGCTCGAGCCCGTCGCGGTCGAACGCGAGCATCGAGGGCACGACGCCCGATGTCTGCACGGAGAAGACCGTGCCGTTGAGCGCGAGCCCCGACCCGGCGGCATAGGTCGTGTTGTTGTCGATCCCGTCGGCAAACGGCGCCGGGATATCCGTCAGCCCCAGCCAGCTCGTCGTCCCGGGCGGGCCGACCGGCCCCACCGGGCCCTCCGGACCGACTGGCCCCTGCGGGCCCGCGACGCCCTGAGGGCCTTGCGGTCCAGCGGGCCCCTGTGGACCGTCCGGGCCCTGAGGCCCCTCGGGCCCCGCGGGGCCCTCGTTGCCCGCGAGCGCGAACTTCGCGTAGGGCGCAGGCGCCACACGCTGGCGCGGCGAGAGCGTCGTGTACGCCCCGCCGTCCCCGGGCGTGCGCACATCGATCTCGATCCAGACCTCATCGCCGATGAACACCAGCGGGCCGAAGTCGAGGTCCAGATCGAACAGGCCGCCCGCGACGCTCGCCGTCAGCAGCACCTCCGATCCGACCTGCACCCCGCCCGCCGCGCTGTCGTACGCGCGCACGCGGAATTCCGCGCTCCCGCTGTACGCCTCGCCCGCGGCCTCGAGGCGGCCCTGGTAGACGAAGCCCGGCGCGACGGGCGCGAACGCCCGCGCACCGCCCGCCGCGGCGGCCAGGGCGAGGACGCAGGAAATCCCGCGCGCAAGAAGCCATTTGCGATGCATGCCGATCCCCTTCCCTCTCTGGTGTGCAGCAGTGTGCGCACGCGATCGCCGAATCGGCGAGGGACCGCAGCGTATCCGAAACCCCCTCTTGCTCCAAGCGCAAGGCTCGAACATCGCGCCGCAACGATCCCCGATCAGCGCGGTATTCTCGGACGCATGGCGTTGGCCCTCGGCATCTTCTGGCTCGTCATCGGCGCGATCCCCGCGGCGCTGCTCATCATGGTCCTCGTCCGAGGGCTCACCCTCCCGCGAGGCCTGAACGCCGGCGCGCCGAGCGTCTGCGGACGCTGCCGACACGAAATCGCGCCGGTCTCCGCACAGACACCCATGCTCGAGCGCTGCCCCGAGTGCGGCACGCCCTACACCGTGGGGGGCGTCCTCACCCTCGCGCTCGCGAAGAAGACCCGCCCCGGGCTGGTCACGCTCATCCTCACCTGGACCATGATCGCGGGCACCGTCACGCTCATCGGCGCCGGCATCGCCCAGTCCGTTTCCTATGCGGCGAACTACTCGAGCGGCATGCAGCAGTCGTTCTCCCAGTCGATCGGCGCCGTCCGTTCCGACGGCGGCGCACCCACCACCCAGCCCGGCTACAGCGTCCGGTTCGACGCGGACCTCCGGCACCAGTGGTCGAGCGCGACAGGCGGGACAATCGCCCTGACCATCCGCCCCGACGCGGGGCCCTCCACGCGCGCCGAGATCGACGCGGCGGCGGGCTCGTGGGTCCTCCCCGCAACCGGCGCTGCGGGCGACGCGTTCGACACCGCCGCCGCGGAGCGCGCGCTCACCGCTGCCGGGATCGACACGACGACCGCTTGGGCGCGGTACGAAGCCGACATCCTCGCGGGCGCCGTGGAGTATCTCCGGCGCGACCCGGGCACAGCCGTCCACGATGTGCTGGGCAACGCGGGCCCCGGCGCCACCTCGATCACCACGAGCCCGACGGGCGTGCTCGGCGCGACGGTGACGACGACCACCACCGTCGGCCCGTCGGGCTCGAGCACCAGCGTCACCCGGTCGATCACCTGGGCGCCGGGTCACCTCACCGCGACGGCGCAGTCGGGCGATTCATCCTCCGCCCTCTCGTTCGCGTTCGAGAGCAACACCGTTGATCAGTTCCACAGCGGCTCCCCCAGCCTGCACGCCTACGACGGCTCCATCCGCGTGGGCTTTCTCGATGAAGGGACCGGGCCCGTGCTCGGGACGATCACCATTTCCGTGCGCCCGCCCGAGGGCTGGCCCGTCGAGATGGTGTACGAGCCCGGGCGCGCGCACGCGGCGATCACCCGCGCCGGGGAATCGAGCGAGGCGTCCCCCTCGTCCCACCCCGAGGCGATCGCGCTGCTCGCCGACACCGCGGGCCTCACCACGCCCTCGGGAAGCCCGGACCCGGGTCTCGAGGATCTCCTCGATCTGATCGTCGAACTCGAGGTCAACCCCACCGCCTACGACACCGTCAGCGCCTACGGCGCGTCGGGCGGGGGCAGCGCGATCGCCGCGACCCCGCCGGGCGACGGCAACCCGGACGGCGGGTTCGTCACCGTCGCGCCCGCGAGCAACCAGTTCAACTATGCCCCGAGCGGCGCGATGGTGCCGATCCCCATGATCGTCGTCCTGGGGATCGGCATCCTCTTGTGGATGGTCGGCATCGTGCTGATCGTGCTGCGCCGCTTCAGCCTCTATCCCGAGGCGGTCGTCGTCACCGGCAACCCCGCGAGCTCCGCGTCGTAGAACGCCTCGTCCTCATCCGTGAACACCTCGTGAGGCTTCGGTGGACGGTCCCCCGCCGCGTGCTGGTTGGTGCTCTCCAGGTTGCCGGTGAGCCGGCTCAGGTAGCTCTGCAGCCTCGTCGTGTTCGATCTTGGAAGGGCCGGATCGCGCACGACGGGCGCCTCCCCGATGAACGACGCGATCTCCTCGATCAGGGTGTGCGTGTCGCGCACGATGCGCTCGAAGTCGACGACCAGCACCCCGGGCTGCGCGCGCCACGCGCTGACATGCTCGCCCCACACCCGCACGCGCGAACGCCCCCGGTCATCGGTCTGTCGGATGAACTCGGAGAACGGCACACGCGCCGCGGGGTCGAACACCCGGCGCCAGGTCCACATCGAGCACATCACCTTCTTCCCGTCGCGCCACACATAGATGGTCTTCGCCTTCGCGAGCAGGCCCTCGAGGAACGGTCGTCTCGCGGGGTCGACCGCGTCGTAGCCGGGCTCGCTGTGCGTCTTGAGCAGCGGACGCCGCGCCTTGCTGAGGATGCGCAGCGCCTCGCGCTCGCCGCACGCGACGGGGTGTCCCGCTTCGAAGCGATCGAGGTTGAGGTAGGAATCGTGCGGGTTCTCGAGCGGGAGCATCCGCGGCATGCACGCCGGGAAGTTCCGCCTGATCAGGTCGAGCGTGAGATGGGTGCCCGAGCGCCGATGGCTCGCGACAAGGACGGGCCCTCCCACGCCATCCAGTGAGGGTGCGGGGCGTTCGAGGACGCGCGATTCGATCCGGACCGCCGCGTCCCCAGCCGTCTTGACGATGTCGTGCACGAGCCGGCGCATGGGATGGAGGGTACCCGCGCCGGGCGAGCGCGAGGGGCTCAGTAGTCCGCGCCGCGCACGCCCTCGGGGGTGTTGTTGAGGCGCTCGCTGCCCCCCTCGCGGAGGATGTTCGCGACACCCTCCGTCGCGTCGAGCGGGTTGTGGGTGCTCGCGTGCCCATCGGGGAACGCCATGGGGGTGGGCGCGTCCCAGTGCCCCTCCCGCAGGGCGGGTTCCCTGGGCAGGTACGCGAGGTGCGCGTCGTAGAGCAGGACCTTCTGGGTGGGGAAAACGACCTCGTGGGCGCGCACGCCCCGGATCAGCCCGTCGGTCTCCGCCGGGGGTGCGTCGCCCCAGAGCGTCGGGTCCGCGAGGAAGCCGTGCGTCAGCCTCCAGGAGACGGAGGATTCGGGCCCCGGCCCGTCGCCCCCGAAATCGAAGTCCTCGTTCTCGGGCAGATCGGTGTCCATCCCGGGGCTGACCCAGGTCGGGTAGCCCTCCTCCCAGGGCACCACCGACGAGACGAGGCTGGGCCAGGCCCAGCCCAGCATGAACAGGTCGTTGGTCGCGACGATCGTGCCCTGCGGGTACCACTCGATGGTCAGGAACCGCATGCCCCCCATCCCGCCCAGCGGGTCGGCGCCGGGCTCGACGAACGGGTAGCTGTCCTGGTTCTGGTCGAGGTACATCTGCATCGCGGCCGCGTTGGACTTCGCGTTCGCGAGCGCCTGCGTGCGGTAGGCGCTCACACGCGCCTTCCCGAGCGCGGGGAGCAGGATGCCGATCAGCAGCGCGATGATCGCGATGACGACCAGCAGTTCGACGAGCGTGAAGCCGCGCGGTGTGCGCATGATCCGGTTCCTTTCTCTCGCCCGTCGCGCGGGCGTCGGTCTCTCATCAATCCTGCGTCGCCTCGCGTCGGCTGCGCATCATCGACTGCAGCTTCGACGAGGCCTCCTCGGACACCAGCGCCAACCGCATCGCGACGGGCTGCCAGCGCCCCGACGCGTCGTCGAGGACGAAGTACATCGAGGGCCCGAGGTCGGCGGTGTCGCCCCGCGTCGACGCGAGCTTCGCGGGCGCCCAGACCTCTGCGGTGCGCGCGCCGTTCCGCGCCGCTTCTGCCGCGGCGGGGAACACCGAGGAGAACGGGATGCTCATCTCGCGGACGGTCGTCGTCTCCCCCGTCTCGTCGTTGGTCGTTTCCATGACGCCCACCATGATCGGGATCGCGGTGACACCACCGGGCACGCCCGGCATGTCGGGCATGCCCATCGGGACGGCCCCCTGCCGGGTGGCATCGACGGAGCGGATGCGGGCGGCGCCCATCGCGAGCCGCGCGTCGGCGAGATAGCCCGTGAGACGATCGAAGAGCGCGCCGCCCGCGTCCGGGTTGGAGGCGCCCATGTCGGTCAGCGTGCGCACGAAGCTGTCCCGGTCCCCCGCGAGCAGGGGCTGCATGAACGCGGCCCAGGATTCGATCAGCCCCCGCCGCCGCGCGAGGGTGACGCCCTCGAGCGCGTCGTCGGTCTCCGCGTCGAGCGCGAGCTGTCCCGCGCCGTCTTCGAACGCCCGCCTCGCGGCGTCGCGATCCGGGAACTCGAATGCGTCCTGGTACGCCTGCGCGCGCTCGAGGTTGGCCTGCATCCATTCGGGGGGCGGGCCCTCGATCTCGACGCGCTGCCCGGTGCTCGGCCCTTCTGCGGGCGCCGCCGAGGGCGAAGGCTGGGCGCGCGCGGCTTGGTCCGCGGAACGGACCGTGCGGCCTGCGCCCAGCGCGTTGTATCCCAAGTAGATCGCGAGGCCCAGACCCGCGGCGGCGCCCGCGGCGGCAAGGATGATCCTGATCTTCGGGTCCATCGTGTTTCCCCCTTGCCGGCGCCCCGACCCGCGCGACGCTTTTCGCGGCGAACGGGTGCGCACCGGCGCTGCTTTTTTCGACTCGGTCCGGGATTCCGGATCGTGCGGAGCGATGCGCCCCGCCTGTGGGGATGCCGCCGGGGCTATCGTCCGTCAGGAAGTTCGCGGAATCTGCCGCGGAAGGTCCGGGAGGTCAGCATGAAGCACGATCACGCCGCGATGATGGAGGCCGCCCGCTGTGCCGTGGTGAGCGCCGCGGGCGTCTGCCGCGAGGTGCAGGGGGCGCTCGAACAGGTGCGCTCGATCACCAAGGACGACAAAAGTCCGGTGACGGTCGCGGACTTCGCGAGCCAGGCGATCGTGGCGCTCGAGCTCCGCGATCGCCTGGGGGAGATCTCGCTGGTCGCGGAGGAAGCGAGCGCGTTCCTGCGCGCCGACGAGCACCGTCCCCACCTCGAGGCGACACTCGCGGCGGCCCGCGAGGTGCGCCCCGAACTCGATGAGGATGGCCTGCTCGAGGCGATCGACCTCGGGAGCGGGGACACGAAGCACGCGGGGTTCTGGACGCTCGACCCGATCGACGGGACCAAGGGCTTCCTGCGAAACCAGCAGTACGCGATCGCGCTCGCGTTCATCGAGGACGGCACCCCGACGGTGGGGGTGATGGGCTGCCCCAACCTGCCCCGCGACATGGGCGAGCCGCTCGATGTGCCCGACTCGGAGGGCTGCCTCTATATGGCGATGCGCAACGAGGGGGTCTACGAGACCTCCGGGAGCGATGCGGCTGACAAGCCCATCCGCCTGACCCGCCTCGACCACGACGCGGGCGAAGAGATCGCGGTCTGCGCCTCGGTCGAGAAGGCGCACACCGACCTGGGCAAGGTGGGCGAGATCCTCGAGGTGCTGCGCACCGAGCACGGGGAAGCGGTGGGCGAGCCCGTGCGACTGGATAGCCAGTGCAAGTACGCGGTCGTCGCGCGGGGACAGGCGGACGCCTACCTGCGCCTCCCAACCCGCAAGGGGTACATCGAACGGATCTGGGACCACGCGGCGGGGTCGCTGATCGCGGCGGAGAGCGGCGCGGCCGTCAGCGATGTCTTCGGTCGCGAGCTCGATTTCTCCCACGGGCGCGGGCTGGAGACCAACAAGGGCATCGTCTGCGCCCCGCCCCGCCTGCACGGGCTGCTGATCGGGGCGATCGAGTCGCTGGGCATCGGGCGGTGACGCGGGGCGGCGCCGGGCCCGGATCGGCTGACCCGATGGGGCGGAATCGCCGATACTAAAGATCCATGCTCCCGGCTCTCCCCGATCCATACCAGCCCTGGGCGATGGCGATCCTGCTCCTCGGCATGGTCGCGGTGCTCGTCATCAAGCACTTCGGCACCGACATCGTGCTCATGGGCGTGCTGACGGGGTGCGTGCTGCTGGGGCTCGTGGAGCCTGCGGCGGCGGTGGGGGGATTTGCCAACCAAGGGCTGGCGACGGTCGGGCTGCTCTACATCGTCGCGGCGGGGATGAAGGAAACGGGCGCGACGACGATGCTGGTGAGCCGCCTGCTGGGTCGTCCCAAGAGCCTGCTGGAGACGCAGGCGAGGCTGACGCTGCCCGTCGCGGGGGTCAGCGCGTTCGTGAACAACACGCCGATCGTCGCGATGTTCCTGCCCACGCTCTCCGGGGTGGCGCGCCGGGGCGGGTTCCCCGCGAGCAAGCTGTTCATGCCGCTCTCGTTCGCGTCGATCCTGGGCGGGGTGTGCACGATGATCGGCACGAGCACGAACATCGTCGTCGCGGACCTTCTCAACACCGGCGCGTTCCTGCACGAGGGCGCCGCGGTGTCGATGGGCATGTTCACCCTCACCCCCGTGGGCCTCCCGCTCGCGGCGCTGGGGCTGGGCTACATGCTGCTGCTCGGGAGGCGGTTGCTGCCCGAAGGCGACGCGACCCACCCGACCGACCCGGCGCAGCGCAGGCAGTACATGGTCGCGATGCGCGTGCCCGAGGGGTCGGCTCTCGCGGGGCGGTCCATCGAGCAGGCGGGCCTCCGCAACCTGCCCGGCCTGTTCCTGGCGCGGGTCGACCGCGGGGAGCGGAGCATCGTCGCGGTGGACCCCGACGAGCGACTGCTCGCGGACGATGTGCTCAACTTCGTGGGCAATCTCGAATCCGTCGTCGACCTGCAGCGCACGCGTGGGCTGGTGCCCATCACCGACGAGCAGGGGGCGATCGGGAACCGCTCGCAGCTCACCGTGACGGAGGTCGTCGTCAGCGCGTCGAGTTCGCTGATCGGGCGGAGCATCCGCGACTGCGGCATCCGCACGCGCTACAACGCGGTCGTCGTCGCGGTCCACCGGCGCGGGCACCGACTCGCGGGCAAGATCGGCTCGATCGTCCTGCAGGCGGGCGACACGCTGCTGCTGGAGACGGACAAGGACTTCATCGCGCGGCACGGCGAGAGCCGGGATTTTTATCTCGCGACGGAGCGCGCCGAGACCGCCTCGCCCAGGCACGAGCGGGCATGGATCGCGCTGGCGATCCTCGGCCTGCTGGTCGTCGCGATCACGACGCGCGTCGTCACCCCGCTCACCGCGTCGCTCGCCGCGGCGGGGCTCACGATCCTCACCCGGTGCTGCACCGGGCCCCAGGCGCGCGCGAATGTCGACTGGCAGGTGCTCGTGACGATCGGCGCCGCGTTCGGGATCGGGCGCGCGATGGAGCAGACCGGGGCGGCCGAGTCGCTCGCGCACGGCATCGTGGGCCTCGCGGAGCCCTGGGGTCCCGTCGCGATCCTCGGGGTGATCTACCTGATGACGGTGCTGTTCACCGCGACGATGACCAACATCGCCGCCGCGGTGCTGATGTTCCCCATCGCGATGGGTGTCGCGGAGCAGGCGGGCCTGAACCCGATGCCCTTTGCGATCGTGATCGCGATCGCGGCGTCCTGCGAGTTCTCGACCCCGATCGGCTATCAGACGAACCTGATGGTCATGGGGCCGGGCGGGTACCGCTGGCGCGATTACACCCGGTTCGGCGGCCCGCTGACGCTGCTGATCGGGATCGCGTGCGTGCTGCTCACCCCGCTGGTCTACCCGCTCCGCTGAGCGGGTTCTCGGACGCGTCGCTCCATCGCGGACCGAACAGTTCGGGTCAACCCCTCGTAGGAACTCGCCGACAAATCCCATCCGGGGCGGGTCTACCCCGAAACCCGGGCGGCGCATGCCCTAAACTCCGGCTCCCGCGGGGCCACCCCGAGGGATGAGGAAACGAGCGTGAAGATTCTGGTGACAGGCGGGTCCGGGTTCATCGGTGGGTATTTCCACCGCGAGCTCAGCGCGCGCGGCCACGAGATCGTCAACCTCGACCTTGTCGAACCCAGCGGCCCCGTCGCCCAGTCCCCGTTCGTCCGGGGCGATGTCCGCGACCCGAACGCGGTCGAGCGGGCCCTCAACCACTTCGGCGAGCCGGTCGACCATGTCGTCCACCTCGCCGCGGCGCACCACGACTTCGGGATCGAGCACGATACCTATTACGATGTCAACGAGAACGGCGCCCGCGTGCTCACCGACGCGATGGACAAGGCGGGCGTGGGCGAGCTGACCTTCTACTCGACGGTCGCGATCTACGGGCACGCGCCCGAGCCCGTCACGGAAGACAGCGCCAAGGACTTCTTCAACCCCTACGGCGGCAGCAAGTGGGCGGGCGAGCAGGTCTTCATGGCGTGGACAGAGAAGGGTGCGAACGACGCGGGCAAGCAGCGCCGCTGCCTGACGATCCGCCCGACGGTGACCTTCGGGCCCAACAACTTCGCGAACATGTACTCGCTGATCCGGCAGATCCACTCGGGCAAGTACGCCCAGTTCGGGAAGGCGAGCAACATCAAGTCGCTCTCGTATGTCGAGAACATCGTCGACGCGACGCTCCACCTCTGGGACTATCCGCAGCGCGCCAACTACGACCCGTACAACTGGATCGACAAGCCCGACCTGACCAGCGCCGAGATCGCGATCACGATCCGCGAGAGCCTGGGCAAGTCCAGCAACCCGATCACCGTCCCGCTCTGGTTGGGCCTGCTCGCGGGTGTCCCGTTCGATGTCGTCATCAAGCTGACGGGCAAGAACCTGCCCATCTCGACGGCCCGCATCAAGAAGCTCTTCTGCATGCAGACCAAGTACGAGGCCGACAAGGTGCTCGCGACGGGGTACACCCCCAAGGTCCCTCTCAAAGAGGGCATCGACCGCATGGTCAAGTGGTACCTCGCGGAGGGCAAGGACCAGAACGCGGAGTGGCACCTGCCGCCCGCGACCGTCGCGACGGCGTGAGCGCCGAACGACGCCCTCCTTTGTGCGCCTCAGATCTTCTTATGAAAACAGCCTTGGCCGGGCACCAACTTCCCGGTAGGTTGTGAGATCAGGGACACCCGTGGGGGGAAACGGGGTCTTTATGCACGCACACATCACGCGTCTCTCGCTCGCCGCGCTGGTTCTGTCCGCGGGATCGACAGTCTCGGCCCAGGTGGTCGAAGTCGGTCCGGGAGAGACGCTCACCGAGGCCGACCTGTTCGCGGGGTCGTTCCTTGGTCAACCCTTCGTGCTCGAGCCGGGCACGGTCTTCAACATCAACTTCTCGGGCGAGCTGGGCACTGTCGGCGAGTCCGTCGAGTTCCGCGGACAGATCCCGCGCTTCTTCGATTTCGGCGGCTCCGCGGTCAACCTGAACCAAGGCGGCTCGATGGTCGCCGACGCGACCGGCAGCGCGCTCTCGAATGTCGTCCTCACCGCGCAACCCCAGTCCGGCGTCATCGGATCCACCCTCTTCGGCGAAGGGAGCGTCGTTGACTTCGACGCGACGAGCCTGGGAGGGCTCGTGTTCGGCAGCGGGAGCGCCGCGACGATCAATGGGGGCCTCATCGAGTCGCTCCTCGTCGGGGATGGCGCGGTTGTCCAGCTCCGCGGCGGTGTCGTCGAGGATCTCTTCTGGAGCGAGGGCGCGTCCGTCACGCTCGCGGGCGGCGAGTTCACCTACGCCGGGGCGAGTGTCGACATCATCCCGCCCGACGCGCTCCCGGGCGATGTGTTGACCGCGACGCTGAGCGACGGGAGCGTGCTCATCGAAGAGGTCCCCCTCTCGACACCGCTCGCGCCGCTGTCGCTCGCGAGCGCGACGCTCCCCGGGCTCGTCACCGACCCGATCGTCGTCCCGAGCGAGCTCCCCCCGGAGGGCGGGCTCCGACCCGGACAGACGCTCGTGCTGCAAGACGGGGGATTCCTGCCGCAGGGCTACCGCGTCGCGGGCGGGACGATCCTCGTCGAGGACGGCGTCGTTGGCGTGGGGCTCGTCGCCGCGAACGCCGACATCACGGTCCGGGGCGGGTCGTTCCAGTCGGTGGGGCTCGCCCCCAACATCAGACTGCTCCGCTGCACGCTCCGCGTCGAGGGCGGGTTTCTGTTCCCCCAGGTCTACGCGCGTTTCGGGACCGACATCGACATCACGGGGGGTGTCGTCGATCGACTCGACACCGACAGTGGGACGGTCCGCCTCGCGGGGGGCGTGCTCGAGCGCCTCGACCTCTCGGGCAACGCCGCCCTGATCATCGACGGGGGCACGCTCCAGCTCGCCGACGCGTACGACTCGGCCTCCGTCGAGTTCCTCGGCGGTTCGATCTCCGGCGGTATCGACTTCTTCGACGCCTCGACACTCACGATCCGCGCCGGGGAGTGGCCCGAAGCGCGGGACCTCGCGAGTGACACGCTCGTCGAAGGTGGCGCCGTGGGCGACGACGCAACGCTCCCCGAGGGGGGCTCGCTGCGGGTCGTCGGGGGCGCCGTGGGCGACGGGCTCACGGTCCGCGACCGGGGCAGCGTTGAAATCGTCGGGGGATCGATCGGCAATGCGCTCCGGATCGAGAACGGCGGCACGCTGCTGATCTCGGGCGGGTCGATCGGCTCGACACTCAACGCGATCGGCACACAGATCATCCAGAACGGCGGGCACCTGGGGTCCAACGCCGTGCTGCTGCGCGATTCGTCGATCGTCATCTCGGGGGGCACGGTGGGCGACCGCTTCGGGCTCACCGGCTCGGGGACCTCCGCGGAACTCGTCGTCCGCGCCCTCTCCCTCGACGGGGTGCCGGTCCCGATCGCTCCCGGAGAGCGGCTCGTGATCGATGAGCGAAACATCGCCCTCGACGCGGTCCTCGCGGATGGCACACCGATCGACTTCGTGCTTAACACGAATATCTTCGCTCCGGACCTCGATTACTTCTCGCCGACCTCGGTGCTGACCGCCGTCGGCGCCCCGCCCGTGCCCTGCAGCGCTGCCGATCTCGCCGCACCCTTCGCGACGCTCGACCTCGCGGACCTCGTCGCCTTCGTGGGCGCGTTCCTCGCGGGTTCCCCGACCGCGGACCTGAACGGAGACGGGCTCAACGATCTGTCGGATATCGCGGTGTTCGTCGACCTGTTCACCATCGGCTGCGGGACCTGAGCGATCCCCCTGCACCAGCGTCCGCCGCGAGGCTCGCAGCGGGACACGATCAGGGCTGCCAGCCCGGGCGGTTGCCGCCCTCGGGGTGCTGCGGGTCGCACCACAGCGGGTTGGGGCGGAACTGCCCGGGCGTCTCCCCGGTGCGGAAGGTCCACTGCTCGAACTGCTGGTCGGTGATGAATGTCGTCGATCCGTCCACGACTCCGACCGGGGCGCCCTTGCCGTGCCGCGCCGCGAGGCCCGTGTTGTTCTCGCTTGGCCAGCTCGAGCCGTCGTTCCACCCCGCGGGATCGATCGTCCCGTCGGGCAAGCGTGATTCGTTCCCCCAGAAGATGATCGAATCCCCCCGCATCTGATCGATGGTGTAGGAATCATCCCGGGCGCCGAACGCGCGCACCGCGCCGTTCATCAGGTAGCTCGTCAGGTTCTGCGTGCCGCGCCATTCGTCTTCCGCGAAATCCTCGGGGCACCGGTACATCATCGCGACATCCGAGTTCGCGCCGACCGATTCCTGCCTCGCCCACATCCGGATCCGGCTGAAGATCTCGTTGAAATTCGGATCGTTCTGGGTCCACCGCCCGCTGAAGCTCACCGTGGGCTGCGGGCCGTCGAGGTAGTCCCAGAGCACGCCCGACTCGGGCCCCTTGCGCGGATAGAGGGGGTGCTCACCCGTGATCGCCCGGTTTCCCAGGGCGATATCCCAGAGGATCGGGTGGAGCAGCCAGCCCCGCCGATAGGTGCCGTCGGCGTAGCGGGCCTGCGCCGGCCCGCCCTCGCCCCAGTTCGGGTCCGGGATCGCGTCGCGCCAATCGTTGCCGTACATGTGGCTCGCCTGCATCAGCGTGCGATGGTTCGTCGTGCAGACGACGCGTCGCGCCGACCCACGCGCCGCCGACAACGCGGGCAGCAGAATCCCGATCAGCAACGCGATGATCGCGATGACCACGAGAAGCTCGATGAGTGTAAAACCACAGCGACGCATGATGCCGGCCTCCCTTGCTGCGGAGTCCGCCTCGGACCCGCGCCAACCCCGGGAGGTGGACCATACCAGAATTCAATGATTTTTACCAAACCAATACCCTGATCTTGCCATAAATCAGGGCTTTGTTACCACCCTTAGGGGGGATCGGCGTCGCAAACGAGAGGGATACGAGCCGGGGATGGGTGGTCACGCCGCTCGGCGGGCGTTGTTGCCGAGCCACTTTTCGCAGAGGTCCCGCAGCGCCTCGCGCTTGATGGGCTTGGACGCGTAGTCGTCGAACCCGCGCGCGAGCAGTTGCTTGCGGATGCCCGAGGTGGTGTGCGCCGTCAGCGCGACGATCGGCAGATCCGGGAAGGGGCCGCGCAAACGCTTCATCGCGGTCTCCCCGTCGCAGCGGGGCATGTCGAGATCCATGAGCACGATGTCGAAGGGCTCACCCTCCGCGTCGGCGCGTTCGATCTTCTGGATCGCGACGAGGCCGTCCTCCGCCTCCTCGCACGCGAGGCCCATCTTCTGCAGGAAGACCCGCAGCAGGCGTCGGTTGTCCACCGAGTCGTCGGTGATCAGGACGCGACCGCGCAGCGCGGGCGCTGTCTCGCGCTCCTCGTCCGCCGAGCGGGCCGATTCGAGACGCCTGGACCATCGCGCTTCCGCGGGGACCGTGACCGCGCACTCCGCGGTGAACACCGAGCCCTCACCCTCGACGCTCGACACACGCAGGGATCCGCCCATCAATTCGCAGAGCGAGCGGGAGATTGTCAGGCCCAGCCCGGTGCCCCCGAACCGGCGCGTCGTGCCGGGCTCCGCCTGCCGGAAGGGCTCGAAGACCTGCTCGCACTGCTCGGGCGACATCCCGATCCCGGTGTCGGCGACCTCGAGGATCAGGCGTCCGGCACCCCCGTCTTCCTCCGTGTTGACGCGGATCCAGACCGACCCCCGCTCGGTGAACTTCACCGCGTTGCTCACCAGGTTGAGCAGGACCTGGCGGATCCGCGTCGGGTCGGCGATCACCCGGTCCGGGATGGGTCCCGTGGCGCTGCAGGTGAGCTCGACGCCGCGCTCCTCCGCCCTGGGACGCATGAGCATCGCAACATCGTTCACGATCGTCCCGATGCAGCAGGGCACGCGCTCGATCATCAGCCGCTGCGATTCGATCTTGGAGAGGTCGAGGACATCGTCGATGACGGTCGCGAGATGCTCCCCGTTCCGGCTGACGATCCCCGCGTATTCCTCGCGCACGCGCGCGTCGAGCGCGTCGTCCGCGAGCAGGCCCGAATAGCCCATGATCGCGTTGAGCGGCGTGCGGATCTCGTGGCTCACCGTCGCGATGAACGCGCTCTTCGCGGCGTTCGCCGCCCGCTCCGCGTCGCGCGCTTCGCGCAGCTCCGCGGTCCGCGCCGCGACCTCCGCCTCGAGCTGCTCGGTCCGCGCCACCAGCGCTTCTTGCAGCTCGCGCTCCAGACGCTTCGCGGAAAGCGAGACCTGCATCTCGTCGAGGTTCCGGCAGAACTTCCAGGTGAACACCGCGAGCGGGACGAGGATCAGCGCGACGAGGCGGTAGGCGGGCCAGACGAAGACCATAATCGACGCGGCGTACCCGCACGCGGCGCAGAGCGCGAAGATCCACGCGAGGTCCATCAGCTTCTTGTTGCGATCCTCGGGGCGCTCCGCGAGATAGGCCCGCCTCCAGAACACGAAGATCTTCGTGTACCCCGCGATGACCAGCCCGTTGAGCAGCAGCAGCACGAACACCCAGGGCCAGTCGGTCGTGCCCGCCTCGTTGACCAGGCAATGCACGCGGGGCATGTAATGCCCGCCCCCCGTGAAGAACGCGAGCGGGGACAGCGAGGCCCCCGCATCCGTGTTCGCGACCGCCTGCGATCCGGTCTCGAGCCCCGCGAGCGGCTGCCCATCGGGGCCGCAGACGACGCCCGCCCCCCCGATCGCGTTGGGATCGGGGTGCAGCCCCGCGTTCCACGAGAGCAGACCGACGACGCCCAGCGCGACGCAGAACACCGTGAAGTATGCGACCCGAAGTGCGAAGCGCATGCCGGTCCCTTCCGCCGAACCTATCGACAGAATCCGAACGCGCATGCATCCAACTGTTCAGATGGTTTCCAAACTTAAGTAGATGTGCGACAACTGTTTCGGGGGGGTGGGCAGGGCTCGAAAACCCGGAATAAGGGTCATTCGCGCGCACGCCGACGGCCGGACACGACGCGCACCACCCGAGGGGGTGGGCGGATCGTGCATTCAGGTGCCGGCGGTCTCGCCCTGGGCCTTGCAGCCCGATTCGATCGCCTTGATCTTCTCGACGCGCCGCTCGTGCCGCCCGCCCTCGAACTCGGTCTCGAGCCACTTGTCGATGATGGCGCTGATCTTCCGCTCGCCGAGCAGGTCGCCCGAGAGGCAGAGCACATTCGCGTTGTTGTGGCTCTTCGCGAGCCCCGCGGTCAGCTCGTCGTGCACGAGCGCCGCGCGCACGCCCGCGACCTTGTTCGCGGCGATCGACATGCCGATCCCCGTCCCGCAGATCAGCACGCCCAGCTCCGCCTGCCCGTTCGCGACGGCGCGCCCGACCTCGAGCGCCTTGTCCGGATAATCGCTGGGCTCCCCGTCCGAGGGCATCGACGCGAGAACCTCGTGCCCCAGCTCGCGGAGGTGACGCCCGATCTGCTCAGCGACATCCCTGCCCCGGTGGTCCGATGAAACCGCGATCTTCATAGCCCGAGCTCCTCGAATCTCTTCTCGATCGCCTTGCGGATCCGTTCCGCCGTCTCACGATAGACCGCCGGAGGGCCCCCGATCGGATCCGGGATGTCCCCATCGGGATCCAGCACCCGGATCTTCTCAGATCCCACTCCATCCGGCCCCCCGAGCAGGCCCGCCGCGGCGTCCGCGTGCGAGCGGGTCATCGCGAAGACGACCTCCGCGTCCGCGACCATCTCCCGGGTGAGGCCGCGAGAGCGGTGCGCCCGCAGATCGCCCCCCAGCGCCGCCGCCGCGTCCACCGCTTCGGGTGTCGCGGGCATGCCCCGGCCCGCCATCACGCCCGCCGACGCAACAACGACCTCCGTCCCGTCTTCCGCCTTTCGGCTCGCGAGGAGCGACCGGGCGATCGCCTCGGCCATCGGGCTGCGGCAGGTGTTCCCGGTGCACACAAACAGGATCGTCCGCCGCAACGCCGCCATCACCCGCTCCTCGCTCACGCGCCCGCCCGCGGAGACCTCGAACGCGCCGCTCCGGCGCACCCGCACCGTGGTCGAAGGTCCCCCCGAGCCCAGGGCGCCGCTGTCCAGCACGACGCCCGCGAAATCGCTGTCCTCGCCCAAGCCCGCGCGCACGACGCGGTCCGGACGCTCGCTGTCCCGCCACACCGTCGCGCCGAGCCGGTCCGCGACGACCGGGCCGTGCGCCGCGTCCAGCAGCGCCCGCGCCACGGGATGATCGGGCACGCGCACCGCGATCCACCCGGTCTCTCCGTTCACGCGCGTGAAGACCTCATCACCGACCCCCAGCTCGCGGGCCGCTTCCTCCAGGGATTCGGCATCCTGCTCGAGCACGAACCGGACCGGCCCGGGGAGCAGCCCCCGCACCAGGCGACGGTGCACCGCGGTCGGCAGCACGACCGCACGCGCCACCGCATCGACCGACGGCGCGTGCCAGGTGAACCGGGGATCGTCGGTTTCATCCCCCGGCAATGATGCCTTCGCGTCGAGCAGGGCGCGCAGGGCCCGATCGTCCGTCGCGGCCGCGAACACGCCGTACACCGTCTCCGTCGGCGCGATCACCAGCCCGCCCGCATCGAGGGCGGCGGCCGCGACACGCACCGCGTCGCGCTGCCCGTCCGCTCGCAGATCGAATCGGTTGGAGGCCCCTGTGCGCACGCTGCAGTATTCGCAACCAGCGCCCCGAATGCAAAGAAACCCGATCAAAGAACGATCAAACAACCCTGTTCGGGGCGGTGGACGCACAATCCCGCTCGTGTCACGACAGTTTGAATCCGGCTCGCCCGAGCCCCGTATAGACTGACCGCGGGCGTGGGAACCGCTCTCCGATGCCGTTCCTCTGCCCAGATGACCGTCGCGGCGCCAGCGCCGCCCCGACCCGGTCTGCCGGACCACACGCGAAGGGAACCACGATGATGCGCCCCGCTCCCGCTTTCCGCCCGCGCGGCTTCTCGCTCGTCGAGTTGCTCGTTGTCATCTTCATCATCGCGATCCTGATCGCGATCCTCCTCCCGGCGCTGGGGGGCGTGCGCGCGTCGGGCCGCAAGGCCTCGACCACTTCGCTGCTGACCGGGCTCAACCAGGCCGCGGGCCAGTTCGAGCTCGACAACCGGCGCCAGCCGGGCTATTTCGCGACCAATGAAGTGGGCTCGCAGGTGAACTTCTCCGGCGGCGCCGGCGCGGGCCTGACCCAGATGGAGAACGCCCTGCTCGACCTGGCGGGCGCCGGCGCGATCAGCGAGACGCAGCCCTCGAATTTGCAGGGCTGGCTCGAGGTCAACCCCACCAACAACACGGATCGGCGCATCTGGGTGCAGCCCGACCTGATCGGCGCGTCCGAGGATTCTTACTTTCTGCCGGGCGATGATTCGCTCGGGTACCTGACCGCCGACCAGCAGCCGGGCGACCTGACCACCCAATCCGCGGGCTCGGGCGCGGGCCTGCCCGACCTGTTCGACCCGTACGGGCAGCCCATCATCGCGTGGATCCAGAACGGCGCGGCGCCGACCTACCTGAGCGACGGGCACGACTTCGCGTCGCTCTCCGTCGAGGACAACCTCTCGCAGTTCTACTGGACCGCGAACGGATCGGTGCTCTCCAGCCTCTCGCTGGGCGCCCGCTCCGCGAACATGACCCAGCCCCCGGTGCCCGGGCAGATCGGCAGCCTCATCGGTTCCGGCGCGCTGAACGGCGGGGGCGGCGAGGCCGCGATCGAGGGCGTGATGTCCGCCCTGCTGGGGCACCCGGGCTATCCCGACGAAGCGCGCCTCGCGACCAACGACTACGCCAACATCTTCCCGACCCGCGCCCGCGGCGCGTTCGTCGCGCACTCCGCGGGCGAGGACGGGGTGTTCCTCGGCGCCGCCGACAGCCGCGCGGGACGCGTCCTGAGCGGGGACATGTTCGGCGGGGGCAACCTCAACATCACCTACGGGGTGAACTTCTTCAGCAACGCGTCCGGCGACCGGCGTGTCGGCGAGAACAACCAGCCCGAGACGATCGACTTCCTCGAGGGCTTCGACGACATCGTCATCGCCCAGTGAGCCCGCCCCGAAAATCCCGCTTGCCGGCACGGGCCGCATCCGCGACCATGCCGCGGTGGACGGGGACACCCGACATCATGCTCCGCGGTCGGCGCGGACGATGCGGCAGGACGCGCGACGCGACGCGTGGCTGACCGCGGGCGCGCTCGCGCTGGGCGTGCTGCTCGGGCGCTGGTCGCTCGATCCGCTCGGCTCCGTCACGCCGGGGCTCGCGTGGTCCCCCGTGCTCTTCGCTCTCGCGGGCCTGTGCGCCGGATTGGTGCTGCTGGTCCCCCCGACCCCCGCCCGCGCCCTCGCGCTCATCGGCGTGCTGGCGAGCGGCGCCGGCCTCGCGCACGCTCGGCTCGGGGAAGCCCCCCGCGATCATCTTTCCAGACTCGTCGCGGCCTCCGACCCCGCGGAACCCGCAACCCTCGTGCGCCTGCGGGGCACGGTGCTCGACGCGCCCCGGGCGCGGCGCGCCACGCCCGGCACGCTCGACGAACGCCTGACGCGGTTCCGCCCCGCGACGCCTGCGTTCACGCTCGACGCGGACACGCTCGTGCGCGCGGACGCGGCGGTGCGCATCAGCGGGTCGGTCCGGGTGTACGCGTCGGGCGCGGACGACCTGCGGGCGGGCGACCGCGTCGAGGTGCTGGGGCTGCTCTCGGGTATCCGCCCCGCAATGAACCCCGGCGCGCCCGATGCGCTCGCCTGGGCGAGGCAGGCCGGACGCGCGGGGACGCTCCGGACGCGCGCGCAGACCATCGAGATTCTGGAGCCGGGAGGACCCGTGCGGCGCGCCCGCGCGATCGCGCTGCGCAGCCTCGCGCGGTTCCGCGCCGGGGCGGGTGACCTGATCGACCCCGGCGCACCGGGCGCGGGCGTCGCGCAGGCGATGCTGCTGGGCGAGCGGGGGGACGACGCGCGCGACGACGCGGCGTTTGCGCGCACGGGCGTCTCCCACCTGCTCGCGATCTCGGGCTTCCACCTGGGCGTGCTCGCGATGCTCACCGTCGGCATCGTGCGCACAACGGGCGATCGCCCGCGCCTCGAGGGGCTCGTGGGCATCGCGGTCGTCGTCGCCTACTGCGCGCTCGTGCCGGTGCGCACGCCCATCCTGCGCGCCGCGATCCTGACCATCGCGCTGCTCGCGGGACGCGCGTTCGCGCGGCGATATGACCGGATGACGATGCTCGGATGGACGACCGCGGCCCTCATCGCGCTGCGGCCCGTGGACCCCTCGACGCTCGGGTTCCAGCTGACGGTCGGGGTGACGGCGCTGCTGATCTGGATCAGCGAAACGCATCGTCCGTGGGTGTACGGGCGGGCCACGACCCCGCACCCCGCACTGCTGGGCGAGCGCGGCGAGGGGCGCGCGGCGCTCGTGTGGGTGCGCGGGCTGGTCGCGACCTCGTTCATGGTCTGGTTCGTTTCGGCGCCCGCGATCCTGTGGCACACCGGGTCGTTCAACCCGCTCACGCCGATCGCGGTCATCGCGGCGACCCCGCTCGCGGTGTGCGTGCAGGCGCTGGGCATCGCGGGACTGCTGGCGCACCTCGCGAGCGGACCCGTCGGCGCGATGCTGATCGACGCGGCGCTGCTCGCGGCGCGCGGGGTCGAGTCGGTCTCCGGCGCGTTCGCGGCGGTCGGTGCGCACAGCGCGTGGCCCCCGGTCTCCCTCGCGTGGGCGCTGGGCGCGACGGGCGCGACGCTGCTCGTGCTGGCGCGCCCGGGTGATCGCCGGCCCTGGCTCGCGGTCGCGGGCGTGCTGGTCTGGTTCGGCATCGAGGCGCACGCGGCGAGGGGGCTCGACGCCGCGGCGCGGGTGGACATGCTCAGCGTGGACGACGGCTCGTGCCTGCTCGTGCGCGCGGGGGGTGACGCGGTGCTGTGGGACGCGGGGTCGCTGCGCCCCGGGATCGGGGTGCGCGAGATCCCGCGGGCGCTGCGCGCGCTCGGGGCGCCGCGCGTGCGCACGGCGCTGGTCACCCACGCGAACATCGACCACTACGCGGCGCTGCCCGACGCGGCCCGCGCGATCGGGCTGCGGCGCGTGCTCGTCAGCGCGCCGGCGCTCGCGTCCATGCGCGCGGCGCCCGACGGCAGCGCCGAGTTGATGTTCCTCCGCGCGATGGATGCCCAAGGGGTCCGCGTCGAGGCGATCGCGCAGGGGGACACCCTCGAGGTGGGAGACGCGACGCTCCGCGTGCTCTGGCCCTCGGCGGAAGCGCCCACGCGGATCCGCGAGGCGAACGACCGCTCGCTCGTCGCGCGGCTCGAGGTCCCGACGCGCGCGGGCGAGCGGCGCGTGCTGCTGGTCGGAGACATCCAGCGGGCCGCGATGGCGGTGCTGCTCGGACGCGAAGGCGAGACGGGGAACCTGCTGGGGGCGGACATCGCGGAACTGGCGCACCACGGGAGCCACCACGCGGTCGCGGAGGATTTCCTGCTCGCGGTGCGCCCGCGTGTGGTGTTGCAGTCCACGGGGCGCAGCCGGGCGTTCGATCGGCGCTGGAACCGTGTGAAGCGTGAGCTGGGCGCGGCGTGGGGGATCACGGCGCGGGACGGCGCGCTGTGGGCGCGGATCGAGCGGGACGGGGGCGTCTCGTCGGGAGCCCGGCTTTCGGAATAAGGGTCAGGGACGCGAAGGCCCGCCGAACCGGAGGATCGCGTCGTTGACCACCTTGCGGCGCTTCTCCTGCTCGAGCGTGGGCGCGACGGTCTCGAGGAAGGCGACCGCTTCCCGCTGCCCGGCGCGGCTGGAGATGTGGACCGCGAGTTCGACCGCGTCGTGCTCCGCCTCCCACTCGCGCAGGTTGCGACGCAGCAGGCCCTCCATCTTGGTGCTGGGGCCCTTCGCGAGCGCGCGCCGGCCCGCGTGCCAGAGCGCATCCTGGAGCAGCAGCGTGTCCTGACGCTCCGGGTCGATGCGGTTGTACGCGTCCGCGAGCGTGTCGTCCCGGCCCGCGCGGTAGAGGGGCATGATCATCCAGAACGCGGCGTCGTTGCCGACGGCGTCCGGGCGATCGGCGAGCAGGGCGGCCGCGAGACGGGCGGCGTCGGCGTCGCGCCCGGCGAGCGTGAGCGCGCGGAGCGCGCCCGTGAAATCCTCGTCGCGCAGGCGCTCGGCGACGATCTCGTCCATCGGGCGCGCGTCGGCGTAGCGGACCTCCGCGTCGAGGCGCTGCCCCGCCTTGGCGCCCGGGTAAAAGGTCACCAGCGGGTCGCCCAGGACATTGAGCTTCCAGGGCGCGCTGCGGTCCAGGCGTGCGCCGGCGCCGAAGGGCAGGCCCGCGAGCAGGCGCCCGACAACCTTGGGCGTCGGGATGAACGCCTGGAGGTAGGGCTCGTCGACGGAGCCGTAGTAGAGGTAGGCGCCGTGCTCGAGCCAGCGTCCCGCGACGGAGCGGACCGAGCCCGGGACGCGCGCCGACCAGGAGTGGACGATGTGGACCGCGGCGGGGCGGTCGAGGATGGGGATGTCACCCGGGTGCGCGGGCCCGTCGCCCAGGTAGAACTCGGTGATGAATCCCTTGGAGTTGATGCAGATCAGGTCGGCATCGAGCCCGTCGGCCGTGACGCGGCGCCAATCACGGACGCGGTTCGAGGGGGTGTCGTGGATCTCGTACTCGAACTCCGCCTGCTGGAGGAGGCGCCCGGCGCTGGTCGCGTCGTAGAGGTCCCAGGGGTCGCCTCGCCCGTAGCCGTCGAAGAGCCAGGCGGAGTTGGCGGGCAGGAAGAGCGCGCACATGGCGCGGTAGAGGGCGGTGGGGGCGTCGCCGAACACGGCGCCGGTCCACGCCCAGCGGTTCCCGATCCCTCCGCGGTGGCGCCCGATGAGATCGGTGAGCGCCTTGGTGTCTTCCTCATCGAGGCCCAGGTCGACGCGGAGCGCGCCGTTGCCGACGAGGGTGACCGCGTCGATCTCGTCGCCCAGGGTTTCCCACTCGCACCCGACACGAGCGAGCTGCTGCTGGATGCGGTCGCCCAGCGCGCGGACCTCGTTGCCGCTCATCGAGGTGTTCACGCGTCCCTGGAGATCCGCGAAGGCGACGAGCTGCTGGCGTCCCGCGGCGAGCGCGAGGCCCGCGATCCGGGACTCGTCGTCGGGATCGATGACGACGACGCCGTTGGGCCCGATGCCCAGCTCGCGCATCTTGCCCAGCAGGTCGCGGACGGTCTTGATGTCGCCCTCGCGGTCGAGGGTGCGCGCGAGGGTGGTGACGATCTTCTCGGCTGACCCGTTCGCGTCCGCGGGCCAGGGCTCTCGTTCCCCCGCGGGCCAGTAGAGCACGGTGCGGGGATCGAAGGCGCGGACAAACCGCGCGATGTTCTCCGCCGCGAGCAGCGTCCCGTCGTCGATGAGCACCGGGACGCGGGAGAGCCCGGTCCATCCCCCGATGACGCGGGCGGCATCGGCGGGGTCCTCGACGACGACCACCGCGTCGGCGACCTGCTGCGATTCGCGCAGCAGGTGGGCGCGGGCACCCAGCCTCTTGTTCGGCTGGAACTGGTCGGCGCTGCGGAGCAGGTCCCCGATGCTGATCTGCCCCTCGGGAGGGGTCGCGTCGGGCGAGCCCTGCTCGGGCTCGACCTGCGGCGCCGCGTCCGACGGGGGCGCGAAGACATCGTCGGTCTGTGCCGCGGCTCCCGTGGTCGCGAGCGCGGCGGGGAGCAGCGCGGCGCCCAGCAAGCGCGAGGCCGGGCGCGGGGGGAGGCCGCGGGCGTTGCAGAGCAGGCGGGCGATGCGTTCGGTCGTTTCGGTCTTGAACATGGCACTCGCAGGGTACGGGGACGGGGATCGGAAGAAGCGGGGGGGCATAGGATCGGCGCGATGCCGAATCTCGACCGGGCACAGTTCGTACACCTCGCAGAGCGGGAGGGTTCGCGCGCGGGCGTCACGGGGCCCGAAACGCTGGCGATCCCGATCGGCGTGCGCCTGCTCGCGGACCAGCTGACCCCTGTGCTCGCGTATCGGCGATTGGTGGCGCCGGATGAACGGACGGCCCCCTCGTTCCTGCTGGAATCGGTGGAGAACGGGGATCGTCTGGGTCGCCACTCGATTCTGGGGTCGCGACCGGTCGTCGAGGTGACGGCGCGGGGGCAGGAGATCGAGATCCGGGACCGTCGGACGGGGGCGGAGACGGTCGAGACGGGACACCGGGACGACCCGGCGGACGCGCTGCGGGCGATCACCCGGGGAATCCGGTTGGTGACGCCGACCGAGTCGGTGGACCGGGGCCTGCTTCCCGACTGCATCTGGGGGGGCTGGTTCGGGTACGCGAGTTACGACACGGTGCGGTACGCGGAGCCGGTGAAGCTCGACCCGTCGCGCGCGCCGCCCGACGACCGGGGCCTACCCGACCTGCACTTCGGGCTCTACGACGGGGTGATCGCCTTCGACCATGTCGATCGGCTGGTGCATGTCGTGCAGCTCGCGTTCGTCTCGCCCGGGGAGGACGCGGGGGCGGTCTACGACGCGGCGGTCGCGAAGCTGCACTCGCGGGCCGACGAGATCCAGCGCCACAGCAAGCCCCTGCCCGCGGGGATGGTGGGCGCCGAGGGGGCCCGGGCCGAGCCCATGGCGAGCAACATGACCCGCGACGAGCACGGCGTGATGCTCGCGAGGGCGAAGGAATACATCGCGGCGGGGGACATCTTCCAGGTCGTGCTGGGGCAGCGGTTCGAGAAGACGAGCGCGGCGGACCCGTTCGATGTCTACCGGGCGCTGCGCGCGGTGAACCCGAGCCCCTACATGGTGTACATGCAGGCGGGGGCGTGCATCCTCGTCGCGTCGAGCCCGGAGATCCTGTGCCGGGTGGAGCGGGTCGGATCGTCGGGCGGCGCGTCGGATGACGGCGCGCCCCGGTTCATGGTGACCAACCGCCCGCTCGCGGGGACGCGCAAGCGGGGGCGGACGCCCGCGGAGGATCTCGCGCTCGAGCGCGACCTGCTCGCGGACGAGAAGGAGCGGGCCGAGCACATCATGCTCGTCGATCTCGGGCGCAACGATGTGGGTGTCGTGGCGCAACCGGGCACGATCGAGCTGAGCGATGTCATGTCGATCGAGCGGTACAGCCATGTCATGCACATCTCGTCGACGGTGACGGGCGTGCTGCGCGAGGGGCTGGACTGCTGGGACGCGCTGCGCGCGGCGCTGCCGGTGGGGACGATCTCCGGGGCGCCGAAGATCCGTGCGATGCAGATCATCGACGAGCTCGAGCCCGTGCGCCGGGGCCCGTACGGCGGGGGCATGGGCGCGATCGGCCTGGACGGGCAGATGGACATCGCGCTGGCGCTGCGGACGATGGTCGTGCCGGTGGACCGCTACGACGGGACGCGCTGGACCTACCACATCCAGGCCTCGGGCGGGATCGTCGCGGACAGCAAAGCGGACGACGAGTTCATGGAGACCGTGAACAAGGCCGCGGCGATGGGGCGGGCGGTGGACCTCGCCGAGCAGGCGTTCGGGGCCAACGATTCCTGAGCGGGCGCCCGGTGGCGCCGGGCCCGCGAAGGAGACGCCCATGTCGCTGCCGCTGGTGATCGTGACCGAACCCCTCGCCCCCGGGCCCTTGAGCTGGCTGCGCGAGCGTGCCGATGTGATCGAGGCCTCGCCCGGCGACGGCGCGTTCGAGACGAACATCGCTCGGGCGGACGCGATGGTCGTGCGGACCTACACGATCATCGACGGCGCGATGCTCGACCGGGCGCCGAGCCTGAAGGTGATCGGGCGGGCCGGGGTGGCGCTCGACAACTTCGACCTGCCCGAGTGCGCCCGCCGGGGGGTTCCCGTCGTCCACGCGCTGGGGTCCAACGCGAGCGCCGTCGCGGAGTATGTCTTCGCGATCCTGTTCGATGCGATCCGACCCCGCGTGTTCCTCGACAAGGCCCTGGACATGGAAGGCTGGAGCGCGGCGCGGGCGGACCTGATCGCGACGCGCCAGCTCGAGGAGATGACGCTGGGCGTCTACGGGCTGGGGCGGATCGGCAAGCGCGTCGCACGGATCGGCAAGGCCTTCAACATGCGGGTGATCTACAACGACCTGCTCGTGATCCCGGAGAACGAGCGGTGGGGGGCGGAGCCGGTCACCGTGGAAACACTGCTCGCGGAGAGCGATGTGCTGACGATCCACACCGACGACCGGCCCGCGAACCGGAACCTGATGGACGCGGCGAAGTTCGCGCAGTGCAAGGAGGATGTCGTCTTCCTGTCGTGCGCGCGGGGCCTGATCGTCGACGCGCTCGCGCTCGCCGATTTTCTGAAAGCCAACCCCGGCGCGACGGGCCTCTGCGATGTGCACGAGCCCGAGCCCTTCCCCGCGGACTACCCGCTGCTGGGCCTCCCCAACGCGCACCTCGCGCCCCACATCGCCGCAGCGACGGAGCTCGCGAAGACGAACATGTCCTGGGTCGTGCGCGATGTCGTCCGCGTGCTGAACGGGGAGACGCCCGAGCACCCCGCGCCGATGCCGGTGTGAGCGCACCGCGCGGTGCGTTGCACGCGAGGACTCGACTGGTAGACTCGCCCCGTCCTCCGACTCTCGACGGGAGCGATTCATGCAACACGCGAGCGGCCTGTTCTGTGCGCTTCTTCTCTGCCTGCTGAGCACGCCAGCGGCCCGGGCACAGGCGGACCGACCCGAGACGGCACGCCGGCCCAACATCGTCTTCATCATGTCCGATGACCACGCGTGGCAGGCGATCAGCGCGTACGGCTCGGACCGGAACAGCACGCCCAACATCGATCGGCTCGCGCGCGAGGGCATGCGGCTCGACCGGTTCTTCGTGGGCAACTCGATCTGTGCGCCGAGCCGGGCGACGATGCTGACAGGCCTGCACAGCCACGCGAACGGGGTCGCGACCAACGGCGATCGCTTCGACGGGTCGCAGACGAACATCGCGAAGCTGCTGGGCGCGTCGGGGTACCGCACCGCGATGATCGGCAAGTGGCACCTCAAGACCGAGCCGACGGGCTTTGATTCCTACGACCGCCTGGTCGGGCAGGGGCACTACTACAACCCCGTGTTCCGGCGCGGATCCGACCCCGAGCGGCGCGGCGAGTACGAGCAGTACCAGACCACGGGCTATGTCACCGATGTCATCACCGACAAGGCGATCGGGTGGCTGCGCGAGCACGCGGACGACGCCCGCAACAGCAACGCGCCGTTCCTGATGCTCGTGCACCACAAGGCGCCCCACCGCGAATGGGAGCCCGCGCCGCGGCACCTCACGCTGTTCGATGGCGCGGACCTCGCGGTCCCCGGCACGCTCTTCGACGACTGGTCGGGCAAGGGCGAACCCGCGGAACTGCAAGAAATGACGATCGACCGGCACCTGCGCCCGATCGACCTGAAACTCGATTTCCCGCAGCGGCTCAACGAGACGCAGCGGCGCGCGTGGGCGCTCGCGTACGGCCCAAAGAACGCGGCGTTCGAGGAAGCCGTCCAGAGCGGATCGCTCGCGGGCGACGACCTGCTCCGCTGGAAGTACCAGCGCTACGCGAAGGACTACCTCCGCTGCGTGCAGGCGGTGGATGAGGGTGTGGGGCGACTGCTCGACGAGCTTGATCACCAGGGGCTCGCGGACAACACGATCGTGATCTACACCTCCGACCAGGGGTGGTACCTCGGCGAGCACGGGTGGTACGACAAGCGCTGGATGTACGAGGAGTCGTTCCGCACGCCCTTCCTTGTGCGCTGGCCGGGCGTGGTCGAGGCGGGCTCGACGGACACAACGCTGACGCAGAACATCGACATCGCGCCGACGATGCTCGACGCGGCGGGTCTCGAAGCCCCCGAGTCGATGCATGGGCGGAGTTTGGTGCCGGTGCTGCGGGGCGAGACGCCGGGCGATTGGCGCGAGAGCCTGTACTACCGGTACACGGAGTATCCGGGCGTCCACGCCGTGCGCCGGCACGAGGGCGTGCGCACCGAGCGCGACAAGCTCATCCGATTCTTCGGCCCCGACGCGGGGTCGTGGGAGTACTACGACCTCGGGGCCGACCCCGATGAAGTCCACAACGCGATCGAGGATCCGGCGCACGCGGAGCGGATCGCGGCGCTGAAGGACGAGCTCACGCGTCTGAAGACGCGGTACGGTGTGGAGGATTGAGCGGGGGTCGCTTCGGATCACTGTCCGCGACCACGCGTGTCCCGATGATGTTGTTGACGCCGATGGTCAGCACGCCCGCGGTGAACAGCACGAGCGCCGTCGAGATGCCCTTCCACATCAGGTCGTCGTCGAAGTCGCTCCAGATCGCGACGATCGAGAGGGTCGCGCCCACGACGATCGCGAGCACGCAGAGGACATAGCACATCCGGTTCACGAAGCTCAGCAGGGGCATCGCGCGCCTCCTTCCGGTTCAGGCCCGAGCGCCGGCCGAGGACCGACGACGAGGTGAACCTCTATAAATAAGTTATCACTAACTTACTTGTTTGGCAAGGGTGTCCCTCGGATTTCTCGCGATGGTCCCGCGGCATCGTCCTCGGGCTGGATATCGGACTTTTCCGCGGCCTCTCCCGTCTGCGGGCATTGCTGGACGCCCGCCTAGAGTCCACGCTGATGATCCAGTTGGGCGTCAATATCGATCATGTCGCGACGGTCCGCCAGGCCCGCTACCGGGGCACGGACGCGGCCCAGATCGGCGCGGTGGAACTGTCGGGGCCCGGCATCGACCCCGCAGATGTGGGCGAGCCCGACCCCGTCCGCGCCGCGCACGAGGCGGAATTGGGCGGGGCGGACGGCATCACCGTCCACCTGCGCGAGGACCGCCGGCACATCAACGACCGGGATGTCCGCCTGCTGCGCCGCCTGGTGAAGGTGAAGCTGAACCTGGAGATGGCCGCGACGGACGAGATGGTCGGCATCGCCCGCGAACTGCGTCCCCACACCGCGATGCTGGTGCCCGAGGGGCGCGAGGAAGTGACCACCGAGGGCGGGCTGGATGTCGCGGGGCAGATCGCGCGGATGAAGACCGTCGTCGCGAGCCTGAAGGACGCGGGGCTGATCGTCAGCGCGTTCATCGACGCGGAGCGCGAGCAGGTCGCCGCGTGCGCCGAGGCGGGGTTCGATGTGTGCGAGATCCACACGGGCCCCTGGGCCGAGGCGTTCGCCGCCTGCGGGGGGGATCCGCGCCGGCGCGAGCTGACCGCGGAGCTGTCGCGGATCACCGACGCGGGCGCCGCGGTCCGCGACGCGGGCATGCGCTTCAACGCGGGGCACGCGCTCAACTACCACAATGTCGAGCCGATCGCGGCGCTCCCGGGGCTCGAGGAGCTGCACATCGGGCACGCGATCGTGAGCCGGGCGGTGTATGTCGGTCTCCGCCGGGCGGTCGCGGAGATGAAAGCATTGATCGAACGGTCGGGATCGGGCATGATGCCCTGATGGGAGCGGACGGGGACATGGGCAAAGCCAGGGCGGGCAAAGTGAGCGGCTCGGTCGAGTCGAAACCCAGGCGTCGGCGCGCGTTCTCCACGATGGCGCAGGCAGAGCGCTGGCTCGATGACCGGATGAACATCGAGCGGCTGCGTCCCCACCGGGTCGACCCCGACGCGTTCAAGCTCGACCGGATGCGCGCGCTCATGCGCGAGCTGGACGACCCGCAGGACGCCACGCCGATCGTCCACATCGCGGGCAGCAAGGGCAAGGGCAGCGTCTGCGAGATGCTCGCGGGGTGCCTGGGCGCGAACGGGTACGCCGCGGGGGTGTATACCAGCCCCCACCTGGTCACGGTCCGCGAGCGCATCCGCATCGGGGGCGAGATGATCGGGGAGTCCGCCTTCGCCCGCCTGCTGGGGCGGGTGCAGGACGCGGGCGACGCGATCGAGAAAGCGCACGGCCCGGTGACCTATTTCGAGTGTGTCACGGCGCTCGCGTTCCTCTACTTTGCCGAGCAGGCGGTGGACGCCGCGATCGTCGAGGTCGGGCTTGGCGGGCGGCTCGATTCAACGAACATCGTGAACCCCGCGGTGACGGCGATCACCGCGATCCAGCTCGAGCACACCGCGATCCTGGGCGACACGCTCGAGAAGATCGCGGAGGAGAAGGCGGGGATCATCAAGCCGGGCGTGCCCTGCCTGACGATGGCGCAGGACGAGGCGGTGCTGGGGGTGTTCGAGCGGATCGCCGCCGAGCGCGGCGCGCCGCTGATGGTGCTGGGGCGGGAGATCGACTTCACGCAGCGGTTCGAGGCGGCGCACGCGATGGGCCCCCACATGCGCGTGTGCGTGGGGACGGGGGACCAATCGCTCGACCACCTGCCCGTCCCGTTCGAGGGCGAGCACCAGGCGCAGAACTGCGGGCTGGCGCTCGCGATCCTGCAACAGCTCGCGCTGCGGGGGTTCGAGTACACCGAGCGCGGCGTGCTCGCGGGCCTGGAGAACAGCGTCAAGAACGGGCGGCTCGAGGAGGTGTGGGACAACCCGCGCGTCATCATCGACGGCGCCCACACCGGCGAGAGCGTGCGGACGCTCGTCAACGCGATCGGGGCCCACGTGCGGGCCGATTCGATGATCGTCATCTTCGGCTGCGCCGCGGACAAGGACGTCGACACCATGCTCGCGGAGATCGGGCGCGGGGCCGACAAGGTGATCTTCACGAGGGCCGCGGGAAACCCGCGCGCGATGGACCCGTTCGAGCTGCAGCGCCGCTTCGAGGAGTCGCACGGCGGGATGGCCCAGGTCGAGCCCGACCTGCGCAGCGCCATCAACACCGCCGCCAAGGGCGTCGGGCCCGACGACCTGATCTGCATCACCGGCTCGTTCTACCTCGCGGGCGAGGCGAAGGCCCTGTTCCTCGCGAAGCGCGAGGAACTCGCCGCCTCGGGGGCCTGATGGCGAGCGACCTCGAGACCGCGGTCCGCGTCGCCAAGCGCTTCGAGGCGGCCCTCGCGCGCCGCTACAACGCCACCGGGCGCGGCCTGCACGAGAAAACCGACAGCGTCGAACACGACCTCGCACCCGAGACCGTCCGGGCCCTCCGCCTCGTCGCGACGGTGCGGAACAAGATCGTCCACGAAGACGGTTACGACCGCATCGAGGATCGCAAACGCTTCCGAGACGCCTGCCGCACGGCGGAGCGGGCGCTCATCGGACGCCGGCGCGCCCGCACGATCCTGCTCGTCAGCGGGCTCGTCGTGATCATGGCGATCGCGGTGCTGGCCCTGCTCCGGGGTGGGCCGATGTTCCGGATCCCGTGATCGGCGCACGAACTGACCGGGCCCGGATCCGTCCTTGTTTCGAAACAAGCCGAGCGCCGATCCGTATCCGGACCTGTTATCCGGGACGCTCGCGCCGATCGCGACGGCGCGTCCCCTGAACAGGTCGTCACTCGTTGTGATCGTGCGCGTTCGCGCGCCGGGGTGCGCGTGGTATCATCGCCCCTTATGGAGCCGATCCCCCCGACACTCCCGTTCCACATCGCCAAGGCGTACGGCGTCAGCCCGGCGCCCAAAGCGAGCGTCACCGTCACGCCCGTGGGCCCGGGGTCGTACACCGCCCGACCCGCGCCGACCGACGCCGCGGACCTGGCCAGCGCCTCGAAGGCGCAGGCGATCCGCGACAAACTCGTCGCGGGCGTGGTGCCGGGCGGCGTGTCGTTCGAGAACGGCGTCGCGACGCCCAGCGCACCCGCGCAGCCGGCGCGCCCGGCGAACGCGCCGATCCCGTTCTACCGGCACCCCGCGGACAAGAACGCCGCGGCGACCGCGATCAACCTTGGCTCGCGCCTCGACACGCAGGCCTGAGCGGGCCCGCGTCGCACCGGATCGAGTTCTTCTCCCGGCTCACGGATGAGCCGAGTCAGCCGCGCGGGGTGTACGCACACGCGCAACGCCCACGCCAGCAGCCCGGATGGAGCCTTGCATGCCCGACACCGCTTCGACGACCGCCCCCGCCGCGTCCCGCTCGCTCGCTCGCCCCGGGGCGGGCCCGCTCGCGGCGCACTGGATGCTCGACCCGGACCTGGTCTACCTGAACCACGGATCGTTCGGCGCCTGCCCGCGGGCGGTGCTCGACGCGCAGTCGCGCTACCGCGCCCAGATGGAGCGCGACAGCGTCTCGTTCTTCATGGGCCCGGTGTGGGACCTGCTCAACGCGAGCCGGGAATCGCTCGCGGGCATGCTCGGGGGCGAGGCGGGGAGCTATGTCTTCCTGCCCAACGCGACCACCGCGGTGACGACGGTGCTGGACAACTTCGCTCGCGGCGCGGTCGACGGGAAGCCCCTGGGCCCGGGCGACGAGATCCTGATGACGACGCACGAGTACCCCGCGTGCCGGTTCAACGCGCACCGGATCGCCGAGCGGTGCGGCGCGCGCGCGGTCGAGACGCCCTTCCCCACGCCCGCGACGCACCCGACACCGATCAGCGCGGACGACATCGTCGGAGCGGTGCTCGCGGGGGTGACCGAGCGGACGCGCATCGCGATGCTCAGCCACATCACGAGTTCGAGCGCCGCGGTGATGCCGATGCGCCGGATCACCGACGCGCTGCGCGAGCGGGGCATCCCGACGCTGATCGACGGTGCGCACGGCGCGGGCGCGGTGGACTTCGACCTCCCGTCGCTGGGCGGCGCGTTCTACACCGCGAACTGCCACAAGTGGCTCAGCACCCCCAAGGGCGTCGCGCTGCTGTGGGTGCACCCCGACCACCACGAGAACTTCCGACCCCTCGTGCTCAGCAACGATGCGCACACCCCCGCCGGTAAGCACGGCAGGAGCCGCCTGACGCTCGAGTTCGACTACATCGGGACCGACGACTACACGCCCATGTGCGCCGTCGCGGACGCCGTGCGCACGATCCCCGAGATCGCGGGGACCGACTGGGCGGGCGTGTGCGCCCGCAACCGCGACCTCGCGCTCACGGGTCGCGCGATCCTGTGCGAGCGCCTGGGCCTCGAGCCCGTCTACAGCGACGGGCTCATCGGGCCCATGGTCACGCTGCTGCTGCCCCGGATGGAGGAGAGCCGGCGGGAAGCCCACGCGGCCCGCCCCACGATGTACCACGACGCGCTGCAGGACAACCTGCTCGCCCGGCACGGCGTCCAGGTCCCCATCTGGCGCTTCGGCGCGATGAAGAAGGGCGACCCCTTCGACGGGCAGCGGTGCGTGCGGATCAGCGCCCAGCTCTACAACACCGAGGCGCAGTACGCCTACCTCGCCGACGCGCTCGCGGTCGAACTGGAACGGGAGCGTTCGGGCTGACGAGACCGCTGTGCTGTCGTGCGCGAGCCCGGGCCTACTCCGACTCGCTGTCTTCGGCCTCGTCCTGCGCCGTGACCTTCTCGATCGCCTTGTTGCCGATGTGGGCGAGGATCGCGAGCACCGCGATCGCGGCGATCACCGACACCCAGAGCATCCAGGGCTGGCGGGCCTGCTTCATCGCCTCCTTGGTCAGCTCGCCCTCGACATGCGAGGCGACCCACACGACCAGGGCGGTCCGCGGCAGCATCCCCACCGCGGTCCCGATGATGTAGATCCACCACGGGACGCGCGTCGTGGACAGCACGAGGTTCGTCAGGCTGAACGGCGAGTTCGGGGGCACGCGCACGAGCGTGACGATGCCCAGCGTCTTCGCGGGCCCCGAGCCGACCAGGGCGTCGCGGACGGCGCGGGCGCGGGTGTTCCGCTCCAGCTCGGCGTCCACGCGGTCCTGCCCGATCCGGGTGGCGATGGGGCGACCGACGCACGATGCACCGACGAAACCGACGAGGGCTGCGAGCGTGCCGATGACCGGCCCGAACGCCCAGCCGCCCAGGAAAGCCTGCGCATAGGTGGGCAGGAGCCCGAGCCCGGCGGCGACAACGAAAATCGCGGCGTAGACCGCGACGCCTGTCCCCTCGCCGAGCGAGGCGAGCCAGTCGCTCACATCCCGGATGTAGTAGAGCAGGGCGAACCCGCCCAGCGCCGGCATCACCGCCCAGGCGACGCCCAGCCACGCGGCGGCGCCGAGCCGCTCGAACACGCCGGGCGCGACGGCGCCCTCCATCGGGAGTTCCTCCGCCGGATCGGCGTCCCGGGTCGCGCGGACGATCTCGTCGGGCTCGATCGCGGGCGTGCTGTCGGGGTTGGTTTCGGGCATGGTCGCAAGGGTAGGGGGCGCGGCCGCCGCGCGGGGCGCGGTCTGATCCGCTACAGTCGCCCTGAAGTGAACGAAACCCCTCGGTGGTCGGCCCACACGCCGCCCTGCCGCATTTCCCGGAGCCCAGCATGATCCCCAAGCCCCCGCCGCGTGACCACACCCAGGGGTTCCTCTATTTCCCGCCCTACCGCGTCCAGGGGGTGTCGGTCGCGGGCGAGGCGACCTGTATCCAGATCCCCGAGCTCGACATCTGCTTCGACATGGGGATGTGCCTGCGCGCGTCGCTCGCGTGCAAGTACGCGGTGATCAGCCACGGGCATATGGACCACATCGGGGGGCTGGCGTACTGGTGCAGCCAGCGGAATTTCCAGGGCATGGGGCCCGGGACGATCGTCTGCGACGAGCGGATCGCGAAAGACATCCGGGGCATGATGCAGGGGTTCGTGAACCTCGAGCGTCAGAAAACGCCCTACGAACTCGAAACACTCGTTCCGGGTCAGGAACTCCAGATCAAGAACAACATCGTGCTGCGTCCGATCGAGGTCGAGCACACCTGCCCCGCGGTGGGCTACACGATCGTCGAGAAGCGCACCAAGCTCAAGGATGAGTACCGCGAGCTCCCGCAGGAAAAACTCCGCGAGCTGAAAGAACGGGGCGAGGAGATCGTCCGGCATCTCGAGGTCCCGCTGATCGCGTACCTGGGCGACACGCTCCCGGGCCCACATCTTGTGCACGACTCGGTGCGCACCGCCAAGATCGTGATCAGCGAGTGCACCTTCCTCGAGCCCGACCATGTCGAGCGCGCGAAGATCGGGATGCACATGCACATCAACGATGTCGCGGAGTGGCTCCGCGTGCTCGAGTGCGAGGCGCTGGTGCTCACGCATGTCAGCCGGCGAACGCACATGCAGTACGCCCGCGATCGCGTCGACGCGCTCTGCGGCGACAAGGCGGAGAGAGTGCATTTCCTCATGGATCACCGGCGCAACCGCGCGCGGTACGACGAGCAGGCCGCCGCCGCGGAGAAGCGCGAACGCGAGCTGATGTCGCGCGGCGGATGAGATTTTTTTCGGGCGCAAACCCGCGCCGCGTGACGGGAACGCCCGCGACGCGGGCGCGCGCGGACAACCCAGATTGACACGCGAGCGCCGGCAAACTATCTTGCTCCTCGGCCATCGGAGGGAGGGCAACGCGATGCCCGCGATGGTGGAACAAGTGGTGATGTCCGGTTCGTGTTCCTTGCCGCGAACCGCCAGCTGATAACGAGGTCGTGCTGATGACCGATCCGGATCGCGAGATCTGGGATGGGATGCTTGCGCATCTGCGCGCGCACCATCCGGCGCTGTGCCGTCACTGGTTTGCGGATCTGGAGCCGGTCACGGTTGCGGAGGGCTCGGTCTACCTCCGCGCGAACAAGGAGATGCAGCGCGAGTACCTGCGTCGCTCCTGCGTCGACGCGTTCGTCGATGCCGCGCAGGTCGCGTCCAACAGCCTGCTGGGCGTCCGCTTCCTGGGGCCGGGCGAGCCCGCGCCCGAACCAACCCGCTCGCCCGGGCGCGATGCGCACGACAACGCCTCGGCGGGCCCCGTCTCACCGAAGGGCTCGCGCGGCGCCGAGACGGAGATCAAACCCCCGAAACCCGCCCGGCTTCCCGCGCAGGGTGTGCTCCACAAGAAGCGGGACGGGTACGCGCTGGGATCATCCGAAGCCGCGGCGGACGGCGTCGGGTCGTTCTTCCTGAACCCCGACTATGTCTTCGAGAACTTCATCGTGGGCGAGGGCAACCGCTGGGCGTACGCCGCCGCGGTCGCCGTCGCGGAGAACCCGGGTCGGTCCTACAACCCGCTTTTCATCCACGGCGATGTGGGCCTGGGCAAGACGCACCTGCTGCAGGCGATCTGCCTTCGGATCAAGGAGGACCAGCCCGGGGCGGTGCTGCACTATGTCTCGTGCGACGAGTTCATCAACGAGTTCATGCAGAGCGTGCAGAACAACCAGATGGGCGAGTTCCGCCACCGTTTCCGGGATGTCGATGTGCTGGTCATCGACGACATCCACTTCCTGACGAGCCGGGAGCGGAGCCAGGAGGAGTTCTTCCACACCTTCAACAGCCTGCACTCGGCGCACAAGCAGATCATCATCTCCTCCGATGCGCCGCCCCAGCAGATCCCCAACCTCGAGAGCCGGCTCGTCTCGCGCTTCCAATCGGGGCTGGTCGCGGAGATCTTCAAGCCCACCTTCGAGACGCGGGTCGCGATCTTGCTGACGAAGGCCCGCCTCAGAGGCATCGAGCTGGGCCAGGGTGTCGCGGAGTATGTCGCCTCCCGCTTCGAGACCAACATCCGCGAACTGGAGGGGGCGATCACGCAGTTGCAGGTCTTCGCCTCGATGGAACGCGCCGAGATCACGCTCGACCTGGCGCGGAAGGTCTTCGGGGAAGAGGCTCCCAAGGCCTCCAAGAAGCAGCCCTCGGTCGACGAGATCATCCAGCTGGTCTGCGGGTTTTACGATGTCAAGCGGATCGACCTGCTGGGCAAGCGCCGGCACCAGTCGATCAGCCTGCCCAGGCAGGTCTGCATGCACCTCGTCAGGCAGCACACCCGCCTCTCCCTCGAGGAGATCGGGGCCCAGTTCGGGGGTCGGGATCACAGCACCGTGATCCACGCGGTCCGCTCTGTGGACACCAAACAGAAGCAGGACCCATCATTCGCCGAAACGCTCTCCGCCCTCGAGGCGGACCTCATCAAGAGCACCGCGACCAACTGACAACCTGTTGTGGAAAACTCGTGGGCAAGCGCTCGCCGGCGCGCGATCTATTCAAGGGATCGATGGGTCCCCTTTGGGAATCGTCGGTTCTATACCGCCCGATTTGCACCGTACCGAGCGCCAGCGCCAGGCAACCGACAGAATCTTCCGGTCGCGACTGGTGTCCTAAGTATCTTTCATTTCGTTCTTTATGATGGGTGTCCGCGGGGGTTCCCACAGACCGACAGGCTTGAATCTATCTTCATTACTTTTTTACATTGAATAGAGGTCTTTCCGGAGGGCGCCCCGTGTTCATTCGAAACGCCCCCGGCTTATCCACATCCGTTGTGGATGACTCGTCCGTAAAACCACCGGCAAGGGGTTAACGAATCCGGGGCTGGCACGCCTCGCAGTAGACCGTTGCCCGCTGCGCAACACGAGCCCCAATCAGAGCCCTTCCACACCGGGTGCAAGGCTGGCCCGCCCTCCCGTACACGGCATGGGTCCGCTGGTATGCCCCCGATCGACCCGTGCCGTCGCGGTAATCGCGGATGGTCGAGCCTCCGCGTGCGATCGCGTCTCGGAGAATCCCGCGGATCGAGCCCGCGAGCGCCGCGACCGTCGCCCGTTCCAGCCGGCACGCGAGCGTCTCGGGGTGGATCCCGCTCGCGAACAACGCCTCGTCGGCGTAGATGTTCCCCACCCCCGCAAGGACC
>MDTG01293493.1_pt1 | contig 54294 bp, 51 predicted proteins | sample 811421 | NCBI WGS metagenome assembly MDTG01 (sample SAMN05326645, study PRJNA326480) | marine metagenome | isolation source: seawater | place: Pacific Ocean: South East | collected 2011
ACGTTGATAGGCTGGATGTGGAAGCGCAGTAATGCGTGCAGCTGACCAGTACTAATAGCTCAATTGGCTTGATTTATGCACTGAAAAAAATTTTTTGTAGATATAAACACTCACACAACTTTATTTTATTTAATAAAGTTAATAATCTAATCAATTTCTGTAATACAATATCATTTAATAAATGTTAAATTTGCTTTAAATTGATAGTTTAATGAATAAACTCTTCATTACAGAAACAATTGATAATATTAAATTAAATATTCAACAATTGATTATAAAAAGAACTTATTTACATAATTTTCATCATGATATTGCTTAAAAATATAAAAACCTCATTTAAATTTGATGAAAACTCTTAAAAAACTTTTTTATCTTCTCACGCCTCATGAACGTAAGCAGGCTGTTTTATTATCAATGATGATTTTAATAATGGCTTTTTTAGAGATGATTGGCGTGGCTTCAATTATGCCTTTTATTGCAGTCCTTACAAACCCAAACCTTGTTGAAGCTAATATTTTTTTAAACACTCTATTTAAATTTTCGAGTATATTTGGTGTTGAAAATAAACAAGAGTTCCTTTTTTTTTTAGGAATTTTAGTATTTATTCTTCTTATCATAACTCTTAGCTTCAAAGCCCTTACAATTTATGCCCAAACACGATTTGTTCAAATGCGTGAATATAGTATTGCCAAATATTTAATTGAAGGCTATTTACACCAACCTTACAGTTGGTTTTTAAATCGTAACAGTGCAGATTTTGGGAAGTCAATTCTTTCAGAGGTATCAGCAGTAGTGACTGGTGGTATGGCCCCAATGATGGAGCTAATATCTAAAGGTACGATTACAATTGCAATACTTTTATTATTAACATTTGCAGATCCTAAACTTACCTTAATAATAGGTTTTACATTAAGCTTAGTTTATGTTTTTATTTATCTACTCACTCGTAGTTTTTTAAACCGTATTGGAAATGAACGTTATAAAGCTAATCAATTACGTTTTTTAGCTGTAAATGAAGCATTTGGGGCTTCAAAAGAAGTTAAATTTGGCGGATTAGAAGAAAATTATATTAAACGCTTTTCTGAGCCAGCTAAAATTTTTGCTAAACATCAATCATCATTACAAATATTAAACCAACTTCCACGTTTTGCTCTTGAAGCAGTTGCCTTTGGTGGCATGTTGTTAGCAATTCTTTATTTGATGTTAAAAACAGGTACTTTTAACAATGCTTTACCTATTATTGCAGTGTATGCGTTTGCTGGTTATCGTTTAATACCTGCGCTTCAACAAATCTATGTTTCTGTTAATCAGCTTCGTTATCTTGGACCAGCAATTGACGGGATATATTATGATCTTAAAAATTTAGAAACATTTAATAATAATTATGATCGAGGCATTATAAAACTAAACAAATCAATCGCTCTAAAAAATATTTATTTTGAATATCCCAACTCATCACGAACAGCATTAAAAAATATTAATTTAAATATTCCTGCTAGATCAACAGTTGGAATCGTAGGCGCCACTGGAAGTGGCAAAACTACTACGGTAGACGTTATTCTTGGTTTGTTAGAATCTCAAAGAGGTACATTAGAAGTTGATAGTCAAGTAATAACACATCATAATTCTAGAGCATGGCAGAAATCTATCGGTTATGTGCCACAACACATCTATCTAGCAGACGATACTATTGCAGCCAATATTGCTTTTGGCAAAGAACAAAAAGATATAAATCTTAAACTAGTTGAAAAAGCTTCTAAAATTGCCAATTTACATGATTTTGTGTTAAATGAATTACCAAAACAATATCAAACCACTGTCGGTGAGCGTGGAATAAGATTATCTGGTGGTCAACGCCAACGTATAGGAATTGCCAGAGCTTTGTATCATAACCCGCAAGTGTTAATTTTAGATGAAGCCACTAGTTCGTTAGATAATTCAACAGAAAAAGCAGTAATGGAATCTATAAATAAACTCGGCAAACATTTAACTATAATTCTTATTGCACATCGTTTGAATACAGTTAAGAAATGTGACATCATTTTTTTATTTGAAAAAGGTAAGTTAATAAATCAAGGATCTTTTAGTGAAATAATTGAAAAAAAAGAAAATCCAGATTTAAAATAAGTAAATAATAAATTTCTTTATAATCATTATTCTTTATGTTACTTAGATTAATATGAATATTCCAAATGATAACAAAATTGTAAAAAAAATAATTGACGATTTTTTGGTACGAAAAGAGGGAAAATCAATTTTAAAAAATATAGAAAAAAAAAAATTATTGAATGAGGGTTTGCTTGACTCATTAGATATTTTAACACTAGCATCCGAAATAGAAAAAAAGACTAAAAGAAAAATCGATATTTCTAAAGCTAAAAATTATAACAAATTTAACAAATATAAAGACTTAATAAGAATTTAATACAGTGAAACTACATCATATTGGTATAGTTTGTAGTGAAGTTGATATAAGAAAATTTATATTTAAACCTCAAAAAAAAAAATATTTATTATGATAAAATTCAAAATAACAAATTAATAATTGAGTATAATCACCATAATAATATGTGGATGGAATTTGTTATTCCACAAAATAAAAAATCAACAGTTTATAAGTACTATAAAAAAAATGGACCTAGTGTTCATCATTTTGCTTATCAAACAAAAAATATTTTAGAACAAAAAAAAAAATTAAAAAATAAAAACGGATTAATATATGTCAACTCTTTTAAAACCAATATTCCTTGTTTTGGAGGTGCCATAAAAACTATGTTTTATTATAATAATAATTTTTTCATAGAATTTCTCGAAAATGACAATAAAAAATAACTTATTAATAAATAGAATAATTAAAAATTATAAAAAAAATCCAAATAAAAAAATTATTTTTGATAAGAAAAAATCAATAACATATTCACAATTAATTAATTTATCGCTTGTTTATGCTAACAAATTTAAAACTATAAATTCAAATTATATTCCAATTATTGTTGATAGAAATGTTGAGTCAGTAATTGCTATTTTAGCAGTTTTATTTTCAAAAAAAATTTTTTGTCCAATATCTAATAGTTTTCCAGAAGATAGAATAAATTTTATTTTGAAAACTCTTAAAACTCGAAGTTTAGTAAATTGTTCAAAAAATAAATTTGATTCTAGTAATGAATTTAGAATCGATACAAATATACGCAGTAAAAAATGCAATATAAGCGTAAACAATCTAGAGAGTACTTTTTATGTTTTATTTACATCTGGCACAACAGGGATACCTAAAGGTGTGAAATTATCATATAAAAATATTTTGAATACTATTCTTTGGTCTAAATATTATTTAAAATGGAAAAATCATAAAATTGGAATAGCAACACAATTTTCTTTTGATATTTCAATGTTTGATTTGTTTGTAGGACTATATTTCAATGTTCCTATATATATATTTCATAATCCATCCAATCCATTTGAGAGTTTAAAAGAAATTAGAAAAAATAAGGTAACATCAGTTTTTTCAGTCCCTACATTTTTTTCTAATTTTGTAAAATATAATTTAATTAATAAGAATTTTTTTTTGTTAAAAAGGATTATTTCTGGAGGTGATTTCTTTTCCAATAAAGATATTTTGTCATGGAAGTTGAATCAAAAAAAAGTTGATATTTTTAATGTTTGGGGACCCACCGAGACTTCAATAGTAAATTCAATGTATAAAATTTCTAGAAGTGATCTTAAGAACTTATCAGAAGGAAAAAGTGTTCCTGTTGGTAAAGACCACCCTTTAATGAAGATTAAAATTATGAAAAATAAAACACCTGTTAAAGACAACATGATTGGAGAAATTTGTATGATTGGTGATTGTGTTAGCCAAGGATATATAGGAAATAAAAAAAAATTCTAGAAATTATATACAGTATAAAAATAAAAATGCCTATTTAACCGGAGACTTAGGTTATTTTGATAAAAAAAATTATTTACATATTGTAGGAAGAAAAGATAATACAATTAAAATTTCTGGATATAGGGTTGACGCTCTAGAGGTTGAAAATCTTATAAATATGCAATTCAATGTCAATAATTCGTGTTTAACGAAATTAGACTTATATAATACAAGCATTCTTTGTTTGGTAGTAGAGACAAGTAAAATAATTAACGTAGACAAAATTTTAAAATTTTTAAAGATTAAAATACCAACGTATGCACTACCAAAAAAAATAGTTTTTATTAAAAGATTTCCTTTAAATCAAAATAATAAAATAGACAGGAACAAAATAAAGCTATTAGTAAATGAAAAATAAGGTTCTTATAATTATTATTGGTGAGTCAACTGGATTTGAGTGTTTAAAAAATATTTTAAAATTAAAATATTTTAAAATATTTTTAGTCGTTAGCACTGATAAAAATTATCATTATGCTATTAAAAAATTATGCATTATCAACAAAATTAATTTTTTAAAGTCTAGTGAATTTAAGAAAAATTCAACACAAGTCAAATTACATAAAAATAATCAATATTTTTTGTTAAGTATTTTTTCAAATTTAATTTTAAAATCTAATTTTTTAAAAAAATTTAATGGAAAAGCGTTTAATCTTCATCCTGGACTTTTACCTTACTATCCAGGAAAAAATTGTATATCTGGTGTCTTATATAATAATGAAAAGATAACAGGTGTAAGCCTCCATCAAATTACTGATGAGGTTGATAAAGGACCAATAATAAAGCAAAAAAAGATTAAAATTTACAAAGATGACAACTTAATAAAATTAATGAATAGATTGAAGCCAAATAGTGTAAAGATCATAAATAATTTTGTTAGAAATATTTATTTCAAAAAGAAAATCATCTATTTTAAAAATGATATTAGTTTAAGAAAAAAATTTCCAAAATATATACCTAATAAAGGAATTATAAATGCTAAAACAAATTATACTGAATTTCAAAAACTATTCAAAGCTAGTCATTTTGGACCATTTAAAAATTCTTGGGGAAGGCTTTGTTTTATTTATCAAAATAAAAAAAAATATATTGTTGATGTACTCCAAATTGATATTTTGCAAGTTAAAAATATCAATTCAATTATCTTTATTAAAAAAATAAATAAAAATAAGTTTAATTTAAATTTCAGAAACAAAGTTGTTACTGTTTTAACGAAATAGATGATCAAACAACTAGATATTATTTTTAAAAAGAATGGATTATATAATTCAAAATATATATATATTTACAGTGATTTTATCAAATTTTTTGAAATCAATAAAAAAAATCCTAAAAAAGCAGTCATATCATTTTTAGAGCTTTTTACCAAAAAGGGTATCACTTGTATTATTCCAGCATTTTCTTACACGATTTCAGGCAACTTTAGTTTAGAAAAAACAAGATCAAAAGTTGGTTTTTTAGCAAATTTTATCATGAATAATCTTAAGCATGAAAGGTCTGAACATCCCTTATTTTCTTATGTTTCAATAGGAAAAAATAAAAAAATAGTTTGTAATATTGGTAAAGCTGCATTTGGCAAAAACTCTGTACACGAAAGATTATTTAAAAAAGGCGCATTTTTTTTAAATTTTTGTAGACCTTTAGAAAAAGGAAACACATTAGTTCATCATATTGAGCAAATTAATAATTCTAATTATAGATTTGATAAAAAATTTTATACCAAAGTATTTAAAAATAAAAAGTATGTTGGTTCATCTTACTCAGCATATTTAAGAAAAAATGTTACCAATTCAAAGACTGCTTTTACATTTAGAAAAGCTTTAAAATATTTAAATAAAAGTGATTATTTAAAAACTGCCCATATTAAAAAATTAGAGGTTAACATATATAATTATGATTTATTTTATAGGGATTTGGTTGATTTAATAAATCAAGATCCTAAGATATTTATAAAAGATTAATTCAATTTTTTTGAATTTTAAATTCAAAGAAGAAAATTTTTTAATTATTATCAACTACTCTCAACTATCAAATTGTGAGAAATTAATTCATCTACAATTTTATATAAATCCCATGCAGGACACTTTAATTGATCAGCAATACTAATAAGTGAATTTTTACCATCGCATAAACTTATAAAATCCATCATGAGAAACATTTGTTTCTCCATTTTGTTATCTGAAAGTGTGGGTCGAAGACCTCTTTTACCCATTTGGGGCTCTCCGAGGACTGTCACTATATAATTTTTATTTTTTTCAAATAATTCCAAAGCTCTTTTGAGCATCAAATATCCTCCTTTTAGACCCTCAGGAGTGACTACATTTTCAAGATTATCAAGTGAGGTGTGATATTCTGGGTACTTACCATGTTTAGTTCGAAATATAGAGGCAATAGGTAAATTAACTCCAGGTGCACAGTATTGGCGCTCATCACTTCCTCGATCAAACCATGTATATTTTACAAAATCTGGATCAATCCATTTCAGAACATGTTTTGCAACATGGTCACTTATTGTATTACCTTCTCTAGAGGGTAAAAAAGAGTAAGCTCTATTATCCCCAACACAGGACACATTGAATCCACTGATGATATTTTTTTTCATCTCTTTAAGATTGAGACTGAGGTAAGTTATTGAACCAATAGTTTCGGGTATAAAGATAATTCTATAAGAGAATTCTAGATCAGAAAGTTCCTGTAACCATTTTACCAAAAAAGTTACAACTACTGGTCCTGATAATTCATTATTTGCCATTGATGGATGACAAATATATGTACTTAGAAAAATTTCTTTATTTTTTTTTCCTGGAATTCTTATTTCGCCATAATTAAGCTCTCCATTAAATAGTTTACTATCAATTTTTATCCTATAAATACCATCTTCTAATTTATCAAATTCATTTTGAGATAAACAAAAACCCCATCTCTCCTCATAATAACTTGTAACATAGGGTATGGCATTAGGCTGCTCAGGAATAGTATATAAATGGTCTTTTAGCTCATCCAGCGAGAGATCACCATCAAATGGGGAACTGTATCCAACCAAGTGCAAGTTATTTTCCGAAAAGTTACAAATTTTTTTGCCTTTGGGGGTAATAATATATGCTTTATTTACGAACCATTCTTTTGGAACAGTCCAATCAAAAACTTTAGTGCCAGATGGTACAGACTTTATTGCTAAGTTAGGAATATGAGTTTTAATTTGTCTCAAGGTTTCCCTAACACCTTCTCCTGTTATACTTCTATTAATTGGCCATAGTTTTCTTGCAAATGAATGTATTTTTTCTCCAATCATTATATATTTTAATATCTTAAAATTTAATTAATCACAATATTAAGATTTTAAAGATTTTATTTACAAGAGTAATTGATGAATACAAAACTAATTGACTTACTATTTATATTTTATGTGATATTAATATTTATAATTATATAAAATGTTTAATAACTCCTCAATACTAATCACTGGTGGTACAGGATCTTTTGGCCATGCTTTTGTTTCACTTACACTTAAAAAATATAATCCCAGTAGATTAATTATTTTTTCACGTGATGAAATGAAACAATGGGAGATGGCAAAAATATTTAAGGATGATAAAAGGGTAAGATTTTTTATTGGGGATGTTAGAGATAAAGAGCGACTTTATCGAGCTTTGTATAAAATAGATTTTGTTGTACATGCTGCAGCGACTAAAATAGTACCAACAGCAGAGTATAATCCTTTTGAGTGTATAAAAACAAACATTAATGGAGCCATGAATTTAATCGATGCTTCTATTGATCAAAAAGTTAAGAGTGTTGTGGCACTTTCAACAGATAAAGCAAGTAGTCCGGTAAATCTTTATGGAGCAACCAAATTAGCATCAGACAAATTGTTTGTTGCTGGAAACTCATCTTATGCAGGTGGACATGATACAAATTTTTCTGTTGTTAGATATGGTAACGTTATGGGTTCAAGAGGATCTATAATACCTTTTTTTTTATCACTTAAAGAGCAAAAGAAATTACCAATAACCGATGAGCGCATGACTCGTTTCATGATTTCTCTTGATCAGGCTGTTGAGCTAGTTTGGCATGCTTTTGATGACATGAGAGGTGGAGAAATTTATGTAAAAAAAATTCCTTCTATGAGATTAACTGATATCGCCAATGCTATTGCTCCAGACTCTAAACATGAGATTATAGGCATACGACCTGGAGAGAAATTACATGAACAAATGATTGGCGCTGAAGACAGTTTTTCAACTTTTGAATATGATAAGTATTATAAGATTTTACCTCAAATTAATAGATGGGAAAATGATAAAAAACGTATTAAAAATGGAATAAAAGTTCCAGAAGGATTCATTTATAGTAGTGATAATAACACTAAGCAGATGACAAAATCTGAATTAAAAGATTGGATCTTTCAAAATAAAGATAATATTATAAAAATTTAGATTAGATAAATTTACCTTAAAGGTGCTTAATAAGAGTATTTCTTAAAATTTGTAATGGCAGAAGTGAAACTAATTAAATTAAATAAATAGAATCTGGGAATATTTATTTTTTATGAAAATATCTATCGGAACAGCTCAATTTGGATTTAATTATGGTATATGTAATAAAAATGGGATTGTCAGCAAAAGAGAAGTTAAAAAAATATTTGATTACAGTAAATTTGTCAAAATTAATTCAATTGATACTGCACAGGGTTATGGTAAATCCCACAAAGTTATCAGCTCTTTTAAATTAAAAGATTTTCAAATTACATCAAAGATTTCAAATATCAAAAAAATACATGATCAAAACCTAGATTACCGAATAACATTAGAGGTAAATAAGATTTTGAGAGATCTTAATTCAAAGAAATTGTACGCTTTATTGATACACGATATTAGTCAATTAAAAAGTAAAAATGGAAAAAAATTTTATAGAATATTAGAAAAGTTAAAAGTTAAAAAAAAATTTATAAAATTAGGAGTTTCTGTGTATACAAGAAATGAATTAGATTTTGTTATTAAAAATTATAATATTGATATAGTTAATTTACCAATATCAGTAGCAAATCAAGAGTTTTTACAAAAAAACTATCTATCAAAAATAAAAAATAAAAATATTGAAATTCATGCAAGATCAATTTTCTTACAAGGATTACTATTATGTGAATACAAGTTTTTACCAAAAAAATTTAAAAACAACAAATTTTTTATAGAATGGTTTAAATGGCTAAAAGTTCACAAATATAACCCACTGGATGCTAGTCTAGAATTTATTAAAGGTATTAAACATATTGATAAAATTGTAATTGGCATAGATAATTTTTCCCAATTAGAAAGTATTGTTAAATCATATAAAAAAAACTCTAAACTTAAGTATAAAAAATTTTTTCAATCATCTTTATTAAAAAATCCTTCAACTTGGTAAAATATTATCCTAGAGCTATAAAAAAAAATTATAACTTTTGATTTAAAATTATATAATATTAGTAATTATACTCAGAAATCGTAAATGATAAAAAAATTAAATAATAAATCTCTCTCCCTGACTATCTCTGGTGACCCTTATGGTTATGGGCACTTTAAAAGAATGATTATTTTAAAATTGAAACTTAAAAAGAGTAAAATTGATAATACTATTATAAATGTTTCTAAATTGAATTTAAATTCTCTAAAAAAAATAGACCTAAATATTTATAGAGTTATATTTATTGATTTTTCAAATGATTTATTTTTTAAGAAAAAAAAACTTAATACTTTGATAAACCATCTCGATAGTTATAAGGGTAAAATATTTATATTTGATAGTGTTGAAAAAAAAATTATTAGATTTGTGTTAAAAAATAAAAAAAGACGATATTTAATTTGTCCTTATTTCCTAACAAAAAAAAAGGAAAAAGTGACTAAAAAATTTAATTGTTATTATGGTCCTAATTATTTTTTATTTGATAAAATTTACTTAAATAATAGAAAATCACAAAAATTAAACAAAATTTTTTTGTCATGTGGTGGTCTTGATCATTATAATTATACGTACAAAATTGCAAAAGAGATCTTTTTAATTAATCCACAAATAGAAATACATGCTTGTATCGGACCTATATTTAAAAAAGAAAACATAAAATTAATTAAACTTTTAAAAAAAAATAATAAGTTTTATTTATACAATTCAATTAAAAATTTATCTCAAGTCTCCCAAAAATGTGATTTAGCAATAGTTTCTTCTGGGCTAACTAAATATGAAATGGCTGCATCCAAAATAAATTTAGCAGTATTTTCTGAAAACTCAATGCATGCTAGATATAATTCATCCTTTGTAAACAGCAGGTTGGCATATAATTTATCAAATTTTGATAATGTTAACTCTATGAAATATAAATTAACTTATTTATTAAATAACTATTATAAGATTTATTATAATGATAATAAATACAATAAAAATTTACTAAAAAATAATAAATTTAATATGATCCTTCAAAATGTATAATCAAACTATCGTACTTAATAAAAAAAAAATTAGCTTAAATTCTAAACCTTATATTATTGCAGAAATTGGATCTAATTTTAATCAAAATTTTGAAAAAGCGAAAAAACTAATCATTGAAGCTAAGAAGTGTGGTGTAGATGCTGTGAAATTTCAGTTGTTTAGATCAGAAGTATTATACCCTAACGATAAAAAAATGTATAAACTTTTTAAGTCGATAGAGTTAAATTCCAATTGGATATATAAATTAAAAAAATTTACAGAAAAATGTAAATTAGACTTTCTATGTTCTTGTTTCGATTTAAAGTCAGCTAAAATTCTTAATGATAAAAAAATTATTATGCATAAAATTGCATCTTCAGAAACTGAAAATTTAATTTTATCTAAATTCTTAATTAAAACTAAAAGACCAATTTTACTTTCTACTGGAATGTCAGATATTAAAGATGTTAAAAACATTTTACGTCTTGCAAAAAAATATCAAAATAACAAAATTATATTAATGCAATGTACTTCCACATACCCTCCAAATGATACTGATGTTAACTTAAACGTATTAAAGACTTATAAAAAATTTGGATATATATTAGGTTTTTCTGATCACACATTAGATGAAACGGCTTCTCTAACAGCAGTTGGTTTGGGTGCAAGAGTATTCGAAAAACATTTTACTTTAAATAAAAATGACAAAGGTCCAGATCACATTATATCAATTAACCCAGTAGAAATGAAAAATTATGTTACAAAAATAAATAGAGCTTTTATTCAGTTGGGAACAAATGAAAAAGATTTGACCAATATAGAAAAAAAAACATGCAGAAGAAATGGGATATATTTTTCTAGATTTTTAAAAAAAGGAGCAAAAATAGATAAAAAATCCTTAATAATTAAAACCCCAGCAATTGGAGTAAGAGCAAGAGATATTCATAAGTTTATTGGCAAAACACTTGTAAAGAATGTAGATGCTAAAAAAGCACTATTCTTAAACGATATTAATTAAATTCTGATATTTAATCTTTTAACCTTTCAAAAGTTTGATGGGATAGACTTGTGTTAAGTTTATTTTTAATTTGAGATAAATTTTTAATTGATCCTAAAAACTTAAAGATACCGTTTAATTTCTTGATGAATTGATCAATTACTTTTTTGTTATGATGAATAGTTAAGTAGAAAAGAGTTGATGCTAAATAACCTTTTTTTAACATCTCTTGAGTCATATATGTTTTAAAATATCTAGAAAATGGGCTCAAAAAGGTAAATGAGGTTATAGACTCATATCCAGAAATTTTGATTTCAAGATTATTTTCTTTAGCAATTCTAATCAGTTCTTTATTTAAATATTTTCCATTGTTAATTAATTTTTTCCAAGGTTTTGAAGTTTCAAAATATTGTATAGAGCTTAAAGCAGCGGCAAATCCAATTCTTTCTGTCCAAAAAGTACTACTAATAAAACTTTCTTCTGCTTTTTTCATAATTTTATTTTTCCCAAGTACTGTAGTAATTGCATATCCGTTACCAATTGTTTTACCTAGCATTAACATATCTGGATTCACTCCTGTTAATAGGTGCATACCCCCAAGATTCCTTCTAAAACCAGTAGTACACTCATCAAAAATTAAAATTATATTATTCTTATTTGCTAAATTTCTTACAAATTTTAAAAATTTTATATTAGGTAAATTATTTCTAGCGATTTCCATTTTAATTATTCCAATTTTTTTATTTTTTATAAGTTGAATAAGCTGTTTTTCATTATTGTAATCGAAAGTAAAAATCGTATTTTTTAATTTTTTTGGTACTCCAAGAGTTTTTAAATTTGGTAAAATATGATTTTTAAGTTGATTTTTTTTAAAATTTCCAGCTAAATACCAGTCATGCCAGCCATGATAACCACAGATAGCAATATTTTCTTTTTTTGCAGCACATCTCGCAATTCTAATTGCTAAAGAATTTGCCTCCCCCCCAGATCTACAATATTTAGCTTTATCTGCCCACTTATGTATTTTTAGTAATTTATCTGTCAATTGTACTTCTTCTGGGCAATTAAGGGTAGACATTATTCCATTCCCAATTATTTTTTTTATATCCTTATCAACTTTATTATTTGCATATCCTAAGATGCAAGTCCCTACTGCACAAATCATATCTATATATTTATTGTCATCAAGATCTGTAACATATATTTTTTTAGATTTTTTAAAATATGATGGCCACAAATTTGGTAAAAACATTTCTGGTCTTTTTGAAAGTAACATGTTTCCACCTAAAATTTTTTTTTTAGCCTTACGATACAAAACCTGTCCAGAATTTTTTTTTTTCATTATTTTTATTTAGTAGACACTCAAAATGTTATCAATTATATATTGGTGAATGAATTATGTCAAAAAAGGAATTTTATTTACCTATAAAGACTTAAAGTTAAATTATATTAAATCTCATGCTATGGTCCCATCTCCATTAAAAATTGAAGAGGGGGTATATAGAATTTATTTCACTAGCAGAAATAAAAAAAATCAATCATTAATTTTTTTTTTTGATTTAGATATTAGAGACAAGGTTAAAATTATTAAGATATCAAAAAAACCAGTTTTAAAACCTGGTCTTCTTGGCTGTTTTGATGATAATGGCGTTACCCCTTGTAGCTTTGTAAGAGTCAATAAAAAGACAGTATATATGTACTATATAGGTTGGAAGCCTAGATCTACAACCAGATATTCATTAATGTCAGGGTTAGCAATTTCAAATGATAACGGCATTACTTTTAAAAGATATTCAAGATCACCAATATTACATTTAAGTGATAGAGAGCCTTACAGTATTCTTACTGGTCCATATGTTTTAAAAATAAAGAATAAATGGCATATGTGGTACGTATCATGTGAAAAATGGGTTACCCCCGATATTCCTATTTACAATATTAAATACGCATCTTCAAAGAATGGTAAAGAGTGGAGCCAATCAGGTAGAATTTGTTTAGAAACAAAAAAAAATGAAAGAGCAGTCGCAAGGCCTGTTGTTTATTATGATGGCAATAAGTTTAGTATGATTTATTCTTATGAATATAGAAAAGGTAAAAAAAAACAAATACCATCTTATAAAGTTGGGTATGCAACTAGTAAAAATGCACTTAATTGGAAAAGATTTGATAATTATTTTAAAATTTATCCATCAAAAACTGGTTGGGACTCACAAATGGTTGCTTATGGAGTAACTTTATCATCAAAAAAAAATACAATTTTTTTATACAATGGAAATAATTATGGTGAATATGCAATAGGATATGCTAAATTAGAAAGCTAATGACCTTTAAAGAATTCATATGTCCTTTCACAAGATCAGGTTTAAGATTAGAAAAAAAAAAAAGATATTTAGAAAATAAAAATAAAAAAAAATTTTATATTAAAAATAAAATTATAAATTTTTTAAATAATAATAAATTAAATTCTACAGAAAAAAAAATTAAAAAAGAATATGATAATTTTTCAAATAACTATGACAAGTGGATTACTTGGATGTTTAAAAGTTTCAACGAAGTTGAAAAAGTATCAAGAAACAAAATCATTAAAAGATTAAATATAAAGAAAAATTTTAAAGTTTTAGAAATAGGGTCTGGCACTGGAAGAGACACTATATTTTTAGAAAATAAAATTGGACATAATGGTAAACTTTATGTTCAAGATATATCCGAAAAAATGATAAATATTCTACAAAAAAAATTTAAAAATAATAAAAAAATTATTCCATTTATATCAAATTCTGATCAACTTCCTTTTAAGGATGAATATTTTGATGTAATTTATAATTTTGGTAGTTTTAATGAGTTTGAAAAGCCAAATAAAGTTTTACAAGAATTTAATAGAATTTTGAAAATTAATGGCAAAGTTTTAATAGGAGATGAAAATATTGCACCATGGCTTAAAGAAACGAGTTATGCAAAGATTATTGAGACAAACAATAATATATTTGAAAGAGATTTCGTTCCTTTAAAATATTTACCAGAAAACTCTGAGGATGTAAATTTGTCATGGGAAATTGGAAAATGTTTTTATATTATAACTTATAAAAAAGGCAAAAATAGTCCTAAACTAAATTTAGATTTAAAGCACGATAGTCTAAGGGGTGGTTCACTTAAGACAAGATATTATGGAAAACTGGAGGGAATAGATCCAAAATTAAAAGAGAAATTTTATAATTTTGTTGGAAAAAATAAGAATTCTGTTTCTGAAGTATTAGAGACTCTGATTAAAAAACATATTGAGTAATGCGATAAATCTCCTTGATATCATGTAAATTAATAGAAGTTATTTTAAAAATTAATATAGGATTATTAAAAGTAAAAAAATGAATAGGAATTATTTTCAATATAATTTTAAATTAATTTCGAATAGAAATCCTGACAAAATAGCTTTAATAGATGTAGATGATACTTGTTATACTTATAAAGAAATTGATTTTTTAAGCGATAAAGTTGCAAATTTTTTAATTAATAAACTTCCTAAAGAAAATATAATAGCTATAGACTCCAAAAAAAATTATAAAACCATATTAGGGTTTTTTGGGGCATTAAAATCAAGAAAAACTTATTTCTTTATTGATCTTGATCAACCAAAAAAAAGAATTCTTAATATACTTCAGAAAACAAAAGTAAATTTTTTAATCACCGATAGTAAGTGTAAGTTTTTAAATATTAATTCAATTTCAGTTGAAAGAATTCTAAAAGATAAAAAAATTAATCTAAATGACATAAGATATTCAAGCAATAATAATCTAGCATATGTAATGTTTACTTCAGGTTCAACTGGTGAACCAAAAGGGGCAATGATAAGTCATAAAAATATATTAAATTTTGTTAAATGGAGTAAAAAAAATTTTTTTATAACATCCGAAGATATTTTTTCACAAGTAAATCCTTTGTATTTTGATAATTCAGTATTTGATCTTTATAATTCTTTTTTAAATGGATCTACATTAGTTCTGACTGAAGGTTTGGATATTAATGATCCACAAAAATTATTAAAAAGATTAAAGAAATACAAATGCTCTATTTGGTTTTCAACCCCTTCATTGTTAATTTATTTTATCAATATTGGTTTGGTTGATAAAAATAATTTTTTTTATTTTAAAAAAATTATTTTTGGTGGAGAGGGCTTTCCAAAAAATAAGTTGTCTTATTTAGTTAATAAACTTGGAAATCAAAAAAAATATTTTAATGTTTATGGGCCTACCGAATGTACATGTATATGTTCTAGCTATTTAATCAAAAAATCAGATTTTTTAGACAAAAAAAACATTTATGCACCTCTAGGCAAAATTGCAGATATTTTTTACTATAAAATTTTAGATGATAAAAATAAAAAAGTCCCAAATGATCAGATTGGTGAACTTGTACTGTCAGGTCCAAACGTTGGACATGGATATATAAATGATAAAGAAATCACAAAAAAAAATTTTATTATAGAAAAAAAATATTCAAAAAAAAGAACGTACAAGACTGGAGATTTAGTAAAATTCAATAAAAAAAAAGGACTCATTTATTTTGTTGGTAGAAAAGACACTCAAATTAAACATATGGGATATAGACTAGAATTAAATGAATTAGAGGTTGTAATTGGCAAAATACCTTCCGTAAAAGAGGTTTGTGTTTTTTATTTAAAAAAAGAACAATCAGACTTTGGAAAAATAATTGCTGTAATATCAAGTAAAGAAAAAATTAAGGATTTAATCATAATGAATTTTATTAGAAAATTCTTACCAAATTATTTTTTACCTCAAGAAATAATTATGTGTAATACTCTAAAAAAGAATGCTAATGGAAAGATAGATAGAACTTTTATTAAAAAATATTATGAAAAAAGAATTAGCCATTAAGGAACTGGACAAATTGTTTCATAATAAATGGAAGTCATATAAAAATAATAAGTTGTTAAAAGATACAGAAGGTTGGGACTCATTTAAGCAAATACAACTTGTTATATTGATAGAAAAAAAAATTAAAAAAAAATTAAGTGTTCAAAAAATATTAAAAATAAAAAAAGTTAGTGATATCAATCTTTATTTAAAATGAAAACAATGTTATTGACAGGAGCAAGTGGGTCTATTGGCAGTTATATAGTGAAGTCATTTTTTAAAAATTACAATATAATCTGTGTTGATAAGAATAAAAGTAAATTAAATAATTTAAAAAAAAAATACAAAAAAATTACTATTTTTCCGTGCGATCTTACAAAAAAAAATGATGTAAAAAAACTTTTTAAAAACATTATAAAAGAAAAATCAGTTGATATTTTAATAAATAATGCCGGAATTATTTACAGTGAACCATTGATCAAACTCGGAAAAAAAAAATTTATATGTCATAGTTATAAAAATTGGTTACAAGTTATTAATACAAATTTAAACTCAACATTTTTAATAACTTCAAATATAGTAGAACATCTTTGCAACATTAGAGATGAAAGTCTAATTATAAATGTAAGTTCTATTTCTGCTCAAGGAAATAAAGGACAATCTGCTTATTCGGCATCTAAATCAGCCATAGAAACTCTAACTAAGGTTTGGTCTAAAGAATTAAGTGATTTTAATATAAGAGTATCATGCATAGCACCAGGTTTTTTTAATACTGATAGTACAAATAATTCCTTATCAGATGAGCATATATCTCACATTATTTCTAAAACTCCGTCAAATAGAATGGGTGAATATGATGAATTTATTAGTGGGATAAAATTTATAATACAAAATAAATTTTTTAATGGAAAAATATTAAGGTTAGATGGTGGGCTGGTAATATGAAGCATAAACCATTAATTATTTTTGGAACTGGTCAAGTTTCAGAAATTTTATCTTTTTATTTAAATAAATTAGGAAGAGAAATATTTGCTTACTGTGTAGATGAAAAATATTATAAAAAAACGTCATTTAAGAATAAAGCAGTTATGACTACTAAAGAATTATTTAAAAATTATAAACCAAAAGATATTAATTTACATATTGCTATCTCTTATAATGAATTAAACAATCTAAGAGAGAAAAAATTTTTAGAATTTAAAAAAAAAAGTTATTTTTTAGAAAGTTTTATTAGTAATAAAAATCTTTATAATTCAAATTTTAAAATTGGTGAAAATTGTCTTATTTTAGATTCTCATATTCAACCATATTCCAAAATATTAGATAATGTTTATATTTGGAGTGGTTCAATTATTGGTCATCACTCAGTTATTAAAAAACATGTATGGATTTCAAGTGGAACTGCTATTGGCGGTAATTCTAAAATTTTTGATAAATGTTTTTTGGGTATGAATACTACCATAGGTCATTTTGTAAAAATTGAAAAAAATTGTTTTATTAGCGCAGGTTCAACAGTTATAAAAAATGTTGAAAAAAATAATGTAGTATTTCAGGCAGAGTCTAAAAAATTAGGTTATTCTGCTAAAGATTTTATGAAAATAACAGATATAAAATAATCAAATGAAACCTATATTTTTCTACTAAATAATGAAATTAATTTAGCTTTAAATATGATACTTGGAATAAGTCAGCCCACTTTCTTTCCATGGATTGGTTATTTCGGTTTTTTAGATAGGATAGATAAATTAATATTTTTAGATGACGTTCAGTTTGCAAAAAGAAGTTGGCAACAAAGAAATAATATTAAATTAAATGGCAAAAAGCATTTTTTAACGATTTCAGTAAAATCTAAAGGAAAATTTAATCAAAAAATATCTGAAGTTGAAATTATTTATGATAAAAATTTAGAACAAATAAAAAAGCGTATTTTTTATGCCTATAAAGATACGCATTATTTTAAGAATTATTATGAATGTATTTGTAAAATACTTGACAAAAAACATACCTACTTATCTGAATTAAATATTGATCTAATAAAATTTTTTATTAAAGCTCTAAATATTAAAATTAATTTGGATTATTCTTCAAAATATCCAGTAGCTTCAAATAAAGAAAAATTAATATTTGAATTATGTAAATTGAACGATTGTGATCAATATTTAACAACGATAGGATCAAAAGACTACCTGGAGGGTTTTCAATTTATCCCAGGTACTAATATTAGAATTGATTATTTTGAATACAAAAATATACAATATAATCAATTAGATGAAAATTTTATTCCAAAACTTTCAATTTTGGATTTATTATTTAATGAAGGAAATGATAGTATTAATATTATTCGCAAAGGTTTTAAGTTAGTTTAAATAATGAAAAAAAAAAGACTTTTAATTATTCCAGCAAAATCTTTTTCAAGTAGAATTAAAAATAAAAATTTTAAAAATTTTTGTGGAAAACCAATGATTAGATATCCATATGACTCTGCTATTAAATCAAAATTATTTGATAAAATTCATATTTCAACTGAAAGCAAAACAATTAAAAAAAAATTATCTAAAATGAAAATAAAAATTGATTTTTTAAGACCTAAGAAACTTACTAAAAACAAAATAGGATTATTCGAGGTTTATAAATTTGTTTTTCAGGAATATAAAAAAAAAGGTTTATTGTTTGATGAGGTATGGGCGTTATTACCCTGTACACCTTTAATAAATTATAAAGATTTAATAAATTTAAAAAAAAATATTGAAAATAAAAAATTAAAAAAACCAATAATATCAGTAAGTAAGTATAATGCACCTATAGAGTGGGCATTTACGTTAGGCAAAAATAAAAAATTGTTTCCTAAAAATAAAAAAAAACATCTTTTACCTTCTCAAAGTTTTAAGACTGCTTACTATGATGTTGGTTCAATAGCAGTATTCGATATTAAAAATTTTAATACTATTAGAAATTTTCATAAAGGTCATTTTTATGGATTTGAATTACCTCTTCAAAAAAGTATTGATATTGATGATAAAAAAGATTGGGATTTTGCAAAGTATTTAAAAACTATTTAATGAAAGTAATTTCAAATCATGCAGTATTTTATTGTGGAATTAATTTTTATTTCAAATTAAATAATAAATTAATGATATAATATTGATCTAATAATTTAGAAATTAAATGTTTAAGTGTGATTAACAAAAGTATCTTTATTAGGAAATAAAAGCTTAGATGAAAAAAAATATCCCGTATGGTAAACAATTTTTAGACACGGATGATAAAAAATCAGTATTAAAGTCATTGACAAATGAACTAATTACTACTGGTCCTTTAGTCACAAAGTTTGAAAACGATTTAAAGAAATATCTAAAATGTAAATATATAAATGTATGTAGCAGCGGTACAGCAGCAATACATTTAGCTCTATTATCAATTGGAGTAAAAAAAAATGATATAATATTGATGCCAGCAATAAATTTCATTGCTTCATATAATATGGCGAGCTCTTTAGGTGCAAAAATATTTTTAGTTGATGTAGACAAAAAAACGGGACAAATCACTCCAGAACATATTCAATCCTGTATTACAAAAAATAAGATAAAAAAAATAAAAGTTCTCTTTACAATGTATCATGGAGGGTATCCTGAAAATATTAAAGGTTTCTATAAATTAAAAAAAAAATACCATTTTTTTTTAATTGAAGATGCTTGTCATGCACTCGGCTCTACTTATCGTGACAAAAAAAAAAAAATTAATTAAAGTTGGATCTTGTTTACATTCAGATATTTGTACTTTTTCATTACATCCTGTGAAATCTATTACAACAGGAGAAGGTGGCATTATAACAACTAATAGCAAAAAAATATTTGAGAAAATTAAACTTTATAAAAATCATGGTATTAAAAAAAATAAAAATTCTTATTGGAAATATGATGTAATACTAAATGGATTTAATTATAGGATATCAGATATAAATTGTGCGTTAGGGATCTCACAATTAAAAAAGTTAGATATATTTATATTAAAAAGAAAAGAGTGCTTTAATTTATATTTTAAAGAACTTAATAATTTGAATGAAAATATTAGTATTTACAATTATTCAAGAGATATAAATCCTTCATATCATTTAATGTTATTGAATATTAATTTCAAAATAATAAAAGATAGCAAAGATAATTTTATTAAGTATTTAAATAAAAATAGTATATTCCCGCAATTTCATTATATTCCTATAAGTGAATTTAGTATATCAAATGAAAATAAAAAATTAAATGGTGCTATAGAATATTTTAAAAATACAATAAGCATTCCAATTTTTCCAGGTTTAAAAAAAAAAGACCAGATATTTATTATAAATACAATAAAAAAATATTTTAAAAAAATAATTTAAATTTTTTAGGATTTTTCAATTTTCAAAAAATTATTTGATATTAATTTAAATTTGATTTTTTGATCAATTCCTTTAAATTTATAATTATTTACCTGATTAACAATTCTTCTAATATTTTTATAATCAAAATCTCTATATTTCATTTCAGTACTGATATTTTTTGTATCTCGATCTACAAATAGGTATATAATTTTTTTTATTAAAGATTTAAAATTTATATTAGATTTATCAAAATTGATTTTATTATTTTTATTATCATTTATAATTTTTGAATTATTCACAATTTTTTTTAGTTTAATTAATGAGTTATCCAAATTTAATCTCTTGTGCAATAATGTAGTATTAATTTTAATTTTTTTTGATTTTATTACTTTTAGAACTTCAAAATGATTTTCACACTTTATACCCAAGGAGTTTAAGTAAGAGCTAGTAAAATATTTTTTATCTCTTGATTTATAGCAAATTAATTGCTTACCTATGATTGCTGCATCAACTGAGGAAGAGCATGAGTTATGAATTAGAACTGAACAATTTTTTGTATATTCTAATAGATCTCCTCTATTACACACAATAATATTTTTATTTATATACTTCATAAGATGTTTGAATGCTTCAATATCAAAATTTGGGTGTGGACGAATCACTACTTGATATTCACTTTGATTTTTATCTAAAAAATCAGCCAGTTCTGTAAAATCATGGGTTAATTTAAAATTTTCAGATTCTGAGTAAAATAATTCTTTATAATAATTTTTAAATTTATTTTTTAATAATTCGGAAAACTCAAAAGATCTTGTATCAAAAGTCTTATAATAAAATGGTGAAAAATTATAGCTTAATAATATGAATTTTTTTGTAATTTTATTTTTTTTTAAAACCTCTTTATTAATTTGAAAATTTTTATGCATAGCATCTAATTTTGGTGATCCAAAATTTATGATTTTATGTTTTAAATTTTTAAATTTTTTTCTTAAAAAATTAAAATCTCTTTTTCCCCAACATAAAAAATAATCAATTATTTTAATAGTCTCACCATTTTTATGTCTTATTGTGCTAAATAGTGAATAATCATTAGAAAGAAAACCACCTTCCTCATCTTGAGATATAATTAAAAAACCTTTTGATTTTAATAGTTTATAATATTTTAATAAATCTTCCCTAGGATTTATATCTTTTATAATTAATATAGAATTCTTTATTTTATTATTTAAAATTAATTTTTTGATCTTATTTCTATCACTAATAATAATTTTAGTATGATCGCTTATTAGAGCACGACTCAATAGAATTTTTCCCAATAACTCTCGACCAACTATTTCTACTTCAATAAAAATAAACATTATTTTTTTATTAATAAATTACACAGTTCATAAAAAACTTTATTCATAGCCTTCTATGCATTTTATAATAAATTAGCAATAGTATTTATCATTCAAAAAACATATAAATAATAATTATGAAATTAGTCGAAGTAATTATTCCAATTTATAATGAAGAAAAAGTTCTTAAAAAACAATGTAGATTACTGGCTAAATTTTTTGATAGTTTAATTGGTAAAAATAAATGGAACTTTATATTTGTTGATAACGGTAGCACAGATAATTCAAAGAATATCATTAAAGAAATAGTTAACTTAAATGGTAGATATTTTTTTAAACAAGACCCAAATTATGGAGCTGCTCTTAGAGAAGGTATTATTAATTGTAATTCTAAATATGCTTTTATCTGTGATATTGACCAGTGGGATTTACCATTTTTTTCATGGTGTTGGGCACATAGAGATCGATTTGATCATATGCTTGGCTCAAGAAGGTCAGATCCGACAATAAATAAAGCTCCCAAAATAAGAAAATTACTGAGTTTAGGCTTAAATGTAATGATATTAATTTTATTTAATTATATGGGAACTGATACGCATGGTCCAAAATTTGTGAATATGGAGAAAATAAAAAAGACAGCAAAAAAAGTTAAATCAAGAAGAGGTCAATTTGATACTGAGCTTCTTATCAGACTTTCCAGGGGTGGTTTTAAAATTGCAGAGGCACCTATAGAGCATTTTGAAACTAGAAAAAATAAATTTCCAATATTTAAAAAAGTATCTTGGAATATATATGCTATTCTGAAGATGTATTTTTTTTTAAGAAATATAAAATGGAATAAAAAAATTTACTTTAACCAATTTTGTAGAGATGACGTTTTAAAGATTTATAAAAAGAAATTTTAATTTAAATAATAAAATTTATTCATTTAATAATATTTGGTTTACAGAGAACTTTTAATTAAAATAAAAAAATTAATCACAACTATTATATTTTACATTAATTGTAATAAGTGATTGTATTTATATAATAAAATAATTATAAATTTTTATATTAACACTTTTTAAGAAAAAAAATTATGCATATTTTAATTACCGGTGGTTGTGGATTTGTAGGAGTAAATTTAATTAAAAAATTAAACAAAAAATTCAAAATAGTGGTAATTGACAATGAGTCATTAGGTAAAATTTCTAACTTAGAGGGTCAAAATGTTAAATTTTATAAAATTGACATATGTGACCATAAATCTGTCGAGAAAGTTTTTTTAAATCATAAAATTGATTACGTAATACACTTAGCCGCACATACAAGAGTATTAGAATCTATCAAAGATCCAGTTAAAACATTTAATAACAATGTTGTTGGAACTTTTAACTTATTATCGATTTCCAGTAAATTTAAAGTTAAAAAATTTATCAATGCATCAACTGGTGGTGCCATAATGGGAGAAAAAAAACCACCTATTTCTGAAAAAATGCATCCTTCACCACTTTCAATTTATGGAGGTTCAAAATTTGCTTCGGAAATGTTCTGTGAAATTTTTTTTAGAAGTTATGACATGAAATTCATTAATTTAAGATTTTCAAATCTTTATGGTCCAAATTCATTTCACAAAGACTCGGTTGTATCGCTGTTCATTAAACAAATATTAAAAGAAAAAAAAATTATTGTTTATGGTAACGGCAAACAATGTAGAGATTTTTTATTTATTGAAGATCTAGTTAAATTTTTTGAAAAATGTATATTTTCTAATATCACAGGAACTTACCAATTAGGCTCAGGAAAGCCGACATCCCTAAACAATTTAATTAAGATCCTTAAAAAAGTATTTGTAAAAAAAAAAAACAAAAAGTATGGTGATTTTGAAGTAGTGTATAAAGCATTTAGATCTGGTGAGATTGTTAAAACTTGGTGTAATATTGAAAAAGCTAAAAAAGATCTTGATTTTAACCCAAGCACAAACTTAGAAACTGGCGTCTCAAAAACAGTAAATTATTTTTTGAAAAAATAAAAAGTGAACCTTGTTAATTTCTTTAATGAAAAAAATTCAATTATAAGAAGATCTTTATTAGTTTTATTTTTAAATGTACCTGTTGGTGTACTAGGTTTGGCTTTAAATTTTCTTTCAACCAAAATATCAAATGATTTTGGATTATTTCTTTTAAGTCTTTCTCTAATAAATATTTTGTGCAGTGGAGCAATAGTTTTAAATATTATTTGCACAGATTATTGTTTAAAGGAAAAAATATTCTTTTTAGTTGAAAAAAAATTTAAATATATTCTTTCTATAATTTTATTATTAGGATTAATTTTTCTTATTGTTACTTTTTTTTTATCTTTAGTGATTATTAATTATGTCAACATATCTTTTGAATTATTAATTGCTATCTTTTTATCTTCTATTTTAATTTATGTTGCTGAAATGGGAAGAGTTTATTTACAGTGTAAGGATAACTTTTTTTTTGTTGGTCTTTATATGATCTCAATGTTTTTTTTTAGGCTTACTTTAACTTTGACTTCGTTATATTTGTTTGAAAAGCTATCAATATCTATTTTAATTTTTGGTATTGCCTCAATTATACCATTTTGTGTAATTTTTTTAATTTATATTCAAGAAATTGATTTTAGATTTTTATCAAACCTTAAAAAAATAAAACATTTAGTAATTAACTTCAATAAGAGTCAAGATAAAAATATTTTTTTAATATTTGTTTATGTTTGTTTTGGCATAATTAATTTTTCTGATTTGATTTTAAGTTATTTATTTTTTAGTAATTTTGAACTTAATTTAATATCTTCCTCTATATTAATTCCAAAAGGTTTATTAGTCTTTACATTCCCGCTGATACATGTGTTTTTGGTAACATCTATTAAGAGCCAAAGTAATAAAGTTTTAAATTTAATAAAGTCTGTCACCTTTACTTTGGTCTTTTCTATATTCACTGTTATTGTTTTAAAATATTTGTCGAATTTTTATTGTGGAAATGATTTAGGTATTACAAGTTGTTCAAAAAATTATTTATTCCTGGGATTAAATAATTTTGTACTTTTGATTTTATTAAGATTAATAGTAGTTGACTTATTTAATAATAAAATATTTTTTTCAGTTATTTATTTATTTTGCTTTCTAATTTTTTATTTTTTTATTAGTTATTATTTTGTGAATACATTAGACACAATATTTGTAATGCAGAGATATACCCTGATGACTTTGATTTTTTTGTTGACTTTATTAAGGTTAAAAAATATCTAACTAAATAACAAATTAAACTAAGAAAAATATAAGCACATTATAGTAATTTTTAAATGAACATAATTATAGTCGGTGGAGATGGTTTTTGTGGCTGGCCAACTTCATTATATCTTGCAAAATTAGGCTATAAGATTTTGATTGTAGATAATTTGTCTAGAAGAAAAATTGATGAGGACTTAGGAACAAATAGTTTAACACCAATAGCATCTATTGATGAAAGGATCAAAGTAGCTCAAAAAAATAATTTTAATATCAATTTTGAAAAAATAGATGTAGCAAATGATTATCAACATTTTTTAAAATGTATAAAAAACTTTAAACCAAATGCAATTATTCAATTTGGTGAGCAAAGAGCCGCACCATACTCAATGATTGGAGACAAAGAAAGAAGATATACTGTAGATAATAATATCACTGGTACACATAATATTTGTTCAGCAATAGTGGAGATTGATAAAAGCATACATTTAATCCATCTTGGAACCATGGGTGTTTATGGTTACTCTAAAGAGATGGGACCTACTCCAGAAGGATATTTAGATGTTACTATAAACCAGACTGGGGCAAAAAAAGAGATTTTATTTCCCACAAATCCTGGAAGTATTTATCACATGACTAAAAGTTTAGATCAATTAATATTTCAATTTTATAATAAAAATTGGGGTTTAAAGATTACTGATTTACATCAAGGAATTGTTTGGGGAATTGAAACACCAGAAACAAAATTAGACGAAGTATTAGTTAATAGATTTGATTATGATGGTATCTACGGAACAGTATTAAATAGATTTATTGTTCAGGCAGTAAATAATTATCCTTTGACAGTATATGGAAGTGGAGGTCAAACAAGAGCATTTATTCATATTACAGATACAGCAAAATGTATATCCTTAGCAATAAAAAACTCAAATTTCAAAAATGATCGAGTAAGAATTTTTAATCAAGTTTCCGAAGTTTACAGAGTAATTGATTTAGCAAAAATGATTTCAGAACAATTTTCTATAAATATTGATTATCTTAAAAACCCAAGAAAAGAATTATCTGAAAATGATTTAGACGTAAAGAGTAATAATTTTAAAGAAATGGGATTTGTACCTGAACTACTAGAAAAAAAATTAATTGATGATTTTAAATATTTAGTTGATCAAAATAAAAAAAATTTTAACAAATTAAAAATAATAAATTCACCAGAGTGGTAAACATTTATTGTGTTATAATCTTTTTTGATAAACTTTAAGTTTATGAAAAATTTTATCTTGAGAAATTTTATTTTTACAGGAATAGTTTTAATTTCAATACTAGTTTTAATAAAATATTTTAATCCTGAAAATGCATTTATTGAGTCACATGATAATTTAGATAGTTTGTTTGTTTACTGGTCTCTTTTGTCTAATTATAAATTAGAATATTTTCAACTACTTGAATATTTTAAAGAATTTGGAAAAGGCATTCCCTTATCCTTTGTTTATCATGGAATTAATATTGGTGAGTTAATATACTTCCTTCCTAATCCAATCTACGCCTACATATTAAACGAATTAATTCAAAAGATCATTGCTTTCATTGGAATGTTTTTGTTATTGTCAAAAATTTCAGACAAAAATGTTATTGTCATTAATAAAAGTATAATACCTTTTTTTGTAGCACTTATATTTGCTTTATTACCATTTAATCCATCTCCATTTATATCAATTGCAGGTTTGCCTTTATTATTATTTTCAATTTACGCAATATTGTTTGAAGATAAAAAATTTTATTGGACATATATATTTATTTATCCACTCTACTCATCATTAGTTTTATTTGGTTTTGTAATATTAGCTTCTTTAGGATTATTTTTAATTTACATAATCATCTTTAAAAAAAAGTTATTTGATCTTGTAAAATACTCAAAAATAATTTTATTATTAATTTCTGGTTATAGTATTTCGAGTTATAAATTGATTTATTCATATTTTTTTTTGGATTTTGAGACAATCAGAAATAATTGTGTTGGTACTTGCTTATCAAACTTAAGTTTTTTAGATTTTAAAATTAATAATTTTTTAAACTCATTTTTTCAAATAATAATATTTGGGCAAGAGCATGCTGTAAGTTTACATACTTATATGCCGATAATAACTCTATTATTGGTTACGTATTTAATAAAAAAATATAGTTCCTTTTATCTAAGAAATTTAGAATTATTGGCGTATTTAAAATTTTTAATTTTAACAGTTTTAATCACCTCTTTATTATATGCATTTTTTAGAGATTTATTAATTTATATACCTTTAAAAATTGATGTATTTAAATCATTTAATTTTAGTAGAGTTCATTGGTTGCATCCAGTCTTATGGTATTTGATATTTTATTTAAATTTACTTTTAATTTTTGATTTTTATAAAAATAGATTACTTGCAATAAGTTTTCTTAAAAAATTAATATTTTTTTTATTTATATCTCTAATTTTAGTTTACTTCATTAATATTGAAAGAATCGAAATATATTCAGTTCGATATTATGAGTTTATAAAAATCTTAAATTTTATATTTTTTTTAATATTAACTTTTTTAGGCACTACTTTTTGTTTGTTGTTCTTTAATAAAATAAGTTTTTTTTTAAAAAATATTATTTATAAATTTAATATCTCTCTAGGGAAATTTTTAGTTGCATTTATCTTAATAGCACAGGCTATAATAGTACTTAATCCCTATAAAGTTAATAAAATGTTTGTAATAAATAAATTTGATTATAGCATACATCATGCTGGGTTAAAAAATACTACGTTTAAAAAATATTTTCAAAAAGATATTTTCAATCAAATTAAAAATTTTATAGGAGTGGATTATGGCAATAAAGTATTTGGAGTAGTCGGCTTTTCTCCATCTGTTTTAATCTTCAATGGTTTGAAAACTATAAATTTCTATTTACCTTTGTATCCAATTGATAATTTAAGGCTGGTTTATTCAATTATAAAAGATGAATTAAAAAGATCAAAAAAATATGAAAATTTTGCATTTTATAAAGGGAAAAAAAGAAATTACCTTTATGCAAGTGAAATCAAAACCCAATATTTTTATGAGGAAAACAGTAAAATGTTACATATTTCTCCAAAATTTGATCATAATGCGATGAAAAAAGCTAAATTAGATTTTATTATTTCAGCAGTTAAAATTCAAAATTTTTACGACATTGGACTTAACCAAAAAAAAATATTTGAAAGTGGAAAGAATAAAATTTATCTGTATAAGATTAAAAAATAATATCTGTTATATGTGAATTAATTTAATGAACTAAAAGGAATAAGTTAAACAAATTAATTATATCTTAATAATAAATCTTAAATGTACTCACAATTACTTAATAAATTAGAGAAAAAAAAAATTACCGTAGGCATTGTAGGACTTGGTTATGTTGGTCTTCCTTTAGCAAGAGCTTTTTCATTAAATAAAATTAAAACAATTGGATTTGATAATGATAAATCTAAAATTTCCAAATTAAAAAAGGGAATTTCATATATTAAAAATTTTTCAAATTTAACAATCCAAAAAATGAATCGTAATAATTTTGAATGTTATAATGATTTTAAGAAAATAAGCAATGTGGATGCAATTATTTTGTGCTTGCCTACTCCGTTAAAAAAAAACAAGTCACCTGAAATGAAATTTATAAATAATTCTTTAATTAAGATTAGAGATTTTTTAAAAGAGGGTCAAATTTTAAGTCTTGAAAGTACAACATATCCAGGTACAACTGATGAAGTAATTGAACCAATCTTAAAAAAAAAATTTAAAATTGGTAAGAACTTTTTTTTAGTTTATTCTCCTGAGAGAGAAGATCCAGGAAACAAAAATTATTCTGTTCAAAATATTCCAAAAATTTTAGGAGGTTATTCAAAAAAATGTCAAAAAATTGGAATTAAATTATATTCTCTTATTGTAAAAAAAGTTGTTCCAGTAAGTTCAGTTAAAGTTGCAGAATTTACAAAAATTTATGAAAATATTTATAGATCTGTGAATATAAGTTTGGTTAATGAACTAAAAATGTTAGCGACACTAATGAATTTAGATATTTATGAAATAATAGATGCAGCTAAAACAAAACCATTTGGATTTAAAGCTTTTTATCCGGGACCTGGTTATGGTGGTCACTGCATACCATTAGACCCATTTTTATTATCTTGGAAAGCAAAACAATTAAACTTTGATACAAAATTTATTAAATTATCAGGTGAAATTAATACGCGTATTATAAATTTAATATTTAAAATGATTAAAAGGGTAGTAAATAAAAAAAAAAATAACAAAATATTAATTATGGGTGCGGCATATAAAAAAAATATTGACGATTATAGAGAGTCTCCTGCTTTGAAAATTTTTAAACTTTTAAATGATGCTAAAATAAATTTTTCTTATTACGATCCATATGTTCCAACTGTTAATAGCAAATATCATAATATAAGTAACAAAAGCTTAAAAAATTATAAAAATAATATTAATAGTTATGATTTGGTTGTAATTTTAACTGATCATGATGTGATTGATTATAAATTAATACAAAAAAAATCAAAGAAAATCATCGATACTAGAGGCGTATATAGTTTTAATAAATTTAAAAATGTTTTAAGTTTATAATCAAATTTTGTTTTATAATATTAAAAGATAAAATTTTTACGTAGTTTTAATAGAAATAAATTTATAATTTTTATTTTTAAGATATATAAATGTATTTGTGTTGTCTTAAAAAATATCAATTATTCTGATTTGTGAAAATAAGATTAAAAATAAACCAAACTTGATTATGTACAAAGATTTTCTGTTTATAATTCAAGCTAGAATAAATTCTAATAGACTTCCAAATAAGATATTATTTTCTTTTAAGGGTAAAACAATTATAGAATACCTTTATTGTAAAATAAAAAAACAATTTTCAAAAAGTCAAATTGTAATAGCTATCCCTGATACAAAAATAAATATTTATCTAAAGAATTTTTTAAAAAAAAAAAAGTTGAATTATTGTGCTGGTTCAGAAGACAATCTTATAGCAAGATATCAAAAAGTTTCAAAAAAATTTGAAAAAAAATACATTGTGAGATTAACTTCAGATAATCCAATGATAAATAGTAGATTAGTAAAATATTCACTTGATTCACATCTGAAATCTAACCAAAAGTTTTCAAGTACTAGAAAAATGATTAAGAAAAAAATCATTAGATTTTTTCCAAAAGGCCATTCAATTGATATTATTAACAAAGAAGAGCTACTTAAAATTAATACAAAATATTTATCTAAGTTTGAAAAAGAGCACATAATTCCCTATCTATACAAAAACATTAAATGTAATTTTATTAAAAATAAAAAACTTAAACAAAATTTAAATTTAAAGTCAGCTAGCTTGGATACTTTAGAAGATTATTTTAAAATTATTTAGAAGTTATGATTAAAAATGAAAATAGAAAAGTACTAGTTTATATCTTAAATCATAATTATTCAAAGTTCCTCAAAAGATCGATAGATAGTGTACTTAAACAATCTTATAGAAATTTTAATATTTTAATAATTGATGATGGATCCACTGATGCATCAAAAAATATTTTAAAAAAATATGAAAATTTAACAAATATAAAAATTATATATCAAAAGAAAATGGGTATGATTAAATCAATAATTAATGCCGTCAAAAATAGTAGAAATGAATTTTTTGTCAGATTAGATGCTGATGACTGGTTGCATAAAGATTATTTAAAAGAAACTATGAGAGCTATGGAGAAAAATAAAAATATAGCATTAGTTTTTCCAGATTACTTTGAGGTAGATCAAAGTAATAAATTGATTAAGAGAATTAAGAGACACAAATTTAACCATAAAAACATTCTTTTAGATTTCCCAGCTCATGGAGCGTGCACACTTTTTAGAAGAAAATTATTTGAGCAAACTTCAGGCTATTCTTCAAAAATTAAAGCTCAAGACGGATTTGATATATGGTTAAAAATTATTAAAAAATTTAAAGTTCAAAATGTAAGTAAGCCATTATTCTATTATCGACAACACCAGAATAATTTGACAAAAAATTTCAGAAGAATATTGGAAAATAGATATCAAATTTTAGAAAATCAATCAGACAGAAAAAATAATTCTTCTACATTAGCATTTATTCCTATTCTTGAAAATGAATCAAAAAAACTATTAAGTTTCAATAAATTTAAAAAACAAAGACTCATAGATTTGACAATTAATAAAGCAAAAAGTTCAAAAAAAATATTTAAAATAGTTGTATCAACTAATAATGACATTTTGATAAAATATATCCAAAAAAAATATAAAAGATTTAGTCATAAAATAAAAATTCATCACAGAAATGAAAAAAAGGATAAAAATTTGGCTTATACATTATTAGATTATTTTAGAAATAATGATGAAAAAAAGATTAGAAATCTAGCAATTTTGACAATTGAATATCCATTGACTGATAAAAAAGAATTGGATGCAGCTATAAATACTATAAATATCTTTAAAGCAAATGCAGTCGAAACAGTTACAAGTATAAATAGCATCTTCTATTATAGTTCAAAAAATGGTTTAAAGATTTGGGGTAACAAGTTACTGAAAAAAGAAAGAGATGATATCTTTATCAGAAAAGGTGGTATAATGATCATTAATAAAAAATTTTTTTTAAAAAAAAAAAAATTAATAAGTTTAGACAAGCTTGCTCATTTGTTAATACACCCGCTTTCTAGCTTAAATTATTTTGAATTAAACGATTATAAAAATTTTTTTTGATAAACTTTTTGTGAATGATAAAAAAAATAAAAAAACCATATTTAATTGCTGAAATTGGAGGAAACCATGAGGGCGATTTTAAATATGCAAAAAAATTAATTGATTTAGCATCAAAAAGTGGCGTTGATTGCATAAAGCTCCAAATTTATTCTCAAAAAAGTTTAGTTAATAAAAATTTAGATCCCGATAGATATAATCATTTTAAAAAATTTTCATTGAAGACTAGTGATTATATATATTTAGCAAAGTATATTAAAAGTAAGGGTCTTGATTTTTCAGCTTCTATTTGGGATACAAATTTAATAAATCGATTTAAAAATTATGTTAGTTTTTTTAAAATAGGATCGGGAGATCTAACTGCGTTTGATATCATTGATAAAATAATTAGGACAAAAAAAAAAATTATTTTATCTACAGGCCTTTCATCAATAGAACAAATATCAAGGACTATTCGATTTATTAAAAGTTATAAATATTATCAAATAAAAAAAAAAATTAATCCTATTACATTGTACAAGTTTATATCCAAATCAATTTAAAGATGTAAATTTAATTACAATTAATCAATTAAATCGGGTTTTTGGTCTTGAGGTTGGATATTCAGATCATTGTATTGACGATAGTGCAATTTTATTAGCAATTCAAAATGGTGTACGTGTGATAGAATTTCATTTCACAGACAATAAATTTAGAAATTTCCGAGATCACCAACTATCATTAAATTATGATGATGTAATTTCTCTAAATAATAAGATTAAAAAATATAATTCTATTTTAGGTCAATCAAATAAAAAAGTTTTACCAGAGGAAAAAAAACAAAAACACCATATTTCTTTCAGAAGAGGTTTATACTTAAATAAATTTAAGCAGAAAGGTGAAATAATTAAAAAAGCAGACCTTGTGACATTGAGGCCACTTAAAGGTATTTGCGCATCTCAATTTTTTAGAGTTGTTGGAAAAAAAACAAAGAGAAATCTTAAACCATATAACCCACTAAGCTTAAAAAACTTTTATGGAAATTGAGGAATTAGTATTTATTAGAGATAAAAAAGATTTAATAAATTCGACTAAAAAGATAAAAATCAAAGAAAAGTCAATATTTGTTTGTCTTACTTTCGAAGCCTTCGCTGAGGCGAAATCAAATAAACTAAATTACACTTATCCATACCAATTAAGAAATATGCATAAAACAAATTTTTTGCATCTTGGTAAAAAACAAGCTCAAAACTTCATAAAAAATAATTTCAAAAACTTTATAAAAGAAGACATCAGTTATATATCTTCAAGATTTATAATATTTTTCTCTCAAATTATTTTTGACAAGACGCTAATTTTTAGTTTGGTAAAGTTATATAAACCAAATAAAATTATCATATTTGATGAAAAGATTAAGAGTATTATAGAAAAAGGGTGGAATATAAATAAAAGCTTTTATTATTATAAAATCATAATAAATAACTTTTTTCCAAAAATAAATCTTACCTTTTATGAAGATGAAGATGATAAATTTAATAAGTCTATTGCAAAAATTTTTAGATTAACACAATTTGATTATATTTTTCTTAATTTAAAAAATTCTTTACAAATTTTTTTATTTAAAAATTTAATATTAATTGATGGATTCAGAGAAAAAAACATTTTAAAAAAAAAATTTATTAACAGTTTTAAATCAAAAAATTATACAATAATAACAGATTATAAAAATTCTATTTTTTTAAGATTAAAGTATTTTTTTTTCCAAGAAAAAAAAATTTATATAATTAAAAAAAAAAAAAATTTAAAAAAAAAAATCTTTGGTCTAAATTATTTTGATCTAAAAGTTGAAATAGACTCTATGATTAAGTTTATGAATAATTACTTATCATATCAATTTTTCTTGATTAAAAATCTAAAAAGAAAAAATTTTTTCTTTGGAATATTTCAAGAAAAATATGATGTGAATATTGCTTTTAAAAAAGCCAAAATAAAAACATATCAACTGCCCCATGGAGCAATAATGACTCCAGAACTTTCTCCTATGATTGGTGATTATAATTTTTTCTCAAACATAAATCAAAAAATTTATCATCAAAAGAGTAAAATGTTTTATGGTAAATTTCATATAGGAGGCGTTCCTCACATAGAGAAAAATAAAGCAAATAATCATAAGAATTACAAAAATATAATTATTTTTATGAAAAATATGGGTATGAGAAGATGGGAATTTGATGATTATGAGAAAATAATGAATATTTTAAATTATGTAGCAAATTTTTCTCAAAAAAATAATTTTAAATTAATTATAAAATTTCATCCAAGTGGGGGCAAGCATCAATTTCCTTATTTTAAAAATTCAAAATTTTTGAAAAAGAAAAATATTTCCCTGATATTAAATTATGATACAGATAAACTACTTAGAGAAAATGAAATTTTTATATGTTTGCAAGAAACATCAGTTATAAATCAAATAGTAAGTATGAATAAAAATTTAATTTTTCCATTAATGCATTTAAATAAAAATTATATAGACAATAATATTTTTAAAAAAATTAAACAAAATTTTTTGATACCAAAAAATTTAAATGAAATTGGAAAATATATTAATCAACTTAAAAAAGGATCTTTAAATTTTGCTTCTAATAAGACGGGTTTTAAATCCAAATTTGGTAGCGATTCGATTAATCAAATAAATAACTTTATTTTACAAAAAGAAAGTTTATAAAAATATTGGTTTTACTTAAGCTTTTAAAATCATTACTAATTTAACAATAAATTAAATGAAAATTAAAAAAGATGTCATTCTTATCACGGGTGTTGCTGGCTTTGTTGGTTTTCACTTTGCAAAAAAAATATTAAAATATAATTTTAAAATAGTTGGTATTGATAACCTAAATAACTATTATGATAATAAGATAAAATACGATAGATTAAAAATTCTTAAATCTAAAAATTTTATTTTTTTAAAACAAGATCTTGTAAAAAAAAAATCAATAGTAAAAATTTTTAAAAAATTTAAACCAATGTATGTCTTTCACTTTGCCGCTCAGGCTGGAGTTAGGCATAGCTTCATAGATCCCGATAGTTACTTTGATAATAATTTAAAAGCCACATATAATATTTTAGAGTCAGCAAAATTGATTAAATCTAAGAAATTTTTTTTTTCAAGCACTAGTAGTATTTATGGTGCTAATTCAAAAAATAAATTCTCAGAGAGCGATGATTCTACCAAACCAATACAATTATATGCTGCAACTAAAAGTGCGTGTGAGGTTCTATCACACTCATACTCAGTTAATCATAAATTAGATGTAGTAATATTTAGATTTTTTACAGTCTATGGTCCATGGGGAAGACCAGATATGGCGTTATTTAAATTTGTAAAAAATATTTTATTAAATAAAAAAATTGAAGTTTATAACAATGGAAATCATAAAAGAGACTTTACTTATGTAGAAGATTTAGTTCAATGTATGTTAAAAATTTTTATTAACGAAAAACAATATAATGATTCTCCCTATCAAGTAATAAATATTGGTGCTGGAAAACAAGAAACTTTAAAAAGATATATTCAACTCATAGAATACTTCTTAAAAAAAAAAATCAAAAAAGAAATTATTACCTCTACAGAGAGGTGATATTAAAAATACTTTCGCAGATAATAGCAAACTAAGAAAATTAATTGGACCTTATAAATTTACGAAAGTTGAAGAAGGAATAAAAAAATTTATTGATTGGTATAAGAAATATTATCAAATAAGATAGATATTTAAAGATTGTATAATAAATTATAATTTGAGAGGTTTAAGTATTTCATATTATGCTAACTAAGTTTATTGCAATTTTTGAAAAAACATATTTTTATCTATAGAAGACTAATTAATTAAAATTTATGTCATAATTAAAATAATTTGATATAAAGAATTTAACTATAAATTACCTATGAAAAAAGCAATCATAACTGGAATTACAGGCCAAGATGGATCATATCTTGCAGAATTTTTATTAGACAAAGGTTATGAAGTTCATGGCATAAAAAGAAGAACATCACTGATAAATACTGATCGAATAGATCATTTATATCAAGAGCCTAGTCAATTAAATAGAAAGTTTATTCTGCATCATGGTGATTTAACAGACTCTTCATCATTAATTAGAATAATTCAAGAAATTCAGCCTGACGAAATCTATAATTTAGCTGCTCAAAGTCACGTCGCAGTCTCTTTCGAAGAACCTGAATATACAGCAAATTCAGATGCTTTGGGTGCACTGAGAATTTTAGAAGCAATTCGCATTTTAAAACTTGAAAAAAAAACAAAGTATTATCAAGCCTCAACATCTGAGTTATTTGGAAAAACACAGCAGTCTCCGCAAAGTGAAAAAACACCCTTTTATCCAAGGAGTCCATATGGTGTTGCAAAGTTGTATGCATACTGGATTACTGTTAATTACAGAGAAGCCTATAATATTTTTGCTTGCAACGGAATATTATTTAATCATGAGTCATCTGTTAGAGGAGAAACTTTTGTTACAAGGAAAATTACAAGAGCATTAGCTCGAATAAAATTAGGATTACAAGAAAATCTTTATTTGGGAAATTTAAATTCAAAGCGAGATTGGGGACACGCAAAAGATTTTATTGAAGCACAATGGCTGATGTTACAGCAAAAAAAACCAGAAGATTTTGTTATTGCAACAGGTAAACAATATTCTGTTCGAGATTTTGTAAATTTAGCTTCAAAAAATCTTGATATGAATATTAATTGGAAAGGAAAAGGTAAAAATGAAGTTGGTGTAATTAATGGTAAAGATATTATTAAAATTGACCCTAGATACTTTAGACCTACAGAGGTTGAAAATTTGTTGGGCGATGCCACGAAAGCAAAAAAAAAATTAAAATGGTCTCCTAAAATAAGTTTTGAAGAACTTGTAAAAGAAATGGTTAATAAAGACTTTATATTAGCAAAGAACGATGAAAAAAAAAAATTATTAAATCAAGCTTAAAATTTTTTATTTAATCAAATTTAATATGTCAAATTTAAAAATCTTTGTAGCAGGTCACAGGGGAATGGTCGGCTCAGCTTTAACTCGAATACTTTTTAAACAAAATGTAGAAATTGTAACTAAAAATAGATCTCAACTAAATTTATTAAGTCAGAAAGAAGTTCAAAAGTTTTTTGAATTTAATAAAATAGATCAGGTATATTTAGCAGCAGCTAAAGTTGGTGGAATTTATGCAAATGACCATTTCCCTGCTGAATTTATATATGAAAATTTAATGATTCAAACAAATATAATTCACAATGCATTTAAATATGGTGTCAAAAAATTATTATTTTTAGGTTCTAGTTGTATATATCCAAAAAATTGTGAACAACCAATTAATGAGGAAAAATTGTTAAGTGGAAAACTTGAGCCAACAAATGAACCTTATGCAATTGCAAAAATTGCTGGAATTAAAATGTGTGAAAGTTATAATCGTCAATATGGCACAAGTCATGATTTAGATTATCGAAGCGTGATGCCTACTAATTTATATGGTCCAGGAGATAGCTACCATCCTGAAAATAGCCATGTAATTCCTGGTTTAATGTATCGATTTCATCAAGCAAAAATAAATTCTTATGACGAAGTTATAATTTGGGGAACAGGGACACCTAGAAGGGAATTTTTATATGTTGATGACCTAGCTAGTGCAGCAATTCATATAATGAATATAGATAAAGAAATTTATGATCAAAACACAACATCAATGAATAGTCATATAAATGCTGGAAGTGGAAAAGATGTAACGATTAAAGAGCTTGCAGAAATCATTAGAGAAGTTGTTGGCTATGATGGTAAAATTAAATTTGACAATAGTAAACCTGATGGAAATCCCAGAAAATTACTAAATAGTAGACGTCTCAACAATATTAATTGGCACCCAGAAATAAGTTTAAAAGAAGGTCTTATCAAAACTTATAGCGCTTTTAAAAAAGTTTCTCTTTAAGATTGAAAATTTAAAGTATGTATGAATATATTATAAAATTGATTCCTAGGTTAAAACAATATCCTTATCTATTTGCTGCGAGGTATGCTTTTAAAGTTTTGAAATATAATCAATTAATAACTAAAAAATAAATTAATGAAAGTAATTCACTTAACTTACTCTGATTTTATTGGAGGAGCTTCTATTGCAGCTGACCGTATTAATAATGCTTTGAATAAAGAGAAAATTAACTCCATAATGTGGGTAAATGAAAGCAACTTAATAAAAGGTCAAAATAATAAAATAACCAATAAATTAATAAAATCATTTGATAGAACTCGTCGCTTTATTGCATGGCCTCTAATAAAGACACTAAAAACAGATATACCAGTCCATCATTCAATTTCAATTTTACCTTCTAAATGGGTTAAGCTTATAAATAAAAGTGATGCAGACTTTGTGCATTTACATTGGGTTCAAAGAGAGATGCTTTCAATTCGAGATATCGGTATGATTCAAAAACCAATCATTTGGACTTTACATGATATGTGGCCTTTCTGTGGAGCTGAACATTACACAAATGATAATCGATGGCGTCAAGGCTATAATATTAATAACAGACCAAATTATGAAACTGGATTTGATTTAAATCGTTGGACTTGGCAAAGAAAAAAAATTAATTGGAAAAATCCAATTCAAATTGTAACACCCAGTAAATGGCTTGCAAAATGTGCTAGTGAAAGTCTGTTAATGTCTGGTTGGCCAGTGAATGTAGTAGCAAATCCAATTGATATAAATTATTGGAAACCTTTGGATAAAATACTTGCTCGAAAAGAATTTAATTTACCAAATGATGTTCATTTACTTTTGTTTGGTGCAATTGGAGGAACTAAAGATCCTCGTAAAGGTTTTGACTTATTGATAAAATCATTAAGATATCTTAAAAATGATTTATCTTTTAAAAAATTAGAAATAGTTATTCTTGGACAGAAAACTACATCTTTGCCATTTGCTATTGACTTTCCAATCCATTTTATAGGACACATTAATGAAAAAAAAATTTTACGTAATTTATATAATGCTGTTGATGCTCTAGTAATACCTTCCAGACAAGATAATTTACCCAATACTGGCCTTGAGGCTAATGCATGCGCTACACCTGTGATTGCTTTTAACACAGGTGGTTTAGCAGATATAGTAGAGCATCGTTATACAGGCTACCTTGCTAAACCTTTTGTAGCCGAAGATTTAGCTAACGGCATTAGTTGGGTATTAAGAAATATTGAAACAGCTAAACTAAGTATTAATGCTCGAAAGAGGGCTATCGAAAAATTTTCAGAATCTTTAATTGCTAAAAAATACATAGCAATTTATAAAAAAATTTTAAATCAAGTTAATTTAAAAAAAAAAATGATGGAAAAAACTTTAATAGCTAGTAGTAATGTTCTTTTCTAATATAGAGTTCTTTTAACAAATTAATATATGATTACTCAAAAAATTAAAATTGCAATTGTGGGATGTGGTCGAATCTCAAGTAATCATTTTAAGTCTATAGAGAAACATAAAGATAGATTAGAGTTGATATCAATTTGTGACAATAACCAAAAAGTGCTTTCTGAAAATGAAAAAAAATACAATGTAAAAGGATATATTGACATAAATGATATGCTTAATAATGAAGATTTAGATTTAGTTGCTATTTGTAGTCCAAGTGGAATTCATGCAGAACAGACAATTTTATGTGCTAAGAAAAATGTTAATGTTATGACAGAAAAACCAATGGCTACAAATTGGCAAGATGGCATTGATATGGTTAATGCTTGTGATAAAGCTGGCGTGAGATTATTTGTGGTTAAACAAAATCGTAAAAATCCTACATTACAACTTCTTAAACGCGCTATTACAGAAAACAGATTTGGAAAAATTAACATGGTTCATCTAAATGTTTTTTGGAACCGAACCCAAGAATATTATGATCAAGCACCATGGCGTGGGACATTTAAATTAGATGGGGGAGCATTTATGAATCAGGCTTCCCATTATATTGATCTGCTTGATTGGTTAGTTGGTCCAATAGATACAGTACAATTAATGACGAGTACAACACGTGATATTGAAGTAGAGGATACTGGTGTCCTTAATGTTAAATGGAAAAATGGTGCTTTGGGTTCAATGAGTGTCACCATGCTTACTTATAAAAAAAATTTTGAGGGAAGTATTACTGTTTTAGGTGAAAAAGGATCAGTACGTGTTGGAGGTGTTGCTGTAAATAATTTTGATCATTGGGAATTTGAGGATCATAAAGACTATGATGATGAAATTGAAAAATCTAGTTATCAAACATCCTCCATTTATGGTTTTGGACATCCTTATTATTATCAAAATGTAATTGACGTTCTTAATGGTAAAGCTGAACCAGAAACAGATGGTAAAGAAGGATTAAAATCACTAGAAATTATAATTGCAGCATATCTTTCAGCAAAAAATGATAAAACTGTTTCATTACCATTAAAACGATAAAATGAATTATCAAATTCAAAATATAGAAATTATTAAAAAAATTACAAAAGTATTTTTAAATTTTAAAATACTTAAAAATTTAAATTGAAAGATTATAAACTTGATATAATCAAAAATTATGATTATTGATTTTGCAAATTTACAGATACAGTATCAAAAATATAAAAAAGATATTGATCACAATATTCAGACAATTTTAAATAGCTCCAATTATATTATGGGAGAAAAAGTTCAAGAGCTTGAAATTGAATTAAAAAAATTTACAAAAACAAAGCATGCGATTACATGTTCATCAGGAACAGATGCTCTTTTACTTGCCATGATGGCAATTAATATCAAGCCTGGTGATGAAATAATTACAACCCCTTTTACTTGGATTTCTACTGCAGAAACTATTGCTTTATTAAAGGCTAAACCAGTATTTGCGGACATAGAACCAGATACATTTAATATTAATGTAAATTTAATTGAGTCTTTAATAACTAAAAAAACAAAAGCTATAATGCCAGTTAATCTTTTTGGTCAGCCTTCTGATTTAGATATGATGAAAGCTATTGCTGATCATCACAATATAAAAATAATTATAGATGGCGCCCAAAGTTTTGGTTCAACTTATAATGATAAAAAAGATAGTATTTATGGAGACATATCAACTACAAGCTTTTTTCCCTCAAAGCCTTTAGGTTGTTATGGCGACGGAGGAGCAGTCTTTACGAATGATGATAATTATGCTGAAAAAATAAAAATGCTTAGAGTGCATGGACAAAATAAACGAAATCATCATAAATATATAGGAATTGGAGGTCGTTTAGATGCAATTCAAGCAGCAATACTTTTAGCTAAATTGCCTTACTTTGATAATGAATTATTAAATCGACAAAATATCGCAAAACAATATACCGATTCGTTGTGTGAAAATATATCAACACCAGTAATTAAAGAAAAAAGAACAAGCGCTTGGGCTCAATATACTATTAAAGTGAATGATAGAGATATTCTTCAGTCTAAATTAAAGCAAGATGGCATACCAACTGCAATTTTTTATCCAGTACCATTACATTTACAAGAATGTTTTAAATATCTAAATTATTCCAAAGGTGATTTCCCAATATCAGAGAAATTATCAAAAATGGTCTTAAGCATACCTATGAATTCATTTTTAACAAGGGAACAAGTTAATTATATTGTTAGTAGTATTAAAAAAAATAATTAATGAAAATTTTGCATGTCACTGATTATTTAATGCCTAGCATGGGTTACCAAGATTTTTTGCTGGCTAAATGGAATAAAAAACAAAATAACGATACATACATAATCACAAGCAACAAGTATTATCCAGTTCCTAATTATGATTTAACCTGGAAGAAATTTCTTGGAAAAAGAGAACAAAAAGTTGGATGGTCAGTTATTGATGGAGTTAAAATTTTAAGAAAAAATTTATATTTTGAAATTAGTTGTAGACCATGGATATCTAATTTGGAGAATGAAATAAAAAAAATAAAACCAGATGTTATTTTAGTTCACAACACAACCTCATTCTCTTCTTTTAGAGTTGCTTACTTATGTAAAAAAGAAAGTATACCATGTATGTTTGATAACCACATGGTTTATTCTGCTGTTTCAAATTCTTTATCAGCTAAGTTATTTTATTTTTTTATTAAAAATTTCATCAGCAAGTATATTTCACAAGTTGCTTTTAAAATAATTGGTGTAACTGATGAAACTTGTAAATATCTTGAGTACAATGAAGGATATAAAAAAAATAAAATATTTCATTTACCCTTAGGCATTGATGAGAAGGCTTTTTACCTAACAAAAAAAAGAAGAAAAAGAAAAAAAAGGGAAACATTTAAAATAATTCAAACCGGTAAACTTAATGAGGATAAAAAACCTCAGTGGACTGCAAAAGCAGTTTTAGAAATATTAAAAAAGGGAAAAAATGTTAGTCTAGAATTTATTGGAGGTGGCTCAAGTAAGATAAGGTCTCAAATTGAAAATGATTTTAAAAAAAATAATTTTTATAACAAATTAAAATTTACTAAATTTCAAGACAAAAAACAGTTAGTAAAATCCTATAATAATAACGATTTATGTATATTTCCAGATGGAACGTCTTTAAGCGCAATGGAAGTAGCAGCATGTAAAAAGCCAGTAATCATGGCAGATTATTTGGCATCAAGAGCAAGAGCTAGATTAGGAATTGGCTTGACGTATAAAACTGGAGATTTAGAAGATCTACAAAAAAAAATCTTATTATTAATTAATAATAAGAATTATTATCAAAGTGTGAGTAAGAAAAGTTATGAGGTTGTAAAAAAAAACTTTACTTATAATGATATTTCAAAAAAGTTTATTAAATTATGCAAAAAAGCTATTAAAAACTGAAAGAATTAGTAAATAGTTAGTGTAATATTCTCATAATTTTTAATAAGTTATTTAATTTTATGCAATTGTCCTTCTTTGGTTTAGCTATTATTTTAGGGTATTTAATAATCAGAAAAAAAAACTTTTTTTTTGGATTTAAAGAAAGTTTTTTATTAGGTTATTTTTTTTATATTTTTCTACCAATAGTAGTAATTGTATATTACGAAGATTTTTTAATTGATAATTTTAGATTATTTAAAGGTTACAATAAATTAGATTTATATGAGGTTTATTTTTTATCGATAGCTTCTCTTGTATCATTTTTAACTGGTTACACTTTCCAAAAAAAAAAAAATAAGATTTATAAATTTAAAAGACGACTTTTATCCTAGTGAAATTATATTTGTTTTAATATTATTTTTGATACCTACTTTTATCAATGTAGACCATTCTAATCCAACAATAATAATTTATATTTTAAGTTCTTTGTTAATTTATAAATCAAATTTTAATGATTTTAAAAAGATAACTTTTTTAATTATTTTTTTATTACTAATTCAATATTGGACAGTATATTTTAGTGGCTCTAGGAGAGACATAATAAAATTACTTATTATTTTTTTATTCTTTTTAAGATTGATTATAAGCAGTAATAGAAAATTTTTATTTTTATTGTGTTTATTTTCTTTAGTCTCATTAATCTTTGTTTTTTTAAACACATATAATAGATCAAACTTAGAATGGGACTTTAAAATATCAGCAGTTGAATTTATTGCAAATTATGACTTTATGCCTACATTTGATAATTTTATGTATATATTAAAAGGTGATGAATATTTATTTGGCCAATCATTGTTTAAGATTCTTTTTGCTTGGATTCCAAGGGAAGTATGGCCATCCAAACCATTTGATACAAATTTACTAATTATACAAAAACATTATAATGTTTTTGTGGGAGGTTCATCTCAAGGTGTAGGTTTGCTAGGTGAGCTCTATTGGAACTTTAGTTGGTTTGGAATTTTGGGGGGGTCTTTCATTTTAGGAGTTTTGGCAAAAAATTTTGATCTTTCTAGGTATGAAAAATTGAAAGATAGTCAAATAATTATTCTTTCATCATTAAGTTATTTAATTTTTGTAATGTGGCGTGGCAGTATCACAACTACTATAATTATATATTTAAAAAATATTGTAGCATTATTTTTATTATTTTATTTAGTAAAATTAATTTTTAGAAAGAAATACAAAAGACTTTAGACTTTAATTTTTAAAACAAAATTTTTATATCTAATTACTTATATATTTGTTTTAATTAATAAGAGTTGATAATTTATGAAATGTACATAGTTTGTTATTATAATACAATTAAATTTGTATGGAAGTTTATAAGAAAACAATTTGATTAAAATAGAGAGAAATCTATGATCCCTTTTTTAAGATCTGTTTGGCAAAGAGAGTCTTTTCATCCAACATACTTTTTAGGAATTTGGATTAATCCTTTTTTTATAATTCGAATGGGTTTATTAAAAGGGGTAAAAAAAATATCAAAGATTTTTAAAGGTGGTAAATTATTAGATGTTGGTTGTGGGAGTAAACCTTATCAAAGTTTATTTAAAGTTGATAGTTACACTGGAATTGACATAGAGGTCAGTGGTCATGATCATAAGAGAAGTAAAATTGATAAATTTTATGATGGAAAAACTATACCTTATGAAGATCATCAATTTGACTATGTATTTAGTTCTGAAACCTTTGAGCATGTATTTAATCTTGAAGAATTGTTACAAGAAATTAATAGAGTTTTAAAAAAAGGTGGAAAATTAGGATTTACATGTCCATTTGTATGGGATGAGCATGAGCAACCCTATGATTTTGCAAGATATACATCATTTGCAATTGATCATCTTCTTAATAAAAACGGTTTCGAATTAATTAAATTATATAAATCAACAAACTATATTGAAACAGTAATCCAGATGTTTTCTGCTTATATTTACCAACACATTTTACCAAAAAATAAATTTTTAAAAATAATGTTGTCACCTATTATTATATCTCCTGTAAATATAATTGGTATATTATTGGGTAAAATTTTACCAAGGAATAATAATTTCTATCATAACAATATAGTTATTGCCCAAAAATTATAATTTAATTATCTAATGATTTGAAGCAGTCTAAAAACAAAAATTATTAAATTAAAGAATATTTTTTAACTTTTTCTCCCATAAAATAGCACTTTTTATAATTGTAACTATGTTATTGTAATTAGGTTTCCATTTTAAAATTTTTTTTAATTTTTTTGTATCAGAATAAACCTCAGGAACATCTCCTAATCTACGGTCACTAATAATTATTTTTATATTTTTTTTAAATTTCTTAAAAATATTTGCCACTTCTAAGACTGAATATCCTATTCCATATCCACAATTAATAATAAATGATTTTTTATTTGAATTTAATTGCCTTAGACTTCTAATGTGAATATCTGCTAAATCTAAAACATGTATATAATCCCTTATACAAGTTCCATCTTTGGTAGAGTAATTATTACCATAAATAAAGATTTTAGGTTTCTTCTTTAAATACTGAATAGCTAAATTTTTAATTAAATGACCATGGGAATTATGAATTTCCCCAATTTGTTTTGAATTAGATGCTCCAGCTACATTAAAATATCTTAAAATTGAATATTTAAATTTATATTTTTTTGAATATTCTTTAATTAAATTTTCTGCTTGAAATTTTGTATATCCATAATAATTTTTTGGGTTAAGTTTTTTGTTTTCACTAACTTTCCCCTTTACATTTCCATAAACAGCACATGTTGATGAAAATACAAAATTTTTAACATTTGAGTTTTTACATGCTATTAAAAGATTTTTTGTGCCATTAATATTATTTTCTTTATATAATAATTTTTTTTTTTCAGACTCACTAACATTTAAAAGTGCCGCCAGATGAATTATTGTGTGTATATTATATTCTTTTATTATAGACATTAATAACTTCTTATCTCTTATGTCACCTCTTATAAATCGAGCTTTTTTATGTATTAATTTTTTATAACCAGTTGATAAATTATCAAGTATTGTTAGATTATTTTTTGTATTTGAAAGTTGCTCAACTATATGACTTCCAATATAACCAGCTCCGCCTGTAATAAGAATATTCATAGTATAATACTTTTAATCATACTATCTAATATACAAAAAATTTGGAAAATTATTTAAACTTTTTACTAACTTATAATTATGCAACAATAATTTGTTATGAATTTTAAAAAATCTATTTGTAGAAATTTTATTTATCTTAATTAATTCATCAAATTCAACAAGAATTTGATTTGGAAAAATTTTTTTTTCTAACATATTTTCTATAACTTCTATTTCTGCACCTTCTATGTCTAGTTTAATCATTTCTAAGTTTTTTATATTAAAACTATTAATTATGTCTTCGACTGTAATTGTCCTTACTCTAATAAATCCAGTATCTTTTTTGTAATTATTTTGCCAATTATTAATTGAATAACTAACGTGATTTTTATTTAAAGGTGAAAAAAATTTTAATTCCTTATCTTTTGAATTATAGAGAGCTTTTTTAATTAATATAAAGTTTTTATTATTTATTTTAGTAAGATCATAAGATGATATATTTAATCTACCATTTTCTTCATAAGCATTTTGTTTTTTACTTCCAGAATTTTTTATAATTTCATTATAATGATATATTGCTCTTGGCGTAGGATCTACAGATATAATTTTACAATTATATTTATTTATCAATTCAATATCAAAAGATGCATCCTCTCCTAATCCTGCGCTAATTATAAATTTATTTTCTAATCCTTTATAATCTAAGATGCTCCATCCACCATACTGAGTTCCCAAATATAATATTTTATTTAATTCATGAAAATCTAATTTTTTTAAAATTTTATTTCTTCTTATATGAAGTATATTCTTTATAATATTTAATATTAATGTTGGTAAAAATTTTTTTAAAAGTTTTTTCATTAAATTATTTGTATAATTAGAAAAAGTTATTTTAAAGATCTTAAATAATAATTTAAATAGATAAATTACAAAATTATAATATATTAATCATCCTTAAAATAGCTTTTGATAATTTTAATAATTTAATGAATTCTAATAATAAAAAAAATCTTAAAATAACAATTATAACAGTTAGCTTTAATAGTGAAAAAACGATAAAAAAAACCTTAGATTCAATCAAAAGCCAAAATATAAAAGAAATTGAACACTTAATTGTTGATGGTGGTTCAACCGATAAAACATTATCAATAGCTGAAAATTACAATGTTAGACAAATAATTTCTGAACCAGATGAAGGTGTTTATGATGCAATGAATAAGGGAATTAACATTGCAACAGGTGATATTATTGGTTTTTTAAATTCCGATGATTTCTATACGAATGAAAATGTTCTTCAAAATGTTCTAAAAGTATTTAACCAAAACCCTTCTATTGAAGCATGTTACTCTGATTTAATTTATGTGGATAAAATTGATGAATTAAAAAATATTCGTTATTGGAAATCGAGTTTATTTAAACCAGGATCATTTTCAAAAGCATGGTGTCCACCTCATCCAACATTTTTTACTTATCTCTCAGTTTATAAAAAATTTGGTAATTTTAATCTAGATTATAAGTTTGCATCAGATAACGATCTTATGATGAGATTTTTAGAGGTAAATAAAATTAAAGCTTTTTATATACCAGAAGTTTGGATAAAAATGCGTTTAGGTGGTATCACTAATAAAAGTTTAAAAAATATTTTCATGCAAAATTTAGAAATATTAAAAGCACTCAAGAAAAATGGTTTATCCTCCAATCCAATAAAATTTCTTTTTCATAAGATTATTTTGCGTATCAATCAACTGCTTAATAATTAAATTTATAAAAAAGATATTTATTAGAGTTTATTTACAGATTATTTGTGGTATTTAGTGAGTAGTATAATGATAATTCTAGTATCAGGCTCAAGTGGATATGTAGGTAGTTTTTTAATTAAAGTTTTAAAAGAAAAATACAAAGTTATTGGAATTGATTTAAATGAAAGTCAAAATACAGATATTCAATGTAATATTTCAAAAATAAACCTAACAAATATAATTAAAAATCATCAAGTTATAGTCATAAATTTAGCTTCCGCAAAACAAGATCATGATTTCAAAGCAAAAGAATATTACAAATTTAATGTTAGCGATCATGAAAAGTTCTTAGTTAATCTTGAAAAAATAAATTGTATTGGATTTATTCATATTAGTTCAGTCGCATCAATCGATGGACAAAATATTGAATTTAATGAAAATTTAAATTGTGATGATTCTTATAGGGCGACTAAATATTTACAAAATAAAATGATTGAGGAATGGTGTAATAAAAGAAATATAAGATTTGTGCAGCTCTTACCATCTGCAATTTTTGATGAAATACCTCGAGATTTTACAAACATAGGTAGATTACAATCGATGATTTCTTTTTTGCCTTTTGTGCCTGATATAAAGGTCAAAAAATCACTTACCTCTATGCCAAAATTTATTAAGTTTTTAGTACATTTTATTGAAACTAATAAATCTGGTAATTTTATTACAATTGAACAGCCTGTTAAAACTGTTACAGAAATAATAAATTCTAGATTTAAAAAACCTAGATTAATTATAAAAATTCCATTTTTAAAAAATATATTGTTGTTTTTTTCAACTATTTGTCTGTTGATCTGGAAATTATTTAAAATTGACCTAAAATTGTTCCCTAGCAGAGTTCATAAATTATTTAGAAATACATCGTATGAAAATATTAAAAATATTGATAAAAATGAGTATAAAAAAATAGAATGAAAAAAAAAATTTTCATACAGCTTAATGAAATCAATTTTGAAATAGTCAATAAATATTTAAAAAATTATAAATCAAAACTTAAAAATTTTCATAAAATTACCTCAACATTTAAATCATTTGAGACATACGGTGAGGAAAGTTATCATGAACTAGAACCATGGATACAGTGGGTATCTGTATTTACAGGAAAGAAATATGCAGAGCACAAGATATTTAGATTAGGTGACATTGTTAATAATAAAGATGTAAATCAAATTTTTGAAGTAATGGAAAATAAAGGATATAAGGTAGGAGCGATTGCTCCAATGAATGCAGAAAATCGCCTAAAGAATAGCTCTTATTTTATACCTGATCCATGGACCGATACAGTCTCGGATAATTCGTTTTTTTCAAAAAGAGTATCTCGTATGTTAAGACAAACAGTTAATGATAATGGTTCAAATAAAATAACATTATCATCAATTTTCACAATATTTGAAATAATTTTTAAAACTTTTAGAATTAGGCAATCTCCTTTTTTAATTAAATTAATTTTTTCATCATTTTTCAAACCATGGAAAAAATCATTAGTTTTGGATTATTTGATAAGTCTTCTACATATATATTTGTTGAATAAAAAAAAACCAGATTTTTCCTGCGTTTTTTTAAATTCAGGAGCACACATTCAACATCATTATTTATTTAATTCAAAATATATTAATAATTCATTTAAAAATCCATCTTGGTATATCGACGCTAATGCAGATCCGATTTTAGATATGCTGGAAGTTTATGATAAGATATTGGGTGATTGTTTAAAATTTTATAATAAAAACCATCAAATACTAATTGCTACAGGGTTAAGGCAAGTTCCATATGATAAAATAAAATTTTATTATCGTTTAAAAAATCATCAAAATTTTTTGAATAAATTAGGAATAGAATACTCTAAAGTATTAACAAGAATGACAAGAGATTTTGAAATTAAATTTCAAAATACAGAACAGATGTTAAATGCATTAAAAATTTTAAAAGAAACTTATGTCAAAAAAAATAATGAATTAATATTTAAAGAAATTGAAGAAAGAAATAAAAGTTTATTTATAACTCTTAATTATTCACTTGAAATAACTAAAAGTGATATAATTGTTTTTGATAAAAATAAAGAACTCAATCTTTACTCTGAAGTAATTTTTTTAGCAATTAAAAATGGCATGCATGACTCTAAAGGTTATGTTTTTGGTTCACCGAATATAGGAATAGGATTTCCCAACAAACCCATTCATATAAGTGGCCTCAATCAAATAATTTTAAATTCCTAGAAATATTTGACATTAAACTTTATTAAATGTTTTTCTTATTAGTTAAATGTTTATTCATAAAAAAAATTTACTATTTTTAAATGGGAAATATTTAGTGCTATTTATTAATAAAATACTTCTTTCTTACTATAAAATAAAACATAAAAAGCAAAATAAACATTGTTAATGATAAAATTGAATTATAAAATTTAAAAGTATAATAACCAATGATAAAAAAAATAAAGTTAATGGCTGAAATAAACAAATTGGTTAAAAATAGTGATTTACTTTTTTTTAAAAATACATGATGCAAGTGATCTAGTCCTGCAGTAAAAATATTTTTTTTATTCATTAATCTAATGAGATTAATAGTTAAAAACTCATAAACAAAAACTGAAATTGAAAATGCGAGTAAAATTGGATGCGTTAAGTTCTGATTGGCTAAATAGATTAAAGTAAATGCAGTTACAAAACCTATTAACATGCTACCACTATCTCCTAAAAATAGTTTAGGAAGTTTAAGTAGAGAAAAATTAAAAGTTAAAAAAATAAATCCAGTAAGAATTAATATACTTAAATATAATCTAACATTATGATCAGGTATTAAAAAATATAAAATTAAAAAAACAGAAATTGATGAAATACCCAATGTTCCATCTAAACCATCAAAATAATTGAATGAATTAATTAAAAACATTACAGACAGCAATGTAAAAGGTATTGAGAAACTATTTAACTCTAAATAAAAATAATTATAGTCTCCAATATTATTTAATTTAAAATTTTCTAAAACAATTAAATAAATTACCGGAATAACTTGTAAACTTAATTTGCCACCAATATTTAAATTATATTTATCATCTATAAATCCAATAATTGCAATTAAAAATCCGATAGATAAAATTAAATTCAGTTGATTGCTATTAACAGTAAACAAATAAATTGAAAAAATATAACTCAAACTCAAAGCTATACCACCTGTATATGCTGTGGGTATAAAATGAATCTTTCTTTTATTTGGTATATCTACTAAATTTAGATTGTAAGAAATTTTTGAAACCAGATATAAAATTATAAAGTTAAAAATTATATATAAAGTAAATATTGTCATTATTTGTATTTAATTTTAATTAAATTATATCTCTACAATCAAGAATTTAATAATGAATAATAAAAAAATATAGCTCTAATGTTAGCTGATATAAAATATAAAAATATAGTTTTAATTAATTTAGTAGTTGCATCTATTATTCCTTTTTTGATTTGGGGACCTTTCTTTCCGGACTTAATTGTAAGCATTTCATCTTTATTTTTTTTATATTATTTAATTAAAAATAATGACTTTTATTATCTAAATAATAAACCATTTATTATATTTTTATTGTTTTGCATTATTTCTTCAATTGGTAGTTTAGAGACCGAAAATATATCTCTAAGTATAAAAAGTTCATTATCTTATTTTAGAATAGGTGTATTCAGTTGTTTTATTTGGTATTTAATTGATAAAGACAAAAGTATTTTAACTTACTTTTATTATGCATTAATTTTATGTTTTTTAGCTTTAGGGATTGATGGTTATGTTCAATATTTTACAGGTGAAAATTTAATTGGATTAAAAAAGAGTGGTGAACGTATATCATCTTTCTTTGGAGATGAGTTGATCATGGGATCTTATCTATCAAGATTGTTTCCCCTTTTATTTGCTTTATTTTTAGTAAAAAAAAAATATAAATTTGAAATATATTTTATTGGTCTTTTGTTTATTTTAGTAGATATTTTGATTTTTATGTCTGGAGAAAGATCAGCTTTTTTCTTTTTAAATTTATCAACTGTATTCATTATTATCCTAATTAAAGAATTTCAAAAATTTAGATTAGTAACATTCGTTATGGCAATTATTTGTATTTTTCTTTTAAGCTTAAATTCATCAAAATTAAGCAATAGAATGTTCAAAGGTCCTGCAGAAGATATGGGCTTGATAAAAACTTCAAAAGAGCCAACTATTTTTACTCCAGTTCATGATAGTCACTATAAAACTGCTTACAATATGTTTAAAGATAAACCTTTGTTCGGGCATGGTGCAAAGATGTTTAGAATTAAATGCAAAGATGAAAAATACGCAATAGGAATATTACCTTGTTCGACACATCCTCATAATTTTTATATACAATTATTGGCAGAAACAGGAATTGTTGGATTTTTATTTTTATTAAGTGCCTTTATATTTGTTATATTTACAGCTTTAAGACAATTTAAATCTATAATCTTTAATCAAAAAAGATCTTTAACAGATTATCAAGTTTGTTTGTTAGCAGGTATTTTAGTAACAGTATGGCCGTTTTCACCAAATGGTAATTTTTTCAACAATTGGCTAATGATAGTATATAGTTTACCAGTAGGGTTTTATCTTCAATCAATTTACTCTAAAAAAAAATAATTAATTAGTTTGTTAAATTATTTTATTAATATTTAAATTTATTTGAATTAAATTAAAACTGATATAAAAATAAAGCTAATGGCAAAAAATATTAATAAAAAAAATGATGAAATTGAGATAGGTGAACTAATTGTAATACTTTGGAGAAATAAGTGGAAAATTGTCATTACTACAATAATATCATTATTAACTGTGATGATTTATCAATCAACCGAGCGTGATAATTTCTTTGCTACAACTAAAATTTCACCAATAAGCAATGCTGAAAGCAACAAATATACTTATTATAATTATCAAAAAAATTTTATATATGGTAAAAATCCTGAAACCGGTTTTCAATTGCCTGAAATTACAAGATTAAAACTTTTAGAGTCTTATGTTGAAATACTTGATAATAAATTAATATTTGAAGATGCAATTCGTAAATATAATCTTTTAGATAGAAGCATATATATTAATGAGAAAAAATATGATGAAGCAGTTATTAAACTTGCTTCAACTATAAGAATTACACATGTCAATGATAATAAAAAAGAAACTCAAAATTCGATCTATTTAATTAATTTTCAACATTATGATTTTGAAAAGTGGAAAAGTGTTTTGAATTATGTGAATAAAATTGCAAATGATTTTGTCAAATCGACTATAGTAAAAGATTTATCAACTAGAGTATCAATAATAAAGCAAGATAAAAACTTTTCACTTGAGGATTTAATTGTAAGGATAAATAATATTATAGATGATTACGATCGTAAAACCTCTGATAAATTATCTTTTTTACATGAACAATCAAAAATAGCTAAAGAATTAGGCATAGAAAAAAATACAATTGAGTCACAATCATTTAATACTCAAGATGGAATACTTACTAATATTAAAACAGATTCTCCTTTATTTTTAAGAGGCTATATAGCAATTGATAAAGAGATAGATTTAATAAATTCACGTAATGCAGAAAATCGAAAAGCATTTATCAATGGATTGTTTGAGTTAGAACAAGAGAAAAGGTCAATTGAACAAGATAAAACTTTGGAACGAATTGAATTAGCTTTACAAACAACCCCATTGTTTAATGATAATAAATTTTATGCAGCAAAATTAGATATTATTTCAACTGAATTTAAATATAATGATAAAAGTGTAAATCTGATATTGGCTATATTTATTGGTTTTATATTAGGAGTATTTTTTGCATTTATTTCTGATAAAAATGAATTAAATACGCGTGTTAGAAAAAAAACTAATTAACCTTTACATTTTCAAATATTTTTAGTATTAAACCATGCCTGGTGATTATTGCGAAAGTGTGATACCCGATCCCATTCCGAACTCGGCAGTCAAGCCTTTCTGCGCCAATGGTACTTTGTCTTAAGACATGGAAGAGTAGGACATTGCCAGGCATATCCAAAATGAAAAATCTCATAATAGTAACTGGTGGTGCAGGTTTTGTTGGTTCAAATTTAATTGAATTTTTATTAAAAAAAACAAAATATAAAATTATTAGTTTAGATAACTATTCGTCAGGATCTAAAAAAAATCATTCTCTGAATAAAAGAGTAAAATATTTAAAAGGAGATACTTTACATATAGAAAAAATCTTAAATAAGTATAAAAAAAACATTAAAAGTATTTTTCATTTTGGAGAATTTTCAAGAATTTATCAAAGTTTTAAAAAATTTAATAGGTGCTATCAATCAAACTCAATTGGTTCACAAGCTGTATTTAAATTTTGCTTAGATAACGAAATTAAACTTATATATTCTGCAACTTCTGCTTCATTAGGCAATAAGGGTAATGATAAAAATTTATCACCGTATGCTTTTACAAAGTCAAAAAATCTAGAGCTATTAGAAAATTTAAAAAAATGGTTCAATTTTAAATTTGAAATTATTTTTTTTTATAATGTATATGGTCCAAGACAAATTAAGATTGGTGATATGGCAACAG
>MDTG01437072.1_pt1 | contig 54273 bp, 55 predicted proteins | sample 811421 | NCBI WGS metagenome assembly MDTG01 (sample SAMN05326645, study PRJNA326480) | marine metagenome | isolation source: seawater | place: Pacific Ocean: South East | collected 2011
CGGGAGATATAGTATCCATAGCAAAGGCCGCAGAAGCAGCAGGCGCAGACGCTTTATGTATAGCTAATACATTTTTAGGTCTTAAAATCAGGACTGACAACTTTCGTCCAGCCATAGGAAATAAGTACGGTGGTATGGTTTCTCCTGCTTTAAAGCCGATTGTACTTAGAATGGTCTACCAGTGCGCGAAAGAGGTGAAAATACCAATAATAGGTATTGGCGGGGTAACCAAAGCAGAAGATGTAGTGGAATACATGCTTGCAGGCGCAAGTGCCGTGGGAATTGGTTATGCTGCATTCCGAAACCCCACCGCCCTTACCTCTATTATTAGGGATTTAGAGGTTTGGTGTGATAATCGCGGAATAAAACGCGTTTCAGAGCTAATTGGCGCGATCAAGGATGAAGATATGGAGATGGATACTCTAACTGCAGCAAGCCAAGGTGTTTAGTAACCTAAGGCAAATATAACACAAGTATGATACCATCTTTAGTTTTGTTGCAGTTGTTTTTTTGAAGATATAATGAAGCTAACGGTATAAAACTTTTTGTGTTTACTTTCTGATTTAGCTTTCTTGCACAGTGAATCTATCGCCTGGAATGGTGCCCTTCGGAAGTGAGGAAATGTGCGTGTATATGTCGCGCGGCCGAGCGAACCATACTTTTTCAACTTGAGGATGTTTACAAATATGTGTGAGAATATCTCTTAAACCCGCCAATCTATAGGGTTGACCCACAACGAAGGTATGCAGAGCCAAACTGAAGACCAAAGGTTGTTGATCACTTAAAGACATCTGTTCGTCAAAATGTGAGCACACCATTTCCGTAAATTGACTAGCTGTATGTCGTCGAGAGAGTTGGGCCGGCGAATCATTAATTTCAATATGATAAGGAAGCATTAGCAATGGGCCGGCCCTCGTTTGCATCCAAGTTGGCTGATCATCACATGACCAATCCATGATATATTTGTAACCCTCTTCTTTCAATAGGTCTGGTGTGTGGGCACTTTCGGATATCCAAGGGCCCATCCATCCACCAGGTCCATCGCCTTCATTTTCTCTAAAAACCGCGGTTGCAGCACGAATAAGCGCCTTTTCTTGTTTCTCAGGATAATCACCCTGTTGTTCTGAATTTGTTATACCGTGACCAATAAACTCATCGTTTCTTTCGCGGATCCGCGATGGGATTTGTGGTGCATATTCGTAGATTGACGTATTCATGAGGTGACTAGCAGGTAAATCAAATTCATCTAAAAGATCAAAGATTCGCCAAATTCCGACCCGCAAGCCATAGTCACGCCAGGCATAGTTTCGAACATCAGGTTGGACACCCGGATTTGTTGGTGTGTGGCCAAGACCTTCCCCAAAACTAAAATGCTCAATGTTAAGGCCAATATAAAATGCTAACCGCTTGCCCTCTGGCCAATCATAATTGGTTCTCTCGATTATGGGGCTGTATTCATAACGACCATGTTTCTTTAATTTCAATTGATCACCTTTATGTTGCCAGCACTTAAATATTGCTAGCCTCTCTAATCTAACGCAAAGGACGCCATCTATTTATAGATTAAACAGGAAAAATTTTTCAAGGAAAATTCGGAAAAAGAATTGATTTATTTAACCAAGGGTTTGATTTTTACCAGTAAATCCCTCTATTACTGACATAAAATGATTTATGGAGTGTTTAGGATTGAATAAAAGGGTTTGGCGATTTTTTTTAATTTGATGTGTAAAACATTCGCAGTGCATCAGGTAGATTGACATTAGATGTTTGCATCTCATGGGTTGCGCTGGACCACAACCTAAGGCTAATTTATTGTGACAACTTTTTAGATTTGCCCTGAAAGGATAACGATGTCTGAAAACGACTATGATGTAGTGATAGTAGGAGCTGGAAATGCAGCGGCCTGTGCTGCGATGGCCGCACAAGATTCTGGAGCAAAAAAAATTACTATGCTGGAGTGTGCTCCAGAGGATGAGGCTGGAGGAAATACTCGCTTTACCGCGGGAGCTATGAGAGTAGTGTACGATGGTGTAGAGGACATTAAAAAACTCGTGGACTTGTCTAACAAAGAGCTAGCAGACACCGATTTTGGAACTTACACGCAGGATCAATTTTATGATGATATTTTCCGAGTTACTGAATATCGTACTGATCAAGAAATGGCTGAGTCCTTAGTCACAAAAAGTTTAGATACTCTTATTTGGATGAAAGAAAAAGGTATTAAGTTTGTGCCAATATATGGTCGGCAAGCGTTTAAAATTGACGGTAAGTTTAAATTCTGGGGTGGATTAACGGTGGAGACATGGGGTGGTGGCCCTGGTTTATATGATTCCCAGCAGGAAATAACAAAAAATTTGGGCATAGAAACAAAATTTGAGACAAGAGCAGTTGAGCTTGTAATGGAAGGAAGCCGAGTTGCAGGAGTGAAAATAAAGAAAAACGGACAAATAAGAATCATTAAAGCAAAATCGGTTATTATTGCGTCAGGTGGATTTCAAGCAAATCCGGAGTGGCGTACGCGCTACCTTGGTCCTGGTTGGGATTTGGCAAAAATTCGTGGAACACGTTTTAATACAGGTGACGGCATCCGTATGGGAATTGAGGCTGGTGCTGCGACATATGGTAACTGGTCGGGTTGCCATGCTGTTGGATGGGATCGCAATGCACCCGAGTTTGGTGACTTGGGAGTTGGTGATCAATTTCAGAAGCACTCATATCCTTTTTTTATAATGGTAAATGCTACTGGCAAACGTTTTGTAGACGAGGGTGCCGATTTTAGAAACTACACTTATGCAAAATATGGTCGAGTCATACTTCAGCAACCAAACCAATTTGCATGGCAAGTCCTAGATGCAAAAGTTGCTCATTTAAAACGCGATGAGTATTCTATTCGACAAGTAACTAAAGTTACTGCAGATACAATTGAGGAGTTGGCTGGAAAGTTAGAAGGCGTTGATAAGGATACATTTTTAGCTGAAGTAAATGAATATAATAGTGCTGTTAAACAAGATATTCCGTATAATCCAAATGTGAAAGATGGGCGTTGTACCGAGGGGCTCGCCATTAATAAATCAAATTGGGCGATGACCATAGACACACCTCCCTTTGAAGCATATCAAATTACATGTGGAATTACATTTACATTTGGCGGATTGAGAATTAATCAAAATGGTGAGGTGGTTGACGGCGACTTGAAGTCAATTCCTGGGTTATACGCGGCTGGAGAGTGTGTAGGGGGATTATTCTATTTTAATTACCCAGGGGGATCCGGTCTTACGGCAGGTTCAGTATTTGGTAAAATAGCTGGGCATTCGGCAGGGGCATATTCCATTTAAATTTTAAAAAATTTTCAAACAGAGACAATTTTTGTAACCCATTTAGCCCACGAAATGAGGGAGGTGTCCCCGAATCTCGGCCCAACAATTTGGATTCCTACTGGTAATCCGTTGGGCCCACTGTGAGTAGGTAATGTAATGGTGGGTGTATGTAAAATCGTCCAATACCCCTGAAATCGGGCATCTCCTGTGCTTGCCAGTCCCTTTGGGGCTTCCCCGTGAGCAGATGGTGTGAGTATAAAGTCGAGTGGTTTAAGAATTGCGTCAACAGATGCACGTGCACTCTCGGCATGCTCGAGTGCAGCGCGGTATTGATCCCAAGAAATGGAATTACCATTTTGCACTTGTTTTAAAATATTATCTGACATTTGATTTTGATGATGGGCAGCATGCCATGAAAGAGCTTTACTTCGTTCAAAATCATTTATTGTGTTTCTTACATTAGTAAGACTTGTGAATGTTGCTGGCATTTTTGTTTCAACAATCTTTGCACCAAATCGCGATAACTCTTTAACTGCATTTTCAACTGCTGTGCGGGACTCTGGAGAGGCTTCATTCCACAAATGTGTTTTTGCAACTCCGATTAGAGGTTGTGAATTTTCATCTGGGGTTTGACTCAATGATCGGTTAAGAAGGACGGAAGCGATTAAATCGATATCTTCAATTGTCCTCGCCATTAGACCTATTGTGTCGAGATTTTCAGCCGCAAATAACAGTCCAGCGCGGTTTATAATGTTATAAGTTGGTTTGTATCCAAAAATACCGCAAAATGATGCTGGTCGGATGACAGATCCTCCAGTCTGAGTGCCAAACGCTGCATGAACCATCGTGTCTGCGACAGCAGCTGCAGAACCGCTAGAAGATCCACCCGGTGTATGTGCAAGATTAAACGGATTAGTTGTTAAACTAGGGAAGGATCCCGCAAATTCGCACGTTGCTGTCTTTCCCATTATCACCGCCCCCGCATTTCGCAAAATATTTACGCAAGCTGCGTCAGTTGTTGGTTGCCATCCTTTGTAAATCGATGAACCCATTTGAGTTGGCATATCGAATGTGTCGAGAACATCCTTTATTCCGACTGATAAACCAGACAATCTGCCAGATTTCTTATTTTTATCGATTATGCGAGCATTTTTTAATGCGAGGTCGCCATCAAGATAAGCCCATGCTTTCACGGTTTTTTCCCGAACATCAACTTGCTTCAAACAGTCCTGCATTACTTCTTCAGCAGTGAGCAATCCCTCAGTTTTCATTTGGATAATTTCTGTACCACTAATTTTGTTTAAACTATTCATATCAGTATCCTGAAACATATTTTTATCATTAAAGGGTAAGCAGTATGCCAGTTTTTTATCGATAATAAGGTGCACTTTGTTTTGTTTTTTTTCTACAAAAGATCCTTTTTTAAAATGAATGATAAAAATTTACATGGTTTTAAATATTTTGAAGGGAGCTATGACTTTCTAAAAAGACCGGTATTTAAGTTACTTTTTTATCAGAACGTTAGTACTCAGCGGTAAATGGCTGGGATTGTTAGTGCGCTCAACAAGAATATTTACAATGATAGAAAATTTCAATAGACCAAACTATTTTGCCAGTTATGACTATTTTGATCTTTCTCTCGCTATCTTTGTGCCCTCTGAGAGAATTCGGAGTTTCTTTTCGGCAATTTCAAAACTGCACGGGCTAAGGCCGCAGTCTGGCGCAGGCATTATTTGTTCTGGTGAGAGTATGTCTGCTGCGCGAAGCAAACGTTCTGCAACATAATCCGCTGTTTCTATTCTTTGGTCACTGTTCCATACACATCCAAACATGACCCGTTTTGAGGGACATTTGGACAACAATTTAGGGTCTAATCTTGCTCCTTCAAACTCGAGGGCTAAAATATCAATATCACAATCCTCAAGAATAGAGATTAATCTGGGATAGCTATCCACTATGCTTCGTTTTTTTTCCGGATGAGGGTACCCATAACATATATGTACTGCTGTGTTAGCATTGAGGTCCGCGGCGGCAAGTTGGAGCATCTCAATTCCCCATTCGCTTACTTTTTCTGGGTAACGACTAAATGCTGGTTCATCAAATTGTATTATTTCTGGCCCAAGTTTATCTAAAAGCTTAGCTTCACGATTTATCGCGATAGCCCAATCCTCAGCCATCGATTTTTCATCGAAATAATATTCATCATGTGTTGAGTCAACAATTGTCATTGGTCCGGGCAATGTTATTTTTACCGGTTGATCCACTTTCTTCTTAAGAAAACTAAGATCATCAATTGTAATTGGAGCAACATGCTCTATTGGTGCCACACATCGTCCTACCATTGCCTTTGTTCCACCACGGATAATTTTTTCAGCTAGTCTTGAATAATCAAATCCAGACATTTTTTTGGTAAAATGAGTTAAATAATGCTCTCGACGCTGTTCACCATCGCTAATAATATTGATTGCGGCCTTTTCTTGCAATCGTATTGACACACGTATTGCGTCATTGATTGCTATGTTTCGCGACTGCCCGTCAAATGTCCAAACACCTCGTTCCCCGTATTTATAGTCTTCTTTTAATTCTTCGGCTGTTTTTGGACGGTACAACCAAGGAAATTTTGGCATTGACCCGACAACGGTAGTAGTGAAAGGCTGGTATGATTTCATAATGCATTCAGTGTAAAGGGGATTCGAACTGCTCCAAATCGTATTTAATAAAACCCAACTTTCTTTAGAGACTCTCCCAACAAGAGATCTATTCGAAGTGTAATTTTAGCCGATCATCCTTTTCTGCCCCAATTAAGGGTGAATATTATGAGGTGGCACTAGATTAGTCTTCCCTACGCATCCAGTATTTATGATAATTAATCTGTACCCAGCCTACTCGTTTCTCTTTGGTCTTCAACAATCAGAGAAGGTTTAAAGGATTCCTCTCCATCTCATTATACCTTTGAGATCAGACAATTACCATTATTATGTGCACTAACAACGGATTGGGTCAACTAACTGCTAGATTTATTGCAAATTGAAAAAATATTCTGTGTAACAACGTAAATTCTTTGTCCTCCGGTACTGGGGTAACTTTTTTTATGTTGTTCAAACTTTCAATCTGCAAGTGACATTTTTTCATTAACAGATGAGCTTCGTTTATTCGAATTTTATCATCTCATTCTGATGGCTAAATTTTGCGTAGGGCACAAAATCGAATACCCAATGAGGCAATACCACTCTGTAGCAGTTTAGACATATTTCCGTTATCTTTTGCCGATCGCTGTCTCTACTTTGAATATTTTCAATGGTCCGGTTTTACATTCCCTCCATAATCTGAAGCAATACCTGCACTAACGTAGCCACCATCACAAAAAAGAATGTGACCATTCATATACGATGCGTTTTCTCCAGCTAGAAATAGAGCAGCATCCGCAACTTCTTCAACGGCACCATACCGTCCAACTGGGATGTACATTTTATATGCTTCTCTAGTTTCATTATTGTGAGTGATGCGTGTTAATGGCGTGTCTATAGGACCGGGGCCAACAGCATTGACTGTTATTCCTTTAGGCCCAAGTTCTAAAGCAGCCTGACGAGTTAGTCCAATAACTGCCGCCTTAGATGTTCCATAAGCTGTGCGACCGGATCCGGCTCTTTGCCCAGCGATTGAGGCAATATTAATAATTCTTCCATAGGAATTTTTGATCATCTCTCGTGCTGCTGCTTGTGCACAATACAGGGTACCATAGAGATTTACTTTCATTACTCGATCGAATTCTTCCGGAGTTGCTTCAAGAAATGAATGCCGTTGTCCTGTTCCTGCAACATTGGCTAAAATATCCACTCGCCCGAATCTGTTGACTGTTTTTTCGATCATCTGTGTGGCATGTTCAGGATTTGTTACATCTATTTGAGTACTGAGTGTCTCTCCACCAATATTTTTAATGGTTTGGATTGTTTCAGATAGTCCCTCAATGTTTTTATCAGCAGCGACAATCTTTGCTCCATTCTGGGCGAATAAATAGGCTATACCTCTCCCAATGCCACTCGCAGCGCCGGTGACTACGGCAACACAATTCTTAAGGCGCATGATATAGTTTAGAGGCTTGGCCATTTGTATTAAACAACATATTTTCCTCTTTCATAATAAAAGCAAGCTAGAATGGTTAGTGTATTAAATATCAATTTAAAATAAACTATTGTACGAAAGTTTATTAGGGCCCGTGCGTAGTTGCAACCGGGCTCATTTCTGAACCATCCATAATTTCACGGAGCATTTGTTCTAAAAGCATTGAACGTATTGATGCATATTTCAAATCATTCCATAAATTGTGAAATTCATACGGGTCCTCTTTGAGATTATAAATCTCACCCCAATCGGTATCGCTGTAAAGCGTAAGCCTCCAATCACCGCTGAGTAATGTTCGCGCTTTGAAGTTATCTTTCAATCCCATATATCCACGCCTTTGATTTTCCTCAATTATCAAACCAGTTCTCGCCTCGAGACCATGTGCTATGTCCAGAAGAGACTTACTTTGTATTCCGTTGAAAGATTGAATGCCTGCTATTTCTAATATTGTTCCTGCGAGATCTATGGTACCAGATAAACCACTACATATGCCGGGAGCCGAAGAATCATTCGGATCACTGAGAATGCATGGAACACGAATAAGCCCTTGATAATGAAGCGCACCTTTAAGGAGAAGTTGATGATCTCCCATAAAATCGCCGTGATCAGTGGTAAATATTATGACGGTGTTATCATCTAAACCCAAATCGGATAGTGTGCAAATTACCTGTCCTATGGCGTCATCAATCATAGTAATAGATCCATAATTGAGGGCAATTGCTTCTCTAACTTCCTCCTCAGTTGCTCCAAACGCTCTTTGTCCGGATTTATTAGATAGACCCGCATCTCTTTCAGCTAGAATTGCAGCCAAATGTGGTGGCCATTTATCTTCAGGGTGATTGTATGCATCAGGCAAGGGTACATCGGCAGGATCATACATATCAAAATATTTACCGGGTGGGGTGAATGGATGGTGAGGATCGCCAAAAGAGCATTGTAACATAAATGGACTATTTGGGTGGTTCTTTGCTTGATCCTTTATAAAAGAAATGCTCTCTTCAGCGATAAAAGTTGTCGGATAGAGTTCCTCCGGAATTGCCGTGCGCCAGGCCTGGGGTGCTTTTATATCGCGAGTTGCTGGTAAAGCGTTATTTGGACCTCTGATTGACTCTGGGTCGGGGTGCCGCTCTGCAAGCCATCGGGAATAGTGACCCCAAACACGATCGGAGTGTCCAATGGCAAGTGAAAGGTGATCAAAACCGTAGAATGGGGTTTTAGGTTCAAAAAATGGATCTTTATTCCACGTGGGTTTAAGTTCTTGTTGGTATTCTCCATCCGACCAACGTCGGCGTCTGGCCTCTGAAAGATCAAACGATGGTTGTTTCTTTTTTGGATCATGCAGAGGCAATCCAACTTCTACTGCTGTGGCCGACATACCCTGCAAATGACTTTTCCCAATCAAGGCAGTCCGGTATCCCGCATTTCTCATTAATTGAGTAAAGGTAACTTCCTCAAAAGATAAAGAAATACCATTTTGTCTAACGCCATGTAATGACGGCATTCGTCCGGTCATAAATGTTGCACGATTCGGCATACAGATTGGGCAGGAAACAAAAAATTTTTCGAATTTAGTGCCAGCTTTTGCTAAATTATCTATGTTAGGGGTCTGAACAATATTGTTACCATAACAACCCAAGTGATCAGCTCGATGTTGATCCGTAATAAATACAATAAAATTTGGCTCCTTACTCCTTCGTTTCATTAAATTTCTTTCTCCGATTATTATTTTTTATTCATAACTTCGTTGGTAGATAGTTTTATAAAAATGCCGAAAAAATGTGGAGATGGAAACTGTATTAGTTATAAAAATTTAACAGAGGAAAAAAATTCTTTAACGGCATTTACACATTCGACTGGTTTTTCTAGTTGCAACATATGCGTTGTTCCAGAAACAGCCTCGTACTCATGTTTGTAGGTATGATGCAAATCGCGATTAACGAGCCCGGGAGATCGAACGTTTGCATCATCCGGATCACTTGCTACAATTTTGAGTGGGCCTTTTATTTCTTGAAAATAGGGTGTTAAGTTCATTGACGCATTGGTTGCGTAGACTCTAGACTCCCCGGCTGGAGGACAGCATAAACCCCATTCATTTTTGTTTGGTTCATGGCGTAGAATTGTTTTTGCCATAAGTTCATGAGCGCCTGTGATCCAGCGTGAAAGACTTTTTGATGCATGAAATTGTTGGGCTAGATGATCGGGTGATTTGAAAAACTCTGGGCGGTTCATCGACCACTCAGCCATTTTTAACTCAAATTCCTGAGAAACATTATGAAGAACATGCGTTGGTGGCATGACAAAGGGTGGGTCAAAAAGTACCAGCGCATCCCAACGCCATTGGAATTCAAGTGCATGTCTAAAGGATGTGATGGCAGAAATGGAATGAAAAACCCCCGCAGTGGGTTTGTCGCCAAAGTATTCCGTTATCTTTGTAAGTACCATTTCCATGTCCGATGTGAAGCACGGAACATCATGATGAACAAGATTATCATGTCTTGGATTCCAACCATGACTGCGTTGATCGTAAAGGCAAAGTTCGTAGTCCTGTAACAAGCGGGACCAAAAAGGAAAATATGCATCTATTGCGAACCCGTTCCCATGTGACATAACTATCCGAGGTCCGCGAAGATTCCCATGTTGCCGAACGATGATCTTTGCTCCATCGATCATATCTAGGTCTAGAACTTTAATGGGCTTAGGAATTAAAAATTTTTCTGACATTGGACTCGCAGCGTTTCTATTTGAGATATTAAAATAAAATACCAGTTTATATCAATCATTTTGCTATTTGGTTTCAATTTGCAATAAATTGGTCTTGGCATAGATAAATACGCGTTGTAGATTGACGCAACTTAAAAAAAAATATGAGGCGGAAAATGCGATTAAATTTTAAACAAGCTGGCGGTTTAGTCATATGTGGCTTGCTACTAAGTTCATGCACTGGTGTAGCAGATAAACCAAAGGTTAGCGGAGTTAAATCAAAAGGTGTTTCATTTGAGAAGCACCTAAGTAAAGAATATAAGAAATTAGTTTCCTACGAAAAGAAAGCGTCAAAAAAGAATCCGGTTTTACGTACAAAGAAGTTCGTAGCTTTTTTTGACACCGGTTCTGCAAAGCTTTCAAAGTCCGCGCAGATGGCCGTGGAAAGTGCGGTCGGTTTTGCTTTAAACAAGAATAGTTCGTCCATAGCAGTTACCGGTCACACAGACACTGTCGGAAGTCGGAAAGCTAACAAAACTCTTGCTAAAAAACGGGTTGCATCTGTTTTAGCTAATTTTAAGGCAGCAGGGTTTAATCTTAAAAAGGATATTGTTGACGTTGCGCTTGGTGAACTGGACCCCACTGTCCTTTCGGGAGATGGAAAGAATGAGAAATTTAACCGAAGAGTGGTTGTCGCAGTTGATTATAATTTGACGGATCCAAACGTAAAATACTTCGCTAAGCGCGCTAAGATGGCTGCTAAAGGAAAAGCACCTGGCCCGCAAATGCTCTCTGAAAGAAGGTTGAAGGGGAAATATGCTAAAGCCCTTGGTCCGGCATATGCTCGCCTTTGGTCTGCTTTAGATAGCAAGGGGGCCAAATTAGATGGAAAAAATGCTGCTAAAGCACAGGTCAATTATGAGTGTTGGCTAAGACAGGCCGAGTTAAACAAGAAAAAAAATAAAAAGTTAGGCAAATGCAAAAGTAGTTTTTATGGTGCTATGGCAATGTTAGAGGGCGCCATATACAATGCTAAAAAGAAAAAGAAAAAATAGATATTAGAGAAGTTGATAAAAACGGGCCCTAAGTCGGGCCCGTTTTTTGTGAAAATTTTCAGGTTTTAACGCTTTTGAGTCCTTTTTTTCTTGGTTTATTTTAATCTGGTCTTTATTACTTTTTACTATGTTTATCGATAAAAAATGTAATTTAACACTTCGAGTTGTATATTTTTTATAGATGATGGGGCTTAATAGAATATTTTGAACTAAGTAATTTGTCGGGTTAAGGATACTCTGTGCTCGACTCCAATATTAGATTAGGCTGTTTTTTCATCAACAAAACATTTTCGATTACTCAAATAACCATTGGAGCTGCTTTAGTAACTGTAATCCTTTACAAGGGCAATTCTTCAGTGTTGGTTACGTTATTTTTTGTTTATGATAGTCAAACTTGTACAAAATGTGATCGAGAGAAAATAATGGAAAATACGCTGGAGGATATGGTTGCGCTGGTTACGGGTTCCGGTCGAGGAATGGGAAGAACTCACGCGGAGCTTTTGGCCAGCAGAGGAGCAGATGTTATTGTTCATGATATGGATAAGAAAAATGCAAATGAAACTGTTGAGGTTGTTCGTGCGCTTGGGCGCAAGGCGGAAGCAATAATTTCTGACGTGTGTGATGTAAAAGATTTTTCATCTAAAATTAAGCAAATGGAATATAAATTTGGGAAAATAGATATTTTGGTAAATAACGCCGGGATCGGCGGAAACAAGTTGGTTTTGGAAGATATTGATGAACTTGTTTACGATAGATTATTTGATACTCACGTTCGTGGCACTTTTTTTGCAACTCGCTCTGTTATACCCGGAATGAAAGAGCGGAATTACGGTAAAATAATCAATATTTCCTCAATTTATGCTATGGGAGGAAGTAATTTTGCTAGCCATTATGCGGCGGCAAAATCGGCAATTTCTGGTTTGACTAAGAGTTGGGCGCGTGAGTTTGCCCCATGGAAAATATGCTGTAATGCTGTTGCACCCGGATTTATATTAACAGATATGACCCGTGGTAGTAATACAAGTGAGATGTTGGAGGCACGATCGAAGGCCATGCCGCTTGGTCGTTTTACAAAATCTATTGAAATTTCCTACTCAGTATGTTGGCTTGCGTCACGCGAGTGTGACATGATAACTGGTCAAGTAATTAGTCCGAATTCTGGCGAGGTTATAGTTGGGTACTGACTTGTATCATTAAATGAATAATCTTTCTATAAAGTTGTTCTTACAGCCAGTACAGAAACATCGATGTCATAGCACATCATTGTCCTATATTCATTTATGCGTATTGATTTTCTATAAAAATATTAATAGGCCTCTTAGCAGGCTTGTCGTATAAAATGATAAGGATAAAATTTAAAGTTGCATAACATATATACAGGGTGAAGGAAGTGAAAGACTATCATAAAATGATATATTCAAGAGAATGGAATTCCTTTAAGGATCCCGATGTTCCCGAATATTTCAACCCCACTGTTCTTTTGTTGGATAACAATTTGTCTGCTGGTTACGGTGATAAAACCGCATTGATTGTGGATAATCAATCCTATACTTACACTGATCTTTTGCATCATGTGTGTCGTGCAGCTAACGGCATGGCATCATTAAATCTTGAACCGGAAAATCGAATCCTGTTGTTTGGGACTGATAGTCTTAACTATATAGCGACTTGGTTTGGAGCAATCCGTAACGGTATAATTCCTGCAGTTATTTCAGATGCATACAAAGCGGAAAATTTGTTGTACTTTCTTTGTGATACTGCATGTAAGGTGTTGTTTATTGATCAGGAACAAATTGAAAAGTTTAATCAAATTTCCGATGAGATTCCGCATACACTTAAAATTGTGATTGTTAATGGAAATTTAGCGGATGTTTCTGAAACTGGTGATCGACAGACATTGCGGTATTTCGAAATGGTAGAGGGCCATTCTTCAGTTTCCGAGCCGTATCCTATTCACAAAAATGATATCACTTACATGTTTTATTCAGGTGGTACCACTGGTACCGCAAAAGGAATTACTCATTTGGCACATGATTTTTATCTTGTTCCGGAGCGCCACGGAAAATTCCTGGAATATTGTGAGGAGGATATTGTATACGCAACATCAAAGAAGTATTTTACTCATGGTTTATGGCCGGGACTTTTAATACCGCTTTATTTTGGGGCAACGAGTGTGGTGTCCCAATTTTCACCATCTCCGGAGAATGTGGTGAAACTGGTAGAAACAAATAATCCAACTAAAATGATTACAGTTCCTACTATTATAAAGAATATTATTTTATTTTCTAACCAGAATCGAATTCCAGACTTTTCTTCACTTCAAGTTGTTACATCTGCATCTGAGAAGATGCCACCCGAGGTGTTCGAACGTTTCTATGAATTGTTTGGGTTGGAGATTCATGATTCGATTGGCTCTAGTGAGATCACATATGAATGGATAGCGAATAGACCGAAGGATTTCCGTCGCGGCAGTCTAGGGAAGCCGGTTTTTGGATTTGAGGTAAAATTAATGGATACCGATGACAATGAAATACAAAAGCCTAATGTTGATGGGGAAGCATGGATTAAAAGTAAGACGACATGTTTTTTTTATTGGCGGAAATTAGATAAAACAAGAGAGACCTTTATTGGAGAGTGGGCGAGAACCGGTGACACACTCAGGTATGACGAAGATGGGTTTTTCTGGTTCTCAGGAAGATCTGATGACGTTTTCAAGGTAAAAGGACTATGGGTATCGCCAATTGAGGTTGAAGCTGCAATCACTGAGGACAGTGCAGTCTTAGAGGCTGCGGTGGTTTCGTATGAGGATGGTGCGGGGTTAACGAAACCAAAAGCTTTTGTGGTTCTTAATCCAGGGGAGGAAACAACAGACGAATTGATTGAGCAACTTAAAAACCGGGTTCGTCAAATAGGTGGCTACAAGGTCCCTCAGGAATTTATTTTTGTCGAAGCGCTACCACGTACCACTTTAATGAAGATAGACAGACGTGCACTGAGAGATAAAAAGACGTAAACTTGAGTAATTCTATGTAAAGTCTTAAAATTCTATAAATTTTCTCAAGTATTTGCTGCTCAAAATTCTATTGTACTGCCCGGAAACCAATCACCTGTATTTCTTCTTTTCGAACATATGTCTTAAGGACTTTGAACTCCAAGTAATTCACGCAAAGTAGTCCCTTCATATTTAGTGCGGAAGAGGCTCCTACTTTGCAATTCTGGAACGACCATGTTTACAAATGCATCAAACTCATCTGGGAAAAGAGAAGGAATTAAGTTAAATCCATCACAAGCATTGCTTTCAAACCATTCCTGCATTGTGTCTACCACGTTTTCGGGAGTCCCAATTAACACCATGTGACCCCTCGTTGCTGCAAAGTGCTGATACAATTGGCGTAATGTCCAGTTTTTTTCCCTGGCTAAATCGAGCATTTGTCCCGATCTTGTGCCCACCTCTTCCACAGCTTCTAAATTGGGAACTACTAAATCGGGATCCATTTTTGTAAAGTCGTGTCCTACTCGTCGCGATAAATATGCGAGGCCATGATCTGGATGTATTAAATCCTGCAACTCTTGAAATTTGTTTTGGGCCTCCGCCTGAGTTTTTGCTACTGTCACAGATAAGCCAGGTAAAATTTTAAGGTCGGAATTATGACGCCCGTATTTTGAAAGTCTTGATTTGACGTCTGCATAAAACTCCTGAGCCATCTTAAGACTCTGCGTAGCAGTAAAAATGACATCAGCAGATTTGGCTGCCAACTCTCTCCCTTTTTCTGACGCTCCAGCCTGAACAATTATAGGACGCCCTTGCGGTGATCTTGGAACATTTAGTGGTCCTTCTACTTGAAAATATTTTCCTTTGTGATTTAAAACATGCATTTTGTTAAAATCGAAAAAGGTTCCAGTTTCTTTGTTCCGAATAAAAGCGTCCGCATCCCAACTGTTCCATAGGCCGCGAATAACATCTACAAATTCGTCTGCTATTGCATAGCGCTCAGATTTTGGTTTATGATCCTCTTGGCTATAATTTAGTGCTGCCCTTCCATTTCCGGTGGTAACGATATTTACTCCTGATCGCCCCCCCGATACTAAATCTAACGTTGCGAATTGTCGTGCAACTGTATATGGCGGATCAAAGCTAGTACTTTTCGTGCAAATAAGCCCAATATTTTTGGTTTGCGTCGCCAAAGCGCTGAGTAAAGTATAAGGCTCCAACCAGGCTGAGTAATGCTGCCTATTGAGCGCAGAACCAAGCGTAGTCCATGCTGATGGTGTATCCGCGGAAAACAGCATATCGAATAAACCGCGCTCAGCAGTATGTGCCATTTCAACAAATCTTGAAAAATTAGCATTAGCATCATCATGAGCATTTGGGTGTCGCCAAGACGCGATATGATGGCCAGTGGGTCGAATGAAAAGACCAAGTTTCATTTCTGCCATGGTAGAACCCCCAATCTAAAATACATTAAAACAATATGGTGAATTTAAAAAGCTAGCAAGGTTTTGCGTTGAATAAGCAACGTAATCCACTGCCAAACGCACATATTTTTTCTGCAGTTAGGGTAATTATTATTCTGGATTAGATCCTATTGTTATTAGCCAAAGAAGGTTTTATTTTTGACTATAGCGCACAAGACCATCGCTACAATGTTCTTTATACAGCTTTCCCTCTGCGAGTAGTCTATTAGCATGAGCTAATGCTTCACCAACAGCAAATCCGATTTGGTCTTCACTTAATTCTCGTGAAAATATCACAGGTAACATTTCAGTTGCTGTCGATGGCGTGGTGCAGAATTCAAATGCTGCGTTTAATCTTTTGTTATGATGTTTTATTAGCGAGTCAATACGGTCGTGAAGTCCGTAAAAGGGACGTTCGTGTGATGGCAAAATTAATGCATCATCAGCTAATTGTTTAAATTTAGATAGACTTAGCAAATAAAGCCCTAATGGATCTCCATCCGGCTCATGGCACTGTAGCGAGATATTTGTAGTAATTCGAGGCAGAATTTGATCCCCTGAAATTAGCAGATTGCGATCAGAGCACCAAAGACTACAATGTTCTGGAGAATGACCTGCCCCAGTAATCACTCGCCAATTATCGCCATTAATATTTATATCCTCTCCTTCAATTATTCTTGTAAAAATAGGAGGAAGAGGAAAATTAATATTAAGAAAATCCGGTCTGGTATTGTTGTAGCCTGTTAGACTAGTCTCGCTCATGCCATTTGCTTTAAGAAATTTCATTCTGGCATCGAGGTCGGATGTTGGTCCATTTTTTTGATTAAGTTGAGCATGAGCCCATTCTGAATATGTCATCCATATTTGTGCTTTCCATTCATCCGCAAACCAACCAGCGAGTGACAAATGATCTGGATGGAAGTGCGTGACAATTACACGTACTATCGGCTTTTTTCCTAGCAAGTCTGAAAAGAAAGCAGCCCAGTGATCGATAGTAGTTTTTGTATTGTACCCGGTGTCAACCAATGTCCAGCCACCTGCATCTTCCAATAACCACAAGTTGACGTGATCAAGTGAGAACGGAAGTGGCATTCGCAGCCAGAATATGCCAGGAGCGACCTCCATTGACTCTCCGTATGCTATTTTTGAAAAAGGATAATCAGGATGAGTAGCCATTCTTTAGTCTCTAATTAAATTCTTTAACTGCAGTATGGCAGCACAACTTATTAATCTCTAATCGCTTTTTTCGTAGCCTTTATTTTCGGCAACCACTTGTTCGTCAGAAGAAGATGAGGGTATGATTTTTATATCAGTATTGGGGTTATTTAGTTGGGTTGTACCTGTAATATTATTTCGTGTCTTCTCTTTTTCTTTCTGGCGTTTCGCTGTTCGCTCTGCAGCGCGTCGCGCTTTCTCTATCTCGGTTGACAAGTCTTCTCGAGAGCAGATCCCCAGTGCTACAGGATCTTGTGCTTTTATATTGGCTATATTCCAATGTGTTCGATCACGTACAGCATTGATGGTAGTTTTGGTGGTTCCTATCAGTCTACCAATCTGTCCATCCGTCAGTTCAGGAAAATTCCGCACCAGCCAGGCTATACCGCTTGGTCTGTCATGTCGCTTTGCAACTGGAGTGTATCGCGGACCTTTTGTACGAGAGCGAGGTCGGGGAACTTTAGCCTCTGCTAACCTAAGTCCCAATTTTGGGTCTGCCGTGCAGCGCTTAATTTCTTCATGTGTAAGTTGACCGGCAACTATAGGATCCAACCCTGTCATGCCGATAGCGACCTCACCATCAGCGATTCCCTGTACTTCCAAAAGATGAAGATTACAAAAATCGGCTACCTGATCGAAAGTAAGCGCGGTGTTTTCAATCAGCCAAACTGCTGTAGCTTTTGGCATGAGAACTTGAGACATTTTTACTCCTTTTAAATCAAATTGTGCTTCAAAAAACCCGGCGAAAAATAATCGAAAGAAGTGCCGGAAATTAGATGCAAATACACCCTAAGCATTAACAATAAGTTACATAGTTAATACGATTTTACCTATATGTGAACCGCTGTCCATCAATCTGTGTGCATCGGAAGCGTGCAATAAATCAAAGGTCTTGAATATTTGCGGTCTTATTTTACCATTTTCAAAATGCGGCCACACTTCTCTATGTACTTCATCAGCAATAATGGCTTTTAATTTGGTTTCTCTCGCACGGAGAGTTGATCCTGTGAAAATCAATTGTTTCATCATGATCAAATGGACTGGAATTTCCGCCTTGCTGCCTTTTTGAGTGGCGATTTGAACTAGCCTACCGCGGTATGCGAGTGCATTAAGATTCTTTCCAACGTAGTCACCTCCTACCATATCCAAGATAATGTCTACTCCGTTACCACAAGTCTCTGCCTTTATAAAATCGACGAAATCTTGTTTGTGATAATTAATAACGTGATGTGCCCCTAGATCTCTGCAGGCAGAACATTTGGCGTCAGTGCCGGCAGTGGCAAATATCTTTGCTCCGTATTCGTTTGCAAGTTGGATCGCAGCAGTGCCAATACCGCCAGAACCTCCATGAATTAATATGCTTTCCTCGCTTCGCAGCTTTGCTCTCGTTATAATATTATCCCAAACAGTAAAAAAAGTCTCAGGTATCGCCGCTGCTTCAACCATTGAAAACCCCTCAGGTATCGGTAAGCATAAGTCTTTATGGACAGCACAATATTCAGCGTAGCCACCGCCAGCGACTAGGGCGCAAATTTTAGCTCCAACTTTTGGCGTTTTAATATTTTCAGAATTTGCAATCACGGTTCCCGCAATTTCAAGTCCTGGTATTTCGGTAACACCCTTTGGTGGAGGGTATTTACCCATCCTTTGCATTACATCAGGTCTGTTTACTCCGGCGGCAGATACTTTTATAAGAACTTCATCATGTTGGAGATTTGGTAATGATTTTATTTCTGGTTTTAAGACTTCTGGTCCTCCGGGTTTAACAATCCTGATTGCAGTCATGAATTTCGGTAGTGCTTCGATGTCTTTATTTTCTCTCGGCATTTCGATGGCTTTCAAGTTATAAAAGGTATCTTAAGTTTCACTGATATTTAGAAATGGAGTGCTTTATGATAATTGAGGAAGATAACGAGCCGAAGCCAAGCAATGTTTTCACCCCGCTTGTGCTGGACACGATGTCAATTGATCAACTTAAAAACTATATTCGAGTTCTAAAAGAAGAAATGCGTCGAGTGCAATGCGAAATATCAAAAAAATCTACTTTAATGCAGGAGGCTGAGTCTCTGTTTAAAAGTTAAATTTGATAGCTCCATTGATATCTCCATAGGAACGGAATCATCGTCTACTCTAATCCAAATCCCTCAAATTTTTTATTAAATTTTGCCACCTGAGTGTCTTGTGTATTTATACGAGTTGCTCCACCAGTCCAAGCAGGGGGAGTATTTGGATCAATATCCAGTTTCATCGTATCACCCGTTTTTCCCCAGGTCGATCGTGTTTGGATTTTTGTTCCCTCCGTCATTACGACAGTTATTTCATGATAGTCAGGATGTATATCTTTTTTCATCTTTTCCTCCAAAAACAAATGAGCTTATACAGCGAATACTTTAGATTATGCAAGAGCTTGATGCGGATTTAAAAATCAGAAATTAAGAACTTTCATTAGAACATTCATATACTTAAACTTCCATAGGTTCCCTAGTTACCAAAAAAAAATCATAATATTTAGTTATTGGTTTCAAATTTCGATGCTAAGATCCTTGTTTGATAAAATTGTAATTCCATTAATCACATCCTAATCCAAGAAAATCTGACGATTACAAAAGTGCACTCCCAGTTATTTAACCCTCATTAATGGTATTTTTTATAATAGAAACAGAGGATTTGAAAACTTTTCTAGATTTTCTTCTACCTGTTGAGTAATTGCGATTACATATTTTTGAGTTTGTATTTTACAAACATTCCTAGCGTGCTAACGACTAGTTAGCTTTAATTCAATTCGCCGATTTCGTTTGCGCGAATCCATGGTTGTTGTTTTATCGATTGGGTGAAACTCCCCGTACCCAGCTGCAACTAGTCGTTTCGCAGGTAGTCCGTTTGCAATAAGCAATTTAACAACTGATATCGCTCTAGCAGTTGACAATTCCCAATTAGACGGAAATTTCTCAGTATTAATTGGAAGACGATCTGTATGTCCGTCAACTTGAAGTACCCAATCAATGTTTGAGGGAATTTGTTCAGAAATTTTTAATAGGGTTTGAGCGAGTTTTACGATTTTTAAACGCCCAGAGTCCCTGATTTCTGATGATGCAGAGGCAAATAGCACTTCAGATTGGAAAATAAACCGGTCACCTGAAATTCGAATATCTTGCCGCGTTCCAATAATATCTCTTAATTTTCCAAAAAATTCAGATCTATATCGGGAGAGTTCCTGCACTTTACTTGCGAGTGCTGCATTTAGCTTTTTTCCTAAATTGGTAATTTGTATTTTCTGTTTTATTGAGTTTGCTTCAGAGGATTGCAGAAGTTTAGAAATTATTTCCAGTCTTTGTTTTAAAGCTGATATTTGACGGTTTAGCAAATTGATTTGAGTTTTTGACTGGTCTGATAATTCTTTTTCTTTTCGAAGGTATTTTTCTATTACAGAATTTTCTTTGGTAATTCTCTCCAAAAGTACTTGTGTTTCCTTTGCTTTCTTTTTAGCACTTGATGTGAGTTCAACCTGCTTGGAAAGTCGAACGCGCAAAGACCTACTTTTGTTTTTTAGGTCATCAATCAATGTGCTCTGGCTTAACGCCTCCTTTTTTAAAACACGCTGAGTTTGTTTTAACGAAGCGACATCTCCGCCCAGAATTTCTAATTTTTTTATTTGTGTTTTAATTTTAGCTTGATCTGCTTCAATGTCCTTAAATGCATTGGCGAGGTCAATTGAAGCATCAGCTACCTCTTTTTGGGATTGAAGAAGCGTTTCACGTAGTTCTTTATTTTGGTTTAATGCCGTGGACAAACTACTGCCCAACTCATCTCTGGCATTTTTAGATTTTTCGAGATCAGAAATTAGACCCGCTATTTGTTTATTCAACATATCGTTGTTGTTTTTTTCTATCGCAAATAATTTAGAAATTTCTGCTAGCTTCTGGTTTAATTGGCTTAATGCCTTGTCTCGTCCGAGTAGCATGTCCGAAAGGAAATTTTGGCCTATTGTGAAAACCATTAGTAAAAATATAGTTATTATTAGCAGAGCTGAAATTGCATCAACAAACCCAGGCCATATATTCGGTATTGATCGGCGTCTGTTACGAGTCTGCATTAAATTACAGCCTTACATTTATTGACTGCCGCTTCTCTCCGCAGCGGCTGCAATGGTGCGTGAAAGGACGCGAATTTCATCGCGTAATTCTGAAATTGTTTCAGACCTGCCCTGGGCCAATTCCTTCGACAAGCGGCTTAAGTGCATATCTATATTCTTAACACCAGTCAGCATGTCATTAAATTTTCTGGTTTGCGAAACAGTATTTTCATTAATTTTTTGTATTAACGGTTTTAATTCGATATGTGTATTAGAAATATTTGTAAGCTCGCTTCTTTCAGCCCTAATTTCTTCCGTAAATACCCCGATCACTTCGGTAAGTTTTATTAGATTTTGATCGGCAGAAATTCTAGTACTTTCAGTGTGCCCCAGCGTCCGTTGGAGTTTCTCCAAACTATCTGCTGTTTGCCCCAGTAGCGCCTCAACATAGGCAGGAATGCCGGCATCTTCATTACGCACATTAATAGAGCCAACAGATCGACGCGTTTGACATGCTAACCAATTTTCAATGTTATTGTAAAAATTATTTTGTGCTTGCCCAAATTGTAGTTCTAAAAAACCTAATATTAATGAACCAGCCAGACCAAAAAGCGAGGAACTAAAAGCAATACTCATCCCTGCCAATGGAGCCTGTAATCCTTTTTTAAGGTCGCTAAAAACATTATTAAAATTACCGTCACCTACACTGAGACCAGCAATTACGCTGCCAACGGAGTCAATTGTTTCTAACAACCCCCAAAAAGTACCTAAAAGCCCTAAAAAGATCAGCAAACCTATCAGATAACGCGATAGATCCCTGGATTCCTCCAAACGGGCATTTAATCCGTCGAGTAATGATCTTTGAGTTGATGCCGATAATGAGGTTTCTGCCCCTTTCTCGCCTAGCACAGACGCGATAGGTGCAAGTAGATGAGGGGTGTTTTGTTTGTGTATCGAAGAATTTCCTTCGGATCTATATTTCTGTAACCAATTAGTTTCTTGCATTAATCGATAGGTTTGACGAAAAATATGTATGGCACCAAGAACCAATATTCCGAGAATAAGGCCATTTAGCGAGGGACTTGCTTGGAAAAAATTCCAAATTGTTGACGATAGGAAGCCAACCGCCATAAAAATTATCAAAAGAAAAAGGATCATTCGAATAAGATAATGCAGCGGATTTTTCATTCCCATTTCACTCGACAGTCATCTATATTATGTTTCGTGTTCTTCGCTTATTGAACTCAACCATCAGCGTTTCTTTAATAAAAGATCAACACGATTGGCTTTACCCCCATTCACCCGGGAGCCAAGAGCCCGCACATCAATGCGAGTACTTCTAATGCCGGCACCAATCAGGCGAGAACGGACAGCAAGTGCGCGAGATAGGGATAGCCGCCTCGCTTGACTTTCGGACTTTCCATCGATGCTTGCGTAGGCCATAAGCTGAATTCTAAGTGTGGGATCGGAATTTAGTTTTTTAGAAACTTCTTTTAAGGACAACTCGCTATCTGTTTCAATTTTAGCGGATCCGACAGCAAATTTAATTTGCCTAATGCTCTCAGTCTTCGAAATACCTGGTTCCAATGCTGCTACAGCAGCAGAGGTTTTTTTGTTAGGAATTTTCGACACCGGCATGCTGGAAAACTTTGAAAGACTTTTTTTCTGTTTGTCTACAATTGGGGCATTTGGAACCCGAGGGGCAGCGGGCCCTGTAGTGGTCGCTGTATTTTTTATCTCTTGCTTGCGGCGTACTTTTTTGACTCGGGATGTGTCAGTCGACAAGATTTTGTTTGATTTGGAAACGGATATCGATACTTTTGTCTTTTGTTGGGGAAGCTTGGAACGAGAAGGCGTCTTTTTCGTAGCAGAAAATTTTGAAGACTGGGAAACTTTTTTTCTAGATATGCGTTTTTTCTTACTCGTTGGCGGACTTAACAAAGACAAGTCCTGCTTTTTTTTTGTTGAGGTAAATCCGATCTGACCAGCAGGCGGAACAAAGCGCCCGTTGCGTATTATAGGAAATCTTGGAGCTCTCGGTATTTTTTTAAAGGAGGGTTGATAAGTATTGGATATAGATAATTGTGTAGTCCCGCTCTGAACAGAGTTCCTCAGAGTTTTGTTTGCACAAACATTACTAATATGCCTAGAAGCTGCTTTTCCTAACAAGGTTGAGGGAACATTGGGCGCAGTCCCAAGGTTTTCTAAAACACAATAATCAACCGATACACTCTGTGCTATAACATTGGTTTTTGGAAACATAAAACCAACAGTTAGTATAAAAAAATACAACATTATTATAACTCTAGTAGAATTTCCTTTATTTTTGATTGCCCGCATATGTAAAATCCCCTCAATTAGTTTGGGGTGAATACAATTTGATCCAACCCCTTGGCAGGTATTTTCCCAACAATAGCGCAGCAGCCGTCTTCTCACAACAAAATTGAGTGTTCACATAGACTTTAGCTTGTTTCTTAGTCCTTTCCTCAAAAGATTACCTATTGAATTATATAATGCGCTGTTTGTGGCTAAAATTGATTTCCCGTTTGCAGCATCACCTCTACCATCAAGGTCACTCACCATCCCGCCGGCTTCGCGGACAATTAATATCCCAGCTGCTACATCCCAAGGCGATAAACCAAATTCCCAAAATCCATCATATCGTCCGGCTGCAACGTAGGCCAGATCGAGTGCAGCGGAGCCAAATCTTCTTACGCCAGCTGTGTATTCCATAACCAAAGGAAGCATCGCCATCATTTCTTCTTTTCCACCACGTCCTAGAAAAGGAATGCCGGTGGCCAAAACTGCATCAGAGAGAGAGCCACGCGCTGAAACCCTTATCCGCTGATTTTTTATGTATGCACCATGACCCTTAGCGGCCCAAAAAAATTCATCGCGCACTGGATCAAAAATTATTCCTTCGATCACTTCTCCTTTGTGTGCATGAGCTATAGAAATACAAAAATGTGGAATAGCATGTAAAAAATTTGTTGTACCGTCCAGTGGATCAACAATCCATTGATCAATAGCTTTTGTGTCTCCAATTAATCCCGATTCTTCTAACAGCAAAGAAAAGTTGGGGTGAGCGGCTTCGAGTTCGCGTTTTAAAATATTCTCCGCCCGACGATCTGCTTCTGAAACAAAATCAGCCGGGCCTTTTCTCGATACTTGCAAATGCTCTACTTCATTAAAGTCATGGATAAGACTACGAGCGGCTTTTCGTGCCGCTCCATCCATAATATTTATAATGGCCGGACGCATCTGAAAAATCCCAATTTTATGTTGCCATTTTTTAAAATGTTTTATTCCTTTGCTCTTTCAACGTATGAGCAGTCACTTGTGCTAACGACAATTTTTGTTCCCGTCTCTACATGGGGTGGCACCATAACCCTGATACCATTCTCTAGGATGGCTGGTTTATAAGATGAAGACGCAGTTTGACCTTTCACCACAGCATCCGCTTCTGCTACTGTTAAAATAACCGAGGCCGGAGGTGAGAAACTGACCACGGTGCCTTCAACTGTATCAACTGATACTTCCATTCCATCATTTATAAAAGGCTTAGCTTCTCCTGCCATATCCAGATTCACTGTAAACTGTTCATAGGTTTCTGTGTCCATTAAGGTTACTAAATCATCTTCTATAAAAAGCACGGTGCAAGTTTTTTCCTCTGTCATAAGTTTTTCGACAGTTTCTTGTGTTCTAAATCTCACATTGGTTTTAATTCCCGTACTCACGTCACGCATATCAATCGCTATGAAAGCATTGCCTTTACCTGGTAAAATAAGATCATATTTTAAAACACTGTAGCGCTTTCCTTCGTGCTCAATTACATGATTAGGGCGAAGACTGTTCGCATTTACTTTCATTTGAATTTTTCCGAATTTACTTTGGTCAAATCATAGCATTACCGTCAATTTGGTTCAATCTCATCGAAATATTTGTGTTTTTTGCCTGAAATATCCTCTGCAATCCACTCTCCTTCAGATTTGGATTCTATCCAACAGTGTCCGGCTGGAACTTTTCCATGTCCACCTGGAATATCAAGCACATAAACCGGTTGCGCAATACCTGATAATCGGCGACGCAACCATTTCATTAATTTACGACCGCTGGACAATGTGGTTCTAAAATGTGAAGTACCCTTTGCCAAATCGCCGTGGTGCAGGTAATAGGGTTTAACACGATTTTCAATAAGGGTTCGAAAAAGATTTTCTAAATCTTTTGGTGTATCGTTAACACCTTTCAGTAACACAGTTTGGCTAAGCATCGGGATTCCATTATCAATAAGTTTTGCGATGGCAACACTTGCTTTTGAGTCTAATTCATCAGCGTGATTGGAATGCAGAACAAGCCAGATGGGTTTTTTAGTTTTCAATGCATTTATCATTTCGTTATCAATACGAATGGGATCGAGTGCAGGAACTCGACTATGAATGCGTATCGTTCGCACATGTGGAATCTTATTAAGCCGAATTAGTATTTTTGACAGACGGGAAGGAGATAGAATCAAAGGGTCTCCCCCTGTGAGTATCACCTCCCAAATATCAGGATTTTCTTCAATATAGGAAAAAGCGGTATTGAGTTTTTCATCTGTTAACAAACCGTCTCCAACACTATGCCTTCTAAAGCAAAACCGGCAATATACCGGACAAGCGAGAACTGGCATTAGTAAAACTCTGTCGGGATATCTATGAATGATTCCGGATACTGGTGAGTGTTTGCGATCGCCGATGGGATCTGGAAACTCATTTTCCATTAAGGTGTTTTCTGACGGGTTTGGTACAAACTGCCTTATCAGTGGGTCGTTTGTATTTCGTCCTTGTAGACGCGATGCTAAATAGGCTGGGATGCCAATTGGCAGTGCTAGTGCTGCTTCGGTACAAGCAGGCTCGTCAGCCTTTTTAATTAGGTCAGCTGTAAGCAGACCATTAGTGTTGGCAATTCGTTTCCTACGCCTACTATGGACAATATTTCTTACAATGCTCATTTTATGCTATTCGAAGTTATTGGAACTAAGTTATGAATGACAGCAACCAAAAATTAGCGCAATCCCCTTGGTGGGATAGCGACTTAGTTGCCCACAAGCTTTCTGGTCTGAAGAACCGAAATATTATTTCTGCAGCATTGCGTGAATGGTTTATAGAACATGAATTTACTGAAGTGGAAACTTCTTATTTACAGCTATCCCCGGGTCTTGAACCTCACCTGACTGCATTTGAAACTAAATTTATAGAGCCATTTGAGGAAGATGGTAAAACTTTGTTTCTCCACACTTCGCCTGAATATGCGATGAAAAAGCTTCTGGTTGGTGGAATGGATAAAATATTTCAGTTTGCACGTTGTTTTCGAAATTGTGAACGCTCGGCCATACATCATCCAGAATTTACAATGTTAGAATGGTATCAGACGTCTGAGAGTTTTTCGGAGGGTGCCCTGAGCGCAGAAAAATTGATTAAAATAGCAGCTAACACTGTAGGTGTTGATACTATTCAACGAAATGAAAAAAATTGTGATTTAACAAAGGAATCCTGCTGGTTGACCGTTCAACATGCATTTGACTTATATGCAGCTATTGATTTGCGCGCGACTCTTGAAGATCCTCTATACCCTAATGCTGTTTTGTTCGAACGTTTGGCTGTTGAGGCAGGAGTGAGGGTTGCAGAGGATGATGATTGGACTGCAATTTTTGATAGAATTTTTTTGGAAAAAATTGAACCAAATCTTGGATTAGAAGTTCCCACAATCCTATACAATTGGCCTCTCCCTTTGGCCGCTTTGGCTAAACCGTTGAAACATGATTACTGTTTTTGCGAACGGTTTGAAATTTATGTGGCGGGAATTGAACTTGCCAATGGCTTCGGAGAGCTAACAGATGCCAGGGAGCAGCGACGTCGTTTTGAAGCCGAACAAAATATTAAACGTAAGATGGCCATTAAACCATACCCAATAGATGAAGAATTCCTAACAGCACTTGAAATCGGTTTGCCGGAGTCCGCTGGAGTAGCTATGGGTTTTGATCGTTTGGTAATGCTATTAACAGGAGCAGAAGAAATTCAAGATGTAATATGGTGCCCAATGAAGTAAATTGTCATGATATATTTTTTTAAAAATATAAACGGGTTATTATAGTCTAGAGATTAGCCGACAAGAATGTTGTTAAATATTTTAACCGCTGCCTCTGGTCCATCTTTGTATCCCCAGACCCCATTGGAAACAGCTATGAAATCTGCGCCCGCTCTTATAATGGTTTCACAATTCTTTACTGTAATTCCGCCAATGGCTACGCACGGGACAGTGGTTGTTTCAGACCAGTCGGTCAGGATGTTTATTTTAGGTGTAAACCTACGAACTTTGGTTGAACTCTTAAAAAAAGCACCAAATGCAACATAATCTGCCCCCGCTTCGCTTGCTTGCATCGCTAAGTGAGTGGAATCATGACAAGTCACCCCTACAATTGCATGATCCCCAACCATTTTGCGAGCTTTTTCATAAGGCATATCCGATTGACCTATGTGAATGCCGTCGCAACCAAATTCAGCCGCAATTTTAACATTATCATTTAGAATGAAGGCAACATCATACTTTTGAACCAATGGCATCAGCTTCTCAGTTGTTCTACGAAGTGCGTCGTCGGAGTCCTTGAGTCGCAATTGAACGCAAGCGATATCCCCTGCGTTAAGAGTTGCTTCAAGGATTTCAGAAAATTTTTTCGTTGCTTTCCCTCCGATGTCAGGCGGAGTAATAAGATAAAGTCGGCATGGATAGAGCTTTTCTTTTTTTGTCATTAAAATCTTTGCAAATATTATTTACATTTTGCCACTATAAATTTTAATAATGTTATTCAGCATATCGAGCGCGTCTTCACGTTTGCGTTGAAAGGTGTTTCTTCCAATTATTGAGCCATTTCCACCTCCATCGCGAATGGCTCGAACTTCATCATATATACCTTCCAAATCTTTGGCTTCGCCACCGGAAAAAACGACAATCCGCCTTCCGGCAAAGCAACTTTGTACGACATGATTAATTCTAGATTTTAAGATTGCAACATCAATTTTTTGTGAATTATATACTTTTGATGCTGCATCTAAAAACATAAATTCTGTGGGTGGTTTTACTTTAATAATGTGAGCGCCAAGTAACGCGGCCATATGGGCTGCATAAGCGCAAACATCCATTGCCGTCTCGCCCTCCCGAGTTACGATCCCACCACGGGGGTAAGACCATATAACAACCGCCAGTCCGCATGACTTAGCTTCCTCAGCCAGTTCACGTATTTCTTCAATAAGTGCATATTGATCCTCTGACCCAGGGTAAATAGTGAAACCAATTGCTGCGCAACCCAAACGCAGCGCATCTCCAACGCTGGCCGTGACCGCTTGATCCTTGTTAGTAGATAGGGAGTTAGCACTGTTGCACTTTAATATTGTTGGGACTGCGCCAGCAAAAGTGTCGGCGCCTGCCTCTAATAATCCCAGTGGGGCTGCAAATGCGGACAATCCTGCGTCAACAGCAAGTTGATAATGATAATGTGGGTCATATCCCGCTGGATTAGGAGCAAAACTTCTTGCCGGCCCGTGCTCGAATCCTTGATCAACCGGTAAAATTACTAACTTACCCGAACCGCCTAAACGGCCGTGCATTAGAATACGGGCAAGGTTTCCTTTCGTTCCTGGGTTATCCGCTTCATACCCAACGAGAATTTTTTTTACTTTTTGTGTGATCTTCATCCGTTTCTCCCAATCAATCTTAACAGATTAATTTTGCCTATCATTAAATCACTATTCTGCAATACAACCTGTTTAAAGTATGTTCCTTTAAGGCTCAACTGATTCCAAACCAAATACGACAGTCATCTTCAGGACTTGAACTGAAAGTAAGATTTAATGTCTTCGGTACATGCCTAAAAAGAACAACATTCTCTTCTGCGGCAATCTGCTGAATTTTATTTTCGACTGATGAATTTGCTGTCAAAGCGATTGCTTTGACACCCGATCTTATTGCCGCCAAAGCATCACCTGGTGCTGCTCCACAGTCTAATACAGCTTGAAGGGTTAGTTCTGGGAACTCCATGTTAATTTGATATGATAACTCCAAAAACCACAATGGCCCCATATGAGCACTAGCACCCCGTGCACTCCATATTGTTGCATTGTGCCCGTAACCAACTGCAGCTCGGCATACCGCGCGAGCGTCTCCAATGCCGTGTATAACAACAGGGCGGTTTGTGTTAAGTATACGGTAAGTCATGAATTCGACTTTTTAAATTGTATATAACTATATCTATAGAACCAAATAGCACTTTTCTCAAATATCAGATGGCATAAAAGATTTAAAATGACTGGAATATTAGTCTACGTGATGCTTTAGAACAGTTGTCTATCCGATTGAATTTGATAAAAATATTATGATCTTTGTTGACCTGAGGGGCGTAGCAAGCTTATCTTAAAGGTCAATTTTTCTTGACCTTATTTGCTTTCTGATGAGAGGCATAACCATTTCTAGCTTAAACGAAACACAAGATAGATTACATAGGGCTCTGGACACACTTGAGGAGGCAGTTGAGAGAATCGTTTCAGGTACCGGTTCCGAGGAGTTGCGTAAAGAGCTTCACGAGATTCGTAATCGCTGTGAGTTTCTTGAGGAGAGACACTCTAAGATTTCTACTCAACTCGATCAAGTCATAGGACGGATGCATAAGATACTGAGGATGGAGTAATGCCCCAAGTTGAGGTAACAATAAATAATCGGATTTATCAGATTGCTTGTGATGAAGGACAAGATGAACATTTAAAACGTCTGGCGGAATATGTAGACAAGCGAGTGCAGGAACTTGTTTCTGCTTTAGGCCAAGTTGGGGACTCCAGACTAATTGTAATGGCAAGTCTGTTAATTGCTGATGAATTATCTGAAACATACGCAAAACTTCAAAACGCTGCCAGCATAAAAACTGAAGATGCTGTTATTAATGTGACTGAATTAGCTGCACAACGAATCGAACATATTGCAGCTAAGCTAGAAGCCGTTTAACTTAACCTTGGGTGTGGCTGCGTGACACGCGAGAGGTATTAATCTCCGGGGCCTAACAACACCTAACGGGAGCCGTCTCTGTCGGAATCTTGGTTTCGTTATATGGCGCCCACCTGCGAAAGCGGGCCTAGGTGGATTGTAAATCGGACGTTCTTGTGGCTACGCCTTTTTTTATTGATTTAAAAATATTTATCTGGGCAAAAAAATTCAAGTTCATTGTAGTATTAACAACGCTAAAATGCAGCTTTCCAAACGGATGCGGCAAGTTCGCCGTCGGGCGTACAAAAGCCTTGGTTCCGTTCAAGGAAAATTAATTTCTGAAAAGTTTGATGAAGCGCTTCAAAAAGGTTTATCAATACAATCTGGTGATATTGTGGCAGGCTTTTGGCCAATTAAGGATGAAATTGATATCAGGTATCTTTTAAAATCATTGTGCGAAAAGAGAATTGAAGTTTGTCTTCCGATTGTTGGTAAGCAAAGGACTTCGATGGCGTTCAGGCTTTGGAAACCAGGAGATCAGCTTGAAGTTGGCAAAATGGGATTATTGCAGCCAAGTCGAAAAAGACGGTTGGTAGAACCAGAGACTCTTATTGTTCCCACGCTGGCCTATGACCAATTAGGTAGAAGGTTGGGGTACGGAGGTGGATACTATGACGCAACACTGTCTGAACTTCGTAGTCGTCGATCTGTTACGGCTGTCGGAGTAGCATTTGAAGCCCAGCAGGTTCCTGTTGTGCCGAATGATTCTAGTGATGAAACTCTGGACTGGATAATAACAGAAAAGGAGGCAAAAGTTATTAATATGGGGCTTGAGTAGCATGAGAATTTTAATGTGTGGAGACGTTGTAGGGCGTCCTGGTCGGAGGGTTATCTGTGACACTTTGTCTCGTCTCAGAGATGAGTTGCAATTAGATTTTATAATTGTGAATGGAGAAAATGCGGCCGGCGGATTTGGGATAACTCCAAAAATCTGTCAGCAATTTTTGGATGCTGGTGCCGATGTGATTACTACCGGTAATCATGTTTGGGATCAGAGAGATATTCGGCCGCATTTTGCAAATGAGAGGCGCTTATTACGACCTCATAATTATCCTGAAACAGATCCAGGAGGAGGAGTTGAGGTTTTTAAAACGCAACATAATCACAGTATTCTAGTTCTTCATTTTATGGCTGTTCTTTTTATGACCCCGCTGAGTGATCCGTTCGCAGGAATCGAGAAGGAATTATTGAACTGGCGTTTATCTTCGTCAGTTGATGCAATAATTTTAGACTTTCATGGAGAAGCAACGAGCGAAAAAATGGCAATGGGGCACATGTTGGATGGCCGGGTCTCTGCAGTTGTTGGAACGCACAGTCATGTGCCAACAGCGGATGCTCAGATTCTGCCAAAAGGGACCGCTTATATTAGCGATGTAGGAATGTGTGGTGATTACAATTCCGTTATAGGAATGAAGAAAGATGCCTCAATCGGTAGGTTTCGAAAACAAGTTCCTGTGTCCAAATTAGAGGTGGCGCTTGGTGAAGCGACTTTGTGTGCAGTTTTGATCGAAACAAATGATAAAACTGGATTAGCAAAAAGGGTGGCGCCGGTAAGAATCGGAGGAAGACTGGCACCCGAGATGCCGAATTGGGCAAAATCTTAATTTATGCAGAATAGAAATTCATCCGAAATTATGTCGTCACATATCAAAACTGTACCATGCATAACTAATAATTCCGATTTCATCACCCTTATTATTTGATGGTCCTTGAACAATTTTAGTAACTATATTTTTTGTTTTAAGGAAAATTTTTTAAGGAATTTAAAATTTTAACCCTATTTCTGCCACATTTGTCTTTTCAATTTCGTTTTTAATTGAATGGAATTATCAAAACATGGAGAAAATGCAGTATGCTTCACAGGACCACATGTGGTACAAAAAGTATATTGAATAACAAATTGTAGAAACATCATGGCGGGTCATTCGAAATTTAAAAATATTATGCACCGCAAGGGCGCGCAAGATGCCAAGCGAGCAAAAATATTTACTCGGTTAATAAGGGAGATACAAGTTGCGGCAAGAATGGGTTTGCCCGATCCGGAAATGAACCCTCGCCTCAAAAGTGCGGTAGTTGCTGCCAAAGCTGCTAACATGCCTAATGATAACATTGAGAGGGCAATAAAGCGTGCATCAGGTAACGGAGACGAGCAAAATTTTGAAGAAATTCGTTATGAGGGATATGGTCCAGGTGGGGTTGCAGTAATTGTGGAAGCGCTTACAGATAACCGAAACAGAACAGCAAGCGAGGTCAGGTCAGCTTTTTCAAAACATGGCGGATCACTAGGTGAAACTAACAGCGTCAGTTATCAGTTCGAACGCATTGGTATGATTACATTAAACGGAAATGCTGGGAATGAAGATGATATATTTGAGGCAGCTTTTGATGCTGGTGCAGTGGATGTGGAGTCCGGGGATGATATGCATCAGATCACGTGTGTTCCAGAAGACCTACACTCCGTGCAAGATTTGTTATCGGAGAAATTTGGAGAGTTAGAACAGAGTACTCTCACGTGGAAACCGCAATCTACTGTCTTAGTAGATGAGGAAAACATACAAAAACTTTTTAAGCTTTTTGAGACCCTCGATGAAAGTGATGATGTTCAGAATATTTCTGCAAACTATGAAGTCGACGATGCAGTTCTCGCACGTCTAACTGCCTGACTATTGAGGGGTAGTATTTTTGATTATTATCGGACTTGATCCTGGACTGCGTGCCACCGGATGGGGTGTAATCCTTGTTGAAGGAAATCGAATCTCGCATTTATCGAATGGAACTATTTCGGTACCGATTAAACCTGATTTGGGCGAACGCCTTGCATGTCTTCACCGTGGATTGGAAAAGCTAATGCGTGATTATACTCCAGATGAGGCGGCAGTTGAGGAAACTTTCGTAAATCGAAATGCTTCCTCAACACTCAAGTTAGGTCAAGCACGTGGTGTCGTTATGGCGGTTCCATCATTGTGTGGCGTACGTGTGTTCGAGTATGCCGCTACTAAAGTAAAACAGTCGTTGGTTGGTTCGGGACATGCCAAGAAGGGGCAGGTTATGGCTATGGTAAGAACCTTTTTGCCAAGTGCAGTTGTTGAAAAGTCGGATGCAGCAGATGCTCTCGCAGTCGCAATTTGTCATGCACATTTGCGGCAGACAACTCATCGCATTTCAATAATGGGTACTGAGCAATGATAGCAAAACTCTCTGGTGTTGTAGAAGATATTGGGCAGGACGAGGTCATTATTGATGTGAATGGGGTTGGTTATCTGGTTTTCTGTTCCTCGCGAACACTTTCCAAACTAACAAAGAGCAAAACTGCCGTAAGCCTTTTCATAGTTACACATGTAAGGGAAGACCATATTCATTTGTATGGCTTTGAAGATAAATTAGAAAAAGAGTGGTTCAACTTGTTGACGACAGTGCAGGGTGTGGGGGCAAAGGTTGGCCTTGCCATATTGGGAGTACTTTCACCGACGGAAATAGCTAGTAGCCTTATGTTACAGGATAAAGTTGCACTATCGCAGGCACAGGGGGTGGGTTCGCGACTAGCTGAACGAATTATATCAGAACTTAAAGACAAGTTTAGCGGTATCCCGCTCAATTCGGATATGGATTATTCAGAAACTTCAACATTGAAAAAGGTGGAAATAACTGATGCGGTATCTGCGTTGGTCAATTTGGGTTACAGGCAAACTGATGCGTTCGTAGCCGTTTCAAAAGTCGTTCATGAATTTGATCCGAAAGTAGGTGTTGAAGAGCTTGTTCGTGCGGCGTTAAAGGATCTTAGTTCATGAATGAAAAACGGTTAATTATTCCTGAAAAAGTCGAGGGCGATAGTGTTGATGTCGCCCTAAGACCTCAGAAATTTAACGATTTTGTTGGACAAAAGAATTTGAAACAAAATCTTCGTGTTTTTGTGGAAGCGGCAAATAGTCGTGGGGATGCCATGGACCATGTATTATTCCATGGCCCTCCTGGTCTCGGCAAAACTACTTTAGCACAGATTGTTGCCCGCGAATTAGGTGTGGGGTTTCGTGCAACTTCTGGTCCAGTAATTTCTAAGGCTGGAGATCTCGCAGCCATTTTGACTAATCTGGAACCAAGAGATGTATTGTTTATTGATGAAATTCATCGCTTATCGCATGTAGTTGAGGAAGTTCTGTATCCTGCAATAGAGGACTTTCAGCTTGATTTAATTATTGGCGAGGGTCCCGCCGCGCGTTCCATGAGGATTGATCTTGTTCCATTTACGCTTATTGGTGCAACGACAAGATCCGGATTATTAACAACTCCTCTTAGGGAAAGATTCGGTATCCCCTTGCGGCTTGATTTTTATCAGGTTGAGGAATTAGAAATCGTCGTTCGTAGAGCTGCTAGGCTTATGAAGTTGAAAATCAATGATGGCGGAGCTGGTGAAATTGCCAGGAGGTCTCGTGGCACACCACGTATCGCTGGACGACTGCTCCGTCGAGTGCGCGATTTTGCAGTGGTTGGAAAAGTAGAAAGAATTACTGCAGACGTGGCAGATGAGGCTCTTTCTCGTCTTGAGGTTGACCAACTTGGACTGGATTTGATGGATAGAAGATACCTATGCTGTATTGGCGAAAATTACGATGGTGGTCCCGTTGGCGTTGAGACATTATCGGCTGCTTTATCAGAGCAAAGAGATGCACTGGAGGAAATCATCGAGCCGTTTTTAATTCAAAAGGGCCTTTTGCAGCGCACCTCTCGCGGACGGTTGCTTACAAAATTTGGCCGCAGCCATATTGGATTAAAAATGCAGATGAACGATACTCAATTAGAACTGCTGGATCGAACTGGAGAGGTGCATGATTGACCCACAATCATCTATGAGGGTGATTCATACTCATCCTATTCGGATATATTATGAAGATACTGATTGCGCAGGGGTAGTTTATTATTCGAATTATTTACGCTTTGCTGAGAGGGCGCGAACTGAGATGTTTCGTGGAATTGGATTTTCAAATATAGAATATTCAAAGTGCGAAGGTATCACGTTTGCCGTGCGAAGATGTGATGCTGAATATCTAAAACCAGCTTTTCTCGACGACTTGGTAGAAGTTGATACTGGAAATCTTGATCTTCAAGGTGCTAGTTTTTGGATTAATCAAAACGTTCGTCGCTATCGCGATTTGTTGGTAACGATGCGTATTCGGCTTGCTTGCGTCGATAAAGAGGGTCAAGTGTCTCGGATACCAAAACAGTTATTAACTAATCTGCAAAAACTTAATAGAACGGTTTCTTAAATTTAAAATGAGAATTTAATTATGGAAAAAGAAGTGTTGTCCTCTGCAATATTATCAGGATCGGTTTCTAATGATATGTCAGTTTGGGGATTATTTCTTCAGGCTGATATGGTAGTGAAGGTGGTGTTAATTCTTCTGATCATCGCATCGTTGTGGAGTTGGGCTATTATTTTTGAGAAGACTTTAAGGCTTAGAAAATTATGGTCGCGAGCTGATTCATTTGAAGAAGTATTTTGGTCTGGTGGCTCTCTTGATGATCTTTTTGATCGTACGTCAAAACGCCCAGCCGACCCAATGTCTTCCATTTTTAATGCTGCGATGAGAGAATGGCGAAGATCTTCTTCCCGTGCAATCACCGATAATGCGGGACTTGCACAGCGCATAGAGCGGGTGATGTATGTTACCCTTGGTAGGGAGATGGATAATGCTGAAAAGCATATGACTTTCCTGGCGTCGGTTGGGTCAACCGCTCCATTCATTGGTTTATTTGGAACGGTTTGGGGAATAATGGATAGTTTTCAGGCAATCGCTATGACTAAAGACACCTCTCTCGCTGTAGTTGCACCGGGTATAGCTGAGGCTTTATTTGCCACAGCGCTTGGTCTTGTGGCTGCTATCCCAGCTGTTCTTGCGTATAATAAATTCTCCAATGAATTTGGACGTTATTCTGCGCGGTTAGAAGCATTTTCGAGCGAGTTTGGTGCTATTATTTCCCGTCAGCTAGAAGAAAACACGTAACGATGGCATTTGTTCTTCCACCAGAAAATTCTCGTGCAGTAAGTTCAAGACGTCGCAAAAGGCCGCCTATGAGCGAAATAAATGTTACGCCTTTTGTTGATGTCATGCTGGTGCTTCTGATAGTTTTTATGGTCACAGCACCTCTCTTGACAGTAGGTGTACCAGTCGATCTGCCGACAAGTTCGGCAAAACAGATTGGGGGCAATGATGAGCCATTGGTGGTAACTGTAAATAGTGATGGTAAAATTTTCTTACAGGATACTAGCCTTCGAGTCGATCAACTGATTCCTCGGCTTTCTGCAATCATGGAAAATAGGAAGAACACACGCATTTTTCTTCGTGGGGATAAAAGGATTTCTTATGGTAAGATCATGGTTGTTATGGGTGCCCTCAATCAGGCGGGATTTCGACGCGTAGCGCTTATAACAGAAACTAAAGTGCCCGTTTCTCGTTAAAGTGGCAGAGAATGGTGATTTATGCATCGAGCGTTAGTTTATTCAATAACTTTTCATTCGGTGGTTGTTTTCATCGCATGGATTGGTGTTCCTGCACTTTTAAGTCCACCGCAAGTTATTTCAAACAATATTCCAGTAGAATTAATATCTATGAGTGATATAAAACCGCCCAAAACTCGACCAAAATCAAACCCGGCAATTAAACAAAAACGTGTGATGCCTCAAATAAAAAAAACGGCTTCGATCCAATCTTCATCAAGCGAAATCAAAATTCCCAGTCCCCCACCAAAAAAACCTAAATTGAAGCCCAAATTAAAAACTGAAATAAAGCGTAAGAAATTTCGAAGAGCACCGCCTCAACCAAAACGAAAACCAAAGGTAGATAGCCGACCTAGCAAGAAGGTCAAAAAGAGAGAGGATAGACTTGCATCAATATTGAAAAATCTTGCATTAGCAAAGAAGAATGCGCAAAATTCACGGCAGTCAAAGCAAATTTCTAAACCTGAAATCAGTCATAGCAATAAAAAAAACGTATTTTCCATAGATAGAAGAAGACAAACTACGGAGCTGGCATTAAAAGTAAAGGATCAACTGACTCCGTGTTGGAATATACCCGCTGGTGCAAAGGGGTTACAAAATATGAAGGTTATATTGCGTATTAGGCTGAATCCAGATGGATCATTGCGTGCGGCACCAAATGTGTTGGATCGTTCTAGAATGACAAAAGATTCTTTCTTCAGGGCCGTTGCTGAGAGTGCGGTACGCTCCTTGCAGCACCCACGCTGTATGCCACTTCAGTTGCCTTTGACCCAATATGATTTGTGGAAGGATATCACCTTTAACTTTGATCCAAGTGAAGCTCTCGGCCAATAGGACATGTCAGATGATATTACTTAAAATGTTCCGTAAATTATTGCAGCTCGTTTTCTTTTGCGTTGTTGTAACTTTTTTTATTAAACCAATAGCAGCGCAATTGCGAGTAGATATCACTAGCGGCAATCCACAACCTTTACCTATTGCGGTGGCCGAATTTTTTGGCTCTGGACCGGAGACCGAAGTACTTGCAAAGAAAATCACCGAGGTGATTTCGAGTGATCTGGAGAGATCTGGCTTGTTTCGCCTTATCAAACGCAAGGCTTTTATTCAGGACAGAAGTTCATTACGCGTGCGACCACAGTTTCCTTCGTGGCGACAAATAAACGCACAGGCTCTGTTAGTTGGTAGTGCAAAAACACAGCCAAGTGGGCAAATAAGAGTAGATTTTCGTCTTTGGGACGTGTTTTCAGCACAACAGTTGATTGGCAGAAGATTGGAAACTGACCCTGCTAATTGGCGTCGCATAGCCCACATCATTGCGGACGTAATTTACAAGAGGATTACTGGAGAAAACGGGTACTTTGATACTCGTGTCGTTTACATTGCCGAAACCGGCCCCGCACAGAAACGTATCAAACGCCTTGCGATAATGGATCAGGACGGTGCAAATTTAAGGTATTTAACAAATGGCAAATCTTTAGTTCTTACACCTAGATTTTCGCCGACGGCGCAAGAAATCACCTATTTAGCCTATGAAAACGATCTCCCTAGAGTTTATGTATATAATATTGACACTGGACAGCAAGAACTTTTGGGTGACTTTCCCGGGATGAGCTTTGCTCCGAGATTCTCACCAGATGGAAATGAAGTCATAATGTCGGTGGCGCGTGATGGAAATTCTGATATTTTTACTATGGATTTGCGAACAAGAGAAATGCGTAGACTAACACGTCACCCAGCTATAGATACATCACCATCTTTTTCTCCAAATGGTAAAAACGTCGTGTTTAACTCTGATCGAGGCGGCGAACAACAATTATATGTTATGAATACTATTGAGAGGAAAGCAAAGAGAATAAGCTTTGGCTCGGGCCGCTACGCAACACCAGTATGGTCACCCAGAGGAGATCTTATAGCTTTTACAAAAATAAGTGGAGGATCTTTTGCTATAGGAGTAATGCGTCCTGATGGATCTGGTGAAAGACTTCTTGCTCGCGGTTTTTTGACAGAGGGTCCCACTTGGGCACCTAATGGCAGAGTGTTAATGTTTTTTAGGAAAAATCGAGGTCGATCGGGTCGCACTCAACCCAGACTCTTTTCGATTGATTTAACAGGATTTAATGAAAGAGAAATTCCAACTCCGACATCTGCATCAGACCCTGCTTGGTCTCCATCAAAACCTTAGAACTTTTTGTTTTTTTAATTACAAATTTAAATTTAGGGATTAAAATCTTGCTTGATGTCTTAAGAAGGAAAGTTAGGGTAAGGAAATTTGATTTATAGTTGATTCCAATACAAATCGTAAAAGGACATATCTCATGCATTTAAAATTAATTTTGATGATTATTACAGGGATTGCCTTGTTGGGTTGTGAGACAACACCGCAAACTTCAGGGACTTACACGGGAACTGGATCTGTGTCAGATTCGGGGGGTGGCGGAAAGGACTCTTCGATAAGTTCTTCGGATTTGGCATCAGCAATCCAAGGCAAACGTCTTGGCTTGGGGTCTCAGGAAGATCTTGTGGTTAATATTGGCGACAGAGTATTTTTTGAGACTGATAGTTTCCAACTGTCACAGGCAGCCCGTCGAATAGTCGAAAAACAGGCCAAATGGATAAAGCGGTACCCATCTGTTAAAATGAGTATTGAAGGTCACGCGGATGAACGTGGTACGCGTGAATACAATTTGGCACTCGGTGAACGGAGGGCAACTGCTGTAAGAGACTATCTGATTGCATTGGGAATAAATCCCAACAGAGTTCGCACAATTAGTTTTGGTAAAGAGAGGCCAGTTGATGCTCGGTCAGTACCGGAAGCATGGTCAAAGAATCGTAGAAGCGTCTCCATTGTTAAATAATTTTCAAGCTTGTAGAAATTTTAACTCCCTCTGATAGGTAGATTTAAATGAGGTCATTTTGGTTGTTTTCATTTATTCTGAGTACATCAATTACCATGATATTCTATAATGGAAGTGCCAACGCACAATCTGGTAATGCAATGCAGGCTACTCAAGTTAGGCAAGGTGAAAGAATTGATCAGCTTGAAAATGAAATCCGGCGCCTTACGGGTCAGAACGAGGCTTTAATCCACAAGATTGATAAAATCTCTAAAACCTTAAAATCTGTGACGGACCAACTGACAAGTGCAACAAAAAAAGAAGATCAAAAATCAGACAATGTGCAAGAAGCCATCGGTTTTGATTTAGACCCCCAAGAAAAACCTAGAAAGACCATTTTGAGTGCCGGTGAGAATCAGGTCGAAAGTACGACTCCAGTGATTAATAAGTCAGATTCAAGGAGGCTTGCTATCCAAACAAAAAAATCAGATTCCTATTCTGAGGTGAGACAAGAGGTTCCCCCCGAAAAACTTTACAAACAAGCTCAAGATCTGATTTTGAAGTCGCAGAAATTTTCTCAAGCACAGGCAATATTAAATAAATTTATCCAAAAGTATAAGACACATCCACTAACCCCCAATGCGTATTATTGGTTGGGGCGCACTCATTTTGTCATGAACGATTTCCAAAATGCAGCTTTCGCATTCGCCGAAGGATTTAAAAAGTTTAGAAAATCTGAAAAAGCACCGGCAAATTTACTAAATCTTGGTATGGCACTAGCAAGTTTAGGAAGCAAGAAGGAGGCTTGTGAAGCTTGGACGCAACTCACAAAATCCTACCCCAAGGCACCTGCGTCAGTGAAACGCAGGGTGGGCAGAGAGCAGCGTCGAGAAAAATGCACATAGATTTACTATTGAGCCGATTGCACAATCCTCGTGCATAGCGTCGATAAAATATTTGAACGAGCCATGGTGAAGTTTGGCTCCTTTGAACCGCACCCTCACGTAGCGGTTGCATTTTCTGGTGGAGGAGACAGCACTGCTCTTCTTCATTTACTAGTCAATTGGATTAACCGATGCGACGGCAAAGTTACTGCTTTAGTTGTCGATCATGGTTTGCGCGATGGGTCAGCAAAAGATGCAGGTCTTGCTAGAGATCATGCTATAAAGGCTGGTGTTACTTGCCATGTGCTGAATTGGCGCGGTCCGAAACCAACTAGTGCGATTCAGGCATCTGCAAGAAAAGTTAGGTACCAACTCTTGGGAGATTGGTGTCTCAGGAATGGAGTGCTGCATCTTGCCCTAGGCCATCAGTTAGATGACCAAATGGAGACTGTTTGCATGAGAGCCAGCCGTGGCAGCGGGCCCGATGGATTGGCAGGAATGACAGAACAGAGGGAAACAGAATGGGGCCGTATTGTAAGACCTCTATTGTCAGTAAATCGCTCTAAACTTCGCCACTTTTTAAAAAAAAGAAATATTTCATGGATAAACGACCCATCAAATGATGATCACACGTTTGAAAGAGTTCGGGTTCGCCAAGAGATAAAAAAAAGAAAATATTTTTCTCATGACTTGAATGCGAGGCGCACTTCAAGAAAATCTCTTGATTATGAAGCTGCTAAATTTCTTGCAGTTGGAGCAATGATATCGCCATTCGGATATGCGATGATTTGTTTGGATACCTTCAATGACGTATCCGTTGACGGCAAGCGACGAGTTATCAGCGGACTATGTGCAACGATAGGTGGCCTTGAATACAACCCACGTCGGAAGTCTATAGATGCAGTTGTGGATTCAATAAATAAAAGAGAATTTGTAAGCCGTACACTAGGCGGTTGTATTTTTCTAAAGGTAACTGATGACATACTTATTGTACGTGAGGCAGAAAGGTGTCCGGTGGAGGGTTTCTTGGGTAAAAATATCCAAATTTGGGATAGAAGGTTTGTATTTAGTAAAACATCTGTAAGCGCTGGGATTTCTGTAGGACCTTTAATATTAGCTAAGTCTGAAATCTTTGGAGAAATACGACGAAGCTATCCCAACATCCGCAATGTTCCTGAAGTAGCTTTGAGAGCTCTTCCAGCTTTCTTCAAAGCGGATAAACTTCTTGCAGTACCGCATTTGCGCTATGGTAGGTCTAGTCGGTATGGTAGGCTTTCAAGGGCACAAGTAGTTTTTAGGCCGAAACGATCTGCTTCTAATGCTCCGTTTACGGTTGTTAAATGAAGAAATAGTACCATCTAATAAGAAGAATGATGTTAATACAAAGTAATATAGTCGGGTAGAGGATTTAATAGTGGGTAATTTAGGAAAAAATTTAGTGTTATGGGTTGTAATAGGTGCCCTTCTCATCGTGCTTTTCAATATGTTTCAACAGCCTACCGGCGGGGATGGCAGAATCGGTATACCATTTTCTGATTTTGTAGCAGAGGTTGGAAATGGTCAGGTGCGTGAAGTCACCATTCAGGGAAACAACATCGAGGGTACATACACCGATGGGCGAGGATTCCAAACCTACGCACCCAATGACCCGGATCTTGTTCAGCGGCTGACTAACAAGGGTGTTGTTATTAAAGCGAAACCCGTAGATGACGGTTCCCCTAGTATACTGCAAATACTCATATCCTGGTTCCCAATGTTGTTGCTTATTGCAGTTTGGATATTTTTTATGAGGCAAATGCAATCCGGTGGCGGCAAGGCAATGGGATTTGGTAAGTCAAAGGCGAAACTTTTGACAGAAAAATCAGGCAGGGTCACCTTTGAAGACGTTGCAGGAATTGACGAGGCCAAAACCGAGCTTGAAGAAGTGGTTGAATTTCTGCGTGACCCACAAAAATTTCAAAGGCTTGGTGGAAAAATTCCCAAAGGGGTTTTATTGGTGGGACCTCCTGGTACAGGAAAGACGTTGTTAGCTAGAGCTATAGCTGGTGAAGCAAATGTACCCTTTTTTACAATTTCCGGCTCGGATTTTGTGGAAATGTTTGTTGGAGTTGGCGCTAGCCGGGTTAGAGATATGTTTGAACAAGGAAAGAAAAATGCGCCATGTTTGGTATTCATCGATGAAATCGACGCTGTTGGTAGACATCGCGGAGCTGGATTAGGTGGGGGTAACGATGAACGTGAACAGACACTGAACCAGCTTCTGGTTGAGATGGACGGTTTTGAGGCAAATGAGGGGGTAATTCTGATTGCCGCCACTAACAGACCAGATGTATTAGACCCAGCCTTGCTAAGGCCGGGAAGATTTGATCGTCAAGTCGTAGTTCCTAATCCAGATATTCTTGGCCGTGAGAAAATTCTTAAAGTTCACATGCGCAATGTTCCAGCAGCGCCAAACGTTGACCCGCGAACTATAGCCAGAGGAACCCCTGGGTTCTCCGGTGCTGATTTGGCAAATCTAGTAAATGAAGCAGCATTATTAGCTGCTAGGCGTGACAAGCGTCTGGTAACTATGGAAGAATTTGAAGATGCCAAAGATAAGGTTTTAATGGGCGCTGAACGCCGATCTATGGTGATGAGTGAGGAAGAAAAAGAATTAACCGCTTATCATGAAGCTGGTCATGCAATTGTAGGCTTGCATGTGCCGAAACATGATCCGCTGCACAAAGTTACCATAATCCCGCGAGGTCGAGCCCTTGGTGTTACAATGAACTTGCCGGAAAAAGACCAATTATCAATGTCGAAAACACAACTTACCTCACGTATTGCTTCAATGTTCGGCGGTCGTGTGGCTGAAGAAATGATTTTTGGAGAGGCTAACGTCACTACTGGCGCTAGTAATGATATTATGCAAGCAACCGGACTTGCTCGCCGAATGGTTACAGAATTCGGATTTAGTGAAAAATTAGGTCCTCTTCTGTATAGCGACAATCAGGAGGAAGTTTTTCTCGGCCACTCTGTTACTCAGCAAAAGAACAATTCCGATGCGACTACAGAAATTATTGATCAGGAAGTTAGACGTATTGTTGAAGAAGGTGAAAAAACGGCCAAAGTCGTGCTGAAGGAATTTAGCGACGAATTAGAAATTTTGGCAAAGGCACTGTTAGAATACGAAACATTGTCGGGCGACGATGTTGAAGCGCTTCTAAAAGGAGAATCCATAGTTCGGCCCGCCGCAGATGATCTGCCTCCGGATCCGCGTGGTAAATCTTCAGTGCCCACTGCCGGCAAGAGAAAAAAACGGGGTGGTGATAGTGGATCAGGTATGGAACCTGAACCACAAGGCACTTAATAGCTGAATAGCTTTATCTACCTTTGTGAAAACGCATTTTCTTCCATGTTTGCCTGAAAATTTTGATTTTCATGGTAATTATGAAGTGCCAGTTGTTATTTTTCCAGCGCGATTGAGTCGGAGAAATAATTTAAGTGCGTGTGATATTTTACCATTGGTGGGTAGTAATATCGATTTTAGTCATCTTGAAATGTATATGGTAGAGAAGAATGGTAGTCTGTATTTTTGTCGGGCCACCCCTGGTCAAGCAGCAGAGTGGATGGCAAATCACGGGCTACAAGATTTATATGAAACCTATCTTGGTCGCTTAACAAAAACCCGCAAACCATACGCAGGATTGCGACTCGATCAACCCCGCATCATGGGTATCATAAATGTAACTCCGGATAGTTTTTATGCTGCTAGCAGAGTGGAGTCGGTTTCTGCGGTGGATGTCGCTCTTAGAATGGTTGATGAGGGTGTAGACATCATAGATATTGGCGGTGAATCTACTCGGCCAAATAGCTCTCCCACTTCAATTCAAGAGGAATTTGACCGCGTTTTACCGGTAGTAGAACGTCTTAAAGATTGTGGTGCCGTAATTTCTGTCGATACTAGAAGAACGTCCTTAATGGATGCGGTTATTCAAGCAGGCGCAACAGTAATAAATGATGTAAATGGTCTGCGTGACGAGGGTGCTGTTGAACTTATTGCACAAAATCCAAAGGTTTCAGCAGTCTTGATGCATTCAGTTGGGACGCCAAACACTATGCAAGATAGTCCATTCTATTTCAATACGAGATATCAGATTTTTTGCTATCTTATGAACCGAGTTGATATTTGCGAAAAATTGGGTATCGCGAGAGAGAGGCTAGCAGTCGATCCCGGGTTTGGCTTTGGAAAATCTACTATGCATAATATGGATATACTTCAACGTATTAGTGTGTTCCATGGGACTGGATGTGCGGTTTTATCGGGATTATCGAGAAAATCTTTTATAGGTGATCTAATTAATGAGGAAAATGTCAGTGCCCGTCTTCCAGCGACGATAGCCGCAACTGTAACTGCTCAATCCCAAGCTGTTCAATTGCATCGGGTTCACGATGTTAAGCAAGTAAAACAAGCTTTGTTATTTAATCATCGCTTACTGTACGACTAAGGATTGAATTATATCAGTGCTTGCTATTTTGACCAGTGACTGTTTAAAAGAATATGGTCTTAAAGGATTTCAGTATGGTAAACAAATATTTTGGAACCGACGGTGTTCGAGGCACAGCTAACTGTTACCCTATGACTCCTGATATGGCTTTGAAGATTGGAATGGCTGCAGGAAAGGTTTTTACCTGTGGTGACCATCGACATACCGTTGTAATTGGAAAAGATACTAGATTGTCGGGCTATATGTTTGAACCAGCACTAGTATCTGGGTTTGTGGGAATGGGGATGGATGTGATTCTGTTAGGTCCTTTGCCGACTCCAGCAGTTGCAATGATGACGCGCAGCCTTAGAGCAGATCTTGGGGTAATGATTTCAGCCTCGCACAATCAATATTCAGATAATGGAATTAAGTTTTTTGGCCCTGACGGATATAAATTATCCGATGAAAAAGAGCATGAGATTGAAGGGTTGATTGACGAGGGAGTGGAAAAGTGGCTTGTAGATCCATCTAAACTTGGTCGTGCCAAAAGATTAGAAGATGCGGAAGGCCGGTATATCGAATTTGCAAAAAATACTTTCCCAAAGGGACTGAGACTTGATGGGCTCAAAATTGTAATTGATTGCGCCCACGGAGCTGCATACAAAGTAGCGCCGGCGGCACTTTGGGAGCTTGGTGCGGATGTGATTAAGGTTGGGGCTGCACCTGACGGATTCAATATTAATAGGGAATGCGGCAGTACCAATACTAAGTTGATGAAAGAGACTGTCCTAGAGAACAATGCGGATATTGGTATTGCACTTGATGGGGATGCTGATCGAGTTGTGATAGCTAACGAAAAAGGAAAATTAGTTGATGGTGACCAGTTAATGGCAGTCATTGCAAGATCTTGGTCTGAATCAGGTCGTCTCCGAGGCTCTGGAGTGGTCGCAACAGTAATGTCCAATCTTGGGTTAGAAAAGTTTTTAGATAGGTTAGGTTTACGTTTGGTCAGGGCACAGGTTGGAGATCGTTATGTTGTAGAGTCAATGCTTGAGTCGATGATCAATGTTGGTGGAGAACAGTCAGGACACATTATATTGCATGATTATAATTCGACTGGTGACGGTTTGGTGGCTGCTCTTCAAACTTTGGCCGTTATTGTTAGTAAGAATGCTCCTGCAAGTGAGGTGTGTTCCGTATTTAAGCCTGTGCCACAAATTTTACGTAATGTTTATTTTGATGGTGTGGAGCCCCTTAAACAACCACAAGTTAAGAGAGCGATAGAAATCGGTCGGAAGATGCTTGGAGCGAATGGCCGATTGCTTATACGTTTGTCCGGAACGGAACCAGTGCTTCGGATTATGGCAGAAGGTGAGGACAAAAATTTGGTAGGGGATGTTGTGGACAAAATTTCTGTTTCTGTCACCAGAGGAAAAAATTAGTTAGCATGTGGGTTGATGTAATAGTCAAGAAAAATTTTGAGGTTTGTATATGCGTGGACGAGTTTTTATAATAGCAGGCTCTGATTCAGGTGGCGGAGCTGGTATACAAGCAGATATTAAAACAGTCAGCGCACTTGATGGTTTTGCGGCAACTGCGATAACCGCATTGACTGCTCAAAATACTCAGGGAGTGCATGGTGTTCACCCAGTGCCAACTCAATTCATTAAGAAACAGATTGATGTAGTACTTTCAGATATTGGAGCAGACTGTATAAAAATTGGTATGTTGCATGATACACCTACTATAGAGACTGTTACGGAAGTCCTCAGGAGTACGGCTGCGGAAATTCCATTAGTTGTCGACCCTGTGATTACTGCCAAGGGAGGGGGACGCCTTTTAGCGGAGGACTCTATTTCGGCTTTACTTAAAGAGCTTGTCCCATTAGCAACATTGTTGACCCCAAATATTCCTGAGGCTGAAGCGCTTACTAACTTGCAGGCAACGGATGAACTCTCCCTTCAGAAAATGGGTGCAGAATTGTTATCAAAGGGGGCACATGCGGTTTTACTGAAAGGCGGTCATCTGCCCGGATCACTAATAAGCGATTACTTATTTACCTCGAAGGGAGTAAAAGAATATCAGAATTCGCGCATTGACACGAATCATACTCATGGAACGGGCTGTACCCTCGCCTCAGCCATCGCGGCGGGGGTCGCGGTAGGCTTGAGTTTATTCGATGCTGTGGAAAGAGCGGAAAAATACTTGCAAAAAGCAATTATTAGTGCGCCAGGGTTTGGAGCCGGACATGGTCCAATAAATCATACCCACACGTTTGGAAGTAAGATTTAGTTCTACAGAAACTCGCTTTATTTTTAAATATGCTTAAGTTAGGGCTCTTATTTGCCCTTATTTATGATACCTCGCAGAACTGCATGGTATCCTTTCACAGCTTCCTCACCTGCCGCGAGATACGCGCGCGCAACTATTTCACGCTGTGTTTGAGTTAAACGGCGTTCGAGATCCTCTCCTTTTTCTGTGAGCTCCAGCAAGCGTTGTCTTCGGTCTCTGCTGCCTTGGCGTTGCATGATAAAATTTTCTTTTACTAGCTGACTGAGGACTCGTGATAAGCTTTGTTTGGTTATTCTTAATATAAAAAGTAGTTCTGATACATTGATGCCCGGATTACGTCCAACGAAATAAATTACACGATGATGGGCCCGACCGAATCCATACTCTGCAAGTATTGCATCCGGTTCTGCCGTGAAATCACGATAAGCGTAAAAAATTAGTTCTATACTCTGCCTTAACTCATCTTCAGTGAAGGAAAACGGTTTCGTAGTATGGTTTATGTCAGTCATATTGACATATATGCAGGTCAATGATAATCGAAGCAACATGTTTTTTGTTAACGGTGTTCTGGCACCGTCGGTTTTTTGGGGGGGTCAAGACGCCAATGATCAATTTTGATGATCAAGACGGTTTAATTTGGTATGATGGGGCTTTGCGTCCATGGCGTGACGTTGATCTTCACGTCCTTACTCACGGGTTACATTATGGAAGCTGTGTTTTCGAGGGCGAACGTGTATACAATAACAAAATTTTTAAGTTACGGGAGCATACAGAAAGACTTTTTCAGTCTGCAAAAGCTCTAGGAATTGAAATTACATGGACCCCCGATCAGCTTGAGCAAGCAACACTGGAGACTGTAAAAGCACAGGGGTTTGCAGATGCTTATGTTCGTCCCGTGGTTTGGCGTGGCAGTGAAATGATGGGTGTATCCGCCCAAGAGACACAAATTCATGTTGCAATTGCTGTTTGGGAATGGCCATCTTATTTTTCTCCTGAAGCAAGATTAAAAGGAATTAAGCTGAAATGGGCACCTTGGAAGCGCCCTTCTCCTGAGTGTGCTCCAGTACACGCCAAAGCTGCTGGTCTTTATATGATTTGTACCTTATCCAAACATGACGCGGAAGCAGATGGGTTCGATGATGCTCTGATGCTCGATTGGAGAGGGCAATTAGCAGAAACCACCGGGGCTAATCTCTTTCTGGTAATCGATGGGGCAATTCATACTCCGACACCTGACTGTTTTTTAGACGGTATTACGCGAAGGTCTGTAATTCATCTCGCACGGAAGCGGAACTACAAAATTATCGAGCGTGCGATAATGCCTAGCGAGTTGGAGGACGCTGATGAAATTTTCGTTACCGGCACCGCTGCTGAGGTCACACCAGTTGGAAAAATTGGTTCCATGAGTTTTTCAATTGGGCCCATCACAAAGTCTCTGCTAGAAGATTATGATGAGTTAGTTAGAGTTTAAGCCGTTTGTTATTACAGCTTAATCTGATTAATACTTAATAATATTTTGCCAGCGTTCATCAGCTTCTCTATCCTCTTCTTTGGCTTCAACCCAACGCGTTCCCCTGACAGTTTTTTCTTTTTTCCAAAATGGCGCTCCGTTTTTTAGGCGGTCTATAAGAAACTGACAACTTTCAAACGCTGCACTCCTATGAGCTGAGGTCGTAATAACCAACACTATTTGATCTCCTGGGTTTAATTCTCCATACCGATGAATTATAAGTAGATTTTCTAATGACCAACGATCTAATGCTTCGCATTCAAGTTTTTGTAATATTTTCTCGGTCATACCCGGGTAATGTTCGAGTGTCATAGTAAGAATTTCTTCGCCATCCGAATTTTCTCGTACCAAACCAACAAAGCTGGCAACTCCTCCTATATTGATGTTGCCAGTTGTTAACAATTTGAGTTCAACCGAAATATCAAAATCAGTTTTCTGAATTTTGATCAAATTATTATCCCCCGGTCATGGGAGGAAACAATGCCACTTCCTCTGCTTTAGAAATTGGGGTGTCTACCGTACCAATTTCTTGGTCAACCGCTACTCGAATTTGGGAGATATTACCTAATGCACTCTCATGGCTAGGCCCCCTAGAACAAAGAAATGTTATTAAGTCAGAAACAATTTTGACATCAGGGGGTAGGTCAATTGTTTCACCTCCGATACCGATTTTAGATTTTACCCATCCGAAGTATAGAATTTTCATTAGGTTATCTCTGAAAAAGGAGTAAAGTTCACCATCATGCCCGGCTCAATTTTGGTTAAATTTTCGGGCAAATCTATAAGTCCATCGGATGCTACCAGAGACGACAAAATACCAGCCCCATTTTTTGAAAATTTATGAGCTTCCGAAATTCCTTGTTTGTTAATTTTAAGCGATACCCCAATCCATTCTCTAAGTCCAGCCTTTTTGCGATACGAGAAATGAGCTGGCACTTGAAAACAAAGGGGTTGGGTATTTTTTGCCCCGCTAAGCAGTAGGAGTGCAGGTCGAGCAATCTGCAGAAATGTTATAATCCCGGCTGCCGGATTTCCAGGCAGGCCAATGAATGGTGTTTTTTCAATTTGACCAAGTGCTAATGGACGTCCTGGACGAATTGCAATTCGCCAAAAATAAAGGCTCCCGAGAGACGCTGCTGCTTCCCGAATATGATCTTCATCGCCAGATGAAACACCGGCTGAAGTGATAATAACATCGTATTGCTCAGCGGCATTGTATAGTGCTTCTTCTATATCTTGCAGTTTGTCAGGAAGAATTCCTAAATCCTCTACTTTACATCCGAGACTTAAAAGAAGCGCGTTTATAGAGTAACGGTTGGAGTCAAAAATACAACCTTCTCTAGGGTTTTCACCTACGTCTAATATTTCGTCCCCCGAGGAAAATAATGCTATCCGCAGCTGTTTGAACATTTTTAATTGTTTTCGCGAAATAGAGGCTGCTTGGCCAATATGTGCTGCCTGAAGTTTTTGACCTTTGTGCAGAAAAATATCACCTTTATTTAAGTCTTCTCCAGCTTTGCGGCGATTAATTCCTGAACTTACTCCGGGTGGGACAGAAATATCGTTGCCAATCTGTACACAGTCTTCTTGCATAATAACTGTGTCCAGTCCAAATGGAATTGGGGCCCCGGTAAAGATACGCCAAGTCTCGCCTGCATTTGTCAAGTTTTTGGTTGGGTGACCAGCGGTGACCCTACCAATAACTTTAAGTTTTGTTGATTTTTTTGGGTTCAGATCTTTGTGCCGAAAAGCATATCCATCTACCGCCGCATTATCAAATCGGGGTACAGGGTTTGGTGCGACAATATTCTCGGCCAGAATTCGCCCGACAGAGTTTGAAAGAGATACCAGTTCACTGTCGACAATTGGACCAAGTCTTTCCTTCAGCATTTTAAGTGCCTCACTGACGGTAATTAACGGTTTTCCACAAGAGAAACAATCGTTTATAAGCTGTCGCATTTCATGGTTCTCCTATAATATGTGCCCTAGAGGACATGCTCGGCTCATTATTAATTTAGTAATGGCCGGAACATCTTCCAACGAGTAGTGTGGTCTTGTAGGGTTTAACAAAGATACATCGGTGGCAACGGCGATTATATTCCGGTCTGCAGGCCACATTTGGGGTTTTTTTAATGATGGTCGGTAAACTTCAAGCTTTGGATAGGGCTCGTGTTTAAAACCCTCAATTAGTAATATGTCGACTGGACTAAGCTTCTCAATAAGTTGCGCGAGTGTCGGTTCACAATCTTTTGTGTTCTCATGAATAAGAACCCATCTGTGTGAGGAAGAAATTAAAATCTCTCTGGCCCCAGATTTTCGGAAACGAAACGAGTCTTTGCCTTTTTGATCTATATCGAAATTGTGGTGGGCATGTTTGATAGTTGCTACTGTTAATTTATGTTTCTTTAACGCCGGAATAAGTTTGGTGATCAAGGTAGTTTTACCGCTGCCACTCCAACCAGTAATTCCAAAAAGCTTCATAGGCTTTCGTTGTTTTTATCTATTTCATCTATCTGGCGTATACCAAGGCGTAAATAATCGTACCCTGTAATCATTGTTAGTGTAGCGGCTATCCACAGACACCACTCACCCACAAATTGAGTGGGTAATGCATACGGTCCATAAGGACCAATTATCAGAAGCCCAATCGCTAACATTTGGAGAGCGGTTTTACACTTTGCAAGAGTAGAAACTGGAACTTTATTGTTTACACCCGCAAGAAACTCTCTTAAACCAGAAACCACTATTTCACGGCATAAGATGACTACTGCTGGCAATAGGGTCGCCCCGGAAATTTGACCAAAGCCAGTTAAAAGCAATAACGTGGCGGAAACTAAAAGTTTATCTGCTATTGGATCAAGAAACTTACCGAAAGCTGATTGTTGGCTCCAAGCTCTTGCAAGATAACCGTCAAGGAAATCGGTAAGTGCTGCGATTGCAAAAAGCCCACAGGCAAGCCATTGTCCCAGTGGTGTTTGTAAGTAGAATAATGCAACTATACCAGGAATTACAATTATCCTTCCAAGAGTCAGCATATTTGGAACGCTTTTGAGCATAAAGATGACAACCTGTGATTTCCTGAGTTAAGAAGGAAATGTACAATATTTCTGTATTTTTACTAGATTATCACTGCGTGTGGAAGAATTCATAAATTTTCCTTGCAAGTGAGCTGTTTACTCCTTTCACTGACTCGAGATCTGTGAGCCCGGCCTCTTTTACAGCTTTTGCAGACCCAAAATGATGCAAAAGCGCTTTCTTTCTTATTGCTCCAACCCCTTCAATTTGATCAAGCGGAGATCGTGATATTGTTCTTTGGCGACGCATCTGATGACTATTGATGGCAAATCTATGTGCTTCATCTCTGAGTCTTTGAAGAAAATAAAGAACTGGGTTATCATGCTCAATCATAAAGGGTGCACGCTTTCCGGTGTGAAACCTCTCTCTACCGGCATTTCGATCAAGCCCTTTTGATATGCCTACTGCTACCAAGTCATCTAGATTTAATTTGGTTAAAACCTTTCGAACGGTGTTTAAATGGCCTTCTCCACCATCTATAAGTACTAGGTCAGGCCAATTATCTGATGTTCTAAATGGATCCTCTTTTAGCGCTCTGGTGAAACGACGAGTCATAACCTCTCTCATCATGGCATAATCATCACCTGAGGAAGTGTCAGTCATTTGTAAATTAAATCTTCGGTAATTATTTTTTGCGAAACCTTCAGTTGTAAAAACCACCATTGCTCCAACCGGATTTGCTCCAGAAATGTGACTGTTATCATAAATTTCAATTCGTTTGAGTGTCGAAGTAACCCCAAAAAGTTTTGCCACATCTTTCATTAATCGAATTTGAGTGGAGTTTTCAGCCATTTTCCGAGCCAATGCCTCACGCGCATTTTCCGCAGCGCGAATGACAAGATTATTGCGCATACCTTTTGAAGGGGCTGTTATCGAAACTTTTCTATTAATCTGTTCAGATAACGCCTCTTTTAAAAGTGTTACCTCTGCAGGTTTCGTGTTAACTAATATGGTGGGAGGAGGATTTTTATTTGAGTAAAATTGTCCGATAAATGCGGCGATGATTGTGTTCTTCTTTAAATCCGCCGTTCTAGACGGGAAGTAAGTACGATTTCCAAAGTTTTGGCCACCGCGAAAGAAAAAGACCTGTACGCATGCCTGCCCCCCTATCGTTTCAAGTGCTATCACATCAGCATCGCCGAGTTTTGCAACATTAATATCTTGATGACTTTGTATTTGAGTAAGTGCTTTGATACGATCGCGCAGAGATGCAGCATTTTCAAACTCTAACGACTCAGATGCTAGTTGCATCCGGTCCGATAGACTTTCCTGCAAATTACGGTTCTTTCCGTTGAGAAAATTTCGTGCTTCATTAACGATGTTGGCATATTCCTTTTTATCCACTAATCCAACACAAGGACCTGCGCATCGTCTAATTTGGTATTGCAAACATGGGCGAACCCGACTTTTAAAAACTGTGTCCGAACAATTTCTCAAAGGGAATGCCTTTTGCAACGCTGACAATGTCCTGTTCACTGCTCCCGTTGAAGCAAATGGGCCGAAATGTTCTCCTTTTTTATTTGGTACGCCACGATGTTTTATCAGTTGAGGCCATAAGCTTTTACTTGTCAAAAGGATGTAGGGAAAAGATTTGTCATCACGTAATAGAATATTGTAATGAGGCTTTAACTCTTTGATTAAGTTGCTTTCCAGTAACAGTGCTTCTGTTTCCGTATGAGTAGCAATTACCTCTATATTTTCGGTTGCGGCAATCATTCTCTGAATTCTGAGAGGATGCTGATCAGGCTTAGTGTAGGCGTTTACACGACGTTTAAGATTTCGTGCTTTGCCCACATATAGTATTGTGCCCGACTTGTCGATCATCCGATAAACGCCTGGATTTGAAGAGAGTGTTTTCACTACTTGACGAATAACCCCAGCGCCATGTTTTAAAGATGGCGCTTGTCTATTTTTTTTGGATTTAGACGAAACTATAGATTTTTCCGGCATAAATTTGAGCCTCAGTTAATACCCTGATTGATTGTTTGGCGGCTGATCTACCTCAAATGAAGAACCTTTTGACGCTATAAGTTGCAATAATATAACTTCGTTGCCGATATATAATGATCCATAATAATATTAAAAACAGATTCCGTAACATCGGTATAGTAATCAATAAAATTTGTAATGTGATATAGGGTTACACCTGTCAAAGATAAATTTTTAAATTTGATTCACCAATTTCCTCTACATATTTCTACCCCAACGCTTCCCGCATCCTCGAAAGCGTTTATTTTTGCTATTTGAATTTTAACTGAATGTACTCTTTTGTCAGCTAGACATATTTGTGCCACTTTTTCAGCTAGTGTTTCAACTAAATTAATGTGCCCTTCAGCAACTAGTTTTTTTACTGATTCTATTACGTCTTCATAATTTACAACGTCGGATAATTGATCTTTAATCGAAATACAATCGTTACTGACTTCCATATCCAAATTAATCCGTATAAGTTGCCGCGTGTTTTTTTCATGAGAATGCACACCTATTAAGGCCGACAGAATCAAATCGTGAACGAAAACACGCTGCGTATTTGGTTGAGAGAAGTCCTTGGGTAATTTCTGTATTGTTTTACATTCACTCATTGTCATTCTGTTCTCTAAAATTTATAACTATTCCTGCGGACAATCTTTATTTCCAGAATATTCCCAGCCTAAATGCTGTCCCCCATCAAGTGCGATCATTTGTCCTGTCATTGATTTCGAAGACAAAATAAA
>MDTG01100542.1_pt1 | contig 54188 bp, 48 predicted proteins | sample 811421 | NCBI WGS metagenome assembly MDTG01 (sample SAMN05326645, study PRJNA326480) | marine metagenome | isolation source: seawater | place: Pacific Ocean: South East | collected 2011
ATAATCTCTTCAGGCGTAGATCTCTTGCCCATGTCTCAGCTCCATATCTGAAGCCGGAACTAACTCAAATAATGGACCACTTTTCAGGGAGCAGACCACTGTGCAGCTGCGCACGCAGCCTGGGTCCGTGACCCTCGCAGACCTCGTACGCTCGACGCTGCGCCTGCGCCCCGACCGGATCATTATCGGCGAAGTCCGGGGTGCCGAGGCGCTCGACATGCTGAAGGCTTGGAATACCGGCCATCCAGGCGGGATCGCCACATTGCATGCGAATTCTGCCCTTGGCGGCCTCTCCCGGCTCGAACAGCTGATCGGCGAAACCTCGGCCCAGGTTCCGCACGACCTCATCGCCGAAACGATCGACTGCGTCGTCTACATCTCGCGGCGCGCCGGCCGGCACCGGGTCGAGACGGTCTCGCGCATGAACGGCCTCGGACGCGGCGGCTACGACCTCAGCCCCGTTCAGCCGGACCTGCAGCTCGTCCTGCCGAGCCTTCCCTTTTCTGAACCGCTTCTCTCAACCGCACCTGAAAGGACACCTCCCCAATGAACAGAGACATGATCAAGGGCCTCAGCCTGAGCTTGCTCGTCGCCGCGATTGCGTTTCCCGCCCATGCAGCCGGTTCCGGCATGCCCTGGGAAGCCCCGCTGCAATCAATCCTCGAATCCATCGAAGGCCCGGTCGCCAAGATCCTTGCCACCATCGTCATCATCCTGACGGGGCTCGGCCTTGCCTTCGGCGAGAGCGGCGGCGGCATGCGAAAGCTCCTGCAGATCGTGTTCGGCCTGTCGATCGCCTTTGCCGCGACCTCGTTCTTCCTCTCCTTCTTCTCCTTCGGCGGTGGGGCAACGCTCTGATGGCAGAACCGTCGCCCCTCCCACCCGGCTACAGCGTGCCGGTGCATCGTTCGCTCACCGCGCCGATCCTGCTGGCCGGCGCACCGAGGCTCGCGACCATCGTCAATGGCACGCTGGCCGCCGCACTCGGCATCGGTCTCCAGCTCTGGGTCGTGGGGCTCGTCTTCTGGATCGTCGCGCAGGGAATCTGCGTCTTTGCAGCCCGGCGTGATCCGCAATTCACAGACGTGCTGATCCGGCACATCCGCCAGAAGGCCTATTACGCATGCTGAACCTTCGTGAATACCGCGCCCGCCCGGCCTCCCTCGCCGACCATCTCAAATGGGCCTGCCTGATCGCGCCCGGCATTATCCTCAACAAGGATGGCAGCCTGCAGCGGACGATTGCCTATCGCGGCCCCGACCTTGAAAGTTCGACGGCGGAGGAACTGGTCGCCGTCACCGCCCGCATGAACAATCTCCTCCGCCGGTTCGGCTCCGGCTGGGCGCTGCATATCGAAGCCGACCGCAGACCGTCGGTCACCTATCCCGAAAGTTCCTGGCGCGATCCGGCGGCCTGGTTGGTCGACGAAGAACGCCGCGCAGCCTTCGAGGAGGCAGGCCGGCACTTCGAAACCGACTGCTATCTCACCCTCACCTGGATGCCACCGGCCGACCGGACGGCAAGGATCGAACAGCTCTTCATCGAGGATCCGGCAGATGCCCCGGCGGCCTTCTGGAGCGAGCACCTTGCCCATTTCGAAACCGAGACGATCCGTGCGCGCGACATGATGGCGGATCTGATGCCGGAGGCGCGGTTCCTCAGTGACGATGAGACGCTGACTTATCTCCATGCCTGTATCTCCACGGCGCGACAGGAGGTGCTGGCACCGTCCGTGCCGATGTGTCTCGATGCGCTTCTGGTCGATACGCCGCTGACCGGCGGTCTGTCACCCCGACTTGGCGAGGAGACGCTGAGGGTCCTTACAATCAACGGGTTCCCGGCGACAGGCGAGCCGGGACTGCTCTCGGACCTCGACCAACTCGGCTTTGCCTATCGCTGGGTGACGCGGTTCTTGCCCCTCGACAAACCAGATGCCGAGAAGACGTTGAACACCTATGTCCGCAACTGGTTTGCCAAGCGCCGGTCGCTGACCTCCTACCTCCGAGAAATCCTCACCAACGAGCCCGCAACGCTGCTCAACACGGACGCCGACAATCAGGCCGCCGATGCGGACGAAGCCCTGCAGGCCATTGGCGCCGGCCATGTCGCCTTCGGATACTGCACGACAGCGATTATCGTCCGGCATGAGGATGCCGGCATCGCCGAAGACCAAATCCGCGCTGTCGAACGTGTCATCCGCGGGCGCGGGTTCACCTGCGTTGCGGAAAGCGTCAACGCCATCGAAGCCTGGCTCGGCACGCTGCCGGGCGAAGCCTATGCCAATGTCCGCCAGCCGCTCCTGAACACGATCAACCTCTCCCATATGGCGCCGCTCTCTTCGCTCTGGGCGGGGCCGGAGCGCAATGCGCATCTGGATGGACCGCCCCTGCTGATGGCGCGCTCCGCGAGTTCGACCCCATTCCGGCTGGTCACCCATCAGGGCGATGTCGGCCACATGATGGTGGTCGGGCCGACCGGAGCCGGCAAGTCGGTGCTGCTTTCCCTGCTGGCGCTGCAGTTCCGCCGCTATGAACAGGCGCAGGTCTTCCTCTTCGACAAGGGTGCCTCAGCGCGCTGTGCGACGCTCGCGCTGGGCGGCACCTGGTACGACCTCGGTCTCGAAGGCGACCTTGCTTTCCAGCCTTTGAGAGATGTCGACGGCGAGGGCGGTCTCGCTGCGGCTCAGGCGTGGGTACTGGGACTGATCGAGCAGGAAGGTGTCACGGTGACGCCGGAGGTGAAGCAGGCTGTCTGGACGGCGCTGCAAAGCCTTGGCGCGGCGCCGGTCGCACAGCGCACGCTGACAGGGCTGGTGGCCCTCCTCCAGATCCCGGACCTCCGGCAGGCGCTGGAACCCTACACGCTGGCCGGGCCCTATGGCGCCCTGCTGGATGCCGATGAGGTTAATCTCGAAGCCGGCGACGTGCTCTGCTTCGAAATGGAGGCGCTGATGCAGGACAAGCGGCTCGCCGCCCCTGTGCTGGCGCACCTGTTCACAAAACTTGAAGCCCGGTTCGACGGGCGCCCGACAATGCTCATCCTCGACGAGGCCTGGCTGTTCCTCGATCATCCGATGTTTTCGGGACGCCTGCGCGACTGGCTGAAGACGCTGCGCAAGAAGAATGTGTCCGTCGTGTTCGCGACGCAGAGCTTGTCGGACATTGCAGCGAGTTCAATCGCGCCAAGCCTGATCGAGAGCGCGCCCACGCGCATCTTCCTCGCCAATGCGCGGGCCGAGGAGCCTTCGCAGCGTGCGGCCTATGAAGGGTTCGGACTCAATGCCCGTCAGGTCGAACTGATCGCGCGGGCGACGCCGAAGCGGGACTATTATGTTCAGACGCCGGACGGCAACCGGCTGTTCGATCTCGACCTCGGGCCGGTCGCCCTCGCCTTCTGCGCTGCCGGCACGAAAGCCGACCAGAAGCTGATTTCCGAAATTCTTGCGTCGGTTGGTCCAGAGGGCTTTGCGCCGGCCTGGCTTTCCGCGCGTGGGCTCCACTGGGCCGCGGACCTCATCGCAGCGGAAGGAGAGATGCCATGCGCCGCCGAATGATCGCCCTTCTGCTCGGATCGGTCTCTACGTTTGGACTGGCCGCCCCATCGGCACACGCCCTGCTCGGCGTCGGCGATATCGTGATCGACCCGACCAACCTCGTCCAGAACATCCTGACCGCCACGCACACGCTCGAACAGATCAACAACCAGATCCAGCAGCTCCAGCATGAGGCGCAGATGCTGGTGAACCAGGCCGAAGATCTGAAGCGGCTCGACTATGCCTCAATTGAACACCTGAAACGCCTGCTCGAACGCATCGACACGCTGATGCGGGAAGCCGGCGAAGTCACTTACGAAGTCGAGCAATCCGAGCGCCAGTACCGCGAAGCCTTCCCGGACTCCTATGAAGACCTCACCAATGAGGAAATCGTCACTGAGGCCGCCGACCAGTGGCGGATCAGCCGCGACGCGTTCCGCGCCTCGATCCAGGTCCAGTCGGGGATCGTGACCTCGATCGCGGACGCGCGCGAGACGCTGACCGACCTTGTGGACGAAAGCCAGGCTGCCACGGGCAATCTGTCAGTCGCGCAAGCCGGCAACCAGCTGGTCGCCCTCTCCGTCGAACAGCAGATGCAGATGCAGCAGCTGATGGCCGCGCAGTACCGGATGGTGGCGCTCGAAGAATCCCGCCGGGCTGCCATCGAGGAACAGGCCCGCATCCGTCACAAGCGCTTCGTCGGCGACGGCTTCGCCTATACGAGGGATTGAGGCGATGGAAGACCTTGGTGTCATCGACCAGTTCGTCGCAACCTTCTCTTCTTACATCGATAGCGGGTTCGGCCTGCTACAGCCGGATGTCGCTTTCCTGACAAGCGCTCTGATCGCGATCGACATCACGCTCGCAGGCCTCTTCTGGGCCATGGGTCCGGACACGGACATTATCGGCCGGTTCCTCAAGAAAGTCCTCTATGTCGGCGCCTTCGCGCTCATCCTCGGCAATTTCGCGCTTCTCTCGGACGTGGTGTTTACGAGTTTTGCGCAACTGGGGCTGAACGCGACCGGGGGCACGATCACGGCCGACGACATCATGAAGCCGGGCTTCGTCGCGGCGACCGGGTTCGACGCCGCCCTGCCCCTGCTCGATGAAATCGAGAAACTCACCGGCCCGCTCGCCTTCTTCGAGAACTTCGTGATCATCGCCGTCCTGTTCCTTGCCTGGATCATTACGCTGCTTGCCTTCTTCTTTCTTGCGATCCAGCTCTTCGTCACGATCATCGAGTTCAAGCTGACGACGCTCGCCGGCTTCGTGCTGATCCCGTTCGCGCTCTGGAACAAGACATCGTTCCTCGCCGAGAAAGTTCTCGGCAATGTCATCGCCTCCGGCATCAAGCTCATGGTGCTGGCGATCATCGTCGGCATCGGTTCGACCATTTTTTCGTCCATCACCTCCACCTTCCAGCCGGACGAGGTGACGCTCGAACAGGCCGCATCCGTCATCCTCGGTTCGCTCGCCTTCCTGGCGCTCGGCCTGTTCGGCCCCGGCATCGCAACGGGGCTTGTTTCCGGTGCCCCGCAGCTGGGCGCTGGCGCCGCCATCGGCACCGCAGCCGGCGTTGCCGCCGGAACCGTCGCGGGCGGCACCATGGCAGCGTCCGGGATCAGGACGGCAGGCGGTGGCGCGGGCAGCGCCGTCGGCGCGGCGGCCTCCATGACGGGCGGGGCCCGGACCGCCTACCAGATGAATGCGGCTGCTTCCGGCAAGACCGGTGCCGGTGCCGCCATGGCCGGCATGAGCGGTGTCGCAGGCGCCGGCGTCCGGGCAACGGCTTCCGGGGCTCGCAACTTTGCCCGGCGTGCCTTCGGATCGCCCGGCGAGCGCCATCAGGCAGGCGCGCGGGCCGCCTTTGCGGCGACCGGCGGCACCGGCGCGCCCAATGCAGCGCCGACAGGCGGCCCCAATGCATCCCCCGACTGGGCCCGGCGCATAAGGCGCGACCAGTCGACCCGAGATGCCGGCATGATGGCAGCCGCAGCCGTGCGCGACGGCGACCGGCCGGGTGGCGGGACATCGATCGAACTCAGAAAAGACGAGGACTAAGTGATGCTCTGGAAGCGCAACTCCACCCGCTACGGCGAAACGCCCGAACCGGTGACACCGTACCAGCGCGCGGCGCAGGCCTGGGACGACCGGATTGGCTCAGCCCGCGTCCAGGCGGCCAACTGGCGGCTCGCGGCACTAGGAAGCCTTGTCCTCTCCTTCGTGCTTGCAGGCGGCCTGGTCTGGCGCTCCACCCAATCGATCGTGACACCTTACGTGGTCGAGCTGACCGGCGAAGGCGCCGTGCGCGCCGTCGGGCCCGCCGACGGACGCTATGAGCCAACCGATGCGCAGATCGCCTATCACTTGGCCGAGTTCGTGAAGAATACCCGGTCCATCTCCATCGATCCGGTCGTGGTCCGCCAGAACTGGCTGAAAGCCTATGCCTATGCAACCGACCGGGCCGCCGCGACACTCAACGATTATGCCCGCGACAATGATCCGTTTGCGGAAGTCGGCAGGCGCTCGGTTTCGGTCGATGTCACGAGCGTCGTGCGTGCGTCCGATGACAGTTTCACCGTGCGCTGGCGCGAAACCGCCTTCCGCAATGGCACCGAGACCGGCCAGTCGACCCATACGGGCGTCTTCTCGATCGTCATCGATCCGCCCCGCACCGAAGAGGCCCTCCGGGCCAATCCCCTCGGCCTCTACGTCCACGGCCTCAACTGGTCAAAAGACCATCAATAGGAGCTTAACCCCATGAAACGCCTTGCCCTGATCCTGCTTGCTTCCTCGGCGCTTGCCGGCTGCGAGACATTGCCCGCGTCACGCGGCCCCGACATCACGCTGGATGAACCGGACTATGTCGAAGATCTCTATCTCGCCCCGGACGTGGAGGAGACGGAGGTCGCGGACAACGAACCAGCGCCGGAACCGGTCGTCTACCGCACCTATACGCCAACCATTGTGTCTGGCGCGGTGCCCGGCCAGCTGAAGCCCATGCCGACCAAGACGGAGGCGCCGTCCCTCAAACCCTACCAGGCGATCGAGACGGCGAACGGCAAGGCCGCGATCGAGCCCTCGCTCGATAATTACATGAATGCGATCCAGATCTATCTCTATACGGTGGGCGCGCTCTACCAGGTCTATTGCGCGCCGGAACAGGTGACCGACATCGTCCTCCAGCCCGGCGAGGAGCTGGTCTCCGTCTCTGCTGGCGACACGGTCCGCTGGGTTCTGGGGGACACGGTCTCCGGCACCGGCGCGGAGGCGCAGGCCCATATCCTGATCAAGCCGACCCAGGCCGGCCTCAAGACGAACCTCATCATTACGACGAGCCTGCGCGCCTACCACCTGGAACTGCGCGCGTTCGAAGAAACCTATATGGCGGCCGTCTCCTGGCGCTATGCCGACCAGCAACTGGTGACACGGGTCGCAAGTTCGGGCACGGCGCGGGCGACGGCATCGTCATCGCCTGCTGGACTGCAGCTCGACCGCCTGAAGTTCCGGTACGACATCGACGGTGATACGCCGCACTGGCGGCCGGATCGCGTCTTCGATGACGGGCGCAAAGTCTACATCCAGTTCCCGGCCCGGCTCGACCAGGGCGAGGCACCGGCCCTCTTCGTGATCGGCCGGGATGGCAAGTCCCAGCTCGTCAACTACCGCATGTCGGGCGACTATTATGTCGTCGACCGCCTGTTCGCCCGCGCCGAACTGCGGCTTGGCGAAAAGCGCCAGGATGTCGTGAAGATCGCGCGCAACGACCTTGGAAGCCCGAAGCCATGACGGAAGCGGCTTCCCCTGCGCCCCAGCCTTTGGAAATCCGTAGGAAACCCCGGCCCGTCAGGCGGTTCTCCAAGCGGGCGCTGATGGTGCTTGTCGGCACCGGCAGCGCAATCGTGCTCGGCTCGCTCGCCTTCGCCCTGCAGGGCCCGAAGGACGACACGAGTGGTCCCGCGCGTGAGCTTTACAATACCGGGCATAATCCGGAGGCGGACGGATTGGCTGCGCTGCCGAAGTCTTACGGGGAGTTGGAGCAGCCAGAAGACATTCTTGGGCCTCCGCTTCCGGGAGACCTTGGCACGCCGATCCTGAAGGCGCAGCGTGAGGGGCGTATGGGACTGCCGGAGGTGGACCCGATGCGCGAACAGATGGCGGCGCTGGAAGCCGAACTCAGGGCGCGCGAAGCGGCGCTGACGGACGCGGCGCGCGGGAGCGGGGTGTTCTTCCAGGTCGGCTCGGGTGCCGGATCGAAGAACGTCATCGAGAGTGTTACGTCCCCCGCACAAGCTTCGTTGAGTTTTCCGGACCTGTCGACCTTTGCGCCGTCTCGCGAGGGAGCATTCGGATCGTCGCTCAGTGAGGATCCGAACCGGCAGGTAAGGAAACTGGGTTTCCTGGGCGAGGAACCGGATCCCTCAATCTACAATCCGCACCGGCTCGAGACGCCCGTTTCGCCCTACCAGCTGATGGCGGGAACGATCATTCCGGCAACTCTGCTGACGGGTGTGAACTCCGATCTTCCGGGCCAGGTCATCGCGCAGGTGACGAGCCCGGTCTATGACACGGTGACCGGTGAGACCGTTCTCGTGCCGCAGGGCGCCCGCCTGATCGGACGCTATGACAGTGTCATCGCATTCGGCCAATCGCGGGCGCTTCTCGTCTGGAGCCGGATCGTCATGCCGGACGGGTCCTCCATCCGCATCGACAATCTCGCCGGTGTCGACGCCCGCGGCTATGCCGGCCTCGAAGACAAAGTCGATTATCACTCCTGGAAGCTGCTGCAGGGCGTCGCCCTCTCGACCCTGCTCGGCGTCGGCGCCGAACTTGGCACCGACGATGAGGGCGATATCGCCCGTGCCCTTCGCCGCTCGGCCCAGACCGGCGCCAATGAAGCCGGCCAGGAAATCGTGCGCCGCAACCTCGATGTCCAGCCCTCGATCACGATCCGTCCGGGCTGGCGGCTCGGCGTGCTCGTCAACAAGGACATCGTTCTGAAACCCTATGAAGGAGGACACCCACAATGAGCAAGACCAGCCTGAAGATCGGGCCACTGCCGGACAAGACACCGCAGAAACTGACGGTTCTGATCGAACCATCCCTCGCCGCTGAGCTTGAAGACTATGCACGGGTTCACAGCCAGCTTCATGGCGAAGACGCTTCCGTACCCGTGCTCGTCCCTCACATGCTCGAAGCGTTTCTCGCGAGCGATAGCGGATTCCGGAAGGCGCGCCGCAGCCTCCCCGACTTCTCCCGTTCCACCGGCTGAACAATTCGCCATAAGTGAAGGAACTTAAGCATGCGCCACGAGAATATCTCAATCGGGACCGGCAACCCGCTCGACGTCTTTCCGGACACGCTGCGCGAACGTGTAGGTTCGCTGGCACGGCGTCTCGGCAAACCTTCCGAATATGTCCTGATCGACCTTGTCGAAAGCGCGCTTGCACGCCGGAACCAGGTCGCGAGCGAATACAAGACCTCTGAAGATATACCTCACTGGTCAAGCCATGGAGACGACGATCTCGTGGACCCGAAGGAAGCCAGCCACAGAATGAAGCTTTCGGTCTCAACCCTCGCGAAAATGCGGTGCAAGGGCGACGGTCCGCCTTACATCAAGCTCGGCTCGCGGTCAGTTTATTACAAAGTCCGGGATGTAGACGCCTACCTGTCCGACCGTCAGTTTCAGTCGACCTCCGAGGAATAAAACAGCCTTTAACCTGCTTTTTGCGCCGGTAAAGCAGGTTACAGGCTTATTAATGGTCGGGGATCGGTTTGGCCTCGAAGACCTCATCGGCGACCTCGCTTACACTAAATTTTTGATCACTTTTCGCAGCTTTTCGATATTTTGATCATTATTCGTATTTTGTGAGTGTTTTTCGGGAAGAATACAATTAGATCAGATTTGTGTTTTGAGGGTTTTTCATCGTGCCCGACGAAAACTATGATTTTTCGCCCGATTTGAGGGTTTTTCGCGACCGGCACGTTCCCGAAGGTGTGCGGCTATGCGGCTATGCGGCCCTGATCCACGCCTTCGACCTCGATATCCCGCTCCCGCGAATGCTGAGTGGAGCAAAGCCAAGCTTTGCAGAGATGACTGCAGATGGCTGGCAGCTCTATTCTCCGCGCCATCTGCCGGATCCAGGTTTTGCAGGACATCTGACCTTCGCGCTCCGCTATGAGCCGGTGGACCTGCTGATCCTGAAAGCCCTCTTCCAGAAAACCGGGGCAGCCCCGGTCGAAGACATGGTTCGCGCCAGTCCGAACGGCCAGTATGCAAGGCGCGCCTGGTTCTTCTTTGAATGGCTGACCGGCACCACGCTCGACCTGCCTGATGCTGGCGCCGTAGGTTACACAAATGCGCTGAACCCGGACATTCAGATTGCGTGCCGCGGGACCAATTCGCAACGCCATAAGGTCCGGAACAATTTGCCGGGGTCAGCGGACTATTGTCCGCTGGTCACACTCACACCGCCAATCAAGGCATTTCTCGAACGCGACCTTGCAGGCGAGGCGGCAGCAATTATCCGGCCAATCGGCAATGACCTTGTTGCCCGGGCGGCGGCCTTCCTGCTGCTCGCCGACTCCCGATCGTCCTTTGCCATTGAGGGCGAAAACCCACCACAAGACCGGCTGCATAGCTGGGGACAGGCCATCGCCCAGGCGGGGCGCAATCGCCTAAGCCACGAAGAACTCTGCCGCCTGCAGAGGATCGTCATTCCAGACGCCCGCTTCATGCGGATGGGCTACCGCATCGAGGGAGGATTTGTCGGAGAACGTGATCGCCACAGTGGCTCTCCCCTGCCCGAACATATCAGCGCTCGGGCTGAAGACCTGCAGGCGCTCATGGCGGGGTTGCTCAATTTTGCAAATACAGATGCGTCCCGCCTCAATCCGGTAGTTGCTGCCGCGCTGATTGCATTCGGCTTTGTCTATATACATCCGTTCGAAGACGGTAACGGGCGCATCCATCGATACCTGATCCACCATCAACTCGCCGCCTCAGGATTCAATCCGCCCGGCCTCGTCTTTCCTGTATCGAGTGCGTTTCTGTCACGCATCATCGAGTACCGGGACACACTCCGCTCTCATTCAGAACGTATCCTGCCCTTCATTCGGTGGCGGGAAACAGAGACCCATAATGTCGAAGTCCTGAATGAGACGGCTGATTTCTACCGCTACTTTGACGCCACACCACACGTCCAGTTCCTGTTCGAATGCGTCGCCCAGACGATCGAAAGGGACCTGCCGGAAGAGCTCCTGTTCCTTGAACGCTACGACCAGTTCAAGACACGCATAGAACAAAGGCTGGCTCTTCCTGATGCCCGCCTCGATCTGTTGTTTCGATTTCTCAAGCAGAACAACGGCACCTTGTCCCAGCGCGCGCGAGAGAATGAGTTTGCTGCTCTGACGCCTGAGGAAGCTGTCTGGGCCGAGGCGGTCTATGCAGAAGCCTTCCCTCCAGTTGCCCCTTAAGCTCGCTTGCGCGCGAACGCATAGGCAGCCTCGACTCCATCTGCCACGGGACGCTGAGAATCGACGAGCAGGTGAGCATAACGCTCCGTGGTAGAGGCGCGCTGGTGCCCAAGATTCGCGCCAATCATCTTCAGCGACTCGCCGGCATTGATTGCGAAGGACGCATAGGCGTGACGGAAATCATGTATTCTGAAGTCCTTGATCTTCGCGCGCGCAGCGATCTTCTCCCAGGTATGGCTGATGCGCTTGATGTGATCAGAGCCGCTTCTTGAAGACGGGAAAACATACTCCGCCTCCTCGTCTGCTTCTTCACTTAGACGCGTCAGGATCTCCACGCATCGCGCCGACAGGGGCAAAGACTTGTACTTCTTTACACCGCCAGTCTTGTGGCGAAGTGGCGGAAGCTTGAGGATACGTCGCTCCAGGTCGACCTCTTTCCATTGAAGCGCTTTGATCTCAGAAGCGCGTGCAGCGGTCAGAAAAATCAGCTCCAAGCAATCAACCTGGTCCTGAGTGATCTCGCCTTCCTCCAACAAGGCATCGATCGCCTTGAACATGCGTTCGGCTTCTTTCGTCGTCATATAACGGTCCCGAGCACCATCCTGTATCTTGTTGATCTTCAGACATGGATTGGACTCGACCAGTTCGCGCTTCACGGCCCAGCCGAGCATTGCCGACAAGGAACGCACCGCGTGCGATGCAGCCCCCCGCCCGCCACGAACCCTGCTGCCGGACCCCCTTGCCATTTCTGCTGATACGCCCGTCAGAACATCATTCTGGAACCGGGAGATATGGTGCGGCTTCAGATCACCGACTGTGATCCGTCCCAGAAGCCGTCGGGCATGGTTGTTGAGGTAGTTCTTGTCATTTGCCCAACTCGACTCCCGCTTGTCCGGTTTGTCGATCGGGCCTTGGTCAAGATAGAGATCGATGAGCTTCGAGATGGTCAGCGCGCCAATCTTCTGCTCAACGCGCTCCAGGGTTTTCTGCGCTGATGGGTCATTTCCCTTGGCCACTTCACCAAGGATTTCCTTCGCCTTGTCTCGGGCGGTTTCTGGCGTCCATGGATCGCCATGCTTCCCAATCGTGTACCAGCGATAGCGGCCGCCGAAACCATAGCCGACGACATAAACCTTGCGCCCAGTTGGATAGACAACGAGGCAAAACCCCTTCTGCTCGCTGTCCCAGATCCGCGTGCGATTCCCGTGCTCAGCGATGGCAGAGTCCACCAGCCGTTTCGTGATGCGGTGTTCCCCAACTCTCTTCGCCACCTACCCAAATCCTCATAGGTTCTTCCAATAATCTATGCAAAATTATGATTTGCATGCCATTTGAAAGATAAACTTTTTCAGTATCCTTATATTTTACAAAAGGATGGATCGAAATTCCAGCTAGAAAATAGCTAGAAAACGGACGGAATTCATGGGCATCAATAGGAAACTTGTCCCAACAATGGGAAGGACAAAAATGCGCTTATGGCTCTGTTTTTATTATATTATTATACTCTTTCACCCAAGATGAACAACTTGTGAATTTGACCCCTATTAGCTTCCCAAGCTGACGACGAGGGTTCGATTCCCTTCACCCGCTCCATCGATACGGACACGCCGTGATCGATCTCCTTCGGACCTGTCTGGCAAGCGGCCTGCCGATCCGCGCTACTCTGCGATGAACCCGGCGATATTCTTGTGCAACTCACGGACTGGTCCAGGCACCGGCAGCAACAACAGACGCAAGCTGATTGAAAACTCGCGCACTGATCGCGGCCCGGTAACCAAAAATTGCCGGCCACCCACCTGAGATTGCGCGCCAGACAAACCCGACTCGGCGCTGTGCCGGCCTGAGCCATCCCGCACTGCACAAGAAACACTCAGGTCCGGGCATTTGCGCCCGAATGCAGGCAAGTTACCGATTTTAACATGCGCACTTTGAGGTGCGCAGTTCCCGCTTCCCCGCCCCGCCGACATCTTGCGCGCACATTAAACAAGTCGCCGGGAGAATACTGCGATGCGCCCTCTGACCAATCGTCTTAAATTTGGAATTTGCCTTGCCTCACTGATCGCCGCGTCGATGACGACCGTCGCAAACGCACAGGAAACAGCGGAGACAGATGAACAGGCCACGATGAAAGCGGTTGTCGTTCAGGGCCGCCGGGTCTCGACGGCAGACACTGCGATCGGCCAGGGCGAAGCAACCAACACCGTCGCTGTCACCCGGGACGAACTTCTTTCCGCACCAGGCGGTATCTCCGGCCTGAAGATGCTGGAGTCCCTGCCGGGCTTCAACGTGCAGACAGACGGCGCGCTTGGCCTCTACGAATTCGGCAACTCGGTCACCGTGCGTGCCTTTAACCTGCAGCAGATCGGCTTCGTGCTGGACGGCGTGCCGATGGGCCGCTCCGATGCGTTCGGTGGCAGCCCGATCTTCCGCTATGTGGACAATGAAAACCTCGGCTCCGTTGTCGCGTCCCCCGGCGCCGGCGACGTCTCGCTGCCGAGCTATGCCTCTCTGGGGCCGATCGTCTCTTATAATACGGTCGACACGTCCGACACGCCCGGCGGCATGATTTCCTACACGATGGGTGACGACAATCTGGAGCGTAGCTTCATCAAGCTGGAGACGGGCAACTGGAACGGCCTGTCGGCCTATGTCAGCCGCTCCAAGACGGACAGCGACCTGTGGCGCGGCCCTGGCACGATCGACCGCGAGCACATCGAGGGCAAGATCAAGTACGAGTTCGACGAAGATACGTTCATCAAGTTCGGCTACGTCCACAACGACTTCAACGACTATGACTCACCCTCTGCCCCGGAGTCCGTGTTCGACGCCGACTATTACTACGCTTACCAGGACTCCATTCCGGAAACCGGCTGTATCGAACCGATTTCCAATGTGTATGACTATAATGGCGACAATGTCATCGACGAGAATGACTTCTCGCCGATCTTCACCGGTTCGACCTGCACCAGCTATTATGAGGACCGGATCAACGTCCGCGACGACAGCCTCTACTCGCTGAACTTCCAGACCGACATCACCCCGAACCTGCTGTTCAAGGCGACAGCCTATCAGGAAGACAAGGACGGCTTCGGGGTCTCGCCGGACAGCTACTCCAACTCCCTCGGCATCTATACCCGCCAGGTTGCTGCAGGCCTCGACGTCGTCCACCCGCGCGGCGTGCAGTATGGCCTCTCCGGCGTTGGCGGCACGCGCAAGGGCGCCGTTGCCGGTCTCGAATGGGAAGTCGCCAACCACAAGGTTGAGTTCGGCGCCTGGTATGAAGATGAAGACTACAACCGCACCCAGCAGCGTCTCAACAAGACCAACGGCTCGGCCGACGGCGACGTGATCTGGGACGAAGTCGCCTACTATCGCCGCAATTACACCTCGACCCGTAAGACGACCCAGCTCTACCTGAAGGACACGATCAGCCTGATGGAAGACAAGCTGAACCTCGAAGTCGGGGTGAAGAGCCTTAACGTCGATTACCAGCTGAGCGGCTATCGCGACTATAATGATTACGAGTTGTTCGGCCCACAGACGGTTGGCGAGGATTACAGCGACAACTTTCTGCCGATGGTTGGCGCCGTCTACGACATGAACGACAGCGACCAGCTGTTCGCTTCCTACTCGCAGAACTATGCCCTCCCGCGCGGCGCGGACGACATCTTCTCCATCGCATCCACGGATGCATCGACCGAGCCGCTGCCGGCACCGAAGGGTGAGGAGTCCCAGAACTTTGAAATCGGCTACCGCACCAACCGCGCGCAATTCTATGGGTCTGCCGCGCTGTTCTTCACCAGCTTCGACAACCGTCTTGTGGCAGGTAGTGTCATCAACCCGGCCACCCAACAGCCGGAGGCCTTCTACATCAACGCTGGCAAGACCGAAGCTTACGGCTTCGAACTTTCGGGCGTCTACCAACCGGCCTTCTTCGACGACAAGGTCTATCTGGACGGCAACCTGACATATAATCACGCTGAAGACGAAGCTGGCTTCATCCTGGCCGATAGCCCGGAATGGCTGTTCACCGGCGGTGTCACGTACGAACCGACCGAATGGATGGTTGCCAACATCTCCGGAAAATACACCGGCAAACGCTACGCCGACTATACCGAGAGCTATGAGATGGACAGCTACGCTGTGCTGAGCGGTTATCTCGACCTCGGCGGCCCGAACGATTTCGGTGTGCCCGAGAATGTCAGCTTGCGGTTCAACATCGACAACCTGCTGGATGAAGAAGTGCCCACGGCCTTTGTCTTTGCCGGTTCCGCCTATTTCCGTCCCCTGAACCCGCGCACTTTCCAGGCAACCCTCACGGTCCGCTTCTGATCGTGCCGGACAGCAAAATGACGTCTCAATCATCACCGAGTAAAACCCATGTTAGCTGATGCACTTCCACTCATTCTGTCCATGCTGGTCGCTGGCGCCTTTGCCGGCCTCCTGGCGGGCCTGTTCGGAATTGGCGGCGGCTTTGTCGTCGTTCCGGCGCTCGCGGCCGTCTTCACACTCCTGTCGACAGCGGATCACCCGATGTCCGACGACAAGATCATGCACGTGGCGATCGGCACGTCGCTTGCCACGATCATCTTCACGTCCCTCCGGTCTGTGCAGGCGCACGCAAAGCGAGGGGCGGTGGATTTCAATATCCTCAAACAATGGGCGCCCTGGGTTGTCCTGGGCGTCATACTCGGCCTCAGCGTGGCCCGGTTCCTCGACGGCAAATCCCTGAAGATCATCTTCGGTGTCGGCGTCTTCATCATGGCCTGGCACTTCCTGTTCCCGATCCTGTCCAAGCGCACCGTTTCGGATGAAATGCCGAAAGGTGTCGCTCGTGGCGGACTTGGCAGTTTCCTCGGCGGCTTCTGCACTCTGCTTGGGATCGGTGGCGGGACGCCGGCCATTCTGATCATGACGCTGTCCGGCCAGCCGGTACACCGTGCGATCGCCACGGCCGCTGGCTTCGGGACGATCATCGCCGTCCCGGGCACGATCGGTTCGGTAATCAGCGGCCTGGGAGAAACCGGCCTGCCCTTCGGCTCGGTCGGTTATGTGAACGTCATCGCCATGCTCGCCATCATCTCGATGAGCATGATCACGGCGCCCATCGGGGCGGCGCTGGCCCACAGCCTCGACTCGGCCAAGCTGAAGAAGGCGCTGGGCGTGTACCTGCTGTGCACGTCGAGCCTGATGCTGTGGACGGCATTCCACAAGGCCCCGGCAAAAAACCCGCTGACCACAGCTTCTGCCGTTCAGGTCACCACGGAACTGCCGCATATGGGCGGCCGCTGAAGCGACTGCCCGGCCATCTTGCCTGACGTAACGCAAGCCGCGCCATTCAGGCGCGGCTTTCTTTTTGGCATCAAGGAACCTGATCCATGCGCTACTATGAAGACCTGGTGATCGGCACTGTCACGAAATCGAACCGGACTTATGAAGTCACCCGCGAGGAAGTGATCGAGTTTGCCGGCAAATACGACCCGCAGCCATTTCATCTGGACGACGAGGCAGCGGCGAAGACACATTTCGGTCGCCTCTCTGCATCCGGCTGGCACACAGCCGCCATGGCGATGCGTATGATGGTGGAGGGCTGGAGCGGACAGGAGCCGACAGCGTCTCTCGGGTCCCCCGGCGTCGATGAACTACGCTGGCGCAAACCGGTCTACCCGGGAGACACGCTGCGCGTGGAATCCAAGCTGATCGGCAAGCGCCGGATGAAGAGCCGCCCCGAGATGGGCCTGATGAAGACTGAGCAGACGGTCTACAATCAGGACGGCGAGATCGTCATGAGCATGGTGTCAAACGGCCTGATCCAGGTCCGCAATCCGGATAGCGACGCCGAATAGACCGCCCTATTCAGCAGGCACCATCGCCGGCTTGTCATCGCGGCGCACCGCCCGGCGGAGCACGTCGAAGTAATCTTTCGAAATGCACTCGAAGCCTTCATAGTAACCGCGTGACGCCAGCAACTGGTGCAGCCGTTTCAGCCGGTAAGGCGGGATCGACGCGAACATGTGATGCTCCAGATGGTAGTTCACATCGTTCGGAGCGATCAGCACGCGCTGCCAGAAAGGCGCGGTGGTGGTGCCGGTGTTGAGACGCGGGTCCAGCTGGGTCCGGTCCTTGGCGGTTCCGTGCTCGCCGATCTGACGCAGGCGCACAATGGCCGGGTAGACAAACAGTTCCGCTGCCCACCACATCAAATACGCCCACGGCGCCCCTGCCAGCGTTAACGTCCCCAACAGAAGAATGTGGAACGTCATCCACGGCCAGTTTCGGGAAAGGCGGAAATTCCGGATCTTCCGCAGAGTGTCGCGGAAGCCGGTGCGGCCGGTAAAATCCCGCACGAATTTCCGGCGCAGGCTTTCTTTGGAAACCGGGTAATTTTTCACGAACACAATGTCCGGATCCTCCGGCGTGCCGGCAAATTTATGGTGCTTCAGGTGATAGGCGCGATAGGCCGGCAAAGAGATATTCATCGGCGCGCCGACCAGATAGTGGCCGACAAACTCGTCGACTTTCGGGCTTTTGAAGAAAGCGTGGTGGGCGCAGTCATGATTGATAATGCCGAGGCCCAGCTGGCGCCCGCCAAGAATGATGATGCCTGCCAGAATGGTCAGCGGGTTCGGCCAGATGATCGCCACGGCAAATGCCGCAGCGATCAGGGCCCAGTTCCAGCTCAGAGTTGCCAACGCCCTGAGGTCCGACTTCTGGCGCAATTCGCGCAACTCGTCTTTCGTCAGGACATCCGATAGTTTGAGCTGGTTTGTCACGGCGTCTCTCTCCCTAAGAGCTCTTTTACGGTTTATTACTCTAAATATCATATCAGGTCAATTGATGTATTATTTTCAACCCCTCGATCCGAAGGATGTTTCGCCGCGCGCGCTCGTCCTGTCGCTGATGAGCAGCTCCTTCACAGAGCCGCAGTCCATCGGGCGCCTGATAGATGCCGCCGCGCTGTTCGATATTGAACCGGCCACGCTCCGCGTTGCCGTGACCCGCCTCCAGAAAGAAGGCCTGCTGGAAAGTCCAGACCGCGGCGTCTACCAGCCCGGCCCGAAGTCGAAAGCGCTGACCCGGCGGGTACAGGGATGGAAAGATGTATCCAGCCGTATCGTCCCCTGGAATGGTGACTGGCTGGTTGCCCTGACCGGACATCTTGGCCGGACGGATCGCAAGCAGGTCCGGGCGCGCGAGCGGGCGCTTGCCTTGTCTGGCTACAAGGAAACGGAGACCGGCTTCTGGGTACGCCCCGCCAATCTGGCCCGCGACCTGGAAGACCATCGCGCAGACCTCATCGGCATTGGGGCGGACGAAGCGATCTCATTGTTGCGGGTGAACGAACGAGCGCTGTCTGACGGCGCGAAATGGGAAAGCCTCTGGTCCACGGCAGAGCTTGCCCGCACCTATGCTGAGGCGATCGACGCCATGAACGCCAGCCTGAAGCAACTTCCCAGCCTGCCGGGCGATCAGGCGGCCCGTGACTCGCTGCTGATCGGACAGGCCGTTATCCGGACCATCAACTTCGATCCCCTGCTGCCGCCTGAGCTCGGCGATCAGGACGCCTTCCTTCGCATGGTGGAAACTATGGTGGCGTATAACAAGGCCGGACGGAAATGCTGGCAGGCCTATTACGCCGCGATGGAAGCCAGCTGACCAACAGGCCGACCGCAAACCAAGCCTTGAACCGGGCCGCAATCACTCCCACGATTGGAACCCAAGACTCAGGCCCGGACCCTATGCCAGACAATCCTGCCCCGCCGCCCTTTTCCATTCCGCTTTACCGGCGGATCTGGGTGGCCAATGTGGCATCCCAGTTTGGCAGCCTGATCCAGAGCGTCGGCGCCGCCTGGCTGATGGTCGAACTGGGCGGAACCAAAACGCAGATTGCCCTCGTCCAGGCATCGGTCACCCTGCCCATCATGATCCTGGCACTGCTGTCCGGCGCCGTCGCGGACAATTATCCCCGTCGGCTTGTCATGCTGGTCTGCCAGAGCTGGATGTTCATCCTCTCTGTTGCCCTGTGCGTGTTTGCCTGGTTCGGGCACCTCACGCCCTGGGCGCTGTTGGGCTTCACCTTCCTGATCGGCTGCGGCACAGCCATGAACGCCCCCTCATGGCAGGCCACGGTGGGCGACATCGTCCCGCGAGGCACGATTGCCGGCGCGGTGGCGATGAATTCCATGGGCTTCAACATGGCGCGAACGGCCGGTCCGGCCCTTGGCGGCGCCATCGTTGCTGCGTTCGGATCCGCCGCCGCATTCACGGTTAATGCCTTCAGCTATCTGGGGATCATCTGGGTCCTGTTCAGCTGGCGTCCGGAAAAGCCGACGCGCCCAACGCTGCGCGAAGACCTCGGCACAGCCATGATGGCCGGCGTCCGCTATGTTCTGCTGTCGCCGCCGATCCGGCGCGTCATGTTCAGATCGGCCCTGTTCGGCTTCGCCGCTGCCAGCGTCCCGTCGCTCATGCCGCTGGTGGCGAGCCACCTGGTCGGTGGCAGCGCGATCACGTTCGGGATCCTGTCTGGCTCTTTCGGCATTGGCGCCGTGATCGGGGCCCTCTCGAACCGGCCGGTACGCGCGCGCCTGACAAATGAATCCACGCTTCGCCTGACCGTTGTCGCAATGATTGCCGGCGCGGTCGTGATCGCCCTCAGCCCCTGGCTGCTCGTCACTGTGTGCGGCCTCATCGTATTCGGCTGGGGCTGGCTGCTTGCCATGGCGACCATGAATGTAACGGTGCAGATGTCCGCGCCGCGCTGGGTAGTCGGCCGGGCCTTGTCGCTCTACCAGATGTGTGTGTTCGGCATGATGGCAGCCGGAAGCTGGATGAGCGGCTGGCTCTCAGAGCATCAGGGTATTTCGGACGCGATCCTGATCATGGCCGGCGTGCAGGCCATTGGCCTTGGCATGGGTTTCTTCCTGCGATTGCCCGAAGTGCAGGATTTGAACCTTGAACTGGTCGGGCGCTGGAAAGTACCGGACGTGAAAGTGCCGGTGGAACCGCGCGCTGGCCCCGTCCACATCGCCGTTCATTATCGCATCCGGGAGGAAGACGTTCCGCGCTTCCTGGCCGCGATGAATGAGAGCCGCCGCGTCAGGCTGCGCGATGGCGCACGCAACTGGGCCCTCGTGCGGGACCTCAGCGATCCTGATCTATGGATCGAGAAATACAGGTTCGGACGCTGGATGGACTATGTGCTCCACAATGAGCGGCGCACGCATGCCGACCGGGAGAGTCTCATCATCCTGCACACATTGCATCAGGGGAGCTGGCCGCCCCCGATCGTCCGGATGCTGGAACGTCAGGTCACCGGCGTCACGATCGATCCGGACCTGTCGACCGAAACCACGAATGACCCGACCCGTAGTGACTGATGCAGCCCTCAGGCTGGATGCGGTTCCTGAATGCTTTCGAGATAAGTCAGCAACGCATCGATTTCGTAAGGGCTCAGCACAAACATCGGCATATCGGGGTGACCGACGACAATGCCTTCCGCGAGCGCTTCTTCGAGGTTGCGTACCGGGTAGTTTTCAGACAATTGCCGGAAGGGCTTGGCATCCTGGTGGGGACTGTTACCGGTCGGCCCTATGGCGTGGCAGGAGGAACACCGCGTTTCCGCGATCAGCCTGCCGACTTTGACCTTGCTGTCATAGGCGAATGATTCGCTGTTTTCCTCTACTTGGGGCGCCGTTGCGGCGGACTCTTCGGCTTCCGGTGCCGTGGTCGTATTACACGCCGCCAGAAGTGTGAGGCTGGTCATAAGCCCGGCAACGAGAAATCCGGTATGTCGCTGAAACATTTGAAATCCTCTCAGTCTGTTCCGGCACTCTAATGCCGCCGGAAGCGAACGCCTAGCATTGCAACATTAAAGCGGTGTCAGCTCTCCTCGCATTCAACACGTATCAGAAGGGCAAACGGGTCCCGCCTCGACAGGGGTGAGCACGTCTTCCCCGCGACTGCCCTGACGGTAAACCGTGCACCCTTTCAGGCCGAGATCGTACGCCTGACGATAGACTTGGCTGAAAGCCTCATATGGCAGGCTGGAATCGGCATTGATCGTCTTGGAAATCGCGTTGTCCACAAAGTCCTGCGCCGTTGCCTGCATGGCCAGGTGCGCCTCAGCGGAGAGTTCCGCAGCGGTGACGAAAGAGGGCGGAAGTTTGCCTCGCTTGCCTTCCCGCCAGACCCGGACGGCAAAATCTTCGAGTTCCATCATATCATCTGCGCCACCCAGGCGTTTCACGCGCCGATTGACCGACGCGGCATAAACCGGCTCGATGCCCGCAGAAACATTCCCCGCCAGGAGGCTGATCGAGCCAGTCGGTGCGATGGCCAGCAAATGGCTGTTCCGGATCCCTTTCCGTCGGATCGAAGCTCTTATCTCTTCCGGCAATCGATGCGTAAACGGACGGTCCAGGAATGCATCCGCATCGAAAAGAGGAAAGCTGCCCTTTTCTTCCGCCAGCTCCACAGAGCTTTCATAGGCGGCATTGCGCATGGTTCCCAACAACCGGGCCGAAAATTCCCGCCCGGCATTGCTGTCATAGTCCAGCCCCAGCATGATCAAGGCGTCCGCCAGCCCCGTAATGCCCAGTCCAATACGACGAGCGGAACGCGCCTGCTCAGCCTGAGCCAGCAATGGAAAGTGCGAGAGGTCCAGCACATTGTCCAGGAAGCGCACAGCCAGGTGCGCGGTGCTCGCAACAGCCGCAAAGTCAAACGCCGGCTTGCTGGAAAACGGGTGACTGACAAAACGCGTCAGATTGATGGAGCCCAAGTCACACGCCCCGTAAGGCGGCAACGGCACCTCACCACAGGGATTGCAGGCGTGGATCGTTTCCGCATAACCGAGATTGCTTTCCCGATTTATGCGATCGATGAACAGGACGCCCGGCTCGCCGCTCTCGTACGCTGCGCGCAACATCCTGTCCCAAAGGTCACGTGCCCTCAGGGTCCGGACCACCTGCCCTCCAAACATAAGTGGCCACTCCGCATCGCCGTCCACAGCCCTGATGAGTTCGTCCGTCACCAGAACGGAAAGATTGAAGTGCGAAAGCGCACCGGCAACCGATTTTGCGTCGATGAAGGCTTCAATGTCCGGGTGGTCACAGCGCATGACGGCCATCATCGCCCCGTGGCGTGCGCGGTCTGCGGTCATGGTCTCGCACATTGTATCCCACAAACGCATGAAGGAGACAGGACCGCTGGCAATATTGCCAGTACGTAAAGCCGCAGCCCCCGCCGGCCTTATGGGTGAAAAGTCGAGCCCGATACCGCCGCCCGCCTGCAGGGTGATGGCGCTCTCCCGCAAGGCCGTAAACAGACCATCGATGGAGTCCTCCAACGCCCCCATGACGAAGCAATTCAGCAGGGTTGCGTTACGGTCTGTCCCCGCATTGGCCATGATCCGGCCACCCGGCAAAAAGCGGAAATCTGCCAGCAGGCCATGGAATTTTTCTGCCCACAAAGCCTGGTCTGCAGGTTCAGCGGAGGCAACGGCCTGAGCCACCCGGCGCCAGGTGTCGGCAATACCGGCTTCATTTCCGAACCGGTATTTCCGTCGCCAGATGTCTTCAGACACCGGCGCAGGAAAAACGGGAGGCGGTGACGATGTCATTTCGACCAGCCTCCCATTGGCGCCTCAGGACAAGTCATCCGGCGGCGGATACCCCATCGCCTCGAGTGCATTCTCGATATAATCACTGCCCATCTGCAGCTCCTCGAGATAATCGATCACGTTGAAGGGTTCTGCTTCGCGAGCAGCCCGTCGGGCGGAGGCCCAGTCCCTTGCTTCATAGTCTCCCCGGCCGACCCAGATCAGGGCGAGGAGGTCATGCTTGGCATCGACGTTGAGTCCGCGGATCAGTCCTTCAAGCTCATCATCCAGCACGTCCTCGTGCGGCTCCTCCGCCTCGTCAGCGATCGCCTCAAGATCTGTAATCGGATCGTCTCCACGATCACTATCGACTACGTCGTCTTCTTCCATCGGCATGATCCCCTCACCCTGGTAGGACTGGGCCAACACGGCGATACGGTAAGCGACATCCGGATCGATCGTCAGATCGAACGCGCGGTCACCCTGAATGGTCTTTTTCATTCGCGTCCCCATCAATGCGACAGCAGCAGAGGCACTTTCGCCTCGCGCAGCAGCGTGCGGGTCACGCCCGGAAGGAATGCCTGTTGCAGGCGGGAATGGCGATATCCGCCCATAACGATCAGATCGGCATCGAACGAGGTCGCGACATCCATCAGGGCTTCGGCGGTCGAGCGGCCGATACTGTCTTCATTCCTGACTTCAACGTCCCCGACATGGCGGGACAGGTGAGCGCCGATGTCCCAGGCAGGTCCTGCTCCGTGACTGGTGTCTCCGGGCTTGGCATCAACCGTGGCCACACACACCTTGGCATCATCTTCCATCAGGAGAAGGCTGTCGTGCATGGCGCGCGTCGCTTCCCGGCTTGCATCCCAGGCGATCATGGCCCGCTGTCCGACCGTCGTGCCGGACCACTCCTCAGGAACGATCAGCACCGGCCGGCCACCGCCAAGCAGCACGCCTTCCAGCAGATCGGCATGCGGCTGTTCGTCGGATTTGCCCGGCGCGCGGACGACCACGATGTCTGCGTGGCGGGCATTCATGGCCGACAAGGCCTCAACGCGGTTCGGGAAAGCCTCGAAATGGCGCATTTCGACCGCAGGAGACCCCTGGCCCAAACTCTTTTCGAATTTGTTCCAGGCGCCAGACATCGTGTCCCGGGTCTGTTGGAGGATCGAAGCGTAAACTTCTCCTGCAGATCCGTCTCCGTATCCAAGGATCATCGGCGGAAGAACGGTAAATGCGGCACAGCTGAGGTGTGCATCATTTGCCTCTGCGAGCATTCTGGCGAAATCGAACGCGACCTTGTCTCCATCCGGCGAGGCCATACAGACGCTGATATCCTTGATCTTCACGGGAAGTCTCCATTCTTGGTATAATCGATTTCACAACACACCATAGCTGAAAATGGTACGTTTCAATACGCGTCCCTACGTAGCAGATATTCTCATGATTTTCGGGTATGGGTCGGTTATCGGGATCATATTTCTCTATGTCAGCTTCAATTTCCGCCCCACAGACCGCCAGCCGAACCGATATTCTGATGGAAGGTCGAGGGCTGGAGCGTACCTTTGTGACGGGCGAAGTGTCCGTACGAGCACTACGCGGCGTCGATATTTCGCTGAAGCGCGGTGAACTGGTTGTGCTGCTCGGCCATTCCGGCAGCGGCAAATCTACCCTGCTGAACATTCTCGGCGGACTGGACCGTGCCACCGCCGGGACACTGCGTTTCGACGGACATGACCTGACACATGCAAGTGATGATGTGCTGACGCGGTACCGCCGACGCTCGGTCGGATTTGTATTCCAGTTCTACAATCTTGTCGCCGGGCTGACCGCGAAAGAAAACGTGTCATTGGTCACAGAAATCGCGAAAAGCCCGATGAAACCGGAAGAGGCGCTTGGACTGGTGGACCTGGGAGACAGGGTCGAACATTTCCCCGCTCAGCTTTCCGGCGGCGAGCAGCAACGGGTGGCCGTTGCAAGAGCCATTGCAAAACGCCCGCAAATCCTCTTCTGCGATGAGCCGACCGGTGCCCTGGACAGCCAGACCGGCATTCGCGTGCTTGAAGCACTGGATCGGGTAAATCGCGAACTTTCCACGACCATGCTGATCATCACCCACAATGTCGGAATTGGTGACATTGCCGACAGGGTCCTGCGCATGCAGGATGGGCTGATTATTGAGGAAACGGCTCCGAAACGCAGGCTGAAGCCCTCGGAGATTTCCTGGTGAAGGGTCTTTCGCCTCTCGACATCAAATTGCTTCGCGATATCTGGCACATGCGTGGCCAGGCCATCGCTGTCGGCATTATCGTGGCCTGCGGCGTTGCCATAATGGTCATGGCGCTTGGTACGCTCAGCACACTGAGCGCGAGCCGGGACGCCTATTATGAACGCTACCGTTTCGCAGATGTCTTTACCTCCGTGCGCCGCGCACCGGAGAGCGCTGCCGCCAGTTTGCGGGAAATCGATGGCGTTCAAACCATCGAGACCCGCATCGTACGCCTTGTCATCCTACGGATTCCCGGCGTCGAGGAACCGGCGAACGCGCAGATCGTTTCGCTGCCGGAGACCGGTGAGAGCATACTGAACCGGCTCGTTCTTTTCAGTGGCCGGTATCCGGAAGCACGCTCACCGGATGAGATCATAATTTCGAATGCCTTCGCCGAGGCCAACGACCTGCAGACAGGCGATGCGATTGAGGCCGTCATGAATGGCCGCCTACGGTCTCTCACCATTGTTGGCATCGGCGATAGTCCGGAATTCATTTATGCGCTTGGTCCCGGCACCCTGATGCCCGACGACCGGCTGTTCGGCATATTCTGGATGCGAAGGCCCGCACTGGAGGCCGCATTTGATCTCGATGGCGCCTTCAACAGTGTCAGCCTGACCGTGGCGCCGGGAACAGACACTGCGATCGTCATAGACCAGGTGGACGACGTGCTGGCCCCTTTCGGCGGAACCGGTGCAATCGACCGGTCTGATCAATTGTCCAATGCGTTTGTCGAATCCGAGATGAACCAGCTGAAGACGATGGCAAGGATCATTCCTGCCGTCTTTCTCGCTGTGTCGGCGGTGCTGATACACTCCATACTCAATCGCCTGATCCAGACGGAGCGCCAGCAGATTGGTCTGTTCAAGGCGTTCGGCTATTCCCGCCGGGAAATCACCTGGCACTATCTGAAATTCGCGATTGCGATAACGGCCGGCGGCGTCCTGGCAGGGTTCGCTCTTGGCTTCATCCTCCAGAACCTGATCACACAATTGTACGCGGAGACATTCCGGATCCCGGACCTGACCTGGCGCATCGACAGTTTTGCCCTTTTCGCCAGCTCAATCGCAGCGCTCGGATCCGCCATTGCCGGTTCGATGAGCGCAGCTCTTGGTGCCGCGAAACTTTCACCCGCCGAAGCGATGCAACCTGCTCCGCCGGTCAACTATCATCAGGGCTGGCTGCGCTATATCCTGAAGATGCGGTGGCTGGACGAGCCCACGCGCCTCATCCTGCGCCATCTGTTCCGCTTTCCCGCGCGGACTGCCGCCAACCTGTTCGGCATCGCTGCGGCTGTCGCCTTGCTGGTCAGCACGCTCTTCAGTTTCGATGCAATCGACACAATGATGGACCAGATGTTCTACCGCACGAACGCCCACGATGCGGCCATTACCTTCTTCGAAGGGCGAAACGATTCAGCCTTGTCCGAGCTCTCACGCCTCCCTGGCGTCATGAAAGCCGAAGGCGTGCGGGATATCCCCGCCAGCCTCGAAGCCGGACACAGATCCGAAAGGGTTGCGATCACGGGATTGCCAGCCGGTGCGCAGTTGAGACGCGTCCTGTCAGCTGACGGACGTTATGTTGATGTTCCCTCAACAGGGATCGTCCTCTCTTCACAACTCGCCACCATGCTGCACGTCACGACCGGAGATATCGTGACGGCTCATTTTCTGGATGCGACCCGGCCAGTCGTCGACCTTCCGGTCACTGCAATCGTCGATGAATTTGTGGGGACACCGGCATTCATGGATCTCCACACATTGAATACCCTGCTGGACCAGCCCCCAACGATATCAGGCGCATTCCTCAAGCTTGACCCCAACGCGCAGACGGTATTCGAGGAGGCGGTGATCGAGCGGCCGGGGATCGCGGGTGTTTCACTACGGGCCGCGGCAATCGACTCCTTTGAAGAAACGCTGCAGCAAACAATCTATATCATGATGAGCATTTATGCCGTCATCGGCGGGGCAATCGCCGCGGGCGTCGTTTACAATGCAGCACGCATCAGCCTGACTGAACGGGGCCGGGAACTCGCAAGCCTCCGGGTTCTCGGGTTCACCCATCGCGAAGTCGGTTATATCCTGCTTGGAGAACTCGCATTGGTTGCGCTCATCGGAATTCCGATTGGATGTATTGGGGGACTTGCATTGGCGCACCTGATTGCAACGGCAATGGCCACCGAATTGTACAGAATCCCCGTCGTCGTGAACCCTTCCACTTTAGGTATCGCTGCAATGATCGTACTGTTCTCCTCAACGATTGCCGCCTTGTTCGTCGTCCGGAGAGTGCGCTCTCTGGACCTCATCGCGGTGCTCAAAACAAGGGAATAAAGATGCCATCAGTCCGTATACGTATCTGGATTGCGCTCGCTGCGATCGCTGCCCTGGGCTTTGCATGGGCCTTTTCCCCGAGCGCCATAGAGGTGGATGCCGCCTATGTGACGCGCGAAGACATGACCGTTACCGTTTCCGACGACGGCATGACGCGGGTTCGCGATGTATTCGTATTGTCGGCTCCGCTCGACGGAACAATGTCGCGCGTTGAGGTCGAGCCCGGCGACCAGGTCACAGCCGAGGAAACGGTTATCTCAACAATTCGCCCATTGATGCCGCCGCTCCTGCCGGCTCGAACCACGGCGCAATTGAAGTCCAATATCTCGTCTGCGGAAGCGGCCCTGACGGCGGCGCGCGCTGATGCCGAGCGCCTGCGTGCCGAACACAATCGCCTTAAACGCGACCTGGACCGGGCCAAAAAGCTTCTGGAGTCTTCAACGGTATCCCAGCAGGCAGTCGACAATGCTGAAGCCGCCGAACGGGAGGGCTATCTGGCCCTGCGCTCAAGCGAAGCCCTGATCGGTGTCCGGCGCCAGGAACTCGCGGCGGCGCGTGCTGCCCTGATGCCCAGCGAGACGCAGAATGGCAGTGACATGGTGGCGGTGATCGCCCCCCTGTCGGGACAGATTCTGACGGTGAACCGTGAGAGCGAAGGCCCCATTGCTCAGGGCACACCCATTGTCGAGATTGGCGACCTCGGATCCCTGGAATGCGTCGCAGACTTCCTGTCGGAGGAGGCTGTCCGCGTAAAGCCTGGAGACCTCGTCACATTCACGGACTGGGGCGGCGAGCCGCTCCCCGGCCGCGTTCGCCGTGTGGAGCCAGCAGGCTTCACGAAGGTATCAGCGCTCGGAATAGAAGAACAACGGGTCAATATCGTCATGGATCTGAGCGATACGGGAGCGCGTCAAAACCTCGGCCACGGTTATCGGTTTGTGGCCAATATCGCCGTGTGGGAGGGAACAAACCGCTTGGTTGTGCCGATGTCCGCCCTGTTTCGTGACGCCGATGGCTGGGCGGTATATGTCATAGCCAATGGGCGGGCCGAATGGCGCAGCGTGGAGGTCGGCCACACCAATCGCACCTATGCCGAAATCCTGGGAGGTGTCGCAGAAGGTACACCGGTGGTGGTCCATCCGCCCCGCCAATTGGAAGCCGGCGCGAAAGTGAAAGTACGCGCGGAACCAAAGGCGAAAAGCACGCCAGACAAAACATTGACGGGGGCGCGCTAGGCCCCTTCGGAAAATACGCATCGTGCTCCATGCCGTGTCGCGCTACTATGCGTCACGGAACAAAGAAACAGGGAGGAGACAAATGCGCCTGAAAAACGGAAACTGGGTCGTCGTCTGCGACGCCGGGAAATATGTCGTCTATGAAAATCAGGGCGATACGGACCGTCTGGACCTGCGCGTCATCAGCTTCGACGAAAACACCAATCCGCCAACGCACCAACAAGGTTCTGACAGACCTGGACGCCTTTCCAGCCCCGATGGGCAAAACGCGTCCGTTGGGGACACTGACTGGCATGCACAGGAAGAAACGCGCTTTATCTCAATGCTGGCCAGACAGATGGACGGCTGGGCTAAAGGTGAACCTTCACGCCGTTTCGTTCTGATCGCAGACCCGAAATCCATGGGAACCCTGCGCCAGTCGCTGAACGACCACACATTGAGCCGGATCGATCACTCTGTGACCGGAGACCACGCCCATCGCCCGGTTGAGGCGGTCGAAGCGCTGATCAACGGCGCCTGACTGTCTAAGTCATTCCCCACGCGGCCGCAGAGAACATCGCGATCGCACCGGCTGAAACCGTCAATACGCCAGTCAGCAGAACCAGTTTTCTGAAGCCCGGCGCTCCCGCACTTATAGCCAACATGACCTTGAACAAGGTGTTGGCCACAACTGCGATGACGATCGCGCGGGCTGCGGTCAGATCCGATAGGTCGGTCGCGCTCAACCGTCCCATGGAAAGCGTGACAGCATCCGCGTCCACCGCGCCAGCAATGGACGCCACACCAAGGACGCCATTGTCTCCCCATGCCTCCTGCGCGATGCGCGACAACACAAGCGCCGCTGTCAGAACCGCAGCGAAAATGATTGCCGATTTCAGGTTCAACGGGTTGGGAAGAGAGAGCGCGGCCTCTGTCTTCTCAGTTTGCCTCCGAAGCATGAACGCGGCGGCCAGCAGGGGTACGGCAAACATCGCACTTAGCGGCAACCAGAGATGCGGCAGCAGGCTCGGACGTATTATCGCAACGATCAGAGCCGTTCGTGCGACCATGACAGCCCAGGCTGCTGCAACGCCCCCGGCATAGGCCGTTGACCCTCCGCCACCCTTTGAAAGCTGAGACAATGACAAGGTGGCCGCGGTGGATGACGCAAGTCCGCCGGCAAATGCCAGCAAGCCGACACCCGAACGCTCTCCCAACGCCTTCACGCCAACATAGCCCACGAAGCCGAGGGCACTGATCAGAACCACCATCCACCAGATGTGGCGGGGATTGATCACATCGTAGGGGCCGAATCCAACATCGGGCATCGCGGGTAACACCACGATTGTGATCAACAACAGGCGCAGGAAAGCACTCATTTCATGAGCGTCGATCTTGTCCAACAGACGGTGCATCGGTTCCCGAAGCCAAAGGATGAAAGCCGTTACAACGGCCCCACCGCCTGCAAGCAGCGGGGAGATTTGCACCGCAACTGCCCCAAGACTGAACGTGATCAGCGCCGCCACCGCGGTTGTCGCACTGACGTTTCGTGTCTCATCGATTTGCGCTTCAAATCCTTGGCGAAGCAACAAGGCCAGGCCAATGGCTCCTGCGGAAATGACAAATCCATTTCCACCATCGAGCACGGCAACCAGGCCGCCAGACAGACCAATCAGGCCGAAAGTCCGGAAGCCGGCGACCCGGCTGCCGCTCGGGTCACCACGTTCTTTCCAACCTCGTTCCAATCCGACGATCAGGCCGACGGCGAGCGCGGCCAGCAGATCAACTGCCAGAGACAGGACACTTTCCGGTGTCTCCACGCTTACCTCCAAGTCTCGAAACGCATCAGTCTAGCTCCAGTCCCGGCCTGCCAGCCATCCGTATAATACCCCGGAGCTGGCGACGAATGAGCCGCTTGTGCAAGCGGCCGGTCTGTCCTTTGATGGCACCCAAAGTAATGTGCGGAAAGACCTTGGCATGACTGACAAGATCACGTTTCTCGGTGGGGTTGGTACGGTAACCGGCTCAAAATACCTGGTCGAAACGCAAGGAAAGCGCATTCTGGTGGATTGCGGCCTGTTCCAGGGGTTCAAACAACTCCGGAACCGGAACTGGAAACCCCTGCCTGTCTCACCGGCCGACATCGACACGGTGGTTCTGACTCATGCTCATATAGACCATTCAGGCTATCTGCCGCTTCTGGTGCGCGAGGGGTTCAAAGGCACCATCCACGCAACCACGCCCACTCGAGACCTATGCAATATCCTATTGCCTGATAGCGGATACCTGCAGGAACGCGAAGCCGACATGGCGAACCAGCAAGGGTTCTCCCGTCATCACCCTGCATTGCCGCTATATACCGAGGAGGATGCCGAGGCCTGCCTGAAATCATTCCGGACGCACGGATTTTCTGACGTGGTCGATCTGGGAAGCGGCATCAGCGCCACATTCGTTGAGGCCGGTCATATTCTCGGCGCGGCGTCTGTTCTGCTCGATACCGGCTCCACCAAGATCGCGTTCTCGGGCGACCTCGGCCGGTATGACAATCCGATCATGCATGACCCTGCCGGTATCAGGCACGCGGATTATGTGCTCGTGGAGTCCACCTATGGCGACACGGTTCACCCAGAGACCGACCCGGAAGATGCGCTCGAAGCGATTGTGAACCGCACTTTCCAGAGAGGCGGCACAGTCGTGATCCCGTCCTTTGCGGTTGGACGGGCTCAATCCCTCCTGTTTCACATCAGCCGGCTCCGGGCCAGCGGTCGTATTCCGAACATGCCGGTCTATCTCGACAGTCCGATGGCGATAAATGTGAGCGAACTGTTTGTCCGCCATGCTGCGGCTCACAAACTTTCCCGGGAAGAGGCGCAAGCGGCATGTGATGTCGCGACCTATACCCGGCTCAGCGAAGAGTCCCGAAAGCTCGATACAGAAATGATGCCGAAGATCATTATCTCTGCGAGCGGTATGGCCACCGGCGGGCGCATCCTGCATCACCTGAAGGTCTATGCGCCGGATGCCCGGAACACAATCCTCTTTGCCGGCTTTCAGGCCGGCGGAACCCGCGGCGCCGCAATGTTGGCGGGCACACGCAAGATCAAGATTCATGGCGGCTACTATGAAGTGAATGCCGAAGTTCAGAATCTCCACATGCTGTCCGCACATGCGGATTCAGACGAACTCATGCGCTGGCTCAGAAATTTCGAAACAGCGCCGAAAGAAGCCTTTGTTGTGCATGGCGAAGCGACAGCCTCCGACACTTTTCGGCACCGGATCAGCGAAGAACTCGGCTGGTCCTGCAGGGTTCCCGAGCAAGGCGAGACGCTGCTGCTGAAATGAACGACCATCCTTCCAACCTAATGCACGTTCAGCGCCTGGGTGTATTGACCCAGCATGAACTGATTGCGCTGGTTCATGCCGACTGTCCCGTGTGCCGGTCCGAAGGCATGAGCGCTCACAGTCAGGTGACCATAACCCATGGCGAAACCTCTATTATCGCCACTCTTTATCAGGTCACGGAAGACTGGTTGCCCGTCGGCACTGTCGGCCTCACCGATCTGGCGTGGGACCGACTTGGGCTTGAAGCCGATGACAGGGTTCGCATAACGCATGCTCCGCCCCTGACATCTTTAGGGTTTGTGCGCCAGCGCATCTTTGATGATGGTCTTAACGAGGTTCAAATCCGCGAGATCGTTACCGATATTGTGCGAGGAGCCTATTCGGACATTCATTTGACAGCCTTTGTGACCGCAACCGCCGCGAAACCTCTGTCTACGCGCGAAGTCATATCCCTCACCCGCGCCATGATCGATACCGGAGACCGGATCGACTGGGGCGTAACGCCCGTTGCCGACAAACATTGCGTCGGCGGCCTACCTGCCAATCGCACCACGCCTATTGTTGTCTCTATCGTGGCGGCGAACGGACTCCTCATCCCAAAGACGTCATCGCGAGCCATCACATCCCCGGCCGGGACAGCGGACACGATGGAAACACTGACGCGCGTGGACCTGAACAGGGACGAATTGCGCAAAGTGATCCAGACCGAAGGCGGTTGCTTCATCTGGGGAGATGCGGTGGACTTTTCACCCGCTGATACGGCTATCATTCGTGTGGAGCGTGCGCTGAACTTCGACTCGGCCGGTTCCATGGTCGCGTCCGTTCTATCCAAGAAGATCGCCGCCGGATCGACGCATGTTGTTATCGACATTCCCGTTGGCCCGACAGCAAAAATCCGGAACCGCGCACAGGCGCGGGACCTGGCCGATTTGTTTACAACAGTTGCCAGTACTTTCGGCCTGAAACTAAGGATCGAAGTGTCGGATGGCTCACAACCGATCGGTCGCGGCATTGGCCCGGCGCTGGAGGCCCGGGACGTTCTCAACGTCCTGAAGCGGGCACCGGACGCCCCACAGGACCTGAGGGCAAAATCTCTCACACTCGCCGGTGCTGTTCTCGAACTGACAGGAAAAGCCGTAGAGGGTGAAGGACTGATGATTGCGACCCAGACACTCGACAGTGGCCGCGCATGGGACAAATTCCTCGCCATCTGCAAGGCCCAGGGCGGGGTGTTCGATCCACCTGTCGCAAAATTCCAGCGTCCTGTGAATGCGACCCGCAGTGGCCGTGTCGCCGCCATCGACAATCAGCGTCTGGCACGCGCGGCGAAACTCGCCGGCGCTCCGGATGACAAGGCGGCAGGGCTGGATCTGCATGTGCGGATTGGCGACACTGTCCGGCAAGGCGCGCCCTTGTATACGCTACACACAGAATCAATCGGCGAGCTGAGCTATGTGCTCGACTATGTGAAATCCAACCCAGACATCATTGAGCTGACACGATGACGCGTTTCCTCCTCTACTTCCTCCCGGGCACAGGCCATCTCGCCGCCCCGCTCGCGCATGAGCTTGGCGCAGACATCGGCGAGATCGAGTTCCACAAATTTCCTGACGGCGAAAGCTATCTGCGCTTCCTTACGCCTCCCGACGGCAGGCATATCGCGCTTGTGGATTGCCTTGACCATCCGGATCCGAAACTGGTCCCGCTCCTGTTCGCGGCCATGACCGCAAAGGAATTGGGCGCACTCTCGGTCGGTCTGATCGCGCCTTACATGCCGTATTTCAGGCAGGACATCGCGTTCAATCGTGGAGAATCGATCAGTGCCCGTCACATTGGCTCACTGCTGTCCGCGCATTTGTCCTGGGTCACAACGCTGGATCCGCATCTGCATCGATTGGCCAGCCTGGATGACGTCTTCACCATTCCCGGCGAATTGGCCCATGCAACGCTCCCTATGGCACGCTGGATCAAGGCACATATCGAAAAGCCGATCATTTACGGCCCCGATGCAGAAAGCGAACAATGGGTCCGTGCGATCGCGGAAGCCTGTGATGCTCCTTACGACGTATTCCGCAAGACCCGGAACGGCGACAAGGACGTTCAGATCGACGTGCCAGCGGGTATCGATGCAGGAGGCTGTACGCCCGTCATCGTGGATGACATTATTTCTTCCGGTACGACGCTCGCGACGCTGGTACGCGCCCTGTGTGAGAGCGGCCAGCCGCGCCCGATCTGCTGCGCGGTTCATGGCATTTTCGCCGACGGCGCTTATGAGGAACTGATCGCCGCCGGAGCGGCCCGGATCGTCACCACAAATGCCCTGCCCCACAAAACCAACGCCATCGATGTGACCAGAGTCCTCGCCGACGCTGCGCGACGCATAGACCTTCCGCAGGATTGACGCTGCCGGTATACGGGCCGACACTCCTGTTTTGGGAGGAAAGCCATGTTTGACGTCCAAACCTTTGTCGCAGACTGCCGTGACGCAGTCTCGAAAGACCCAACGCATCGCGCCGTTCTGGAAGTGATGGAATCGGCCTTCCACGACCCGGACGCAGTTCTCAAGGCAGTCGGCGAACCTTCTGGCGCAGGCATGGATGTGCTGCACCGGTCGGACACACTTACGGTGCTCAATGTCATCTGGGGCTCACATGCGACGCTGATGCCGCACAATCACGAGATGTGGGCAATCATCGGAATCTACACCGGCCGGGAAGACAACATTTTCTGGCGGCGCATCAAAGACGCCCCAACCCGCGTGGAAGCGGCTGGGGCACGCACACTGCTCGCCGGAGACGTTGCCCCGTTGGGCAAGGACATTATTCACTCCGTGACCAATCCGTTGGGCAGGCCCACCGGAGCAATCCATGTTTATGGGGGTGACTTCTTTGCGCAGCCACGCAGTGAATGGGATGAAGAAAACTTGGCCGAGCGCCCCTATAACATCGACCGGATCAAATCTTTCTTCGCCAGCTAGGCCACTCCTCAGGGATCCTGTCAGGCAAAGTGCAGACGGCGGTATTTGCCTCTGAAATACAGCAAGGGATCACGTCTCGGCTCAAACCGTGCACGGATCACCTCGCCGACCAAAATAACATGATCCCCGCCGTCATGAAGCGCATGGTGCCGGCATTCAAAATTCACCAATGCACCAGAGAGCAAAGGTGCACCATTATGTCCGCGGCTCCAGGGCGTCGACGCAAACCGGTCTTCGCCTGATTTTGCAAACAGGTTAGACGTCGGCTGCTGCCCGATATGCAAGACGTTGACGGCGAAGTTTTCTGCAGCCTCCATTGCCTCAAGACTACTGGCTGTTTTCGCGATGCAGACCAGCAGAAGCGGCGGATCAAGAGAAACGGACGTAAACGAGTTGGCCGTCAATCCGACTGGCTGACCCGCTTCATCCAGCGTCGTCACGACCGTCACACCAGTCGCGAAACAGCCGAGTGCATCCCTGAGCGTTCTCGCGTCAGATCCCTGGCGATACTCCGGCGCAAAACGCGGCACCCTGCGTTCAAGAAAATCCAGAAGCGTGGCGCTGAACATGTCCGCCCGCTCCTCGGCGACCATCTGGCCAGCCTCCCGGATTTCGGCGTATTCGACATTCTCGAAATTGCCCAGAAAGCGGCTGGCCTCATCTGGCCCGGACAGCTCGCTCTGCGTCCCACGCACAAACAGGACGGGCAGTTTGATGTACGCGACCGCATCCGTCACACGCGCCACGGCAGCCTCAGGATCGAAACCTCGGGTGAACTCAGGGTCGAAACTGGCGCTATCCGTGCCACTCGAGCCCGGACGGCAAGCGGCGTCGAAATCCATCTCAGGAACAGAATCGATCAGAACCAGCCCCGCCGCAAGATGGCCGCCATCCTCGCCCAACGCGGCCGTCGCCGCCCATCCACCCAGTGACGCGGCCACGATAACCGGCCGCGAAGCCATTTGCGCCAGCAAGGCGCGCAGGTCTTCCACGAACGCATTGAACTCATATCGCCGGTCTGCCGGCCATTCGCTTTCGCCATGCCCGCGCAGGTCAATCCGGATGACATACCTGCCTGCTTTTTCCAGGGCGTCCGCAACCTCGTCCCACACGCCGCGCGTCTGCGCACCGCCATGGATCAGCAGAACGGCAGGATCGTCCGGCGAACCGAACGCGTCCCCTTTCAGCTCGACGCCTGCAAATCCTTTGAAACTGACCGGCTGCATGCGACCTCCTGCGTGAGTCGTAGCGAAGTCTCACATATATGCCGCCCGCCATAGAGAACCAAGGCGCAGGCTGGTTACAGCGCTACGCCTCCCTTGTAAGGGCCGCCTGGGTCAGCAGATCGCCGACAAGCCCAACCAGCTTCGCCGGCAGCTCCGATGTAAAGTCGAGATCGTCAATCGCGCGGACAGGGACCAGCAAGCGCAGACTGTTTGTCAGGAACACGCCGTCTGCATCACGCAGGTCTTCAAGACGAAGACTGCGTTCAGACACCTGATATCCGGCCTGAGCGGCATGCTCCAGGATCCAGTTCCGCATAACGCCCGCCACAACCCCGTCACCTCTCGGCGGAGTGACCAGAGCGGAGCCAAACCTTGCCCAGATATTCGCAACGGAACTACAGGACACCCGACCATCTGGCGTCACGAACAGCGCATCGTCAAAGCCAGCTTCCAGGGCCCGTCTGTGCCCCATGATGGCATCGCCATAGGAAAGTGTCTTGTAGAGGGCTGAGGGGGCTGTTGGATTGCGATGAATGGCGCTTACACCAAGCCTGGTGGGCGGCGGTGGGTAGGTCAGCGCTTGCGGCGTGAAAGAAGTCAGAACGGTGGGGGTGGTTGCTGTGGTTCCAGCCAGTCCCCGCGCGCCGGGACCACGGGTCACCGTGACACGCAACGCGCCGGTTTCGCCCGCCGGAACCGCGCTGTCCATAAGCGCCTCAATAGACGTGTCAGCTACGTCCAGACCGAAGATTTCGCATGCCTCGAGCAAGCGCCCGATATGGCGATCACGCAGGACGACATGCCCGCCGATCACCAAGGATGTGTCAAACACGCCATCTCCGAGCAGCAGCCCCCGGTCTGTCAGGTCGAACGGGCGAACTGTGTCGGCGGACGAAATGGATTGATTAAGCTGGATCACAGGCATGGGACAGACTGACAATGGCTTAGGAAATTTTTGAGCAGATCATGCCCGTGCTCCGTGAGGATCGATTCCGGATGGAACTGTACACCAAATACGGGGTGTTTTGTGTGGGACAGCGCCATGATCTCACCATCCGGCGCTGTTGCATCGATCTGCAACCCGGTTTCGGCCAAAGGCAGATCGACGACCAGAGAGTGGTACAGTCCGACAGGCAGGGGTGAAGGCAGCCCCCTGAACAAGCCTTCCGACTGATGTAAAATGCCGGCTGTTCGCCCATGCGTCGGAGTACGCGCCCGTCTCACGGATCCACCATAAGCCACCGCGATGGCCTGATGCCCCAAACACACGCCAAGTATCGGCAAGTCTGCGCCGAAGGTTTGAATCGCCTCAATGGAAACACCCGCCTGATCGGGACGCGAAGGCCCGGGCGAGATGACGATCGCCTCGGGGCGCAGGCGCATAATGTCTTTCAGGGAGACACTGCGGCTATCCTCAACCTGAATGTCTGCTCCGGACAGAGTCAGATAGCGAGCAAGATTGTAGACGAAACTGTCTCGATTATTCAGCATCAGGATCATGCTTCATCCGCCGCTGTTCGAGCCGCACCGATGATCCGCTCAGCCTTCAGCCGGACTTCGTCCCATTCGGCTGCGGCATCAGAAAGCAAGGTAATTCCGGCACCAGACCAATACCTGTCCTCCTCCGGCAAATGATCAATCGTACGGATCATGATATTGAAATCACAGGCGCCATCATGACTGATATATCCGAAAGAACCGCAGAAGGCGCCACGTGCTGCCGGTTCGAGTTGGTCGATAATTTCCATCGCCCGAAGCTTGGGGGCTCCGGTAATTGAGCCGCCGGGAAAGACTGCGCCTAGCAGGTCCACAGCATCCTTATCCGGCGAGAGCTTTCCCTCGATCGTCGACACCAGATGGAAAAGATTGGGCAATGGTTCGACACTGCATAAGCGGCTGACGCGGATAGATTCGGGCTGACACACTCTGGAAAGGTCATTCCGCAGCAGATCGACAATCATTATATTCTCGGCCCGGTCTTTCTCGGATGCGGCAAGCGTTTCAGCCGCCTTTTGATCTTGGTACGGGTCGGATGATCGCCGCGCTGTGCCTTTTATCGGCTCTGCCCGAACGGCTCCATCCGATGTCATGGTGACAAGCCGTTCCGGTGACAGACACGCGATTGTGCGGTTTGAGAATGCGCCAAACGCGGAAAAACCTGCCTGTGTCTTATTCCGCAGGTCCAGGTATTCTCTGAAAGCATGTTCTGCAGACCGGGAACGCCGGGTCCAGAGGGCTGCAATATTGGCCTGATAGATTTCGCCGTCCAGAATAGCTTCACGCGTTGCGGAAACGCGTTCAGTATAGCCAGCCTGTTCCGGGAAAATTGACCAGTCAGTTCCTTCATCCTCACACACCCCATACGGACCATCACTGTCTGAAATAGAAGCCACCAGTTGGGTGATGTTTTGCCTCGCAAGCTGCGGATCGGGCCGGTAACCCCGACCGGTCAGCCCAGCGGCATAAACCGACAGGCTTTGCGCCTGATGATCAAACGCCAGAACTGTATCGTATGCAGAGAATTCCAGGGAGACATCGCAACTGCTTGCGTGGCGGGAGCGAAAATCCCTGACCCAAATGCCCGCCGCCTCATAACTGGCATAGCCGATCACGCCGCCTTGAAATGGCGCACCACCGGAAATCACGTCGGTCTGAAACTGGTTTCGCCAGTTACGAAATGCCGCGGTGAATTCAGCAACGCTGTCGCGGCCTCCCCATTGGAACCGCGAAACAGGATTGATAGCGATGTAGGAATACCGTCCTTGATGAAGTCCGGCGTCGGCACTGTCCAGCCAGACAAATCCCGGTTGTCGGTGAAGTTTCCGGGCAAGTTCGGCCGGCTCCTGCCAAGGCATATCCTGTCTGAGCACGTCGCCATCCGCTTGAAGTCATACTGCGATTGGAATGTAGTGATCGGCTCTGCCGATGTCACATACAACCTGCACTCCCTGAATATATTATCCACAGACCATCAAACGGCCAGCATTCAGAATGATCACTTCCACCGAAGCGTGGAGCGAATCAGAATTTCAAACGGACTTTCGGCCATATTCAGACAGGCTCGTAGGCTCGCGTTCGTTTTTGGATTCCTGACTGCTGGAAATATCGCCGGTCTTGAGGGAACAAACAGCATACTGTGGCGTATAGACTTGGCTGATGCGATCCCTGAAAGTCGCAGCCGCTATGCAAAAAGGATGCGCTTAATGGTGTTTCGGAGTTTGTTTGCCGACAAAGGCCTCGAAAGAAATCTCGGATTCTGGGCTCCGCTGGCGCTCGTCCTGCTGATCAGCCTTCTCGGGGTTTGGGTCGCCAAAAGCTTTTTTTGGGCTTTCATCCCCGTTGTGCCGCTGCTTTTGATCGCCATCTGGGACATGATACAGACGCGGCATTCACTGCGACGCAATTATCCGCTCACCGCCCGCTTTCGTTGGCTGTTCGAGGATCTTCGTCCCTTCCTACGCAGCTACATTGTCGAAGGGCCTTTGGAAGGCCGGCCTTATGACCGGGTCTCGCGGACCCTGATCTACGCACGCGCGAAAAAGCAAGAGGACGCGCACCCCTTTGGCACCGAACTCGATGTCTATTCAGAAGAGTACGAAGCGCTCTGCCACTCGATCAACCCCAATCCAGATGCGCCAAAGCGAACACGGGTAAAGGTCGGGACAGAGCAGTGCAGCAAGCCCTATGCTGCTGCCCGCCTGAATATCAGTGCAATGAGTTTTGGTGCGCTGGGCAATCATGCCATCGAAGCACTGAATATGGGCGCCAGGATCGGCGACTTCTATCACGATACCGGTGAGGGTGGCCTGTCTCCCTACCACCTCAAGCATGGCGGAGATATTGTGTGGGAGCTGGGGTCAGGTTATTTCGGCGCACGCGACAAGGACGGCAAGTTCGACCCCGACAGCTTTCGCGACAAGGCCCAGCACGATCAGGTCAGGATGACCGAAATCAAGCTGAGCCAGGGTGCCAAGCCCGGCCATGGCGGGTTGCTGCCTGCAGCCAAGGTTACCGAGGAGATCGCAAAGACACGCCTGGTGCCAGCCCATCAGGACTGCCTGTCGCCGCCCGGCCATTCAGCCTTTTCAACGCCGCGCCAAATGCTGGAATTCGCCGCGAAAATGCGCGAGCTGTCCGGGGGAAAGCCGGTCGGCATCAAGCTATGCGTGGGCATGCCGCATGAAGTCTTCGCAATCTGCAAAGCGATGCTCGACAGCGGCATCTATCTCGACTTCATCGTCATCGACGGTGGCGGCGGAGGCACCGGCGCGGCGCCGCTGGAACTGTCTGACCATGTGGGCCTGCCGCTGCGCATTGGCCTCTACTATACGAACAATGCGCTTATCGGCACCGGGCTGAAAGACAAGATTCGGTTGGCGGCTTCGGAAAAGGTGTTTTCCGGATCCTCCATTGCGATGAATGCCGCTCTCGGCGCCAACTGGTGCAATGCGGCCCGCGCTTTCATGTTCTCGCTCGGCTGCGTGCAATCGCTACAATGCCATACCGGAAACTGCCCGACCGGCGTGGCAACGAGTTCACCCGCACGCCAGCGTGGTCTCGTCATTCCTGAAAAGGCGCAGCGTGTGGCCAATTTCCAGTCGAAAACACTTGATAGCCTCCACGACATCGTAGTCGCCTGTGGCCTCGAAACGCCGGACGATTTCACGCCGCGCCACTTGCGGCAATGGAAGAACAATTCGGAAATGATTCCGTGGTCTCAGATTGTTCAGGAGGTTGAAGCGGGCAAGCTTCTGAGCGAGCCGGACGACACGGCCTTCGCTGAATACTGGCACATGGCAGATCCCGACACATTCAAGCCAATGATATGATCTCGCACCGCGTCATGTTCTCAGTTGCTGGCAGGAGGAGTCGATGTGTGAACTGTTCGCGATGAGCGCATCAAAGCCGCAACGGGTCCGTTACGAGCTTGATCTTTTCGCGGCCGAAGGGGGCGAGCGCCACCGCAACCGCGACGGCTGGGGCATTCTCTTTGCGCAGGATCGCGACGCGTACTTGTTCCGGGAGCCCTCCCCCGCCGCCTCCAGCGAACTCACGAAGATGGTGGTCCGCAACGAGCGTCCCTGTAAACAGCTGATCGCACATGTTCGCAGGGCGACAGCAGGCAAGCCCGAACTGGCAAATACGCATCCCTTTGACCGCGTGCTTCATGGAAGGCGGCACGCCTTTGCCCATAATGGTGCCTTGTCAGACCTTGAGGCACGCGCCGATACACGCGAACTTGTCAGTGAAACCATTGGTGACACCGATTCCGAACTGGCCTTTCTGATCCTGCTTTCCCGACTCCGGAAATCCGGCGACGATGATCCTGCATCCCGATTTGAAACTTTCGTGCGCTTTGCAGCCGAGATGCGCGAACTGGGAAGCGCAAACTTCCTGTTCTTCGATGGACAATATCTTTTTGTCCACGCCGATCGCCGACGCTTCGAAACAGAGACCGGGGTGACCGAACCTCGCGAACCCGGCCTCAACATCCGCAGCTTCGATACTGAGCATTACGGCCAGGCATGGGAGAAATCCGGCGTCAGCATCGATGAGATTACCGGCCCGCTCCACCTCTTCGCCTCGGTTCCACTCGATCCGGAGGGCTGGGAACCTCTGCCCCGTGGAACCTGTCTGATGCTGAGGGACGGCACGATCCGCGCCCGCCATGAAGTGTAGTGTCTCCTCATCCTGACAGACTCCGGCAAATTTTTTGGAGAACGATTATGAGGCTAAGCAAGTTAAGTTCGATGAGACCGGTGGGACAATCATCAGGGCGTCATCCCGCAGCGTCCCAATACGAGCCGTCCGTCGGCGCCGACGCTCTAAATCTCTGGTCGGCAGCGCGGTATTGAAAGGAAAAGATATGGCAAAAACTGTAGCTCACATAGTCGTCGATGCTCTTGAAAAGGCAGGTGCCAAGCACGTCTACGGGATACCCGGAGATACCATCAATCACTTCACAGATGCGATCGCCAAATCCGATCTGCGCTGGATCAGCGTCCGCCATGAAGAAGCAGGCGCTTTCGCCGCCGGCGGTGAATCCTACATGACAGGCGAATTATCCGTATGCGCAGGCACCTGCGGCCCAGGCTCTCTTCACTTCGTCAACGGCATCTACGAAAGCCACCGTAACGGAGCGCCCGTGCTGTTGATCGCATCGGACGTCGCGCGCACGGAAAGCGGCTTCGATTTTCCGCAGGAAGTGGATCAGAAGAAGATATACGAGCAGCATTCGCATTTCTGCGAGTACATCTCACACCCTTCGCAAGCTCGCCGGATTGTGACGAAGGCGGCACAGGCTGCCCTCAACAAGAAGGGCGTGGCCGTTGTCATTGTGAACGGCGACATGTTCTCCGAAAAGGATGCCGACGAGACGGACTGGGAGGTCTACCGCCCTCAACCGGTGTGCCGGCCAAACGACCAGGAAATGGCCGACCTGGCCGCTTTGGTGGATGAAGCCAGGAAGGTCTCGGTCTATGCCGGTATCGGCGCTCGTGACGCCCGCGAAGAAATCATGGCCTTCTGCGAAAAGGTCAAGGCGCCGATGGTCCACACGACGCGCGCGAAGGAATTCCTCGAGCCAAACAATCCGTACAATGTCGGAGTGAATGGCATCCTTGGAAATCGCGCCGGGGTAGAGGCGCTGGAGAATGCAGACCTTGTGATCTCAATCGGCTGCGACTTCGCCTACACGCAGTATTATCCGGAGGCGAAAAAGATCGTGCAGATCGATATAGATCCCACGCACCTCGGCAGGCGGTCTGCCATCCATATGGGGCTGGTCGGGGATGCAAAGACCACGCTCGCCGCGCTTCTCCCGCTGGTTGGCGCGAAGTCAGATACCGACCATCTGGAAAAGCACCAGCAGCAGTGGAGCGAGGATCTGGCGGGCTATCTCTATGAAGGCAAGGAAAGCGATCCAAATCTGATCCATCCGCAGTTCGTCGCCAACATGCTCGACGAAAAGGCGGCGGACGATGCGATCTTTGTTTCCGATGTCGGCACGTCGATGGTCTGGATGCTGCGTCACCTCAAGGCCACCGGCAAGCGCCGCTTCCTCAACAGCCTTCTCCACGGCACCATGGCGAACGGGTTCCCTCAGGCGATGGGTGCCAAGCTGGCCTATCCCGACCGCCAGGTCATCGCCATGTGCGGCGACGGCGGCCTCACCATGCTGATGGGTGATCTGCTGACGCTGGTGCAGGAGAAGATCCCGCTCAAGCTTTTGGTATTTCACAACAACACGCTGGGTTTCGTCGAAATGGAGCAACGCGTCGAGGGTCTGGTCGACCACTTCACGGGCCTTACCAATCCAGATTTTTCCAAACTGGCGGAAGCCTGCGGAATCGCGGGCTGGCATGTTGAAAACAGCAACGATCTCGAAACGGCAATGGATGCCTGGCTGGCGGCCGAAGGACCAGCTCTATTGGATGTGCATGTCAACCAGATGGAACTGGTGATGCCGCCAAAGATCGAGGTCTCTCAGGTCGCCTCAACCGCTCTCTTTGGGATGAAGGCCGTTCTCGACGGCCGAACAAAGGAAGTCGTGGACCTTTTGCGGAACAATTTCCTGCGATAGTCAAATCCCTCTGGAGCAGGCTGGCGCGAACAGTCAGATTCATCGGAAGCCGTGACATCAGCCCATCGATGCAATGGTTTCCGATGAATGAAATCTTCAGTGGTCTGACGCCCTGTCGGGGGAAGGTTCTGCAACTGCAGCATGGGGAGCCAGGCTGCCGTGCATGCGGCCGTGCAGATCCGACAGGATCCATATCGTCCCGCCCGCCATGATCGCCAGAAGGCTGGCAGAAAAGAGAACCAGCAGCAAATCCTCGCGAGACTGGTTTCCAGAGAAACTCAGATGCAGGAAATTGCGCAGATGGGTGGCCACCTGAAGCAGCGCCGCCACACAGATGATGACGATCTTCAGCGTCGGGGACATATCCGAAAGCGCGGCGGCGAAGGCCACCACCGTCAGGACCAGGCTGATGACAAAGCCGGTCGCATAGCTGCGCAGCTCATGCGCTGCGTTGTCTTTCGGATTGATCTCTCCTGTATTGGGCGCGGTCATGTGAGCGGCACCAGAAAGACGAAGGAGAAGATACCGACCCAGATAAGGTCGAGGAAATGCCAGAAGACCCCCAGTATGGAGAGACGAATCTTCACAGTGTCATCCAGGCCCCGGATCTTGATCTGCGTAATCATCGCGGCGATCCAGAGGATCCCCATGCTGACATGCAGGCCGTGGAGACCCACCAGCGTCCAATAAGAACTGAGCCAGCCGCTCGCCTGGGGAATGCCGCCTTTATGCGCCTGGTCGATGAAGTCACTGATCTCGAAAAAAACGAATCCCGTCCCGAGCATCGCGCTGATCACGAGCCAGAGGATGACCTTGTTGGCGCCACCTTCGTATTTCAGCGCCAGAGACACGCCTCCATAGGCAACCCCGCCAAGCAGGAGCAGGCCGGTCTGTATGGCGACGCTGCTGATATCGAACAGGTCCTGCGGCCCCGGTCCACCGGCAAGCCCTACGGGGTTCAGATAGGCTGCGTAAGTGGCAAACAAAATGCCGAAGAGAATGAGGTCGCTCATCAGGAAGACCCAGAAGCCGAAGACATTGGTCTCCGCCTGCTTTCCGGCTTCACTTTCGCTGCTTCGAAGGTTCAGGCCGGGATAGAGGCCGTTGCCTGCATTGCTCATCCCGCAAACTCCGTAATGTCTGGAACACCTCTGTTCTGCTCCGTCTCCTCCTCGGCGCGGCGCGCGCTGGGGAGATTGGCAACCCTTTCGCGGAACGCCTTGTCGGCTCGCTCGACTTCCTCGGCTGGCACGATAACCGGCTCCACGACCTGTATGCCGCGCCAGAAAATCGTTGCGACCATAGCGAGCAGGCTTGCGATCGACAGCCACCAGATATGCCAGGTCATGGCGAAGCCGAGCAAGAAGGCCGCTCCAGCGAGCACCACACCGAGATAGGTGTTCGCGGGCATCTCGATATCGACATACTCATCCGGCCCTTTCCACGGATCGCCTGCGCGTTTGGCTGCGCCCCAGTCATCACGCGCGGTCACCACCGGAATAAGCGGAAAATTCCATTCGGGCACGGGCGCCGGGCTCGACCATTCGAGTGTGGCCCCATTCCATGGATCACCGCCGGGCACGGCCAGCCGCTCGCGATTGCGCCAGCTTGTCCAGAAGGTCCAGACCAGGCTGTCCAGCGCAACCAGCATCAGGACTCCACCGAACGCCGCAATGTACATCCATGGCAGGAATTCCGGGTTCTGGAAGGTCGGCGACCGCCGCGGCATGCCCATCAGACCCAGAACATAGAGCGGCATAAAGGTGAACAGGAAGCCCCCGATGAAAAGATAGGCTGTGAGCCGCCCCCACGTCTCGCTCAATCGGAAGCCGAATGCCTTGGGAAACCAGTAATGAATGCCCGCCAGCATTCCAAAGAGCACACCGGGAATAATCACATTGTGAAAGTGCGCTACCAGGAAGGTGGAATTGTGGACCTGATAGTCAATCGACGGGTTGGCAAGGATGATGCCCGACAGGCCTCCAATGACGAACAGCATGAAAAAGCCAACGAGATAGACAATCGGCGTGGTCACCCTGATCCGGCCCCGCCACATCGTCGCCATCCAGTCATAAACCTTCACGCCGGTCGGGATGCCGATGATCATCGTCGCGATCCCGAAGGCGATGTTGACAGGAACGCTGGATCCCATGGTGAAGAAGTGGTGCAGCCATACAGTGAAGCTGATAACCGAGATGCTCATGCTGGCAATGACCAGCGAGGTGTAGCCGTAGAGCTTCTTGCCTGAGAATGTCGATGATATTTCCGAGAACACGCCGAACGCCGGCAGGACGAGGATGTAGACCTCCGGATGGCCGAACATCCAGAAGATGTTCGCATAGTTCATCATGTTGCCGCCTGCGGCATTCGTGAAGAAGTGGAAGCCTGCATAACGGTCCAGCAACAGCATTGAACTCGACACGGTCAGCGCTGGCATGGCGTAGATCAGCATGATTGCCACGCATAGCGAGGTCCAGCAGAACAGCGGCATGCGCATGAAATGCATACCCGGCGCCCGTTTCTTGAAGATCGTGACCGCGAAATTCATGCCCGTCAGCGTGGAGCCTACACCTGAGATCATGATGGCCCAGAGCCAGTAATCCACGCCTTCACCCGGGCTGTATTGGATGCCGGTATAAGGCGGGTACATTGTCCAGCCTCCCGTTCCGAACTGGCCAATCAGCAACGAAATCATGATCAGCCCCGCCCCGGCAGCCGTCATGCTGAGGCTGACCTGGTTCAGCACCGGAAATGCCATATCGCGCGCGCCCAGTTGCTGCGGCAGCACGAAGTTGATCAGCCCGATGAGCAGCGGCATCGCGACGAAAAAGATCATGATTGTCCCGTGCGTGCTGAACAGCTGGGCAAAGTGATCGGGCGCGACGAGCCCGCTTTCCGGTTCCGCCAGTGTGCCTAGCGCCGTCGCCTGATGGGCACGCATCACGAAGCCTTCAATAATGCCACGGGCCAGCATGACGAGAGCCAGCACAATATACATGATACCGATTTTTTTAGCGTCGGCAGAGGTCAGCCAGTCCTGAAACAGAGGCTTCCACCAGCGCATCCAGGTGAGGAGTGCAACCGCGCCGATCGCGCCAACAACAAGGACGGTGGCCGCCCCGGCGCCAACGATGGTGCTGCTGGTGACCTTCTCAAGCAAGTCAGTATACGGCGTGACACTCCAATCGAGCCTGCCGAAGATCGGGCTGGTCTGGTGGGTCATTCGTGGTCTGCCCCCCCTTGCGGAGGGAGCCCCGTGCCACCGAGCTCTTCCATGTCACTGGCGGTTCCGGATCGATGATACTTCTCCACGACCCGCTGGAACAATGCGCTGTCCGGGCCACTGAAATAGAGCGGGGTCGCATCCCTGCTCAGCTCCAGATCGGCCCGGGCGTCGGCAAGCACGGACCTGCGCCGCAAGACCGCATAGGTTGCGTCATCCAGCATGGGAGCACTGCGCGCACGCGAAACCCATGCGTCGTACCCGTCTGGCTCAAGCGCGATCACGGTGAATTTCTGCCGTCCAAATCCGTTGCCGTTGAACTGGGTATTTTCACCCTCCGCCGTACCGGTGCGGGCAGCGGAGAAGTTAAGCTTGGTGGTCATGCCTGGCATCGCATAAATCTGACCTGCCAGCGGCGCGATCAGCATGCTCTGCATGACAGTATCCGTCGTCAGCGTGAGTTCGACCGGGCGCCCCACAGGAATAGCCAGTTCATCGACGGTCGCAACGCCCGCTTCCGGGTAAATGAAAACCCATTTCCAATCGAGCCCAATCGCCTGAACCTGCAGTGGGTTTTCCCCAAGTGGCTTATAAGGATCGAGTTTACTGGTTGAGTACCAAAGCCAGCTGGCAAGCACGATCACGATGACAACAGGTACGCCCCAGAGCACCAGCTCGAGTCGGCCCGAAGACTCCCATTCAGGGGTATATTTCGCCTTTTCAGAGTTTAACCGATAGCGCCACAACAGCACCGGAACGCCGATCAGCACCGGAAGGATCACGATCATGGTGATCGCGACCACGCGCAGAAGATGCGTAGCCTGTTCTTCGGCGACCGGGCCCATGGGTTGCAGGAAGGATTGGGCCGCCGGGGTCGCCGCCGTGGCCGCTTCCGGCCAAATCATGAGGATCAACGCAGACGTCAGGCTTACGGATGCAGCCAACAATCTGACGGTGTTAAGCGATCTCATAGATACCGGATTTTCAGATTAGGGATGACTGGCTGGCAGCGTGAGTGGGCGGGCCCTTAAAGAAGAGGCAAACAACTCGCGTATCCATCAACATCGCCACCGCTCACCTGCATATCCTCAAGGAGTCATAATGAGATTACTTCGCATGGGGTGAGCTAGCAACATGCCTGAAGGTTTTTGGCTTATCCAGGTCGCAGCCGCGATGGTCCACAGAGGCGCCAGGTCGCCCGGCATCTGACACGGGTCTGCTTCTGCCAGAACGTCTTGGCAGGCCCGCTCATCAGACTTCTCACCTTTGAAATGAGGTTTGTCTTGTCCCAACAGCAGACGATACTCCGTCCACGCCGTTATGGGCCGAGATGGCGTATAAGGCGTCACCGGTCACGAAAAACCTTGTCAGACCTTCTTATAGAGGCTGCTTGTCCAGGAAAATCCGCCCCTGTTTCGACTGAGGCGTGTCGTCTACTGCCACTTTGACGAGATCATCCGAAGGTGCCGCTTCCCGAGATTGTTCTCACATTGAAATCGGCATGGAGAACCTGATTCACCAAACGTCATAACGCGTTGATTTTCAGGAAGAAGAAATCGGTGGCAGTCCCTAGGGGAATTCTCACTTCCAATAAAAACAAGGATCTATACAGCCCACCTTGCTCAAATCAGCTCTATTCCTATCAGAACAAACCGGAAAATGCGCCCACTTTTAGCCGCCGGAACAATCGTCTTCTGGCAACCCTTCAGGCCTTACAGCAGGAAGTACTCGAACCTCATAGGGCTTTGATATGAGATTGATGTCACCAGGATCGAGATATTCCGATCTCAAGGTTATCCGGCGCGGTTCGAGTGGCCTCTCTATGGGGATTGAATAGTCACCAAAATCCAGCCCTGGAAGTGTAACCAGCTCCGTGGTCGCCTTGGTGACATCGGGAGCCACTACTTGCCTATTGGCTATCACGCCGATGAGAACTGCTGGACGCTGCAATGCCGCCAACTCGTCGGAATCGACAACCGAATTAGATTGGCCAATTGTAAATGGCCAAATTCGATCGACTTCTTTCCACTTCAATTTCAGAACCGTCAAACCCAAATTGTGTGCCCGCGCATGTGCGAGTCGAAGATTGAATGTAGGCTCTTCGGTGTTATCTCCATTCGACGCCATCCCCAGCACGAGCACATAGTCGTTGCGGTCGGCAATCTCTTTTAGGATCGTATTGTTAAGAGCTGTTTGAATAGCGACGGGCCGCTCATTACGCCGCCTTCTAATCTTCTTAGCACTCTTCAGTTGCCAAGAGTCTTCACCATACATAATCCCTACGGTAAATCGGGTACTTGTTCCATCTGGATAGACGATTGCACCTTCATCAGTCCAAAGGTTTGGCTCACTTTTCGCCGGCTTGCTCATCAAGATCAATTCCTGACCATTCAAGCCGATAAACCGCGTCTTTTCTTTAAATTTCTGATCAGTCCAATAGCTTACGGCGCAGTTAGTTTTGTCGACTGGAGTAGCATCGGGCTCCGGAAGTGGCGCGACCCCTGCTGATTTCTCCGTATCAATTTTGTCCTGATAGTCAGTAGTCATCCTAAATACGAAAAACCAAAACGCTCCAGCACACAGCAAAGTCAGCGCAAAAAATGTCACCGCCAATCCGCGAAGGTGAAGGTCTGGCAGGATGCCTTTGGACTTTGTGAGCAGACTGAAATCCAACTGAGGAAGCACTAGCGGAGGTCCTAGCAGCCCAGCAGCTGCGTACCCAAGCAGAGCAATAGCAAATCCAGCTACAGCAAGTCCTGTGAAGACAGCATCCATTCGAGTCCTCATGAAAATCGACCTTCCACGCCTTGGTCACTATCTGCGGGAAGGATGATCGAGGCAACCAAAGTAAGCGGAATTGCCCCCAACCTAATCCGACTGAGATGCTGCAGCTTCCAAAATCATCTCTAATGAGGTGGCGAATAAACCGATTACGTGCCGTCGAATCCGAAGAATTCCACCAAAGGGTGAGCTTCGTTTTGACTCAAAGAGCTCAAAACGTCCCACTTTTTCAAGGGGTTGCAGTCCGACTTGATACTCAAGTCCCAAATAACCCAATATTTTCAAGGTGTTATATGGCAGAATTGGCAGTCCCTAGGGGAATCGAACCCCTCTTTCCAGGTTGAAAACCTGGCGTCCTAACCGATAGACGAAGGGACCGCACCGGTTCGAAGAAGAGGCCGTATAGCCATTGCAGGCGGAGAGCGCAAGCCATCATGATGGCAGTTTCTGCACATTAATTCAGGCCTCGGCCGCATCCATGACGTCCAGCTGCACACGGCGGCGGCCATTCCATTCGTCGGCCTTCAGGCGCCCGGCCAGATGAACGCGGCGACCGGGCTGCAACGCATCCCCCAGAGGGGCTCCAACAGCCCGCCAGGCGATGCAGTCGAGGCGTCCGGACGCATCCTCCGCCGTGAATTTCCAGTGATTGGCGCCCACCTGCCGCGCATACGAAACCTGCACGGACTGAAGCGCAAAGACAGGCTCTGGCGCTCCGGCTCCGAAGGGGCCGATCTCTGCCACGCGGTCGACGAGTTCCGGCGTTGCCGCGCCCGGTGCCAGAATCGCATCGATGGGCAGTTCCAGCGCCGCTGCCCGTTCTGCCGTGAATTGTGCCATGTGAGCGACCATCCAGGCGTCGAATGCGTCCAGCTGCGATGGCTCGAGACTGAGCCCCCCAGCCATAGCATGCCCACCACCCGACAGAATTACCCCCTCGCGCGCCGCCGCGGCGATTGCGTCGCCGATGTTCACCCCGGTCACAGAACGCCCCGAGCCCTTGGCGACAGGCCCAAGCCCCTTGCCCCATCCGATCACGATGCTGGGCAGGTGGAACCGGTCCTTCAGGCGGCCAGCGACGATGCCGATGACGCCCGGATGCCAGCCTTCACCGGAGGCGATCAGGATGCCCCGCTCCGGCGACTTTTCCAGGGCCTTCTCCGCCTGCATGATCGCCTGCTCAAGGATCGCCGCTTCGACAGCCTTGCGCTCCTCATTGAGGCCATGCAGCTGCTCGGCCAGCGCAATTGCCTCTGCCCGGTCGTCCGTTGCAAGCAGCTTTGCCGCAATCCATGGATCTCCGACACGCCCGCCAGCATTCAGACGCGGGCCGAGCATGAAAGTCGCGTGGTAGACGGTCTCCACCTTCTGGATGCCGGAGACCTCAGCCAGGGCCCGCAGGCCCTCATTCTGGCCACGGGACAGCATCGTGAGGCCTTGCCGCACAAAAGCGCGGTTCACACCGTGCAGCGGCGCCATATCGCAAAGCGTGCCGAGCGCTGCGAGATCCAGATGCGCCATGATGTCCGGCAAACCGTCCGGCGGCGCAATTCCGCGTTCGCGGGCGAGCCGGTTCAGGGCTGCAACAAAGACAAACACCACGCCCGCCGCCGCCAGATGCCCCTGACCGGACGTGTCGTCCGGCCGGTTGGGGTTCACAAGCGCCAATGCCGGTGGATTGTGCCCGGACATGAGGTGGTGATCGATGACGACGACCTCCAATCCGATACGCTGCGCCTCTTCAAGCGCCCCCACAGCCGCTGCACCGCAGTCCACCGTGATGACAAGATCGGAGCCCGTGTCTTTCAGGTGCCGGAACGCCTCGGGTGACGGGCCGTAGCCTTCTTCCAGCCGGTCCGGCACGTAGAGGCCAAGCTCCTGCCCCCAGGCACGGAAATAGCGCGCGAGAATGGCAGAACTGGTGCCGCCATCGACATCATAATCGGCAAAGACGGTGACGCGTTTCTTTTCGAGGATGGCATCGAGAACGAATTCTGCCGCCTTGTCCATGTCGGCGAAGCTTGAGGGATCCGGGAATGTTTCGCGCAAAGTCGGCGCCAGATAGGCGCCTGCGCTATCCGGATCGACGCCGCGTTCTGCCAGCAGGCGCGCCAACAGGTCCGAGCCGCCAACGGCAGGTGCAAGCCGCCTCACGAGCGCTTCATCGGCGTCTGCAAGCGTCCAGAACCGTCCTGTTGCAGAACGGTCTACCGCAAATAGCCTGTCTTCTGTTTTTCGGGCTGTCGCTGTCATGAGGCTCCGGGAATCATGTTTCCCGAAGCCTATCACAGGGACGGAGCAATTGCCCCGGGCTTATGCCTTCCGGTTCGACCGGATGTAGCGGACCATGCCGTCGGTCGAGGTCATGACCAGCGTGTGCGTGTGGACACGGCCATCACGATGCGCGACGCCGCTCAGCATGGAGCCCTGGGTCACACCTGTCGCACAGAACACGGTGTCCGAAGACGCCAGCTCGTTCAGGGCATAGGTGCGGCCAAGGTCGGTGATGCCGACCCGTTCCGCGCGCTTCTTCTCGTCATCATTGCGGAAGACGAGACGGCCGAACATCTGGCCGCCCACGCATTTCAGCGCCGCAGCGGCAAGCACGCCTTCCGGAGCGCCGCCAGAGCCGAGATAGAGATCGATGCCGGTATGCGGATTGGTGGTCGCGATCACGCCGGCCACGTCGCCATCGGTGATCAGGGCCACGCGGGCACCAGCCGACCGAAGGCTTTCGATGATGTCTTCATGGCGCGGGCGGTCCAGAACGCAGGCCGTCATGTCCGACACTTCAACGCCCTTGTGCTTGGCAAGTGCGGTAATGTTCTCAGCCGGGCTGGCCTCAAGGCTCACAATCCCTTCCGGATAGCCGGGGCCGATTGCGATCTTGTCCATATAGGTGTCCGGAGCGTGCAGCAGGCCGCCTTTCGGCGCGATCGCCAGAACGGCAAGCGCGTTTGCCATCGCCTTGGCGGTCAGCGTGGTGCCTTCCAGCGGGTCGAGGGCAATATCGATGGCCGGGCCTTTGCCGGTACCAACTTCTTCGCCGATGTAGAGCATCGGGGCTTCGTCACGCTCACCTTCGCCGATGACGACGCGGCCCTGAAAATCGACCTGATTGAACGCGGTACGCATGGCGTCGACGGCGGCCGCATCGGCCTTCTTCTCGTCACCTCGACCGACCAGTTTTGATGCAGCAATCGCTGCGACTTCGGTCACGCGCACCATGGCATCCGCCAGGCTGGGCGTCAGAACGTTGTTTTCCATAATTATTTTGTCTCCGAACGCGGGATTTTTGTCTCTATCGCCTAGACGGTAAGCAATTAGCTTGCCGCTTCGATACGGATTAGCCGCGGTGCGTCAATCGGCTTGGCGATTTTTTCCAGCCGCTCCAGCGCGGCCTGCATGTTGGATCTCGGGCACCGATGGGTGACGATCACCACGGGCGCGGCACCGGATTCTTCCCCGGACTCCTGCAACAGCTTGTCCACGGAAACGCCTTCCTTCGCGAGGGCTTCCGTGAGCGCGGCCAGCGCGCCGGGCTGATCAGGCAGATAAACACGCAGGAAGAACGGCGCGACTTCCGTCGGCGCGCCCTGCACGAACGGCCGGCCCATATGGTGGGCGGCGCGGCCGAAGGCCGGGCGGATGGCCGGGCGGAACATCTTTGCGACATCGCCCATCACCGCGCTCGCGGTCGGGCCGGCACCGGCGCCAGGACCGGTGAGCGTGATCGCTCCGACCGGGTCACCTTCGATGCGAACGGTGTTCAGGCTGCCATTGACACGGGCCAGCGGATGGCTCGCCGGCAGGACCAGCGGCTCGACCCGGCACACCACGCCCTCATCGGTGAGCACGCCTTCGGCGATCAGTTTGATACGATACCCCAGCCGGTCCGCCAGACGCAGGTCCAGCAAGCTGACCTTGTCGATGCCGGACACGCTGACCTTGGAAAAATCGAGATCCGCCGAGAAGGCAATCGCGGAAAGAATGGCCGCCTTGTGGGCTGCATCCATGCCGGAGACGTCCAGCGTCGGGTCTGCCTCAGCATAACCAAGGCGCTGCGCTTCGGCGAGCACATCGTCATACTCGCGGCCCTGCTCCAGCATGACCGTGGTGAGATAGTTGCAGGTGCCGTTCAGGATACCCGTGATGCGCTTGACCTCGGTGCCGGCCAGGCTGTCCCGCAACACGCGGACAACCGGGATGCCCCCGGCGACGGCGGCTTCGAATAGCAGGTCCACCTGCTTCTCTTCTGCCAGACGCGCCAGCGCCATGCCATGCTTGGCGATCAGGGCCTTGTTGGCGGTCACCACATGTTTTCCGGCCTTGAGGGCCGTTTCCACGGCGAACTTGGCCGGGCCGTCAGATCCGCCCATCAGCTCGACGAAAACGTCGACTTCCGGGTCTTCGGCGAGCGTCGCCGCGTCATCGAACCAGCGGTATGGGCTGATGTCGACCGGGCGGTTGCGCGACTGGCTGCGCGCGCTGACACCGGTGATCTTCACTTCGCCCGGCAGGCGCAGGTTCGACTGGCGCTCGACCAGTTCGATCAGGCCGCAGCCGACATGGCCGAGCCCGGCGATCCCTATCTTCAAAGGTCCCAACAGGGCCCCCTATTTGTTGCTCAA
>MDTG01286177.1_pt1 | contig 54095 bp, 48 predicted proteins | sample 811421 | NCBI WGS metagenome assembly MDTG01 (sample SAMN05326645, study PRJNA326480) | marine metagenome | isolation source: seawater | place: Pacific Ocean: South East | collected 2011
AGTCAGATAACTACTTACTCCGGTAAATACACTGTTGGTTTGGGTATACAGGTCGGTGCCCGAACCGCCCGGCACAAAAGCAGATACCAAAGCAGTTACCAGAGTAGTACTGCTAATGCGCGAAGTTCCGGTAGAGATTCCTCCTTCATTGTAGGCCCATACTTCAATATCCAATTCATCGCCTGGCATAACATCCAATAGCAGAGCAGCTCCTATGCGATTGGCAGCCAAACTGCCATTGGTTCGACTCACCTCATTACAGGTAGTACAATTGTCATCGGCCAGGGTCGATTGATTGGCCGTAGCGTTGGTATACCGTGTTTCTCTAAGGTTGAAGAAGACTTGTTCTTCAAACGCTGCTATGTTATTGCCCTGATTATCATTTTCGCTCTCCATAGTGGCTTTATAGACTATTACAGGAGAGGTTTCGGTAGTAAAGGTGGTTCGGGTATTGCCCAGATGATCCTTTATAAAGTAGTCATACACAAGTGCTCCCTGGCTATTCTTACGAACCCTGCCTTCTTCGTGTGCAAAGTGCTGCAAGTTGTTGTTTTCATAAATAAAGCCTCCTACATAATCGGTAGTTACTACGGTTCCATTGTTGTTGGCTATTTTTTGCACTTTGGCACCTGATGCATCGTAGCGATAGGTTATGGTACGACCTCCGCCCATATTTACATATTCCGGCAAGTTAAATCTGTTATAGGTAATATTGCTACTGATGCCCTTGTTTAGATCTGTAAGCATATTGCCGCTGGCATCGTAAGTATACTCTATGGTGGCACTGCTGCCATCTATAAAATCCCCAATCTTACCTTTAACTCCCGAGTCGGTCACCTTTGTCAGTTTATTCCCAATATCTGAACTGCTGTAGTCATAGTTGAGTACGTCAATATTCTTGGCTGTATTCAGTACCCTACCTCTACGCGTAAGGGTTTGAATATTGCCATTAGGGTCGTAGGTAATACCTGTTACACTAAAATCATTGTCATAAGTATTATTGCTTAGATTGTCATAAACAGCAGCTGTCAAACGATTACTATAGTCGTAACTATACTCGTATCGTTTTAGGTGACTATCTCCGGTAGATGACCACTCTATTTCCGAGATATTGCCATTAAACATATCTACCGCATCGGTGGCATCGTGGTATTTGAGTTTCATGCCAAAATAATCGCTGCCAAGGCTGGCCGGATTATTTATTTGGCTCAGCCAACCACGAATAGTGTAGGTATAGTCAACATACTGTTTATTATTTCCCAGGGCCTTTTGAGTAAGTTGTCCCAACGCATCGTATGTATTGGAAGTAAGTGTTTGAAATACAGATTCCTGGTTTATATTTCTGCTCTCTACCTTGGTTAATCGGCCGGCATGATCGTAAGTCATCTTCTTTAAAACCCTCAACTCTGAAAAATCATCGGCCGCAGGGTTTTTATGGTGAATGTAGGTAAACAGCAGTTTTCCAGAAAAGTCATACTTGTTGGTTACAATGTCTTCGCCCCCCAAATGATTTATAGAGCGTGTTTGTAAAAGCCTTCCCTTTCCATCGTAGAAGTTCACTGTTTCCAACCAAGTACTTTGGCCCAATACTTTGGTCTTGCTCCCTGTTGACATGCCATTCACATGATAATGTGGTGTCTGCTCATCGGCAAATGTGCCTCCATTCATGGCAGAGTTATAGGCACTCGAGAAGGTTTTGGTAGTGAATGAGTAATCATCGAAATAGGTTACCGATTCGATGTTCAGAGAACTCAGACTACTAAATGGTTTCACATAATAATTATGATAAAGTGTATATCCAGTAGCCGAGGTCTTTCGTACTTCAAAGGCGCTATCATCACTGTTTATTGTGGATTGTAAGGTAGACCTGGCGGTGCTTCCGGAATAGGTACCTGACATCACGGGTCTACCCAAGTAATCATACTTGGTAAAAACCCAAATAGCTTCCGTAGTTTGTTTGCCATCCCTGCTAAGCACAAGTCTATCTTCTCGATCATACACCATTTCTACCTTACCTGCCCCGGGCACCTTTTTTACAATCATTCGGTTGCGGTCGTCATAATGGTAATGAAAGAGCAGCTCATCAGACTCAGTGGTGCTAATACTCCAGTCGTTAGAAATGAGTTGGACAGCCTTTGGAGGAATGACCGTTTTTAAATTGCCATATACATCGTATACGTAATAGGTACACAACCATCCTGTATGATTCGACCCTGGGTTTGCCGAGTCCTGCACCTTTTTAAGAACAACTTTGCCTGTAAGATCGGTATACTCTAATACTTTATTACCTTGTTCATCTGTACTCTGTACTACAGATAGCTTGTTGGCCGAATAATATCCGGCAAAGGTAGGTATAGACGTTTCTCCTGTTCCGGCCGTCCAACGCACCACCGATTCGGCACTGGTGTTGGTTCGATAGTCCATACTTACTCCTCTATTACTTCCCACCCACGGTTGCCCTGGTGCCATTTGTTTTAAGGTTCTGTTCAGCGGGGAATTATCGGTAGTGACCAGTGAATAAGCGTAGTCATCATCAATAGTACCGTACTGAGCAGTATAAAAACTCGCTCTTTCTGTGTTTGCACCGGTTTTGTATGTACCCGTTCCACTAGTGGATTTAAAGGGGAGATATTGTTTTAAAGCTCTCCCAAGATTGTCGTACTCAGTTACTGAAACAACATCTTTCAAGTCAGGAGAAAGTTGCTTGGAAACGGACTGAATCGGTCGTCCTAGTCCATCTGCATAAGAAGAGGTAACTAATACATCAGTAGCAGAAGTCTGTGCTTGAACTGCACTAATGGTCAGGTGTCCTGGTTCTTGCACGGTGTAGGAACGAACAAGATTGAGTGTTCCCCCACCACAACTCACGGTGGCTGTTGCAGCTACCCTTGAACTCTCACAACTACCACTAAAGGCAGCTGCATAAACCGTTAAAGAATTAGTTCCATTATGAGTGTAGGTGGTACCCGTAGCTAATAAAGTTCCCCCTGAGCTAGCGCTATACCACCGCACAGTTTGGTTAGCAGTGAGCACAATGTTGGTGTTAGGGCAACCCGAAGCTGAGGTAACTGATGGTGCAGCCGGGCCACTAATATTTACATTTAGAAATGCCGGAAAAGCTCCACTTCCTTGTATCTCGGCCATGATGGTTCCTCCTCCCGACCCATACCAGGTAACAGAAGCCGAGGTATTATTTGATGTTGTGATGGTTCCGTTGAGTGCATCCCATATAATTGTACCACTTCCCCCAGATTGGGTATAGCTGTAATTGGATCCACAACTCACACTTGTTGGACCTGATATGGTCATTTGAGCCTTTAGTGAGGTTAAGGTAAAGGCGAAAAACAGAACTAGAGATAAAGGTAACGTCAATCTTCTACCTGACTCATTAAATACTATTTTCTGAATAATCTTTTTCATAACATGAGTGTGTGTATGGATTAATAAGAAGTGGTGGTTTGGTACTGATAGTCGAAGGCTTTGATAACATGCCCTTTCCAATCCTTTATAAGCTCTAACCGACTAAACTTGTCGTATTGATAGCGAAGTATATTATGATTCATTCCTACTTCAGTGGTCACTCCAACCATGGGTTCATAGGTATAAGTAATCATCTGTGCATCAATTGGGTACAAACGCAACTCATCAATATAGGCCGTACCACTACTTATGGTTAGTGTAGATATACCGGTTACCACACGCTCATAATAGGTCCATCCATGGGCATTAGCTTCCGCACCATTTACCGAACTTTGAACACCATTAAGTGTTGGCACTCCATTCTTCGCGTAGAAAGTAACCTTATACTTTTTTGATGAGCTTAATCCTGTTTTAGAGATACTACCAAGACTCAGCCTGTAATACATCTTACCGGAAGGAGAGTTCACATCGGTATACGGATTTTCTGAATAAGTCCAGTTTCCTTTTTCTAAAGCCTCAAAACTTGTATAGGCAATGTCATTGTTTGAATCGGCACCAATAACCTGAGCTACAGGTAAATGCGCATTGCCATAGGCATATAAATAGCGATACTTCACTCCGCCATCTTTGGATACGCTTAGTAAATTTCTATTGGCATCATATTCATGCATTGTGAGTCGCGTTTCCAACGCAGAGCTGCCTTTTGCCACTTCTATACTTGAAGGCAGATAAGTTGCCGGGGTACTGAAATACTCAAAGTTATTGCGTACGGTTGAGGTCTTAGTTGTTCCCACATACTCTTCTTGCTGTATTACAGGGGCAATCATGTTTAGCGTATTTCGCATAGCCGATAAAGCATTTATTTCCGGAGTGGTAAGACCTGTCAGTGAACTTTGATCGTAAGGATAATAGAAGCGGGTTTCACGGGTAACACCTTCGCTGTCTTTGGTTTGCACCCTCGAAACATTGAAATAATAAGACGGCAGATCGTCCCAAAAGTTAGTGGTTTCGGTCTCCAGATAATTAGTTGTACTACCCAAATCGTATGTTCGGGTTATGGTCTTTTCCAAATCAACCCGCCCAGTGTAAAACCTATACCTTTTAAAGTGGTTATGAGCGCCTGGTTTCCATACAGCCCCTTCAATAGAAACGTAATTCATACCATTTGCTGCCTGGGTATTGGTTGGTAAAAATGCAACCCATGGCAAAATGCTACCATTGTCAGCTGGTGCGTTAAAGGTGCTTACATAGGTATTAATTACCTCTTTTACTTTGTGATAGGTACTTCCAGTCCAGCGGTAGTCTATCTGCTTTAAAAGTAATCCTCTCAGGTAATCTCTGCTGTCTGGTCTTGGGAAAGGAAAGGTCTCATGTGTTCCGGCAGCTGTCGTGGTAAAGTATGTTTCTCCATTCAGAGGGGTATAGTAATAGCCATCATATAAGTCCTGATAGTCTGCTGCAGTAGTAAAGTAGTACTCTGTTTTTCCAATGTTTTCAACTCCAATAGTTCTTACCGTAACTTTTCCATACCCCACCTCTGAACCATTGGTCTTCATTAACGGATAAGTAGACTGAATCGCTCTACGATAGCCATTTGGTTTCATATAAACATTAGGAGCATAAGCTTCCTCATTGTGAATCACCTGGCCACCGTAGGTTGGAGCATTAAGAATCCTACCCGTACTATTGGAAGTGCCACCATCTCCATTCTCATTGTAGTAAAACTCTCTTCTAACATCGTTGGCACTACTTATTCCATCATGATCTACAATAGCTTCAATTCTAAGCCCTCCCACAGGTTTGTTGGTCTTGGCGACTTCGTTTTTCCACTGTAAATTGATATTGTCTGTAGCAACCACACTGCAACCGTACTTTACGGCTCTTACTTTATATGTCCCCGGCTGCAAGGTTACCGTTTTGGTGCCATGACTATACATTCCACTTCCTACGTAAGTCATGGTTTGGCCGGTAATGTACGTGGTACCCGCCTGGTTATAAAACTCTACTCCTATGTTGCATGTACCAGAAGCATCAGCATTAATAGACAATACCTCATAAGGATCATTAATAAGGGAGACTGTAATCGTATGCCAAGTTCCGTTCGGCTGAAAATTATAACTTTGCTGAAGGTAATCGTTCTTTAATTTAGGATGAATAGCTTCATGCTGGCCGTAAGTAAAGGACGTATATCCCCCGGTTGGGTAGCTAACTTTAGTTAATATCCCTGCCTGACTATGAGCTTCACTTGGTTCTCTATTGGCCGTTCCAAAACCTACAAGTCGAAGAATGGAGGCTGCATCATAATATTTGACGCGTTGTACAGGCTCAGGGCTAGTGTTTCCTGTTTGTCCATTATAATACCCCCAATGATCCTGAGCAAAAGAGAATCGGCTTGGCAAATAGTGCGTACTGTTATAAGTAAAAACATATGGCGGTTTTTCCGTAATCCCATCATTCCCCACCTCAATTACTCTATCTAGTTTTAACCTGCGTTCATGATCTCCTGTATCCAATCCCTGAAAGCCTATTCCCGTTGGGGTAGAGTTAATAGCCGCAGTTCCTGTAGCAGTAAAGTAACTATACTCCAGTTTAAACTTCTTGATTAAGACATTGTTAGAATCCGTAACCTGAATATTGTCTAACCAATAATCATTTCTATAATCCTGGCGATTTATACTTGATTTGTTAAATACAACTTTCCCTTTTTTAAAATCAATAATATGTATTCTTTTAGGCTTCACATAGTTCCAAGACTTATACATGTGTTGCTGCCCAAAAACAACCCCCAAGTCTAGTTCACTCTGCGGCCCATAGGTTACATTTTTTAATGCGTACTGCCATGTGATATCACCAGAATTACTCCAGTTGTAGTAGGTCAAACTGATCAATTCCTCACCTGCAGCCGAATTGATGGACGATAGATACCAACTGTTGGTTTTTGCTGCAATCGCACCGGGTGCCTCACTCATTTCAAACGACTTGGCAACCTCTTGCTCGCTGAAGACATATTTAAGACCTTGAGTATCTGTAATTTCAAAGCGAATAATTGAATGACCGGAAAAAACAGGAACAATCTTTACATTCGATTTAACCTGCTCTACCACTTGTTTTGACTTGTTGATGTAAAATGTTCCGCTCAGACCATTTACATTATAATTGAACTCATCAGGTTCGCCATCCAAATCACCATCGGCATAATCTTGGTATGTGGTTAAGCTAGAGGAAGATGTAGTCAAATCTGGCAAAGGAGGCAATGTCTGATATCCACCTCCTTCATCATCAGCTCTGCCACGAATAGTTCTGGATACTACTCCACCGGCATTCAAAGTCCACCCTAATCCAACCCATGGCGCAACTTCTTCTACTTTAATGCCACCAAATCCTGTATAACTTAGCGATATCTGTAAACTCGCCTCTTTATTAGATGCCGTATGTATAGGAATTGAGAAGGAAGGTGAACCCGTATAGAAGTTTACATTGGTATTGCCATATCCTACAATAGAGGCAGCCTCAGGTGAAGGAGGGATCACCTTTGGCATATCTTGAGAGAAACTTAAAAGAGTCAGATTTGAAGCGAAAAGGATCGCTAACACTCTTTGGGAAAACTGTTTTTTCATAACTGTGTGTACAATACGTTTAATTAATATAGATACCGGTTCTAAATTCTAGCCTGCTGGTGCCTCGTTGCGTAGAAGGCGTGTATAATAGTACAAGTCGTAAGACCTTGTTATTTCCTATTCGTTGAAACCTGCCAAGGCCTATCTTAGTCTCATCTTTCCATTCAGCAGATAAAGGCTCACTACCATTGGATACAATACTTACTTTGTATCGGCTCATTTCATAAGAACCCTCCAAAAAATACCTGGGACTTATATGGTAGTTAAGAATCCCCCTGCCTCCCCACGACCTGTTGGTTAAAGAGAGTTGACTTAGTTTCTTAGCTTTCAATTCATTATCTGCCAGAATCCCAAAACCTAGAGCCCATCTGTAGGAAACAGGTTTGATATAATCTGCCGATAAAGATATCTTAATGGGTTTACTAGGAAGAATAGAAAAACTCCCACCAACGAGTGATTTCCTGTTGTGAGAAACCACGGTCTCATTTTTACGAACACTTTGAAGAATTAGGGCTTTTTTTTCTGATTCGAAGGCTGCAATTTCTTGCGATAATTTCTCTACAAAAGCTGATGAAAAATCTTCGGGCGTACCACCATATCTCTGCAAGAAGCGGCCCTCTAAAAGCTCTATGGATTGAATTTCATTAACATCAAGCCCTACTCTATTAAAAAAGTTTTTTTCGATGCTCTTATTCTTTAAATATTCACCTTTGAGGTTTTTGAGAAAATCCGAACCATTCAAAACTTCATGAAAAGTGTCGGACGACATTTGAACTAAATCAATCAACTCTTCAAGTTGCTGGTTAAGTCTGGACTGAAAAAGTGGGCTACCGAACTGAGATGGGTTATCAGATCTAAATATTGTGATTGTTTTACTAAGCTCTTCAAACCTTTTATTGAGTATAATCACCTGCTCATAGCCCATAGCAAACTCTATTTCCTTTTGCAGAGAACTTATTTGATCTAACAATTGATTATATGCCCATATGCTTTGGGAAGAGTCAACCGAATCTGAAACATCAACCTTATATGAGCCCTTCTTGGAGTGTAGCGCTTGAAGAGACTCATCGGCCTTTTCTATCTTTTGCATCAATGACTCTAAAGCCTCAAATGTCTCCTGTTCTTGAGCATTTAGCCCAAAAGACCAGAGTACAGCAACTGTATAAAGTATGAGTGTTTTTGAGATATGCATTTGCGAGGCTTAATTGACATAGAAAAAAGAAGGCTTAATATGGTTGGCCACAACCAAGTCTCTAATCTTAATCACCTCTGAGAGATCCGTATCATTATCCTTGCCTCTCGTGGTTAAAGTCTGTTCAGTAGCTATCCAAAGACCTGCAAACTCCTTGTATTCCCTAAACTCGATAGTCCTTTGAAACCTCTTCCCATAACCTGAGACATCTTCTTCAATTACCATTGGAAGCAAGGTATTCTCATCAATTTTAACGCTTAGTTTTTTTGACCTGTCTTTGCTTTGAATTACAATAAAGCCATTCGATTTACCCAATTTGACATTATCTGAAAAACCCCAGAGAGTATAGAAATTATCCAGAAAGTTAAAGCGTTCGAGATTTTGGATAGTCTGTTCAGAGGTTAGCGGCATTGTTTGACCGCTTATTACCTGAAAATAACCTTTACTATTTTTAATAAATGATACCTGACCATCTTCAAGTTGTACATCGGCTCTTATATCGCCATTAGATGAAGCGGTGAAGACAATTTCCTGGTCAATCGTTAAGTTATTACTTTGTAATATCCTGTATTGAATTACGCCTATATCTACTAATGAAGAATACCCTAGCTTTGCACTAGAGGCATTAACAATATCACTCGCAGTCTGACAAAATACGTTTGGAATATACAAGATGTATAAGAACCCGAAGAAAATTTGTTTCATGATGTGCTTATGTAGTTTGAAATTTTGAGAAATTAAGTAAGTATCAAATAATTATCCAATACATATAATAACTGACACAACAGCCCTATAAATCCCTTAAAATCTTCAAATACATCAAACAGCTATTTCACATCAATGATATTGTTGTTGATCAATAATTGTAATTTTGCGAATTACACAATCGGTAATATAATTACATATTTGGAACAATTACACAGTATTACCAAGCCGTCAAATCAGGATAGACGACAATCTATCTTAAGTCTGATAATTAAAATAAATCTTAATAATTATAAGAGCAGGGAGGTTTATAAATACCAGTTGGCGGTCCGAGCTAAAAAAATGTAAAAGGATTTGAATTATACTTGGTAAAGATCCCGAGAAAGCCAGGATATCTTCAAGGTCACATGAAGGTATAATAATAGCCTTCAACACGCTCTTTATAAAAAGAAAGAACCATAAACATAACGGTTTGTGTATGTCTTGTGGCGGTTTTCGAAGCACTTTGCTTCTCTCAGAAACCAAAGTTAACTACGAAGCGAAAACTTGCTGACAGCCGTCCCCCCGCCATAAGCTATATGTGTTGTTGTAGGGTTTTATCTTTTCATTTATTTCAATTGTGTCAGTTGGATTTCTGAAACCTATTAAGTTGTCTATTTTCGTCAATAGTCATTGTTAATGACTCAGTTTTTAAAATCCACTTGCCGTTTTCCTTCTTGTAGATTCCGTCTACCCCCAAGACGAGCCAGGGTTTAAGCTATAGTCATACTAAATTCGTTTGTCTCTTTCCATCTAATCTGTGAAAAAGGTGTATCAGCTTTTTGAAATATCCACTGTTCCAAACGTTTGTTTTGGTGTCTATCAATTCCTTTTCCAAAAAGATAAAAGATCATATTTGAAACAATAACTGAGTTGATAAGGAATATTCTCGAAAACTCTTTCTCTTTAGCAAAGAATAGAACTCCTGTAATTATCAGATTCAGCACGAAAACAAACGGAACTAAAAGAATAATTCCGATAGACACACTTGGGTCAGGGTCCATTTGGTATTTCCATAACCAAATCAGTCCAAAGTCAATGACTTCCAGTCCTAATATATTGTACAGTATCTCCATTCAAATGCCACACAAAAAAACAGTCTCTTAAAACTGTTTTAGGTTACCCCCTCAGTGAATAAAACTCACAGAACCTTAGGCTGCCTTCTCGAATTCAGCTTATGGCTTGATCATATTTCTGCTAAATACTCATGCACAAACTTGATGGCCATTGCCCCTTCTCCCACTGCGGAAGCCACGCGGTTCATGGCTCCTGCCCTCACATCGCCAGCGGCAAAAACTCCGGGAGTACTAGTTTCCAGCAAAAAGGGTTCTCGCTTTTTCTTCCATACTTTTTTGAACTCATCTTCCTTTTGGGCATCGCGTCCTGTAAGAATAAACCCTCTTTCGTTTTTAAATATGTGTTCGCCCGTCCAACTGGTATAAGGTCTGGCACCAATAAAAATGAGCAATGCACCGGCCGGCTTTTGCCGGGTAACTTGTGTTTCCAGGTTTTTGAGAGTGACACACTCCAGATGCGTCTTTCCATGAGCTGCCTCTACCACCGATCTCGGCAAAAGACTGATATTTTCTGTTTGCCCTATCTGATCGATAAGGTATTGACTCATGCTGCTGGAAAGATCGGGCTTGCGAATGACAATATACACGTGGCTGGCAAAATTGGAGAGATACATGGCGGCCTGCCCGGCCGAGTTGCCCCCGCCCACTATATACACATCCTTGTTGCGGCAGGCGTGTGCTTCGGTGGTTGCGGCTCCATAATAAATACCGGCTCCGGTGTAGTTGTCTATGCCCGTTGCATTAAGCTTTCGGTATTGAACGCCTGTTGTAATAATCACGGCTTTGGTATGAATCTGCTCTCCATTCTCCAGAATCACTTTCTTGTATTGATCTTGCGTTTCTACCCCCACCACACTTTGTGGTGAAAGAAATTCAATCCCAAAGCGCCTGGCCTGCGTAATGGCTCGCTGTGTTAAGTCGGCACCGGAAAGCCCTTTCGGAAAACCAAGGTAATTTTCTATTCGGGAACTGGTACCTGCCTGTCCGCCAGGAGCATGCTTTTCAATAAGCAGGGTTTTTAATCCTTCTGAACCACCATATACCGCTGCGGCCATACCAGCCGGACCTGCACCTACAATGGTTACATCGTACATTTTTTCTGCAGCCTTAGACCTAAGCCCTATTTTTTCACCTAGTTCTACAGCAGAGGGGTTGACGAGGCAACTACCGTCTTCAAAAAACACGGCAGGTAGTTGTTGGTCGCTTATAGACGCCAGCTCCATTAACTCCTTCGCTTCCGGCTCATTAAGCACATCAAGCCACTGAAAGGGAATAAGGTTTCCGCCCAGAAAGTCTTTTACCGCATGCGATTTGGGCGAATACTGATAACCCACCACACGTATTCCTTTAAACACCGGAATATGGTTTATCTGCCATTCATCGAGTAAATCGTTCAGAGTCGGGTATAGTTTTTCTTCCGGAGGATCCCAGGGCTTGTTTAGGTAGTAATCGAGCTGAACATCATTAATGGCCTTTATAGCTGCCTCAATATCGGAGTAGGCTGTTAGCAGCACTCTTTTGGCCGATGGATAGAGCTTTTTGGCTTGCTCTAAAAAATCTACTCCACTCATTTCGGGCATCCGCTGATCAGAAAGAAATAAAGCTACGTCTTCTCCCTTTTGCTTGAGTTCGCGCAATGCCTCTAAAGCTTCTTTAGCAGAGGTAGTACTGAGTATTCTGTAGTCGGCCCGGTATTGCTTTCGTATGTCTCTTCGAATAGCTGCCAGTACTTGTTCGTCATCGTCTATTGTAAAAATAATGGGTTGTTTGGGCATTTGACCTATTGATGATGAATGGGTATACAAAATTCAAAAGTAGTGAGGCCGGGCTTAGATTCAAGTTTTATTCGACCATTGTGCTTGTCCATAATTTGTTGCACAGTTTCAAGCCCCAACCCTGTTCCTTTACCTACGTCTTTGGTAGTAAAGAATGGTTCAAAAATTCGGTCTTGAATTTCTTTAGGAATACCTTTTCCGGTATCTGAGATTTTAACGACTATAAATTCGCCTACTACTTCTGTCGAAAGCCTAAGCGTACCGCCATTTTCTTCCATAGCGTCTAGCGCATTGTCTATTACGTTGGTCCAAACCTGATTGAGCTCTCCCGGTGAGGCCGCTAGTTTAGGCAACTCTTCGGCCCAGTGTTCTATTACTTCCACCCGGTTCTTCTTGATCTTATGGTTTAGAATAGTGAGCGTTACACGCAGGCCTTCGTGTACATCGGTGGGCTCAAAATCGGACGACCGATCCATATGTGAGTAGTTTTTCACGGAGTTGACCAAAGTGGAAATTCTGTTGGAGGCATCTTTTATTTCTCCTACCATCTTTTCGGTAGTAAGCACATTGTCTATCCATACCAAAACGGACGGAAACTCCTTTTCTCCGATTTCTTCTTTCACCCGGTCCAGATCCTGATCCAAAAAACCATAATCGGCCAATGTTTCTGCGAGCATATAGCAGTCGCCATAACCATTAGCCTCCAACCAGTCGGTCAAGTCATCTTCGCGTTTAGCGCGCGAAAGCATTGGCTCAGCTTTATCGATTCCCCGGGCGAGCTTTCCAAAAACTAATTCATTGACAAAGTCTATTTGGCGATTGGTCACCTCCATAGAGATAACCCGTTTAAGCTTATCGGGCACAGTGCCCAAATGCTTTTGCAGCGATTCGGCCGAACGCACAATGGCTGCTGCCGGATTGTTAAGCTCATGAGCCAGACCAGCCGAAAGTTTGCCTAGAGCCATTAGCTTTTCGCTCTGGTGTTGAAACCTTGAAAAGTCCCTAACCCTGTCTGTCATTAAATGCACCAATAGCTCAGTGAGCTCGTGGCACTCGCAAATGAGGTCTTTGAAGAAGGTTTTAGAAAGGTAAAATACTTTTGAATCGACCAGAGCAAAGGCATTGCCTGTAGCTGATTGCACTCTGCTGTAAGGCAATGCACCAGAAATTTCTCCGGTTGAAATTCTGGCCATCTCTCTATATTGGCCATTTACCGCCATTTTAAGCGAAACCGCTCCATCGACCATAATAAACAGCCGGTCTACTGAATCGCCACGTTTAAAAATCTGATCTCCGGCCTTAAAGGCGGTGAGCTTACCCCGCTCTACAATCCACTCAATTTGTTGGCGGGGAATATCGGAGAGTATGTTGAATGCGCAGAGTCTGTCAACTAGCTCTTGATCTTTCATGGACTAAAAACTGAGAAGTCTGGGAATTAGTTCTTTCGAACCTGAAGGTAAGTAAAGAGTATCATTAAAGCAGACAGTACATTGGGAATAAAAAAGCTGCTCCAACCATCAGCATACTAATTGAAGGCCATGCTTAGAATGCATAATCCTTACAGGTAAAGAAGTTACTGAGTATTGAAACAGCTCTTTATTTGTAGTACAAGCCTACCAGTTCAGCCGCTTAGGTAATGAGATTACCCTCATCGTCCCATTCGGCTATGGCAGTTCTCTTGCTTTGGTCTACGCATTTGGCCAACCATTCCGGTTCATAATCTACATCGTGTTCGGCCAAGACATCGGCCGGAACGCCATCCCATACTCCGGGTGTATTGCCTTTGTAGCCCAGGTCTTTAATCCCCATCTCAGAGGTAAAGTAACCTGTTAGCGTAAGGTTTCTCATTCGCGTAAAGAATCTTTCGCCAGGCAATAGCTCGGGGGCCGTTTTGCCCGGGTAAGCAATTTGGTCACAAATGCTTTTTTGCTGTTCTTCAGTGAGCTTTTTAAACTCTGCATTATAGAGCTTATTGGAATAAGAATCGAGCCAGGCAATGCCACCACGTATAGGCAGTTGGTGGTGCGGCATATCTTTCACTATAAACTCTATAAACTCTACCACTCCGGCATCGCTGGCCGAGCCAAAGTTGGCATTGGCAGGGAGAATAATATCGCAAAGTACCGCAACTGTTTCCAACTCGTGTTCATTGAGAAATACTTCGGCCAATACCTTACGGTCGTGTTCCTTTTCTTTCTCATTTCTACCATAACCAGGCAATTCAGGGGTTTTAGCCGTCTCTTCAGGTTTTTCGCCAGGAGCGCAACCGGTTACCAACAGGCCTCCGGCCACAGAACCCACCAATAATGATTTTAATGAATCTCGTCTGTCCATGGTTTAAATGTTTCTTTGTTTTACTTGTTCTACCAAATAGTCGGAAGCCCTCCAGGCCAGAGCCAAAATGGTCCAGGTTGGGTTTTTATCGGCTTGCGATACAAACGGCCCGGCATCCATCACAAATACATTCTCACAATCGTGCAATTGGTTGTATTTGTTAGTTACCGACTCTCTTTTATCATCACCCATTCGGGTGGTTCCTACTTCGTGAATAATTTCACCGGGCTTGGTGAGTCCATACTGTCGGTCGGCTCCGGGTTTTGAACCCAAAAGTATTCCGCCCGCTGCTTCAAGTACTTGCTCAAATGTATCTTGCATATGCTTGGCCTGTTTCACTTCGTGCTCTGTCCATTTATAGTGGAACTTGAGTACGGGTATTCCCCATTCATCTACCACATTGTTGTCAATTTCACAATAGTTATCGCGTTGCGGCACACTTTCACCTCTTCCGGAAACACCAAGTACTGCGCCATAGTAGCGCTTCACATCGTCTCGAAGTGAGTCGCCATAGCCTCCAATAGTACCTCCAGTAATCTTATTCAGGTCGTTGGGGTTAAAGCCAAAACCGTAGCCGGGCATACCCATGCCTCCCCATACCTCTATATGATAGCCTCTTGGGAAGTCTAGTTTTTTATCGTTGAGCCACCAGGGCGTATATACGTGCATCCCTCCCACTCCGTCTTCATTGTAAATCTTGCGATCCATGAGTTGAGGAATAAAAGCCGATCGGCTGGCTCCGGTAGAGTCGTGTAGGTAGTGTCCTACAAGCCCGCTACTATTGCCAAGTCCGTTTTGGTGAATACTGCTTTTTGAGTTGAGTAAAATGCGGGCCGTAGAACAAGCCGAAGCAGCCATTACTACTACCCGGGCTTTCAGGTGGTACTCTTTGCGATCGAGCTTGTTGATGTAGTTTACCCCTGTGGCTTTACCTTCTTTGTTGGTTGTTACCTCTCTTACCATGGCATTGGTAAGTATCTCTACCTTTCCGCCATTCCGCTGGGCCGGAAAAATAAGGCAGGTACCTGAAGAAAAATCGGCATAGGCCGAACATGCCCGGTTGCATTGCCCACAATAGAAACAGCTACCTCTCTGATTATTTATTCGTTTGGTAAGAATGGAAAGTCTTGAAGGTATTACGGGAATACCGGCCTTTCTGGCTCCTTTTACATAGTAAAGTTCGTGCAGCCTGGGCTTGGGTGGTGGCAAGAAGAAGCCATCGGGCTCATTGTGCAGATTCTCTCTGGAACCAAATACACCAATCAGCTTATCTACCTTATCGTAATAAGGCTTTACATCGTCATAGCCAATGGGCCAATTATCACCGAGACCATCAATGCTTTTTCGCTTAAAGTCCAGTGGACCAAAACGTAGTGAAATCCGACCCCAGTGGTTGGTTCTTCCTCCCAACATTCTGGATCTAAACCACCTAAAATCGGTTCCCTGACCGTTGGTGAAAGGTTCTCCCTCGATGTTCCAGCCACCATAGGCCGCATCAAAATCGCCAAACGATCTTCTGTCTGAACTGGCCCCTCTTCTGGGAGACTCCCAGGGCCATCGCAGTTGAGTACGATCCTCATCTTTGGCAGGGTCAAAATGGGGTCCGGCTTCCAGCACTGCCACATCAAAACCTGCTTCTGACAGGATTTTGGTGGCCATTCCGCCTCCAGCACCGGAACCTACAATGGCCACATCGTAGGTTTTTGCTGATTCTATTATTTGCATAGCGCGTTGTTAGTTGATGAATAGTTTAAAGCAAGCCTTCAAGATAAAGAATTCAACTTTAAAACGAAGTTGGCTTAATGGAGATTGGCCATAAAAAAGTATGAACTGAACAAACCATAAGAGCAGGCACTCATTGAATACTAACGGTGGCAACCTCTCATGGAAGAATTAGAAAAAACTGAAACTATTTTCTCCCTTCTGCACTGTTTAACATAGTTTTGTCCGTTCATGAAAAGAGGCCGGTTAGATCTTACTGAAGGTTCCATATTAAAAGGACTCATTGCCCTTGCCCTCCCAATTATTGGTGCAAACCTGCTACAAACAGGCTATCAATTGGTCGATGCTTTCTGGGTGGGTAAACTGGGAGCCAATGCTGTAGCTGCCGTTTCTGTTAGTTTTCCGGTAAATTTCCTGCTCATTTCACTGAGTTCAGGATTTGCCTTTGCCGGAACCATTCTGGTCGCTCAGTATGCCGGGGCCAAAAATTTTGGCATGGTCAACCATGTGGCTACTCAAACGCTCACCATGGTGGTAATCATCAGCCTTGTTCTATCCACGGTGGCTTACTTTCTGTCTCCTTCTATTCTTCATTGGCTCGGAGTAGAAGAAGTGATTTTCGAAGACGCCAACATCTTTCAACGAACCATTTTTATTGGACTGGTCTTCAACTTCGGTTTCATTATGTTCCAATCACTTATGCGGGGCATTGGCGAAGTAAGAATACCACTCTACATCAACGCAGCCACCCTTGCCATTAATTTTATTTTGGACCCACTATTTATCTATGGCTGGGGGCCTGTTCCGGCCTTTGGCGTAACCGGAGCAGCTGTCAGTACACTGGTTACGGTAAGCCTCTCAGCCTTTACCGGAGTATATATTCTGTTCAAGGGTAAAACTGATTTTCAGCTTTCCTTAAAGAATTTTCAGTTCGACTTGCCCCTGTTAAAGAAGGCCTTCAGGTTGGGAGCTCCTTCTTCTGTAGAAATTTCGGCACGAGCTCTGGGGCTTACCATTATGACAGGCATAGCCGCTAAGTTTGGAACTGAAGTACTGGCCGCCTACGGAGTTGGCTCACGGCTCATAAGTTTTGTGGTCATATTTGGTCTGGGCCTGCTCCACGCCTCCTCTACATTTGTTGGCCAAAACATGGGTGCCAGACAGGTTGGCAGGGCTGAAAAGGGAGCCACTTATGCCGCATGGATTGGTTTTGGTGCCCTCACTATCATTGGCATAGTCTTTTACTTTTCGGCCGAACCCCTGGTAAGAGCTTTTCTCGACTCTACCGATGAGGTGGTTGGCATGGGAGTAGATTTCTTAAAAATAACCTCGTTGGCCTTTGGCTTTATGGGTGCCCAACTGGCCTTAGTGGGCACTTTGCGTGGTTCGGGCAACACGGTAGAATCTATGATTCTGGCCATTATTGGGATATGGATTATTCAGTTTCCATTTGCATGGATTACTTCAGAAATGGAGAGTTTTCAGGAGTTTGGGGTGTGGTGGTCTTTTCCGGTGAGTTATGTTATTCCCTGTATACTTACGGTGGCGTGGTTTAAAATGGGCCGATGGAAAAAGAAGAAACTTGTTGATTAGGCGCGGGTAAAAACGACCAATACAACTGTTTGACTCCCCTTTGTGTCTAAACTCTCAAATAAGGTCAAACAGATGAAAAAATTAATTACAAGTACATTTTTGCTCTTGTTAGCCTTGAGCTGCGACAATAAGGGCATTCCGGTAGATCTTCCTTCCTGCATTCAGGATCAAATCAAAACTGTGGCACTCAACAGTAATGTAAGAAGCCCCGAGAGGGCATCGGTAGAAGCCTATTTATACAACGGTCAGCGGGTCTATGTTTTCAATCCGGGGTCGGGCTATGCCGACTGGCTGTACACCTTCTATAATGAAGATTGTGAGGTGGTTTGCGAAAGCGGTGGCTTTGCCGGTGTAAACACTTGCCCCGATTTTAATGAGAAAGCAGAATTTCTGGGGGTGGTTTGGAGAGACTCCAGGCCCTAATTATTCTCGTCTTCTCTCTATGCAATCGTTTGACGATTCTGCCCACAAGGCTTTGCGTAGTTATTGGAGGTTTCGCTAACTTGGCATAAACCTTTAGACTATGAACTTTAAAACTATTTGTTTTTCTATGATTGCCCTGGCTACAATGGCTTGCGGGGGCAAACAAGCAGAAGAAACAACCAACACCAGCTCAGAAAAAGAAACAGAGTGGGTTACTCTTTTCAATGGTGAAAATTTTGACGGTTGGAAAACCTATGGCAAAGACACGATGGCAACCGCCTGGTCTATTGTAGACGGTGCCATTGTTTGCAATGCCGGTGCAGGAGAAAACAATGTGGGCTTTAGCAGCGAATCGCTGGTAACCACCTCTACCTGGGGCAACTTTGAATTCGAATTAGAATATAGAATTGCCAAAGGCGGCAACAGTGGTATTTTCTACCATGTGATTGAGGCCGATACTTTACCTTTCGACTTTATAACCGGACCGGAGTATCAGGTTTTAGACGATGAGTTTTCGCGCTCAGAAACGGAGCCCTATAAAATGGTAGCATCGAACTATGCCATGCATGCCCCTGCCGAAACCAAAAAACCTAACCCTCACATGGAATGGAACAAGGTGAAAATAGTGTACAATAATGGTCATGTAGAGCATTGGCTCAACGATGAAAAAGTACTGGAATTTGAAGAAGGATCGGAAGACTGGCTAGCCAGAAAAGCAGCCGGAAAATGGGCTAATTCTGCTACATATGCAGCTTTTAAAGAAGGAGCATTCAGCCTTCAGAACCATGGCGATGAGGTACACTATCGCAACATACGGGTACGTCCTTTAAAATAGCCTCCTTATTTGGCTTATTGGCCGGGGTTCGGTTAAAGTACTGGGGCACTCTTGCCCATTTTACCAAAAACTCTTTAGGGGTTTTGTAAAGAGCAGTACTTTTGCCGAACCCTTGTTAATTATACAGCAATGAAAGCCAGTTACTTTTATCTGGTGCATATTCAGTACCTCGGATACCGCTTCCATGGATGGGCCAAACAGCCCAACGTTAAAACCATACATTACATGATAGACCGTACCCTTACGTTCATTATGGAAAACAGATGGTTTAAAACATTGGGAGCCAGCCGAACCGATGCTATGGTTTCTTCCAACCACGGAATCTTCGAATTGTTTCTAACCGAGCCTATCGAAGATGAATCTGCCTTTCTTGAGCTGTTTAACAAACACTTACCACCCGATATTAAAGTGTTGGCTATAGAAGAAACAGACAGGCACTTTAACATCATTAAAACCCCCAAGCAAAAGGAATATATCTACCTGTTTGCCTTCGGACAAAAAGCACACCCCTTCTCCTCTCCTTTTCTCTATACCTTCCCCGATGCACTGGATCTGGAATTGATGGCTGAGGGTGCTAAAATGTATGAAGGAGAACATGAGTTTAAGGCCTACACTAAAAAGCCAAAAAGTGAAACTAAAACTGTACGCACTATTGACAGCGCTGAAATAGTAGACAACACTTTTCTCACCGCCAACTTCTTTCCATCCCCTTCCTATGCCTTCAGAGTATGTGGCAAGGGCTTTATGCGCAATCAAATTCGCTACATGATGGGGCAACTGATACGCTTGGGTACGCACGAAACAGACCTGGAAGCTCATCGAAAAACCTTGCAACCGGGCTTTGATCAGCACCTCAGTCTGGTAGCTCCCTCTTCAGGCCTTATTCTTAACAATATTAAGTTTGCCTGATATGCCCAACGAAGAAGATCTTTTTCATGAACTCTCGTTTTACACCCTGGCGCACTCCAACCAGGCATATTTTATCCATCAGCATATAGTAGATGCTTTTGCCGTTCAACACGCCAATGAATCAACCAAAACCATAAAATTGGTTTACGGTTTATTGGGTTTGTGCCTGTATCTGGAGCATGGGTTTACAGGTAAAGAAGTGCAGAATGTCCACGTATTTTTAAGCAAAGACAAAAGCAATTGGCCACAGTTAATGCTGCCAAAATCGAAAGTGAACTTTTCTGTGAGCGAAATTTTAAAGGTAAAAGAAGGAAAAGAAAGAGATGCCGCCATTAGAAAGTGGTGTGAAACCATCTGGAAAAATCACCGGCAAAACCATGCAGCCATAACGGAATGGTTGGTAACTAGAAAAGTACTTTCTCCTTCCTAAAGCCCACCTTCTCATTAATTGAATTCAAAGCTGTAAATTCACCCTTTCGTTTTTTATGACCAGACAACGTACACCCGCTCTCGGATTCATTTTTGCAGTTGTTCTCATCGATATCATCGGCTTGGGGTTGGTTATCCCTATTTTCCCTAATTTGTTTAAAGAACTGGGCAACCTGACATATGGTGAAGCTTCAAGGGTGGGTACTCGGCTGGTAACTGTATATGCCTTAATGCAATTCATTTGTGCTCCCATTCTCGGCAGTTTGAGTGATAAGTATGGCCGGAGACCGGTATTGCTAATTGCCTTATTCGGCCTTGGAATAGACTACTTGTTCCTGGCCATGGCTCCTACCATATTGTTGTTCTTTGTGGGGCGATTTATAGCTGGCATTTGTGGAGCAAGTTTTACTACCGCTTATGCCTATATGGCCGATATCAGCCCACCCGAAAAGCGAGCTCGAAATTACGGATTACTGGGAGCTGCTTTTGCTTTGGGTTTTATTATTGGTCCGGCCATAGGCGGGTATCTCGGCAGCTATGGACTACGTACTCCCTTCTTTGTGGCAGCCGGTCTTACACTTATTAATTTTCTCTATGGCCTCTTTATACTCCCCGAATCGCTGCCAAAAGAAGAAAGAAGAGCCTTTAACTGGAAACGGGCTAACCCTTTGGGGTCGCTCCGGCAGCTAAAAAAGAACCGCATCGTTTTTGGTTTTGCTCTTGCTCTGTTTTTCTTATACATAGCCTCACACTCCGTACAATCTACCTGGTCTTATTTTGGAGCTGAAATGTTTGATTGGGAAAGCAGCGACATAGGCTTTTCGCTGAGTGTGGTGGGCGTATTAGTCGCCATTGTTCAGGCTGGCCTCATAGGCAACTTAACTCTAAAATTGGGATACAAGAAAACCGTGCACCTGGGTTTATTTTTTACATGTGCCGGATTGGCCCTCTTTGCTATCACTACAACCACTACCATGCTCTATGGCTTTCTGATTGTCTACGTATTGGGAGGTTTGGCCGGGCCAACCATTCAGGCCTTTATGTCTAATCAAGTACCCCGTAACGAACAGGGAGAACTACAAGGAGGAATCACCAGTCTGATGAGTCTTGCAGCCATCTTTGGGCCTTCCATGATGGGCGAAACCTTCTATTATTTTACCAAACCAGATTATTACTTTCCCGGAGCGGCCTTTGCTCTGGGTGCATTGTTCGCTCTGATTTGCTGGCTATTAGCTTCTCGCGTACTTAAGCAAGCCAAAGAACCAAAGACTGACAAGCCATCGGCCGAATCAGTTTAAATGGCCTAAAGGTTGGTCTGAGGAGGCTACTTGAGTAAATTAGCAGCAAAAAAGGACAACATTGAACTACATACCACTCAATATCACCAGCGAAACAGCCCAACTAAAAACCGTTATTTTGGGCATTGGCACCGACCAGGGAGAGCCTTATGAGATTAATCCGGTAGCCAAAATGCATAAGCAACAAGGCACTTACCCCAAACCGGAAGATATTGAGGAGGAAATAAATGAGGCAAAACTGGCTCTGGAAAAAGCCGGTGTGGAGGTGCTTCAGCCAGACAATCTAAAAGAGAAGAAACAAATTTTCACCCGGGATATTGGTTTTGTGATTGACGACAGATTTGTGATCGCCAATATGAAAGAACCACTTCGGCAGGGAGAAATTAAAGGCATTGAACGTATCATGAGCCAGTTCAACCCCGAAAAAATAGTACGGATACCGGATGGTGCCACTATAGAAGGGGGCGATGTTCTGGTTCACGGAAACCATGTCTTTGTTGGCATTAGTAAGCGCACAAACAGAAAAGGATTTGACTATCTGAAAGATCAGTTTCCTAACAAAACCTTTCATGCACTGGAGCTTGTTGTGAGTGACGACCCCAAAGTAAATATTCTGCACCTGGACTGTGCTTTTCAGCCAGTGGGTGAAAAGTATGCCATTTTTTATGAAGAGGGCTTTGTACACAAACCCGAAATAATCTACGACCTGTTTGGCACAGATAACCTTATCCGCATCGACCAGGAAGAGAAGAACCTCATGTTCCCTAATATTTTCTCCATTGGACCAAACGATGTGTTAATAGAGAAAGGTTTTACAAGGCTCATCTCTGAACTCGAAGCCCGGGGTATCACATGCCATAAAGTGAAGTACTTTGAAACCTCAAAGTTGAGCGGTTTGCTACGCTGCTCCACCCTTCCTCTGGTGAGGGTCTGAGCATAATTGCTCATTTATAATTACCTTAAACATTGGCTTGAACAGGTAACTTGGCCAAAGGTCGGACCCAATGCCATGAGCTTTCTGACATTAGCTCCAACTGTCAGGTCATAAATTAAGGTTATGTATGCTATGCCCACTCTTTGGTTGGTATTATTTAGCGCTACCCTGTGCCAGGGAACCGTGCTCGGACTGGCACTGGTTGTAAAAAGTCGTAACTCCATTAGTTACCATTGGTTAGGATCCTTTGTACTTTGCTTCACTCTCCTGTTGGGCTACTACTTGCTGTTTTGGTTGAAAGTTACCCCGAAACTACCTGTATGGATGGGGCTTCTTCAGTACCTGACCTTATTGTTAGGACCGTTTTTATGGATGCACTTATCGGCCCAAAGTCAGTTAAAACAAAAAACTCAATGGCTTCACTTTTTACCTTTTATTCTCGCCTGTCTGTTGTTTTTGGTCTTTGCTGGCTCATCATTATGGCCCATAATGGGATTGGCACTTATTGCTTTGCAACTTCTTCAGAACCTGAGCTACAGCATTGCAATACTGCACACTAACAAACCGAAGAACAGTGTTTATGGCTACTTGTTCCTGATATACTCTATTAGCTTTTCTATTTATTACCTATTGGTATGGACGGGCCGGCTTGTACCGGCCTATGACTATGCCGTTTCACTCAGCATGGCCATTTGCGTCTATTACATAGGGTATCAGTTTATTCAACTCCCTGCTGAACAGCGTCAAACTATTGAAAAGTATGAACACTCGGGACTCTCAGTTACCATGCGCGAGCAGCTCATAAAAAGACTTGATGAACACATGCAAAACAACTCTCCTTACTTAGATGGCCACCTGAAGCTCTCCGACCTGGCCGAATCTTTAAACTTAAGTGCCCACCACCTCTCAGAAGCAGTGAACACCATGAAGCAACAAAACTTCAACGACTATGTTAATACCTGGCGGATAGCCAAGGCCAAGCAACTGATTAAGGATTGCTATTTACAAAACCGAAATGAAAAGCTTCTGGCCATTGCCCTGGAAAGCGGCTTCAATAATAAAACCAGCTTTCTCAATGCCTTTAAAAAACATGAGGGTATATCTCCCTCTCTTTATCGCGAAAGAATAGGCAAGGCACAAAACAGGGAAAATATGATCGGATTTGCCGAATAAAACCATCAAAGGCCCTATAATGGGTTTAAAAAAGTATGAAAAAACTCATCATCATTCTCAGCCTGGCTGTGTCTGCTTTTGTGGCTGAAGCCCAAAATATAGATGCTTCTACATTCGATTTTTGGGAAGGCACCTGGGAACTCCATTGGACCGATGCCAACGGTCAGGCCGGTAGTGGCACCAACGTGATCAACAGAATATCCGGAGGCAAAGTGTTGCACGAAAATTTTTCGGCCACCAAAGGCCAATTGGCAGGCTTTCAGGGTACCAGCATTTCTGTGTTTAACCCCAATACTTCCACCTGGCATCAGACGTGGATGGACAATCAGGGTGGCAATCTGATTTTCACAGGCTCTGTGGAAGGTGATCGCAAAATTTTCAGCACCGCCTCCCAAACCATTAATGGCCGAACCACGCAATCAAGGATGGTCTTTTACAATTTCACTGAAGATTCCTTTACCTGGGACTGGGAAAGAACCACCGATGGAGGCAAAACCTGGACGCTCAACTGGCGGATATTCTATAAGCGTATTAAGTAAATAAAAAGAGAGGCTGTCTTTCCCGCCTATTCCAGCGTTTCAGACAACCTCTCCATGAATCAATATAAGCAAAGACTAGTAGTCTACTCTATTTCCATCTTCATCAATAAAGTAAAGTTCTACCCTTCTGTTAAATGCCCTACCCTGTACTGTACGGTTAGAGGCCACAGGAATATCTTCACTAAAGGTTTTGGTCTCTAGCTGCTCCGGGTTCACTCCTTTATTGATAAGGTAATTGTATACTTCTGTGTACCTTCTTCGGCCAAGAGCTACGTTATATGGGTTGGTACCATAGGCATCCGTATGACCGGCTACCATTATTCTAAGGTCTCTTCTTCGTACCAATAGCTCAGCCGCCTCATCCAGTCGTTTAAAGAATTCCGACTTGATGTTATGTTTATCGAAGTCGAAGTAAACCATTGGTAGCTCAATGTTCTCAGGCGTAACAGCCGGAGGCAATGCTTCGGTTTTTTCTTCTACTACCGGTGGGTCTGGCACAACGGGGTCTTCGGCTATCACTTCAACTATCGGCTCTTCCTCTTCTTCTACCACAGGCTGAACTCCTTCGGTAGAAACCGGAGGTACAGGAACGTTGGTTGGATCCAGGTCAAAGCTGTTGATCATTTTTACATAAATCTCTTTCTCTACCCTGTCGCATCCAATATAAAAGTCTTGCTCTACATCAAATTCGTCTCTAAACAACACGCGAATAGCATGCTCCTTTTCGTAGAGTACCTCATCGTCTTTAGAAACGCTAAGCGTAAAGTCTCGCTCAATAGGCATTACCATTTTATACACTCCGTATTCGTCAGTGGTAGTGGTTAGCTCGTCACCATCTTCAGTCGTTACCTTTATTTCCGCATAGGCTACAGGCGTTTCGTTATCACAGTCGAGCAGTTTGCCCTGAAGTTGTGACTTGTTGAACATGATGATTCGGTAAATATCTACCTGTCCGTAGCCATCCGGTCGACTGGACGACAGATATGCGTTCTTACCATAAAGTGTAAAGAAGGTGTCATCGTTAGGTAGGTTAATTGGGGCTCCCATGTTTTGGGGCTCAGAAAACTTACCCGTGGCGCTATCTAAACGAGTGGAAAAAATATCATACCCTCCCATGGAGTCGTGTCCTTGGGAAGAAAAGTAAAGGGTTCCATCCTCGGCCACAAAGGGAGCGTCTTCACGCTCAGGCGTATTAAGTTCTTCTATAAAATAAGGCTTGGTCCATGAGCCATCGGCATTCTTATGCACAATATATAGGTCAGAGTTTTCATCGTCATTGCCAAAGCTCGAGGCATAAATCATTGAGTTTCCGTTGTTATACAGAAAGGCATGAGAGTCCCACTTATTGGTGTTGATGGGCAATGGCTGCCGCTTACCCCAGGTACCATCGGCCTGTCGGTACGAAATGTAAAGGTCCTCATCCAGAAAGGTGAGCAAAGTACTGTCGCCATTTGTCAGCTGCACCGGTGCTTCATTGGCATCTCTGGCCGAGAAGCCATCTAACGGACGGTCTTTCTTCCACTTGTCCAAGTCGTCCATTTCAGCAGTCATCACCATCTCGTAGTTTTCACCATCATCGGCAATTTTACCGAGTCCGTCTCTTCTGGCCGTAAAGTAAATTCCCATTTGATTGGCCGTGACCACCTGAGAGTATTCGTTACCCTCTGTGTTTACATTAGGCCCCAGGTTTTTAATGATAATGTCTTTTGGGTTGGACAAATACTTTCTGGCATTCTGAATTTTATTAAAAAGTGCATACCAGTCAGCCTGATCAGCATCTTCCAACGAATTTACATTCAGTCTGCGCAGAGTTCTTTCTGCATCGTCTACTCGCTCGGCTACCAGATAGGCCTCGGCATAAGGAATCCAAAAGTAAGGGAGCTCTTCTGCCAATGGCAAGGCTTCTTTAAAGAGCTCAAAGGCCTTGTCCATGCGATAGCGCTTGGTATGACAAATACCAGCCAGCCACATGGCTTCATAATTTTTCTTTTTCTTGGCTAATATGGGTTCTAACTCTTGTAGAGCCACCTCCCAGTCTTCTTCAGCCATAGCTCCATACACTTTGTTCAGGTTTTGTGCCTGAAGACTCGCTATTCCGATAAGGCTGAAAATCATTAAGGTCAATAATGATCGTTTCATATTAAGGTCTGATAGTTGAATACAAAAATAACGACAGGTCAGTCGCAACGTTGATGGTAGTCGAGGATGTTCATTGCTGAACATAAGGCCAAGATATTAAAAATCTTTCATATATCGTTTAAATCAAGAAAAATGTAGTACACATGATTGGTCTATACGGAGTGCTATTTTTTGGCCTGTTTTTAACGTATGACTATGATACAGTGATAGATTGGTGTCGCCACTCTGAGCTGTAACCAAATACCTTGACCCCAAAAAACGACAGCTTTGTACCATTGCCGTTATAGACAAAGTCTGAGAAGCTCCTTCAACATGTACATGTACATCTTCCGCCCGAACAAAGGTATTTTTCTTATTCATCAGGGCAGAAACATTATTTACCCTCCCAAAAAACTGTGCTATGGCTAAGGTAGCAGGATGACGATAAATAACTTTAGGAGAGTCCATTTGTAAGAGCCTACCGTCTTCCAGATAGGCTATTCTATCGGCTATTAGCAAAGCATCCTGAACATCGTGACTCACCAATATAAGACCTATACCTTCTTTGCGCACAATGTCCGTCAGTTCCAAAAGGAGATCTTGTTTAATGATGGGGTCCAAATTGCTGAAAGGCTCATCCATTACCAGCAGTTCAGGATCATCGGCCAATGCCCTGGCCAAAGAGAGCCTTTGTTGTTGTCCGCCACTCAGTTCATGAGGCATTTTAGAAGCCAGGCTCACCAGCCCACACATTTCGAGCAACTCATTGGTTCGCTCTTGCTGAAACTGCCCGGTAAAATGTAACAGCTTGTAGCGCACATTTTCGGCAACAGTCATATTGGGCTTTACCTGAAAATCCTGAAAAACCATTTTAATTTTATCGTGGCCGGCAATCAACTGCTCTTCAGGATCTTTGAGCGGTTCGCCACGAAATGCGATAGTGCCCGAATCGGGCTTAGCGAGCCCTGCAATCATACGCAGCAAAGTGCTTTTCCCGGACCCACTTCTACCAACAATAGCCAGCACTTCTTGTCCGCTCATTTCAAACGAAACATCTACCACAGCACCTAAACTTTCGCCAGGGTATTTTTTATAAAGATGCGTTATTTTGAGCATTTTAAGGGCAATAGAAAAGGCCGACCCAAAACTAATTATTCTTTTGAGACGGCCTTCCCAATTCTTTTACTTTAACCGGTCTATTGCTTGTAGGTGATTCTATAGATGCAATGATTAATGTCGTCTGAAACCAAAAGTGAGCCATCGGGCATTTCCAGCACATCTACCGGCTTGCCCCATCCCTGGTTCTTTTCTTTGTCAAGCCAGCCATCAGCAAAGATTTCGCTCTTTACCACTTTGTCGTTTTCGATTTGTACAAATCGCAATTGATATCCGATATGGCCGGCTTCCTGAGACCTGTTCCACGAACCGTGCTGGGCGACAATCAGATTGTTCTTGTATTGGGAAGGGAACATATTTCCTTGATAAAACCGGAGCCCAAGCGGAGCACTATGAGGTTCAAACTTATAGGCCGGTTCTTTGAACTGACTACGCGGAAACTTCTTACCAAACTCCGGATCGGGAATATCGCCCTGATGCCAAAAAGGAAAGCCAAAATGAATGCCTTCTTGCGGAGCATGGTTTAGTTCGCAGGCCGGTATATCGTCACCGAGCATATCTCTACCATTATCGGTAAACCACATTTCTCCGGTTTGTGGATGCCAGGTAAAACCCACGGTGTTTCTTACTCCCCTGGCATAAATTTCCATACCGGAACCATCAGGGTTCATCCGGGTAATAGTCGCATATACAGGGTTTTCATCTTCTTTGTCGCAAACATTGCAAGGAGCCCCTACAGGCACATACAACTTGCCATCAGGGCCAAAGGCAATGAATTTCCAGCCATGGTGACCATCGGTAGGGTATTCATCATAAATCACCTCCGACTTAGGCTGATCAAGGTTGTTTATAATATCAGGGAATCGATGTATTCGGTTAATTTCCGCCACATATAAATCACCGTCTTTGTATGCCACTCCATTGGGCGAGTTCCAGCCGGTTACTATGGTATCTATCTTGTCTGGCACCATGTCACCATTGGTATCGGTTAGGGCATATACATTCTTCCTTCTCCGGTTGCTCACAAAGACGGTTCGTCCATCTTCGGTGCGCGCCAACGAGCGGGCGTCTACTATATTTTTGGCATAATAAGATATCTCAAAACCTTCGGGCAGGTTAATTCGCTTCAGCCTTTCGGCATATTCATTGTCAGTCTTCGTTTGAGCCTGGCCATTGCAACTTAGTAGCAGCAATAAGCAAAACGCGGCCAAAGCACTTGAACTAGGGTTAATAAAGGTACGTTTCATGGTTCACAATTTACAAAACTGTGTTCATACATAAATCATTGTTTTTATGAGTTGCTTAAATATTGAGTGAGCCGTGGCAGGTCTTTGAGTATTTTATTACCCTGCTGTTTGTTTTCTTCTACTGAAAGCTAATTTTGCGCCATGATTGCCATTAACAACCTTTCTTATTACATAGGAGACCGTCCTTTATACGATTCGGCCAACCTACACATTAAACCAAATGACAGAATTGGCCTGATTGGGTTGAATGGCAAGGGAAAATCTACTTTACTGCGCTTAATCATTGGCGACTACCAGCCCACAGCCGGAGAAATTACCAAAAGCAAAGAGTGCACCATTGGTTTCCTCAATCAAGATCTGTTGTCGTACCAGAGTGACGACAGTATTCTGAGTATTGCTATGGAGGCATTTGAGGAAGCAAACAAACTCCAGCGTAGAATAGACCAGTTGCTTCATCAAATGGAGGTGAACTATGAAGACCAGCTGGTGGAAAAGCTTGCTAAAGCTCAGGAGCAGTTTGAAGCTCTTGGAGGGTACTCTATGCAATCGGAAGCTGAGGCCATTTTAGAAGGCATTGGATTTAAAACCGAAGACTTAAAAAGACCTTTACGCGAATTTTCCGGTGGCTGGCGCATGCGGGTAATGTTGGCAAAGTTACTGCTTCAAAAGCCATCGCTGCTAATGCTCGATGAACCAACCAACCACCTGGACTTACCCTCTATTCAGTGGATTGAGAACTACCTCCGAACCTATGAGGGAGCCATTATTGTGGTATCACACGACAGGTATTTTCTTGACAATGTGGTGACCTCTATCGTAGAGGTTTCCTGCTTTAAACTCACGCAGTATAGCGGCAATTATTCCTTCTATCTGGAAGAAAAAGCGCAGCGCGAGGAGATACAGAAAAACGCCTACGAAAATCAGCAAGCACAAATAAGGCAAACCGAACGATTCATTGAGCGCTTTAGGGCCAAATCTTCAAAGGCCCGCCAGGTACAATCGCGGGTAAAGGCACTGGAACGAATGGACCTGATCGAAGACGTGGTAGATGAAAACATTACCATGAACTTTCAGTTTGGCTTTAAGCAAAAATCGGGACGCTTTATTGTTGAGCTAAACAATATATCTAAGAGTTATGGCGATTTGCAAATACTCAAAAACACCACAGCTCAGGTAGAGCGTGGAGATAAAATTGCGCTCATAGGTGCCAATGGTAAGGGAAAGTCTACCCTGCTGAGAATTATTGCCGGCACAGAAAAAATTGAAGGTCAAAGACAAGAGGGCTATAATGTAAACACTGCCTTTTATGCTCAACACCAGTTGGAATCTCTGAACATTGAAAATGAGATCATACAGGAACTGCAACAAGCCGGATCGAATAAGTCTGAAAGAGAATTGAGAGGCATACTAGGTTGTTTTCTTTTCCAGAACGAAGAAGTATTTAAAAAGATAAAAGTACTTTCTGGTGGAGAAAAGTCGCGGGTGGCTCTGGCCAAAACTCTGCTTTCTGAAGCCAACTTTCTGATGATGGATGAACCGACCAACCACCTAGATTTCCTATCGGTTAACATTCTCATTCAAGCCCTACAGCAATATGAAGGTACGTTTGTTATTGTATCGCACGACCGCCACTTTATTTCTCAGATAGCCAATAAAATCTGGTATATAGAAGATGAGCAAATAAAGGTTTATCCGGGCACCTACGAGGAGTACGAATACTGGATGTCTCAAAGAGTTAAAGCCGAAAGCACACCAACCACTCAATCATCGGCCAAAACAGAAAAGCCTAAAACCTCAAATAAAAAGGCAAGGAACAACGAAGACGAACAACAACTGAAGAAGCTAAAGCAAAACCTGGCAGACAAAGAAGCTCAAATAGAACAACTAGAACAACAGGTAGAAGCCATTGAAGGAGAAATGGCTCTTCCCGAAGTATTCGAAAACCAGGAAGTACTAGCCGAAAAAACGGATAAGCACCAAGCGCTGAAAACATCGCTGCAGAAAGTGCAGCAAGAATGGGAATCGCTTTACCTTGAAATAGAGGCTCAGGAAGCCGATTAGGGTTTTCGGTTGAGGTAATAATTGATTCCAAGGCCAAAACCAAACACCGAAGCTTGCCGGTCTTGTGGGCTTACAGGTACAAAGTATCGATAGTGAACATCGGCTCCCACGCCAAACTGCTCGTTTATGCGATAATTTAAACCAAGTCCTGCCATGCCACTCAGGTTCCATTCACTAATGAAATCGGCCCGGCTCAGGTCTGCCTTACGAACCGAAAGAAAATTCAGGTCACCTTTCACTTTATAGTCGAAGAAGTAGTCCACTCCTACCCCTGCGAGCAAAGAAACATCGAAGCCATTCCACTGAACCACTTTGTAGCTTAACGTTGGCAATACAGAAATACCCTGCAGTGTATTGGTAAGGTTGTAGTTACCGGTGAAGTTTACATTATCCGGGTCGTAACCCAATGGCAGGTAAATGGGCAAAGACTTCCCGTTTTCTATGGAATAGGCATTGGAGGTACTACTCACTTTAAACTGACTATACCTAACCAGAGCACCCAAGGCAAGCTTTTCACTGAGATCATAAGACAGGCCGAATCCTGCACTTATGGCACCTATAGCCCGCTCTGAGCTATTGATTACATCGGAACGAAGCGATGCAACATTGGCATCTTCAATATTAAAAGCAGCCAGGTGACTACTTTCCGACTCAATATTTAAACTATTGTTACCCACATGGCCCGAGAGTATCTGCTGTCTTGTATAATTTTCCGGCTCTATTTCTACACCGGCAATAAGCTCAGAAAGCGGCCGGGTGCTTACACCCAGGTCTTTCATCCACAAAGCTCTGGTGGTTGCCAAACTAGCTCTGTATGCCTTTGGAGTAGCCATTAATACTTCTGGTAAAAAGAACTGCTCTTTCTTAGGTACACTTTCAACTTCCGTTAAATTAGAGTAATCAGCAACCAGCCTTTCTCTGTTGCGAGCTACTACTTCTGCTCTACTGTCGCTATTTTCTGTGTCTTGCGCCTTGGGCAAGCTGGTTTTTAAATCAGCTGCGAGACCGGTACCTGCTCCACTATTTAAATCATTTTCCTGTGGTTCGTTCTTGGCAGATATATCTTCTTTTTGGCTCAGCTCCTTGGGTGTTTCAGCATTGACCACGGGACTCTCTCCCTGGTTGTATATAAAACCGGCAATAGCAAACAAGGCTATAGCTGCGGCAACTCCATAGGTCTGCCACATGAAGAATATACCTCTCTTTTTCTTTTGCTGAAGCGCCTTTTCTACCCCGGCCCACACCTGTTCTGAGGGTTGAAATTCAACCCCATCAAACATATCCTTCAGATCGTTTTCAAAACTGCCCATTACATCGACACATTTGAGTTTATCACTGTATTGGCCTCTTCTATCATCACTTTCAGCAGAGCTCTTGCTCTGGCATACTGCGATTTGGAAGTGCCTTCGGTTATTTCCATCATTTCGGCTATCTCTTTGTGCCCATAGCCTTCAATGGCAAAAAGGTTGAATACTGTTCTACAACCTACCGGTAACTTCTGCATCATGGCCATTATTTCAGTAAAGTGTAAATGCGAAATCACCAGTTCTTTCTCTACATGAAGCGGGGTTTTGTCTATATCGAGCATTGGCTGTTGATACAGCTTCTTGCGGTTGTGGTTAATGGCGGTGTTCACTACTATGCGCCTTAGCCAGGTAGAAAACTGTGCTTCGTGCCTAAACGATTCAAGACTATTGAAGATCTTTATAAAGGCATCTTGAAGAATATCTTCAGCATCAGCCTGCGATTTGGCATAACGCATAGCAACAGGCATAAGTCTGGCCGCGTAGCGATCGTAAAGTTCGCGTTGCGCCTTAACTTCTCCTTTAATGCACCTATTGATTAATTCTATATCCTGAATCATTAACCTTCAAGAAGATCCCCTCTTCTCGCCTTTAGACACTGTGGTATTAAAATTGGTTGTAAGAGCAATAATTAATCCTAATTTCGTTTGCTTCAACAAATGTCTTTAAAGTCTGTGAGATTTCTCTTCCTTGTGTTCGTCTTCTGCAGCCAGGGGCTTTGGGCTCAACAAAATTTGCAATACAATAACCATACTTATGACGCCAACATAAGAACGGTGAGGCTAAACCCGGCAGGAAATAATGTGCAAAGCAGCATTGCCCCACCCGTAACTAAAGTTGGGCAATCGAACCTGATGTTGAGCTTTGACGACTTAAAAGAAGATGCCGATTATTACTACGTCTACTTTGTACACTGCAACGCTAATTGGGAACCTTCTAATCTAAGACCCAACATGTTTCTGAAAAACTACAATGAATTCGAAATTACAGACTTTGAATTCAGCCAGGAGGCTAAGCAGCAGTATGTAAATTACACGTTTACAATACCTGCTTTCGAAATATCGGGCAACTATCTGGCAGTGGTATACCGAAACCGAAACAAAAAAGACCTTGTACTCAGCCAGCGCTTTTATATATATGAAGAAAATACTGCCGTAGGAATTTCTGTTCAACGATCCACTGAGCAAATCCACCGGGTGAACAACCAACGCATAGAGGTCTCCCTCAACTATGCCGGATTAAAGGCTGTAGACCCAAGAGAACAGTTTAAAATAGTGGTTCGGCAAAACCAACGACCAGACTTAACCCGCTACGAACTACCACCAACCTTTATCGATGAGAACGCTCAGTTTATAAGGTATCAGGGGCTAGACGAGGTATTCGATTTTCCCGGTACCAACGAATTCAGAGCCTTCGACCTGAGCACCACCACTTTTACAGGAAGAAGGGTTGACGAAATTTACATGAGTAACAAGCGTGTGGTGGCTCAATTGAGAACAGACGCCCCTTTGGCCGACACCTACCTGCAAAATCTGGACATTAATGGCCAGTACTACATACGCGATGTGGAGGGACAACCGGGAGGTATAAGTGCAGAATATGTTTACACCAACTTTAGGCTTAAGATTCCCAAATCCGATGAAAAAGTCTACGTAGTGGGCGCCTTTAATAACTGGCAAAAAAACAGTGCATCGCTCATGAAATACAACGAAGTTGAAGAGGCATATGAAGCCGAAATATTACTGAAGCAAGGATGGTATAATTACTCCTATATCCAAGAAGGAGCTAATCCATTCGGAATAGACGGTTCTTTCTTTGAAACCGAAAACCTTTACGAAGTCTTTGTTTATTTTTCACCCATGGGCGGCCGTGGCGACCGCCTGGTGGGTTATTCGCAGCTGGGCTACAACACTAGGCGGTAGCTGTTGGGGCGTTTTTCTGAAAATGATACTTCTCGGTACGCTCCAAGGGATCGGCATTGGCCAAATCGAGCATTCCAAAGCCTTTGTAGGTATAGTTGCCCAGGCCACAACTGAATATAAATTCCTGCACCTCTTTTTCGGCATATAGTTTAAAAGGCAAGGTATATCCGCGCACCTCATATTTGACATCATTTTCAAAAACCGAATAGATACGCGCAAACTTCTTTTCTTTGGCTTTCATTCTTTCAATATAATCCATATCGGGCACTACCTGAAAGCGTTTGAAGCGCTCAAAATCTTTGGTAGAGTAGTTGCCGGTACGCTCTAGCCTCTGAAGGGTAGACTCATAGAGCAGATCTGAAAACTCATCGGTTTCGGGCATAATAAAGCGCTTGGAGCGCTCGTCATTAAACCTCGCCTTAAACGGAACTATGGGTGATATACAAATGAACTTGCTTTCTCCAGTCAGTTCTATTGGTTTTTCCAGCTCAGTAAACAACGGAAGCACCTGTAAATTACCAAGTTCTATTACCTCAAACTCAAAGATTTGTTCCAGAAGGTAGTCTAAAAACTCCTGCTCGGAAGCAGAAATGACCAACGTTACAAAGTTGGAATAATAATGCAGCCCATTGCGCGAAACTTTAGTTTGACCTTTCAGTCCTGAAAAATTGAAAAATTCGTAATGAATAAATTTTTCTTTCCCTCCTTTTACCAACACTCCTTTTAAGAATTGGGCTAATATGTGTTGATGATGAAACGGAAGGTAAGCTCCACGGTTTTTAAGTTTAAAAATTACCCTGACTCTCACGACACTCTACTTTAAAATACAAAACTTTCCAAGCCTAATGCATTGACATGCAACTGGTATGACCATAACTCAATGGCCTGTAGGATTGTTCAGTCTGAACGAAAAAAATAAAGTGATTTATACGATCGGCTTACACATTGAAGCGGAAATGCATAATATCTCCGTCTTTCACAATGTAGTCTTTACCTTCTACCGCCATTTTACCGGCTTCTTTTACGGCCACCTCGGTTTTATACTGCTGATAGTCAGCCAGCTTAATAACCTCAGCGCGAATAAAGCCCTTCTCAAAGTCGGTATGAATAACTCCGGCAGCCTGAGGAGCCTTCCAGCCTTTGGTAATAGTCCATGCCCTTACCTCTTTCTCTCCTGCAGTAAAATAGGTAATCAGGTTTAGGAGAGAATAAGAAGCCTTAATAAGTTTATTAAGCCCCGACTCCTTCAAGCCATATTCTTCCAAAAACATGGCCTTTTCATCGGCATCTTCCAATTCTGCAATTTGAGACTCTATAGAAGCTGAAATAAGGAGCACCTCTGCGCTTTCGTCTTTCACCGCATTTTTTAGTGCTTCTACATGTTCGTTTCCGGTATGGATAGATGCTTCTTCTACATTGGCTACGTAAATAACAGGCTTAATAGTGAGCAAAGAAAGGTCTTTAACGGCAGCTAACTCATCGGCATCGGCTTCTACTGCACGTGCATTGGCACCTCCTTCTAAAGCAGCCTTAAATTTCTCAAGACCAACCAGCTCTTTCTTGGCTTTAGCATCGCCCGACTTAGCAATTTTAATCAGTCGTTGAATTTTCTTATCAATGGACTCAAGATCCTTGAGCTGTAACTCGGTATCAATAACCTCTTTATCGAAAACAGGGTCTACATTACCGGCCACATGGACTACATTATCATCTTTGAAGCAGCGGACCACATGAATAATAGCATCTACTTCTCTTATGTTGGCTAAAAACTTGTTGCCCAGCCCCTCTCCTTTACTGGCACCTTTCACCAGTCCGGCAATGTCCACAAATTCAATTACCGTAGGCAGTACTTTTTGCGGGTTCACAAGCTCTTTCAAGATTTCCAGTCGCTCATCGGGCACGGTTACTACCCCAACATTGGGTTCTATAGTACAAAATGGAAAGTTGGCCGCTTCGGCCTTTGCACTTGACAGCGCATTAAATAAGGTTGATTTACCTACGTTGGGAAGCCCAACAATTCCACATTTTAAACCCATAACTGTCTAAAGAATTGCTTGTTTTTAAATGAGCGGCAAAGATAGCAATTAATACAATCTGCACTGAATGGGCCAATAAAAAAGGGGCCGTAGCCCCTTAATTTCTTTGCATGAAGATGTATTAGTCCCAGCTGAGTTCGCTGTCATGATCTGTTTCTCCGTTAACGCTGAGCTCTTCTCTGTCGAATTGAGAAAAGTCTACATCAGGAAGCAATTCTTCTTTTACGTGACTTACAGCCTCATTCAGTGCTTCTACGAACTTCCCAAAATCTTCCTTATAGAGGAATATTTTATGTTTTTCATAGCTAAACCCATCATCTTTAAATTTTCTTTTGCTTTCCGTGATGGTCAAGTAGTAGTCGTTTGATCGAGTGGCCTTGATGTCAAAAAAATACGTTCTTTTTCCTGCCCTTACCCTCTTTGAAAAAATCTCATTCCTGTCCTTATCTTCCACTTCTCAAAGTATTTAGTCTTGGTTTCAGTTGATTTTCGAAAAATAGCTGTCCTAATATAAACCAATATTAGCTACTATTGCAAACACCGTAAAAATAAAAAGCGCAACCCATTTGTGATTCTTATGGTAAATTAAACCTTTGGCATACACGGCAAAACAGAGTTTATGCAGTTTTCATTAGAAGATATTAAGCATCTTGGTAATATAGAATTACTGGCAAGGCAGATGGTTGAGGGCTTTATTACAGGCTTGCACAAATCGCCATATCATGGGTTTTCGGTAGAATTTGCCGAGCACAGACTGTACAACACCGGGGAAAGTACCCGCCACATAGACTGGAAGTTGTATGCCAAAACGGACAGACTCTATACCAAACGTTATGAAGAAGAAACTAACCTGCGGTGCCAGTTAGTCATCGATCAGTCTTCTTCCATGTATTACCCTGAGACCAACTTTGGCAAAATGCGATTTAGCGTTTTGGCATCGGCCGCACTCACCTACCTGCTACACAAGCAGCGCGATGCTGTTGGGTTGCATACTTTTAGCAGTCAGTTGGAACTGGAAACTCCCGTCAAGTCATCGGCCTCTCATGTGCATAAACTCTTTTTAATGCTCAACGAATTGTTGAACAAGCCAAAAACCGAAAAACGGACTAACGTTGCGGCCATCTTAAATCAATTGGCTCAGAAAATTCACAGACGTTCGCTCGTGGTTATTTTTAGCGATATGTTCGACAATGAGGCCAATGAAGAGGAACTAATGGCCGCGCTGCAACACCTTAAACATAGAAAGCATGAAGTTCTGCTTTTTCACGTAACAGACCATAGAACTGAGTTGGATTTTGACTTTGAAGACCGCCCCTATGAGTTTATCGATGCAGAGACTAGTGAAAGAGTTAAACTTAACCCGGCTTCCATCAAAAAGGCTTTCCGTGAGCAAATGGACAACTATTACCATGAACTTTATCTCAAATGTGCCAAACTAAAAATTGACCTGATCACAGCCGACATCAATCAGGGATTTGACCAGATACTTAAAGCTTACTTGATAAAGCGTCAAAAAATGACTTGAATAGAATACCAATATTTAGCACATAAAAAACACACTAATACTGTTCTCCATAATTCTTCTATTGATTGCCTGCAATACTCCCTATTCAATCTTTGAATGGCAAAAAGTGCTTAAAGATAAAGGAGATGCCAAAATAGAGTTGGTAATAGAAAGTAAAAACCACTCTACCTCAAAATCGTCTGGTACAGCTGATGGAGAGTTTTTATTTCAACGACTTGGTAATTTAAAAGAAGTGGTGGAATCTTTTAATCCTGAGAAAGTGGTGGTAATTGAGAGTATACCTGATCGCTATCACTTCAACCTGAAGGTGACCAATTACCCCTCAGCCCAAATTTCTGACTTAAGCGAAGATATTTTGAATTTCATGGCTGAAAAAGCCGATTTTAAGTGGAAGATTGAAAACAGAAAACAATCGTTTTATAGTCTTGCAGTGTCGGACAGTTATCTTCTACATCAGGCGAAAAACGTACACCCGGAAATTGATCAATTATCCTCTACACACCCCAAAAGAGTGAGGTTTATTGGTAGCCTGGATAACTTCATCTTATTTCTCGAAAAAATAGTCGATACACCAATCAGGGGGGATGTGCCCAAATTAGACTTTAAATTAGACATAGAATTACCAAACGGAGACATGGAGGCTTTATTACTTGCGCTCAAAAACACGTATGGCCTCTCTCTGACCCCGGAGACCGGCCTAAACGAAGCCATCGTAATTACCTCAAACTAGACGCAGCGGGGCAGTTTACGTTATCACTAAATTTCAATACATACCGGATGGGACTTATTTGGTCAGAGTTACTTCCAGGCTACTTCCTGCCAACGAAACCTTGCCTCCACTCTGAAGAATAGCCTTGTGTACCTTTTCGTAGATGAGATTTTTGGTGGTTCTTCTCTTTTTAAAATCTACCACATAACGAAGGGTGTAGGTGCTCCAATTTTCATCGAAAGAGAAAGTAATCATTGGAGGAATTTGGGCCTTCTCCACATAAAGCTGCCCGGTTAGTTTATCCCACGAGGCCTGTGAGTCACGACTAAAATCACCCACCACCTCATCGAGTATTTGATTCAGCACACCTTTAAAATATTCTTGATCGCTATCAGTACGCACCGGAATTTTAATCTCGTCCCACAAAAAGGGAAAATCTCCCGAATAGTTATAAACCGGCTCCTTGAATAAATAGCTATTGGTCAATCGCACCATTTTACCATTGTAAAGATCACCATCTACCCAGTCGCCAATCTCCATAAGTGTAGTGCGCAATACGCCAATATCTACTACATCTCCCTTCACTCCCCCCATTTGTACGCGGTCTCCTACTTTGAAATATTTACCGGAAAGAATGACCAAAAAGCCTGCAATACTCATTATTACTTCTTGAAGGGCAAAGGCAATACCTGCTCCGGCCAAACCTACAGCCAGTGTAATGTTAGAAAGCTTGTAATTGAAAATGAGCATGCCACTGAGGGCAAAAACAATATAACCCAATAGGGTTACCAGTTTTTTAGCCTGATAGCGCGTACTCTTATCGCTTACATAGCGTGAAAGTACTCGTTTAAGAAACCTTGCCACAAGCATAACCAGGATAAAGGCTACCAGCAGCAACAAAAAGCGTTTTGCAAGAGGCTCCGAAAGCCAATTCGTAAGTTGAGACACTTCCATAGCCATAAGTTATAAAGAATTGCGAGTCTTAATAATAAAACCGGATTACTTACTTAAGTCGCATAGCGTATGATTCGACATGCTGTCACCGTTGGTAAAGGCACTGCTTGTCGCTCAAGTGGCCTAATTACATCTATATATGATTAAATAAAGTAGACCTATACGAAAAAAGGCCTCTGTTGAGGCCTTTTTTTGATGCTTTCATAACGAGTTTGGTACTACACGTGTAGCCATTCTTTCTTGGCTTCCAGCTCTTCCTGGGTTTCTCTGTAATCAGGGTCATCCACACAACAATCTACCGGACACACAGCTGCACACTGTGGTTCCTCGTGGAATCCGGTACATTCTGTACACTTGCCTGATACAATATAATAAAACTCATCTGAAATGGGCTCTTGTGGTTCGTTGGCGTCTACCACAGTGCCATCTTCCATTTCTACCTCTTTCAGGTCAGTTCCTCCGGCCCAGGTCCACTCCATTCCTCCTTCATATATCGCTGTATTGGGGCATTCAGGTTCGCATGCACCGCAGTTAATGCATTCGTCTGTAATCATTATGGCCATAGTGCTCTAATTTTATTGGTAGTCCTTAGTGCAACAATTATTTGTTGGCTAAGTTTCAGGTTTCTAAAAATATTTGCCGCAAAAGTAATAGGTAATAGTTCTCAGGCGCAAACTTAGCTTGTATTTTTGGGGCACAATTATGGAAATGAGTATAGAAAGAAGAGCAACAGCACTGGCAAATTTGGGAAATTGGTTCAAAACAATAACCCCGGAAGAGTTCTCAAACCTATGCAAGGCGGCTATAAACCAGAACAATTGGTTCACTAAAGACAATATTCAAAAGGCCTTTAATGCCTGGGGCGAGGCTCTCACCGAAGAAAAGATCGGTCACTGGATAAAGGGCTATAATTGGTCTAAAAACCCCAGAAAGGTTGGTCTTGTGCTAGCCGGCAATATTCCTTTAGTGGGCTTGCACGATGTACTCTCAGTAATTATAAGTGGACACAAGGCTTGTGTGAAATACTCATCGCAAGATGCTGTATTGATGAAAGCCGCATTGCAAACGCTTATTGATCTGGAACCTGAGCTAAAAAGTCAACTTGCGGAAGTTGATCGGCTAAATGATATAGAAGCTGTAATTGCTACCGGTTCGGACAATACAGCTCGGTATTTCAAACATTACTTTGCTAAACACCCTCACATTATTCGGCAAAACAGGGTATCGGTTGGCCTATTGAACGGAGAAGAAACAACCACCGATCTGCAGAACCTTGGTCTGGACATTTTTACCTACTACGGGCTTGGCTGTAGAAATGTGGCTAAGATTTATTGTCCTAAAACATTTGACCTCACTCAGTTTATTGCTGCGCAAGACACTCACGAGAATGTATTGAGTCATCACAAATACCAGAACAATTATGACTACAATAAGTCCGTGTATTTGGTAAACAAGGAACCGCATCTCGACTCGGGCTTCTTTCTTATGCGAGAGAGCTCTGAACTGGTCTCTCCCATTTCGGTGGTTTTTTACGAATCATACGCTTCTGAAGCCGAGCTATCACTAAAGCTTTCAGCTCAACAAGATAAAATCCAGTGTATGGTTGCTAAAGATGGATGGTACGAAGGCAGCTTACCCTTTGGCACTGCTCAATGCCCTGAGCTGTGGGATTATGCCGATGGGGTTGATACGCTGGAGTTTTTGGCAAGCTTGTAATCCAATCCATGAACAAGGATCAACTTTATTCTATATACTTCGCTAATAGTAGGGCATATTTTTTGAACAAGCTCCGTGAGTTTAAAGAGGGGAATAGATACACCTTTAACCTCCCTTCATTTTTATTAGGGGGAGTATATTTCTTTTACCGGAAAATGTACAAAGAGGGGGTTATTCTCTTGATTCTGATCTATACTGAACAAATTCTTTCATTGAACATAGCTACTACGTTCAACTTAATTTTTATGCATGATACCGGATATAATATCTTTATGACATTTCTGTTCGCAACTGTCTCGGGATTCATTTTCAATAGATTATACTTAGCCAAAGCAATCAAGGTAATTGACAATATCCAGATTCAGGAAGACGAGGAAGCCAAAAAATATCTCAGAAAACAAGGAGGCACTAGTATAGTCAGTGCTCTGCTGCTGGCGGTTGGGATGGTTATTTTCGCCTGGCTGAACGCTACATACTTCTTATTCTGAATTTCAATAATAAAAATCCCCGGAATTTGCATCTTTAGGTATGAGCCAAAGATTTAGGAAACTCTTTTATCATCTTTTCCCTTCCCCGTTTGCCATAGCTGTTTTACTTACCGTTTTAGTTTACGGTTTGGCACTCATTTTTACTCAAAGGCCGGAAAATGCAGTATCATCTTACCCAACAAAGCTATTGGAATATTGGCAAACCGGTTTTTGGGAGCTACTGGCCTTTACCATGCAAATGGCCCTCATTCTTATTCTTGGCCATGCTCTCGCTTTAACCCCTCTGTTCAACCGGCTCATTAATCTCCTTACTCGCTATTGCCATACTACAGCCACTGCTGCCATGATTGTTGGCCTGATTACAATTCTGCTCAGCTTCTTCAATTGGGGCTTGTGTTTGGTATTTGGGGCAATTTTTGCACGAAAAGTGGCCGAAAGATCCCAAGAGCTGGGTCAGCCATTGAACTATCCGCTCATTGGGGCGGCCGGTTATGCCGGCATGATGTGCTGGCATGGCGGGGTTTCCGGGGCGGCACCACTCACCGTATCGGGTAAAAGTCATTTTTTAGTCAACCAAATCGGTGTGATAGGCATTGAGGAAACGCTCCTTTCCACAATGAATATTAGTACAAGTCTCTGCCTTATTGTGCTTATTCCAGGGTTTCTGTATTTGCTCGGACGTTTGTCGCCACACAGAGCCTTTAAACTTAAAAGCCAATCTAAGAAGAGTCAAAAATTGACCACCGAAGCCGTTGGAGCCGAGAAGCTAGACCATGCCAGGTTTCCGGCCATTGGCCTGGGTTTACTCATATGTTTTATAGCCTTTCGTCAGGCCTGGAACACCCCTTCCGGATCGGGGTTAGGCTTTATTGACCTTAATTACATTAACTTTTTATTATTCGGCCTGGGCCTGATGATGCACGGTAGCTTTTCCAATTTCCTAACAGCCATACAAAAAGCTATTGGTGGTGCCTCGGGCATCCTTATTCAATTCCCCCTGTATGCGGGCATAATGGGCATTATGAAGTACTCGGGATTAGGAGCTGAAATCTCTTACGCCTTTGTGGCTATTTCCAACCAAACCACCCTTCCCATCTTTACCTTTATTAGTGCCGGCATTGTCAATGTGTTTGTGCCAAGTGGTGGCGGACAATGGGCTGTTCAGGGACCAATAGTGACCGAAGCAGCCGAAGCATTAGGAGTTTCTATACCTAAAATCATTATGGCTCTCTCCTATGGAGATCAGTTGACCAACATGCTCCAACCCTTCTGGGCTCTACCCCTTTTGGGCATCACTCAACTTAAAGCAAAAGATATTCTTCCTTACAGCGTTTTAGTGATGATGCTCGGAATGCTTATATTTATAAGCAACCTATTGATTTTCTGATACATGGCAAACAAATACAGACTGGAAGGCGAAGCTCCCAGGTTTTCTTTCAGAGGCATGGGAAAAATAGTGGTAGAACTATTGATTATTGTAGTGGGTATTTACCTGGCCTTTGCGCTCGATAAGTATGGAGAAAGAAAGGAGCAAAAGGCACTGGAAAAAAAGTACCTTCAGGAACTGATGGAGGAAGCTATGACCAATTTGGAAGAGCTCAGGGCCGATCAGCAAACGCGTAAGCATCAGCTTGTACTCTTTGGAAAGTTACTGGAAACAGCCAATCGGCAAGTAGCCGAAGACACCCTGAGAATGGCCGTAAAAGAATTGCTCATCAACCGTATTTTCTCACCGTCCGATGTGGTTTATCAGGATCTGACCAGTTCGGGCAATCTCCGCCTAATAGAGTCGGACACTATTCGTAAAACCATTATCCGATACAAGGGACGACTCGCCCGCGCCCCCATTACCGAAAATGTAGAAAGACGCCTCATCGAAGACAAACTAGAACCATACTTGCTTCAAAAACAGGTGCTTTCTTTGCTGGAGCCCATGGAGGATATGGATGAAATTAACATCTCCGAACAACAGGTGGATCGGATTATTCGGGTATTGCTCAACGACCGTCAGTTCTTGGATTTGGTATACCTCAGGTACAACCGTCTCAAGCATACCATCTACTTTGAAAACCCGGTACAAAGAAGCCTTGAAATACTCATTAGCCTACTGAAGGAAGAAATTAGAGCAAAGACATAAGTTCTGCTCCAACAAATACCTCTGAGGCATACTCAATTCTTCGATTTTTGATAACTTAGCGGCCCCTAGATAGTTATCTAATAGAACTAATCATTTAAAAATATTTTTCATGGCTTTTGACATTGATATGATTAAGGCTGTTTACGAGAAGATGCCTTCTCGTATAGAAGCAGCCAGAAAATCTGTGGGTAAACCACTTACCCTGGCTGAGAAAATTTTGTATTCACACTTGTGGGATGGAAACGCTACTGAGGCATACGAGAGAGGTAAGTCTTATGTAAACTTTGCTCCTGACCGGGTGGCCATGCAAGATGCCACAGCACAAATGGCTCTTTTACAGTTTATGCAAGCTGGTAAAGCCAAAGTATCGGTACCCTCTACCGTGCATTGCGACCACCTCATTTTGGCTAAACAAGGTGCCGAAGAAGATTTAAGAAATTCACTCACTGCTTCAGGAGAAGTGTTCAACTTCCTTGAGTCTGTGTCTAATAAATATGGTATTGGCTTCTGGAAACCCGGAGCCGGAATTATTCACCAGGTTGTTTTAGAAAACTATGCATTCCCTGGAGGAATGATGATTGGAACCGACTCTCACACTGTAAACGCAGGTGGTTTGGGCATGGTAGCCATAGGTGTTGGCGGTGCCGATGCCGTAGACGTAATGGCCGGAATGCCCTGGGAGCTTAAATTCCCTAAGCTCATTGGAGTAAAACTAACCGGCAAAATGAACGGCTGGACTGCGCCAAAAGATGTAATTCTTAAAGTAGCGGGCATTCTTACCGTAAAAGGTGGTACGGGTTGCATTCTCGAATACTTTGGCGAAGGTGCCAAAAGCCTTTCAGCAACCGGAAAAGGCACCATTTGTAACATGGGTGCTGAGATTGGAGCAACCACCTCTACTTTTGGTTATGACGATTCCATGGAAAGGTATCTGCGCTCTACAGACCGGGCTGATGTGGCTGAAATGGCCAATCAGGTAAGAGAGCACCTTACTGGTGACGATGAGGTATATGCCAATCCTGAACACTATTTCGATCAGGTCATAGAAATTGACCTAAGCACGCTAGAACCGCACGTAAATGGTCCTTTTACTCCGGATCGTGCCACTCCGGTTTCTAAAATGCGTGAAGAAGCCGAGAAAAACGGCTGGCCCACCAAAGTAGAATGGGGTCTTATAGGTTCATGCACCAACTCTTCTTACGAAGATCTTTCCCGGGCCTCTTCTATTGCCAAACAAGCCGTAGAAAAAGGGCTAAAGACCAAAGCAGACTTTGGTATTAACCCTGGCTCCGAGCAGGTAAGGTACACGGCAGAAAGAGACGGACTTCTGAAAATCTTTGAAGATCTGGATGCCACCATATTTACCAATGCCTGTGGCCCATGTATTGGTCAGTGGGAAAGATCAGGAGACAATACCCGAGTAAATACCATTGTGCACTCTTTTAACAGAAACTTCTCTAAGAGAGCCGATGGCAACCCTAATACTCATGCCTTTGTTACCTCACCGGAAATGGTAGCTGCAATTGCTATATCAGGCGACTTAGGCTTCAACCCCATTACCGATACTCTTACCAACGAAAAAGGCGAACAGGTTAAACTGGACCCACCAGTGGGTGAAGAGCTTCCAAGCAAAGGCTTTGCAGTAGAGGACAATGGCTATCAGGCTCCGGCAGAAGATGGCAGCAATATTGAAGTGGTTGTTCGTCCTGACTCTAAAAGACTTCAACTTCTGGAGCCTTTCAAACCTTGGAATGGTAAGAACATCACTGGCGCCAAATTACTGATTAAAGCTTTTGGTAAGTGTACAACCGACCACATTTCAATGGCTGGTCCATGGTTGAGGTTTAGAGGTCATCTGGACAATATCTCAGACAACTGCCTGATTGGTGCCGTAAATGCATTTAATAAAGAAACCAACAAGGTAAAGAACCAACTTACTGGTGAATATGGCCCGGTGCCTGCCACACAGCGACAATATAAAGCTGAGGGCATTCCTACTATTGTTGTGGGAGACCATAACTATGGAGAAGGCTCTTCTCGCGAACATGCGGCCATGGAGCCTCGTCACCTTGGTGTAAAAGCAGTATTGGTAAAATCATTTGCCCGTATTCACGAAACCAACCTTAAAAAGCAAGGTATGCTGGCCCTGACTTTTGCCAACGAAGCCGACTATGATAAAGTACAGGAAGATGATACCATCAACTTCCTGGATCTGGATCAGTTTAGTGAAGGCAAGCCATTGAACATAGAATTTGTTCATGCCGATGGCAGCAAAGATGTGATTGTGGCTAACCATACCTACAACGAAGCCCAGATTGGTTGGTTCAGAGCTGGCTCTGCGCTTAACCTGATCAAGGAGCAAAACAAATAAGCCGACAAGGCCAAATTTATTTTAAAGAGGCTGTCGCGAAAGTTAGCTGAATGTCACCCTGAACTTGTTTCAGGATCTGTAAGTGATTGATTGACCATTCACCCGGGTTCTGACATAAATTCAGAGTGACGAACTCCAGCGTTTTCGCAACAGCCTTTTTTATGAACTCACCCCAAGGTTGATTCATCAATACCCTATTATTCTCCCCCCCTCATAGTCTCTCAATGAGGACTATGAGGAAAACACAACGGCAATACTTTCAGAAATATTCAGCAGCCGTCCGACCACTCAAAGCGGTGAGACAGGTAAGTAGGAATAATACTCAGCCTGAAACATTCTCTGTCGCAAACACACCCTTAATGTGCCGCATATGACAGCAACGGAAACACCTTACAATTATGACTTTTGCATAAGACCTATCAGAGGTTCCTCATTATTTTCCATCTAACACATTATAGCATGTCAAAAATTGTTACTCAAAAAATCACTCCTTACCTATGGTTCAATGACCAAGCCAGAGAAGCAGCCGACTTTTACTGCACGCTGTTCGATCGTTCCAAAGTAATATCCGATTCCGGTATGATCGTAGAGTTTGAATTAGAGAACTTAAAATTCATAGCGTTAAACGGAGGGCCAAAATTCACCTTCAATGAATCTGTTTCATTTTTGATTCTTTGCGACAGTCAAACCGAAGTAGATCATTTTTGGAACCGCCTTACTCAAAACGGAGGTCAGGAAAGCATGTGCGGATGGTGCAAAGACCCTTTTGGTTTATCATGGCAGGTAGTGCCAAGCCAGTTGATGAGCCTAATGAAAACCGGTACAGAAGCCCAAAGAAACCGCGTAATGCAGGCATTAATGGGAATGAAGAAAATTTTGATTCAACCGCTTGTAGAAGCCCATGAAGGATAGACAATAACTGTCGAGCAAAGGCCGAAGCCGGCAAGAACTATTAATTCACAATAAAAAACCTTAACTTACTCATATTCAATTTTTTAATCAATCTTCAACCAAATGAGAAAGTTAACGAGAATCACAGTTTTTGTGCTTGCCTCCGTGGTTATCCTGGTGGTTTTAGCCTTTGCCTACCTCAACTTTACCTACCCAAAAGTGGACCCTGCCCCCGAACTCACGGTGAATCCAACACCGGAGCTTATCGCACGGGGAGAATACCTGGCCAACCATGTGGCCTTATGCATGGACTGTCACTCACAAAGAGATTTCTCCAGGTATTCCGGGCCACCAACCCCAGGCACCGAAGGTGCAGGTGGCGACCGGTTCGATCAAACCATGGGCATGCCGGGAGTTTTCTATGCTAAAAACATCACTCCTTTTGGTATAAGCCGGTATACCGATGGCGAACTCTTCCGGGTTATTACCACAGGAGTAACCAAAGAAAACAAAGCCCTATTCCCCATTATGCCTTACCCTTATTATGGTCAAATGGCTGAAGACGATATTCATGCCATCATAGCCTATTTACGTAGTCTTCCACCAGTAGAAAGTCAAATCCCAGACTCTAAGGCCGATTTTCCTTTCAGCCTTATTCTAAAGACAATTCCTGTAAATGCATCACCACAACCTCGCCCTCAGAGAACCGATGAAATTGCCTATGGTAAGTATATGGCTACATTCGCAGCATGTATGGAGTGTCATACCCCAGTAGAAAAAGGGCAAATTGTTGCTGAGCAGGCTTTTAGTGGTGGACGAGAGTTTTTAATGCCTGGAGGCGTAATCATGAGAACCCCAAACATTACGCCTCATAGCACAGGTTTGGGCCAGTGGACCGAAGAAATGTTTATAGCCAAATTTAAAAACTACGAAAACAATGCCTACACACTCAGTCAGGGAGACATGAATACCATAATGCCCTGGAGCATGTATGCCGGTATGGATACGGTAGACCTTAAAGCCATTTATGCTTACCTGAAAACCGTGCCTGCCATAGAAAAAACCGTAGTCAAATATGAGCAAATGAATGACTAAGGCCGTATGCAACAGGCTAAGCCACTCATTTTCAGAGGGACTATTTTCAATCGGGTACATAAGCCTCATTTTCAAAAGCCCTAAAAACTTTTATCTTCATAGGGATTTTTAATTCTAAAAACCGCTATGATCATAGGTCTATTGAAAGAACCATCAGGTGAAAACCGAGTGGCTCTTCTACCGGAAAATGTTAAAACCCTTATTGCTCTTAATGTAGAACTCATCGTAGAGTCTCAGGCAGGCACGGCTGCCTTTACAACCGATTTTGAGTTCGAAAAGGCAGGGGCAAAAATTGGTCAGCGCAGGGATGTCCTTAGCGCTGATCTTGTTTTAGGCATTAACCCTCCTACCCATCCGGAACTTGAAGACCTGAAAGCCGGACAGGTTTTGATGTCTGTTTTTCAGCCATTATCGAATAAACAGCTGGTAGAAAAACTCATGTCTTTACAGATCACGAGCTTTAGCATGGACAATGTGCCGAGAACCACCAGGGCACAGTCTATGGATGTGCTCTCCTCCATGGCTACCGTAGCAGGCTACAAAGCAGTGCTATTAGCAGCCTCTCACTCACCGCGCTTCTTCCCTATGTTTATGACTGCCGCAGGTAGCATTATTCCTTCCAAGGTCTTAGTGTTAGGCGCTGGTGTAGCTGGTCTTCAGGCCATCGCCACAGCTCGCAGATTAGGCGCTGTAGTGGAGGCCTTCGATGTAAGAACCGCAGCCGAAGAAGAAGTAAAAAGCTTGGGGGCCAAATTTGTGAAGGTTGAAGGCGCCACTGACGATAAATCTGCCGGTGGTTATGCTGTGGAACAATCGGAAGAATATAAAGCGAAACAGCAGGCGCTGATTCAAGAACATGCCGCTAAAGCGAATATCATCATTTGTACTGCTCAGATTCCGGGAAGAAAAGCACCAGTTTTAATCACACAAGAAACCGTTGGCAATATGGCTGAAGGCTCTGTGATTGTAGATTTAGCGGCTTCAACTGGAGGTAATTGCGAGTTGACAGAAAACGACCGAGTGGTGCAAAAACATGGTGTTACCATTATCGGTAATTCCAATTTGGCGTCCACCATGCCGCTCGATGCCAGCAAAATGTATGGCAAGAACATGGTCAACTTCCTGAAGCTGCTTATTGATGCAGAAGGAAACCTCAATCTCAATTGGGAAGACGATATTCTGGCCAATACCTGTGTGACTCATGCTGGCGAAGTGATGAGTCCACGTGTTAAAAACATCCTTTTTCAAACTGAAACCGCCTAAGCCATGGAAAGCATACTACAACTGTTTGTTGAAAACAGGGAATTCATTTTTCTCATTATCGTCTCCATATTCCTCGGAATCGAAGTCATATCCAACGTTCCGGCCGTACTGCATACGCCTTTGATGTCTGGAGCCAACGCCATTCATGGAGTGGTCATTATCGGCTCCATCATCATTATGCTGGAGGCCGATCCAACCAATTATCTCGCCTTGATTCTGGGCTTTTTTGCGGTGGTACTAGGAACACTCAATGTGGTTGGCGGTTTTGTGGTGACCAACCGAATGCTGGAAATGTTCAAGAAAAAGGAGAAGTAAAGCCATGACAGAACTTTTAGGATTATCAATTCTCGAACTCTGCTACATAGCCGCTTCGATTACCTTCATCTTGGGCTTGAAAATGCTTTCCAGCCCAGACAAAGCCAGAAAAGGAAACCTCATTGCCGCCTATGGTATGGGCATCGCCATTCTGGCCACCATTCTTTTTAAGGAAGAACTGACAGCCGATAAGTGGCTCAATTACGTGCTGATTTTAGCCGGCCTGATAGTGGGAACCGTTATCGGAACCCGCATGGCGTTGAAGGTGAAAATGACGGCCATGCCTCAAATGGTGTCTTTCTTTAACGGTATGGGAGGCGCCTGTGCAGCGGTTATTTCACTCGTTGAGTTCGACCATGTGATGCATGGAGGCACTATAAGTTCAGGCATGCTGGTTGTCATCCTTCTAGGGCTGATTATTGGATCCGTTTCATTTTCCGGGAGCATTATTGCCTATGGTAAATTGGAAGGAAAAATTGGGGATAAAGCCCTACCTGCCGGCCAAATACTAAACATCATTCTGCTATTGGGTATGTTGGGCATGGCCATTTTTATGGCCAATACAGCCCAGCCGCAAGCCATTTACATCTACATTTTACTGGGTGTTTCCCTCCTTTATGGCGTTCTCTTTGTGATGCCGATTGGTGGAGCAGATATGCCTGTAGTCATCTCTCTGCTCAATAGCTTTACGGGTATGGCTGCTGCCTTTGGTGGTTTCCTTTATGGTAATCAGGCCATGCTTACCGGTGGTATTTTGGTGGGTTCTGCCGGAACCATCTTGACCGTGCTGATGTGCAAGGCCATGAATCGTTCACTAACCAATGTCATTATCGGTTCATTTGGAGGTGGTGGAGCCGCAGCATCTGGTGATGGTGAACAAGGCACCATCAAAGAGATTTCGGTGACTGATGCAGCCATTCTTTTGGCATACGCTAATAAGGTGACCGTAGTACCCGGTTATGGCTTAGCGGTAGCTCAAGCGCAACACACGGTTCACAACCTCGAAAAGATACTGGACGATAAAGGCGTAGAAATGAATTATGCTATTCATCCAGTGGCTGGGCGTATGCCCGGCCATATGAACGTACTTCTGGCAGAAGCAGATGTGCCCTACCCTAAGCTCCTGGAAATGGAAGACGCCAATGACGACATGTCGAATGTAGATGTGGTGCTCGTAATTGGCGCCAATGACGTGGTGAACCCTGCGGCAGAAAATGATCCTTCCAGCCCAATTTATGGTATGCCGATCATTAAGGTGCTCAATGCCAAGAATGTGATTGTGATGAAGCGATCTATGGGTAAAGGCTATGCCGGCATTGAAAACAGCCTCTTCTTCCATGACAAAAACCGCATGCTCTTTGGCGATGCCAAAGACTCATTGGAGAAGTTGATTAGTGAGGTGAAAAGTCTATGATCACGGATTAGGGGATTAATGGATTGAATGGATTTGGTTGTTATTATAAGGTGAGGTTGTTCTTAATTGTTTCTTTCTTTTCCATTTCCCTCTTGTGCTCTGCTCAAAAGTTAGACCTTGATTTCTATAAATCTTTGATCACTGCATGTGACTCCGTTGAATATTCAGAAGATGATTTTTTGGTCATTTATAATGGAGTACCAATGACTGAAAGAGATTTTAAAAAATCTCAGCGAGGTTTAAATAAGAGCAAAGAGTTTTTTCAAGTAAGTATTCTAGGAAAAGAAAAGCTGCAAAGTGCAGTCCTACATGCAAAAAAAGAAGCGTTTATTATAATTTCAGATGAAACCGTTCTGAAAGTAAAGGACCTAAAAAGTCAGATTAAAAGTATCTTGGAGGAATTTCCTAAGCCGAATGTTATTCCGGTTCATAAAACTGATCTAGGACTTCCATATCTGTTTGTCGACAAGAAAGCGATTCCACATGAAGAATTTTGGAATGTGCTTCAATCACTCAAAAAGGAGGGTATTCAGGGAATTGTCAGATCATCTCAAGTCCCGTGGTGTCTCTATGGGGAAAACTCTAAAAATGGAGGTATCTTCATTACTACTCAGAATAAATAGAAACGTAAAATATGGATGAACTACAACGACAAACGATTTAGGCCTTTCGAAAACAGCCTCTTCTTCCACGACAAAAACCGTATACTTTTTGGCGATATCAAAGACTCATTAGAGAAGTTAATTAGTGAGGTGAAGAGTCTTTAAAAGCTTGAAGTCGGAAGACCGAGGACGGAAGCCAAAGGGTAAAATGAGGCTCATTTTTTTTTTGAATCAATCTTTACAAGTTAATGTATAAACCGATTTTGATTGTACTAATATTTGCCGCAACCTACGCGTCAGCTCAAGAAGTCACGCAGGACTGGAGGCGACTTGATAAGCAAACACCTCTTAAATAATACATTGAAAATCAGACATATGAATATTTGAATTTTAATCCAGATGCAAGAGATTCTATCGATGTCGTTTATAAGGAATTGGTAAAAAAGAATTCATCCATGCCAGAAGTGTTTATAAGAGATGCTGCTAGTATTCCGAACAAAGAACCTCTGACAATTATTAATGGATACATTCCAGAAAATAATGAGCTATTGGCTCAAATAAGATTATCAGATGTTGACAAAATTTTCATTCACAAACCAAGTGAAGAAATCTCCGCTCTTTACGGTGCAAGAGGTAGATACGGAGTTATCGTGATCGAGATAAATAAACGCAAGTTGAAAAAAATTAGAAGGCGAATAAATAATTAGTTTCACTTGTGCTACAATTAAATCAAGCTTAAGTAAATGTTCATCTACAACGACAAACTATTCAGAGCTGTCAGAACAGCCTTTTGTTCCAATAAAAAAACATTTACTCACTCATTAGAACTTCTGATTAGATGAAGGAATTCAAAGTTTTAATTCCAGAGGAGGATTATTCCATCCTAAACTTCAGACAGGAGGACTTGCCCGGAGTGGCGGTTGTTAATATCTCTCTAAGAGACTTTGAACCAAAAGAAGTCTTTGCATGGCATCTGTCAATAATGGTAGAGTTAAATGACCTTGGTGAGAATGGCATGCCTACAAAAAGTGAAGTCGATGTCATAGACAACTACGGAGACTTTCTTGATGATAGGATTAAAGGAGAAGACAAAGACAAACCGAATGCTCTTTTTCTTGCGAGAATTACTTGGAATGGTACTCGAGAGTTGATCTCGAGAGTTTATGATCCTGAAATCGCAAACGATTTTTTACAGGAACTAATTGAAGAAGGAAATCAAGTCCGGGAATTTGACTACCGAATGGAGAATGACGAGGAATGGAAATTGGCTGAGTGGCATCTAACAAAAAGAGACTAAGTACTTTTAAAATATATCCCTATAAACAATCTCTAATTGAATAAAATGATCAACTACAACGACAAACGATTTAGAGCCATTGAGAACTCACCCAACGGTGAAGTTTCAGGAGATTTGATCTTTCATTATAAGCAAGAAGGAAATCGACTGGTTTGTCAGTACTTTGGTGGTAAAATTCTGGAGGGTTGGCTGGAAGGCACGGTGGATGAAAATGGAGTGATTGACATGAACTACACCCAGGTGAATACCGAATTGAAGCAAAATACCGGTAAATGCACCTCCACTCCGGAAATCCTTCCCAATGGTAAAATCAGGCTGCATGAAGCCTGGCAATGGACATCGGGAGACCAGTCTAAAGGCACCTCAATCTTAGAAGAAATCTAATGGACGGAACAAGAAGAGCATATATTAAAGCGGGTACAGAGGTAAACATTGTGCTCAAGCAAGATCAAAGAACCGGTAAACTCACCCATGGCTTTGTGAAAGACTTACTCACCAAGTCACCCTCCCATCCCCACGGCATCAAAGTACGGCTGGAAGATGGCCAGGTCGGGCGAGTAAAGGAAATTCTCTCTTAGAACGTCATGCTGAATTTATTTCAGCATCTATTGAATCTTTGAGGAAGACCCCGAATCAAGTCCAGGGTGACAACACTAAAAAAGAACGTCATGCTGAACTTGTTTCAGCATCCTCTGAATCTTTGAAGAAGACCCTGAAACGAGTTCAGGGTGACAACACCAAGAAAAAACGTCATGCTGAATTTATTTCAGCATCTATTGAATCTTTGAGGAAGACCCTGAATCAAGTCCAGGGTGACAACACTAAGAAAGAACGTCATGCTGAACTTGTTTCAGCATCTTCTGAATCTTTGAGGAAGACCCTGAAACAAGGCCAGGGTGACAACACAATAAAACAACGTCATGCTGAATTTATTTCAGCATCTATTGAATCTTTGAGGAAGACCCTGAATCAAGTTCAGGGTGACAACACAATAAAACAACGTCATGCTGAACTTGTTTCAGCATCCTCTGAATCTTTGAGAAAGACCCTGAATCAAGTTCAGGGTGACGACATTAAGAAACAACGTCATGCTGAACTTGTTTCACCATCTTCTGAATCTTTGAGGAAGACCCTGAAACAAGGCCAGGGTGACGACACTAAAAAAAGAACGTCATGCTGAATTTATTTCAGCATCTTCTGAACCTTTGAGAAAGACCCTGAAACGCATTCAGGGTGACGACACAATAAAACAACGTCATGCTGAACTTGTTTCAGCATCTATTGATTCTTTGAGGAAGACCCTGAAACGCATTCAGGGTGACGACACTAAGAAAAAACGTCATGCTGAACTTATTTCAGCATCTTGTGAATCTTTGAGAAAGACCCTGAAACAAGTCTAGGGTGACGACACTAAAAAAGAACGTCATGCTGAACTTGTTTCAGCATCTTGTCAATCTTTGAGAAAGACCCTGAAACAAGTCTAGGGTGACGACACCAAGAA
>MDTG01246207.1_pt1 | contig 54085 bp, 52 predicted proteins | sample 811421 | NCBI WGS metagenome assembly MDTG01 (sample SAMN05326645, study PRJNA326480) | marine metagenome | isolation source: seawater | place: Pacific Ocean: South East | collected 2011
CAGCGCTCGCGTGCAATTTAAGCTGCGAGTGCGAAACGCTCGTCGTTGGCGTTTATTTTTTTCCGAGTGTATTAACGAGGTAATCGGACCTCGGCATGCACTGCTCTCCTTCCTGAATCACGTCGAAACCATGGCGGCCCCTTTTAATAGTTTGACGTCAAATTATTATTTACGCAAGGTCCACTCCTAACTTGTTCCCCAATTCAGCTGCTGTGGTTGAGAAATCATCACTTCCCCAATCTGATAAGTGAGGCTTACCCCCATCCTCACAAAAAAAATTTACCGCGTGGGTCCAACAACCTGCGTTATATCCACTTTGGATATCTCGAGGATCATCTCCGATGTAAATGGTTTCCTCTCCTGCAAAGTTAAGTAATCTTCGGGCATGTAAAACAGGCTCTGGATGCGGTTTGGCATGAGAGGTACTATCACCGCAAACGAGAACTGAGCAATTTTTACGCAGCAATTTAATCCCTTCAATAATTGGCCTCGCATATTTTTTATACTTATTTGTCACTATTCCCCAGGTTATATTCTGACTAGTCAATCTCACTAAAAAGCGGTCCATGCCCGGTATGAAGTCTGTTTTATTCAATAGATTTTTGTAGTAGGCTTCTAAAAATTCAACCCTGAGATGTTCAAAGTCGGGATCGTTCCAATTTTTATTAAGGGCGATGGAAATCATGCCGCGAGCGCCCCGGGAAACCTCAGGTCGATACAATGCCAAATCCAATGAATCAAGTCCTCTTTTCTTTCTGAGTTGATTTGCAGCGTCTCCTAAATCACCAGCCGTGTCAAGGACGGTACCATCAAGATCAAGTAGCACCAACCTTTTGCTATATGAATGCCATTTTTCGGACCAAAACAGTCTGGCTACAGGCGCTGGCAGTCTCTGTGCCTGGATATCTGGATTATGCTTTTCTGAAAGGTATTTCAAGGTTTATTTTTTTTTAAACGCCATTATATAATTTACGGAAGTATCCATGCCCAATTTGTAAATCTTTGTAAAGGGATTATAAGTCATGCCAATTACGTCTATTTCTTCCAAACCACATTTTCTGGCGAACGTTCCAATTTCCGATGGTTTTAGAAACTTTCCATAACTGTGTGTGCCCTTTGGTAATAGGTTAAGAACATACTCCGCTCCGACTATCGCAAAAAGAAAGCTTTTTACATTTCTATTGATAGTGGAAACAATTAACGTTCCGCCTGGTTTTAACAATGCAGAGCAGTTTTCAATTTCCTTTTCAGGGCTCGGGACATGCTCAAGCATTTCCATGCAAGTTATTACATCATAATCCCCTGTACCTGACGTAGCTAGCGTCTCAGAGGAGCCGCACAAATAATCAACACCGTTTTGCGACTTCTCGCCATGGATTTGTGCCACTTTGATTGATCGATCAGCTGGGTCCACCCCGGTCACAAAGGCTCCTCGTTGTGCCATTGCCTCGGAAAGAATGCCGCCTCCGCACCCCAAATCGAGGACAGATAGGCCATTTAAGCCGTTTACCGTATTATCTATCCAGGTCAGCCTCAAAGGATTAATTTGATGCAGAGGTTTAAACTCACTTTCCGGGTCCCACCAGCGCTCTGCGAGTTCTTCAAATTTCCTTATTTCATCTTTGTCAATTTCCACTAATAGACAACCCAGTTACTGAGCCTGAATTACAACCCGCCGATTCTTTGCGCGACCATTGCGAGTATCGTTATCTGCAACAGGAGAGGATTCTCCCATTCCCTTCACGGATATTTCCTTGCCCGGTATTCCCGAATTCACGAGGTAATCTCGTACTCTATTTGCTCTTTTCTCAGACAGTCCGTCGTTATACTCATCAGTTCCTAGGGAATCCGTGTGTCCAAAGACGCTAATTAAATTAGAAACTCTCTGGCGAATGGCGGATATAAAGGTGTCCAATTTTCTTGTCGCCTGTGAAGTTAAATCACTGCGGTCAAACAAAAAAGGGATTTCGGCTGAAATGAGTTTATTGCCACCTTGATTTTGATCATTTACAGAGACTTCTGGAGCGCATTGTAAATTTTCACAACCGTCAAAATCTCCATCCGAAGTTGACTCGTCATCAGAAGCTACTTGTTGAGGAATGTTTGAACATTTCTCAGGGACCAGTTCAGGGTCAGTTGCAGCTGTTCGGACGCACTGTTTGCTGGAGTCAGTGACTGCTGAACCATTTTGCAGCACAAAACCAACTTCTTCGGCCTGAACTTGAGATAAAGTTAATATAAAAATAAATGTCACATTTTTCATTGCTGTAAGCATATCCACGACTTAAACCTCTCATGTTGTTATAGTTTTGTTATTTTTATAATTCTACCAAAGTATTAAATTTTTTTTACATACTTTCTATCCAGAACGCGTATTAATCCTCTCTTACCTGTAAAATTGGTAATTTGGAAGAAAATAAAAAATTATGGATGAGATAGCAAAAGAGACTTTACCAATTTCTCTTGAAGAGGAAATGAGGAATTCTTATTTAGATTATGCTATGAGCGTAATCGTAGGAAGGGCTTTGCCGGATGTTCGGGATGGCCTAAAACCGGTTCATCGCAGAGTGTTATTTGCGATGCATCAATTGAAAAACGATTGGAATAAACCATTCAAAAAATCAGCTCGTGTTGTGGGGGATGTTATCGGAAAGTATCATCCTCACGGTGATTCCGCCGTGTATGAGACTATCGTAAGAATGGCTCAGTATTTTTCATTGAGGTATATGTTGGTAGATGGACAGGGCAACTTTGGTTCTGTTGACGGTGATAATGCCGCAGCGATGAGGTATACGGAAGTTCGGTTGTCAAAAATAGCTCATGAACTGTTAGAGGATTTAGAAAAAGAAACCGTTGATTTCGGAGATAACTATGATGGCAGCGAGAGTGAACCGCTAGTTTTGCCGGCAAAGTTGCCAAATCTTCTCGTTAATGGCTCATCGGGAATAGCGGTGGGTATGGCAACAAATATTCCTCCTCATAACATATGTGAAATAATTGATGGTTGCAAATTATTGTTGCACGATCCCGCAGTTACCATTGATGACCTCGTACAAAAAATCCCAGCTCCTGACTTCCCGACAGGAGGAATCATTTACGGAAAGGCAGGCGTATTACAAGGATATAGAACTGGTAGAGGCAAAGTATTAATACGTGCAAAAACAAAGATTGAGCAAGTAGGAAAAGGCAAAGGAAAAGACGCAATTATTATTGAAGAGCTCCCGTTTCAAGTTAACAAAAAAACATTACTCGAGAAAATTGCGGAATTAGTGAATGAAAAGCGACTTGAGGGAATATCAGACGTACGAGATGAATCTGATAAACAAGGTATGAGGGTCGTCATTGAATTAAAGAAAAATGAATCGGCTGAGATCGTCCTTAATAACCTTTACAAGATGACCCAACTTCAAGATAGTTTTGGAATGAATTTCGTAGCTTTGAGCGATGGGCAGCCTAAAGTACTAAATTTGAAAGAGATCTTAGCTGCTTTTTTAAAACATCGACGAGAGGTCATTACCCGAAGAGTAATTTTCGAATTAAAAAAAGCGAGAGAAAAATCCTTTTTGCTTGAGGGCCTAGCCGTGGCTGTGGGCAACATGGAAGAAGTAGTCGAATTGATCAAGCAATCTATCTCCCCGGCTGATGCAAAAGCTAGATTAATGAAAGGGAGGTGGAAAAGTGGACAAATAAATCAAATGCTGAGCAAAGCGGCGGAGAAGACTCCCCTCGAGGCTTTTAGACCTCCTGATGTGGGTAAAGATGTTGGTTTCCACAATGGCTTTTACGCAATGTCGGAAAAGCAAGCGGTGGAGATTTTACAAATGAGACTCCAAAGGTTGACTAGTATGGAGCAGGATAAAATTATTAAGGAGTACAACGACATAATTCTATATATTGCTGATTTACTGGATATTTTAAGTAAGCCTGAAAGGGTGTTGGAAATAATAGATGACGACCTAGCTTTCTTGAAGGAGAAATTTGGGGACGAGAGAAAGTCATCTATCGAAGAAAATGTAGAAGAATTACAAACTGAGGATTTGATTACTCCTAGCGATATGGTAGTAACGCTTTCGCACTCAGGCTATATTAAGAGGCAACCGGTTTCTGAGTACAGGACACAACGCAAGGGAGGTAAAGGTAAACAGGGTGCAACTACTAAAGAAAACGATTGGATTGAGCAGTTGTTTATCGCAAATACACATGAGACTCTGTTGGGGTTTTCTGATAAAGGCCGTGTGTACTGGATAAAAGTTTGGGAGGTACCACAAGGCTCAAGAACAGCGAGGGGAAGGCCGCTGGTAAATTATTGGCCTTTAATGGCAGATGAAAAAATAACCACAGTTCTTTCCGTAAAGACTTTCGACGAAAAGCATTATGTTTTCCTGGCCACGAGCAATGGGTATGTAAAAAAAACCGCATTAGCGAGATTTGCAAGGCCAATGAAAAAAGGGATCATCGCCGCGTTGCTTGAGGATGGAGACAAGCTCGTAGGAGCGACTATAACCGACGGAAATAATGACATTATGCTTTTTTCAAATTCTGGAAAAGCAATAAGGTTTGATGAATCGCAGGTTAGGTCTATGGGTAGGGGTTCCAGGGGTGTCAAGGGAATGAATTTGGATTCGGGTCAAAAAGTCATTAGCATGTTAGCTGCGCCAAAAACGATAATGTCGGATAAACGCGATCATGAGAGAAATGCTGTTTTTTTGGCAACGGAAAATGGGTATGGGAAAAGGACGAATATCAATGAGTTCTCGAAGCATGCAAGGGGAGTAAAGGGTGTAATCGGCATCCAAACAAGCGATAGGAATGGTCCGGCGGTTGGGGCCTGTTTAGTCGGTGAGAGAGATGAAATTATGTTGATCACAAACAATGGTGTGATTGTTCGTACTCGTGTATCAGAAGTCAGAGAGATGGGCAGGTCAACCCAGGGGGTACGTTTAATTAGCCTAGATCGAGACCAATCGTTAATTGCCTTGCAAAGGATACAAGAGGAACCAGTTGATTGACTTTGCTTTTTCCTCGAAAAGTTACCGAAATCTTAGGACCATGACTTGAAGCGCCCTTTTAATTTTGGTCCAGGGCCGGCTCAACTACCTGAGCAAGTTCTCAAAAGAATCTCTTCAGACTGCGCCAACTGGAAAAACAGTGGGATGGCGGTGGCGGAGTTACCTCACAGAGGTAAACTCTTTCAAGAGATAATTGACGAAACAAAACTGATTATTATGTCCTTGTTGGAATTGCCGAATAATTTTGAAGTTCTATTTATGCAAGGTGGGGCAAGAGGGCAAAATGCTATTATTCCCATGAATTTGTTGCATGATAATAAAAAGTGTGACTACGTCGTGACTGGATTTTGGTCGAAAATGTCAGCTTCAGAGGCTGAAAAGTTTGGAGATGTATGGATAGTCAATCGAGCTTCAAACGTTGGATTGCAGAGTATCCAAAGTCTTTCAGAGTGGAATGTTAGAGCTGACTCAGCCTATATTCACTTGTGTACAAACGAGACAGTAGATGGTGTAGAGTTCAGAGAAATACCTAACCTTACTTTGATCGGAAGGGGCAATGTCCCGCTTATAGTCGATGCGTCCTCGAATTTATTCACAAGAAAACTAAGTTTGGATAACGTCGGGCTAATTTATGCGGGAGCTCAAAAAAACATCGGAATTGCGGGCCTAACCTTAATTATTTTAAATAAAAAAATCTTCGACGTAGAATCAAGGCAATGTTCAAAAATTTGCCCTAGCGTATTTTCTTACCGGAATGTTCTCTTAAGTAATTCTTGCTATAACACACCGCCTACTTTGGCAATATTGACGACCAAATTAATGCTTGAGTGGATCAAGGACAAGGGAGGGATAGATACGATAGGGAAAGAGAATGAAGAAAAGGCAAAAGCGATGTATGATTTTATAGATGAAAGTAAAATTTTTTCGAATGATGTTCAAGATACTTGTCGGTCGCTTGTAAATATAAAGTTTTATATTAAACAGCCTGGCTTAGAATCTATTTTTTTAAAAGGAGCGGAAAAGAGAGGTTTAATCAATCTTAAAGGCCATCCGTCAGTGGGGGGGCTCAGGGCGAGTTTGTATAATAGTATGCCAATGGAGGGTGTTTTGAGATTATTAGAGTGGATGTCTCTGTTTGAGAAAAGGCATTATTATGAAACCTAGAGAGCTTAAGGGATTTAGGGAAAAAATTGATTCCGTGGATGATCAGATTATCAAACTGTTGGCTGAGAGAGCGGGTTACGTAAAAGAAGTCGGAAGGAGAAAGAAAGTCGCAAACTTGCCAGAGTTTCGTCCAGAAAGAGAGGTCGAAATTATTGAAAGGATGTGTGAGAAAAATGAGCTTTTAAATACGGGTCTTCCGAGTGAGAGTATTGCCACGTTCTGGCTGGAGATAATATCAGGGTGCAGAGCATTGGAAAAAAAGTTGAAGGTAGCATACTTGGGCCCGCAAGGCACCTACAGCGAACTGGCTGCTCGGGTACTTTTCGGTCATATGGTCGAATTTGTTCCGTGTTATTCTCTAGAAGAGGTTTTAGACAAAAGCGAGAGTGGAGACACTGATATTTCCGTTTTGCCGGTGGAAAATTCTATTGAAGGTACTGTGGGGCGGACTCTTGATTTACTCTTAACAGCCAGATTGAATATTTCAGCCGAAATTTCTATTCCAATTAATCACCTATTACTTAGAAAAGTTAGTGGTGTAGAGGGGATTACCAAGGTTGTTGCGCATTCCCAGGCGCTTTTGCAATGTCAGAAATGGCTCGACGTAAAGCTACCATCTGTATCTAGGTTGGCCGTCGAGAGCAACGGAATAGCTGCTCAAATGGCTGAACAAGACGAAAAAATTGTTGCGATTGCTGGTAAAATGGCGCAGGAAAAATACAAATTGGTAGCTGTGGCTAAAGACATACAAAACGAGAAATTCAATCGAACACGATTTGCTGCTTTAGGGAATTTTTATCCTGACGAGTGTGATGTAGATCAAACGTCAATTATAGTCGGTGTTCGTGATCAAGTTGGCGCAATGCACAAAGTGGTAGAGTCGTTTGCAAAAAATAAAGTATCTCTTCGTCGATTTGAATCAAGACCGGCTCGGATGACGCGAGTGTCCGCATGGGAATATCTGTTTTATATCGATTTGGAAGGGCATATCAATGATCCTAAAATTAAAAAAGCCTTAGATGATGTCAGAGAAAATTCTGTTTTTTTTAAGAACCTGGGGTCTTATCCCTTATTTGAGAAATTAGGCTTACCGAGTCAACTTACGTAAAAGGAGAAATATCTTATTAAAAACATAAAATTTCTCCCGTGGATTTCTGATATGCCTGCGTATAGCTTAGTGAAAACATCCTCTGGTACAGCGAATGAAAACGGTACATCTTCGGCAAATATAGTCAAATTAGCATCAAACGAAAATCCGTATGGTTGTAGTCCGTCTGTAAAAAAGTTTTTAGGGGCTGGTTATGACCAACTTAACAGATATCCTGATTCTGATTGTTTTGAATTAAAAAAAAAGTTATCTGAAAAAAATAGTGTTGAAATCAACCAGATATTTCTAGGAAACGGTAGTAATGAAGTATTAGACTATATCGCTAAAGTTTTTCTAACTTCAGGTAGACACGCGATATACGGTAAGTATTGTTTTGCTGTTTACCCATTGATCGTAAAAGCAGCCGGTGCGAATGCGATCGTGGCTGATCCTACGGAAGGCTTTGGTCATGATTTGGATAATTTTTTGTCATGCTTTCTGCCGAGCGTAACCGTTATCTTCATTGCAAACCCGAATAATCCAACTGGAACTTACCTTCCGCTTAATAGGATTGAGGATTTTCTAAAAAAATTAGATTCATCAGTAATTGTGGTTCTGGATGAAGCTTACTTTGAGTATTCAGGTCAAAAGAGGAATTCTGTTGAGTTAGTCAGTAATTTTCCAAATCTTTTGATAACAAGATCTTTTTCGAAAGCCTATGGGTTGGCTGCGCTAAGAATTGGTTACGCCATAGGCTCGGAAAAAGTTATTGCCTACATGAATAGAGTTCGTCAACCTTTTAATGTTAACAGTATCGCGCAAAAAGCCGCGTCTATAGCTCTAGATGATAATAATTTCGTAAAAGAATCGGTCGAACTAAATGACTTAAATAAAGGTTACTTAGAAACAAGTTTTAAGGGTTTTGGCATTCCTTATATCAAATCAAACGGAAATTTTTTTTTAGTAAATGTTAGAAACTTTACCCCGATTTGCGATGGAAAAATTCGAAGTGCTGGCACTACGCTGGCTAGTGAATTATCAAAGAACGGAGTGATCACCCGGCCAGTGGATAATTACGATCTCCCCGATTGGCTTAGGATTAGTATAGGAACTGAGTCAGAAAATAAAAGAATTGTTGATGTCTTAAACGAATTGAGAGAACAATCGTTTTGATGTTTGAACGCATTGTAATATTTGGCTGCGGGTTAATAGGATCATCTTTAGCGGCATCGGCAAGAAAGAGTAGATTAGCCAGAGAAATATTTGGAGTTGATAACAGATATGAGCTAATGAAAGGTAAAAACCTATTTTTTGACGAAATATTTAAGTCGATTAAAAAGTGTAGTCATGCTGAGCTCTTTGTCATAGCAGTACCTCTAAAAAGCATTTCAACTGTGGTGAAAGATTTAGCGCATAGCCAAACGAACGCAAAATATGAGTTAATAACTGATGTAGCGAGCAACAAAAGGTCGTTGATAAATGCTTTAAAAGAACTTCCGGAGGAGTCGAAGCAACGATTCCTATCAAAATTTATCTCTAGCCACCCGTTAGCCGGCTCGGAGCATGGTGGATGGGAAAATGCGTCTTCGGATCTATTTGAGAAAACAGTCTGTTTGTTGGGAGTCCCTGGCTTAAATTTTATCGATAAGTATCATGCCGCTGTAGATGAGGATTGCGATTCCTTTAAGCGAAAAGTAAACAAAATGGAGAAATTTTGGCAGGGAGTTGGTTGCAGAGTTGAACATTTCCCTTTAGAAGAACATGACCAGTTTCTTTCAATCATAAGCCATTTTCCCCACTTGCTAGCTTTCTCCACGGGAGAATTCATGTCTTCATCTAATTACGGAGAAATCTCAAAAACCATTTACGGAACTGGGTTTAAGGATTTCACCCGTATTTCAGCTGCTCCTCCAAACTTGTGGGCGGATATTTTGCTGGAGAATAGAGATTACGTTTTATCAAACGGAGAACACTGGTTAGAAAGCTATAAAAGATTTTTAAACGCATTAAAAAAAAGAGATAGGACTAAATTGGTTAGCCTGATCTCCCGGTCCTCTTACTGGCGGAGTAATTTAGAAAAATTAAAATAAAAAATGCAAGTGCAAATTCGCGATGATTGACAAAGCCAATTTTTTACAAAAGGAGCTCACTTTAAGTACGAGGCAAAGGGCAATAGGCGAATTGCAACTACCAGCTAGTAAAAGTATTTCAATTCGAGCGATGCTCTTAGCTGCGATGGGTAGCGGTAAAGTAAAAATAAGAAATATTCTTATCTCCGAGGATACAATAGTTATGCGAGACCTGTTGGTCGCTTTGGGTGTATCCGTGAAAATGACCACCAAATTTAATTATGGTTCAGGATACAGCTCCAATGGCACTTGCGTTATTTTCGGGTGCGATGGATTATTTCCAAAATTACAACAAAAAGAAAAAATTAGTTTAAATGTAAAAAATTCAGGATTATCTGCTAGAACGATTCTTCCCGCTCTTACTTTTATGTTGTTCAGCCCGAGGACAAATAGCTCCGTTGCGATTGATGGTGTTGAAAGGATGAGAATAAGACCAATGTCAGAACTCTTTGCAATTTTGAAACAGCTAGGGGCAAAAATATCTTTTTCCTCACATCAGAACTCGTTTCCATGCGAGTTATTTCCCAGTGAGAGTAAAAAAATCTCTGAGATCGGCGTTAATTGTAGTAAGTCCAGTCAAGTCCTCACTGGTATTCTACAAGTTCTTCCATTTTTAAATGTTGCTTTTAATGAGAATATCAAAGTTTATGCAATAGGTAGGATTGTGAGCAAGCCCTATGTTGATTTAACAATAGATACATTGGAAAAATTTGGGTGCTCTATCCTAGAGACCCGTCCTGGCCAATTTTGTACTCGTGCGCTTGGGTTACAATCTCCAGAAAGCTTTTTAGTCGAGGGCGATGCGTCATCTGCAAGTTATTTTTTCGCTTCTGCTTGCATAGGAGGAGGTCCAATTAAAGTTCACGGAATTTCTCGGGATTCAAAACAAGGTGATATCAGACTTCTCGATGTCCTCGAAAAAATTGGCGCGACAGTACATTGGAGAGACCTATGTGTTGAAATTTGTCGCACCGGGCCCTTGCGCGGGATAAGCATAGACTGTCTCGAAATTCCCGATGCAGCCATGGTCCTTTCCACATTAGCACTTTTTTGCGATGAACCAACTGAACTTAACAACATTAGTTCTTGGAGAGATAAGGAAACAGATAGAGTTATAGCGATCACACAAGGATTAGAAAGGCTTGGTGCTTCAGTGCATCAAGAGGGCGATTCAATAATTATCAGTCCCGTCCACCACCTCAGAGATGCGAAGATATCGACGTTTAATGATCATAGAATAGCAATGACTTTTTCGATGGCAGCATTTGCATTAAATAATGAACCACGCTTTGAGAAGAGAATTGTTCAAATAGAAAATCCGAGGTGTGTTGAAAAAACGTTTCCTTATTTTTTTGAAGAATTCTCCAGACTTTGCTCTGAAGCAGTTCCGGTGATTACCATAGACGGACCTACAGCATCGGGCAAAGGAACAATAGCTAAATTTGTTGGTGAAAGACTTGGGTTCAACGTACTTGATAGCGGAGCGTTTTACCGATCGCTAGCCTTAATTGCTGAGAAGGAAGATATCGATGCAGGGGACCATAAAGCGCTTGCCAGTCGCGCTAGAACGCTTTCCCTGCGTATGGATGGGTCGCAATTCTATTTAGGAGGTAACGATGTAACTTCGCAAATAAGGACCGAAAAAATTGGACTTGTCGCATCAAGAATCGCTAAGTTTGAAGATGTTCGTCAGGCTCTATTAACAGCCCAGAGAGATTTTGCACGTTTGCCAGGATTGGTAGCTGATGGCAGAGACATGGGCAGTATAGTGTTTCCGAAAGGAGTGTTGAGAGTTTTTTTGACCGCAAAAACAGAAATTCGGGCTAAAAGAAGGCTCAAGCAATTGATTGAAAAAGAAATTCCTTGTACACTAAATGACATTTTTCAGGATATTACCGCGCGGGATAGGAGTGATTTTAACCGACCGGTAGCTTCCTTAGGGCTTGCGGAGGAAAGGGCGAATTTGAGAATCGACAATTCTAAAAACACAATCGAAGAGGTGGTTGATCTTATTGTTTCGCGTTATCGATCTCTTCCGTAATTTTTATTAACTTACCGGTGTCTACGACGCCTTTTTATAACTTTCAAACCAACAACCTTATGATATCAAACGAAACTAACACAGAGTCATTCGCTTCTCTTTTTGCAGAATCCATATCAAAACAAGAAATGAGGACGGGGGAAGTAATAACCGCCGAAGTGGTTAGAATTGACCAAAACCACGTAATCGTTAATGCTGGCTTAAAGTCAGAAAGTTTTATTCCCATTGAGGAATTTTTCAATGATCAAAGAGAGCTTGACGTTAGCGAAGGTGATTTCGTTTCCGTTGCAATTGAATCGCTCGAGGATGGCCGTGGGGAAACAAAGCTCTCTCGCGACCGTGCGAAGCGTTTGGCAGCGTGGATAAGTCTGGAAAAAGCTTTAGATGCCGGAGACCTCATCACCGGAACTGTCACGGGAAAAGTAAAAGGGGGCCTCACGGTAATGACGAATGGGATAAGAGCCTTTTTGCCGGGGTCCTTAGTAGATGTTCGGCCCGTAAAGGATACCTCACATATTGAGGGAAAAACGCTGGATTTCAAAGTAATCAAGCTCGACAGGCGAAGAAATAATGTTGTTCTGTCCCGTCGTGCTGTTGTTGAAATTACGATGGGTGAAGAGAGAGGTAAGCTAGTTGAGTCCCTCAACGAAGGGGCCACGGTCAAAGGACTTGTAAAAAATATCACTGATTACGGCGCTTTTATCGATTTGGGAGGAATCGATGGGCTATTACACATTACTGACATGGCCTGGAAAAGGGTTAGACATCCTTCCGAGGTATTATCGATAGGTGAGGAAATAACTGCAAAAGTTCTTAAGTTTGATCAGGAAAAAAATAGGGTTTCCCTCGGAATCAAGCAATTGGGAGATGATCCCTGGGAGGGCGTGTTAAGACGTTATCCTCCTCAAACAAAAGTTTTTGGCAAGGTCACAAACATAACTGATTATGGCGCATTTGTTGAAATTGAATCAGGTATTGAAGGATTGGTCCACGTTTCAGAAATGGATTGGACCAACAAAAATGTAAACCCTGCAAAGGTTGTTCAAAGCGGAGACGAGCTTGAGGTGATGGTGTTAGAAATTGATGGTGATAGACGACGTATTTCTTTGGGTGTAAAACAATGTCAACCAAATCCATGGAAAGAGTTTGAAGGTAGTGTCACTAAGGGAGATAGGGTAAAAGGGCCCATCAAATCCATTACTGATTTTGGAGTGTTTATAGGATTACCTGGGAATATTGATGGGTTAGTTCATCTATCAGATCTTTCCTGGTCGGAGTCAGGCGAGGAAGCGGTTAAGAGATTTAAAAAAGGTGAAGAGCTTGAGGCAGTGGTTATGGCAGTAGATGTCGAACGAGAGCGAATATCATTGAGCGTTAAACAACTTGACTCAGATGCTAGGGAATTAGCGTTCAAATTAGAAAAAGGCGAGCTCGTAGCGGGTGTTGTGAAATCAGTGGATCAAAAGGCCGCCAGTGTTGAGATTGAAAACGGTCAAAATTGCATTTTGCGGGCTCAGGATGTTTCCCGCGAAAAAGTAGAGGATTTGAGAACAATTCTTAATGAAGGGGATAAAGTCGAAGCTCTTGTGGTCAACCACAACAAGAAATCAGGTGAAGTAATGATTTCGATGAAGGCAAAAGAATTGGCTGATACTGCTGAAGTTATGGAAAAAATGGCGGCAGACAGCGGTAGTCAGTCAGGTAAGACTAATCTGGGAGCGCTTTTGAAAGCTAAGTTGGATAATTCTGATGAGGAAAGTGATAAATGATAGGTGGTGAGTTTGACCCGATCGGAGCTTATTGAGCGCCTAATCGGGCGTACTAGATCAAAGCTCACCTCGCATGAGAAAAAGCGTGGTGACGAACTTTTCCTTCAAGCTTTTGAGGTAAAAGATTGCGATTTGTGCGTTCGTGCAATTCTCGAACATATGGTGTCATCTCTTGCCGAGGGCAAGAGAATAGAAATTCGTGGATTTGGATCCTTTGCGGTTACCGTTCGGCCCGCTAGGGTGGGTAGAAATCCGAAAACAGGGGATTCAGTTCTTGTGCCAGAAAAAAGAGTACCTCACTTTAAATGTGGTAAAGATCTAAAGCTAAGACTTAACAGGCATAGTTAAATGCGGACATTCGTACTATTTATGAAAGCGGTCTTTTTTTTAGTGGTATTTATATTTGCTTTAAATAATACCCATATTGCTACCGTAAATATCTTTCCAGGGTTTGTTGATGTCGCTCTAGATGCTCCCTTGATAATTTGGTTACTGTTATTTTTCATTTTAGGGATGGTTGTTACATTAGGTCTTTTCTTCCCGATGTTACTGAGAAAAATAAAACCAAAAAAAAGTAATGTATCTTGAGCTTTGGTGGTTTTTAACCGTTCCTGTTTTTTTTGCAATTGGGTGGATTACTTCACGTTGGGATAGAAAGAAAAATCGGGGACGGAAACAAACTAGGTTGAATGATCTCGAAAAGTTAGTTTTATTTTTGACTGAAGACAACCATAATGTGGCGATCAAGCTATTGCAAGGGATAATTAAAGACTATGAAAGATCATTTTATTTACAAAAGGCCCTTGGAATTTTGTTCAGACGGCGCGGCTTATTTGATCGTTCAATCGACATTCATGCAGCTCTGTTATCCGTAAGGAAAATTGAACCTTCTTTGAAAGATTCTACCTTAATAGAGTTAGCCAAAGATTATGTTGGGGCGGGACTATATGATAGGGCATATCAGGCATTAGAGTTAGTAGAAGGTGAGGACTATAAAATACAAGTTCTTCAATTGAGATTGAGAATCAATCAAAGGCTTAAGCAATGGAAATTGGCCCTAAAAACCCTCGAGGATCTTGAAAACTATAAAGAAATAAAATTGCAAAATTTACGCATTCATTTTTTTTGCGAATTAATTGAGAATGGTAATGTGGATTATAAAGAGAAATTATTGGAAATAAACTCCAATCACAAAAGAGTAAAGCACCTCATGTTGAACCAAAAAACATTCCCATCAGATGGCGGAGTGTTTATTTGTAATTTTTGCGCAGCAAAGTTTGATGATTTCTTTTGGAAATGTCACTTGTGCGAAACATGGGATTCATGTGAACAACTTAGTTGTGAAAAACATTAACTTTGGAGGTTTTTGATCTGGATAGCTTTTTTGACACGTATAGACGGTATTTAAAACTTGTAAGACTAGACAAGCCAGTCGGGATTTTACTTCTCATGTGGCCCACGCTGTGGGCCCTTTTTATAGCCTCCCAGGGATTTCCTGACATAGACATTTTCTTAATTTTTGTGATGGGCGTAATTTTGATGCGATCAGCCGGCTGTATAGTGAACGATATGATTGATATGAATTTTGATAGGGACGTTGCGCGCACAAAAGACAGGATGTTGGCTAGTAAAAAAGTTTCAGTGCAAGAGGCTGTAATTTTGCTAGTAGGTCTTTTAGCTGTCGCCGCTAGTTTACTATTATCCCTAAAAAACGAGACTGTAGGATTAGCTCTCGGTGCTCTGCTCTTAACATTTGCATATCCTTTCTTTAAGCGATTCTTTTTGTTCCCTCAAGCAATTTTGGGAATTGCATTCGGCTTCGGAATTTTAATGGCGTTCTCGGAGATTAGGGAAGTATTAGAACCAGTCGCGTGGATACTTTTTATTGCGAATTTCTTTTGGGCAATGTCTTACGATACTATATATGCACTCAGCGATATAGAGGATGATAAAAAGATTGGATTAAAAAGTAGTGCTATTACACTCGGGAAAAATGCTCGATTCGGAATTTATATTTTTCAGACAATCTTTCTACTCTTAATGATAATTCCGATCGTAGTTATGAAGACAGGTTTTGTATACGGATTCTTTTGGTTCTTAGCAGCGTTATACTCGTACTATCTTTTTAAGAAGCTTATTTTACCCGGTACGATTCCTCAAATAGTCTTTGAAAAAAATCAAAGAGTGGGTGCGATATTATTTTTGGGTATTCTGCTTGATTTCGGAGTTTAGTTCTGTCCCTATCTCCATGCTTCGGTCCCTTGCATTTAATATTGCCTTAAAAACGCCAGTCGAAAAATTACATTTTTTAAGTGTATTTAATGCTGTTTCTGTTGTTCCCCCTGGGGATGTGACATTTTTTCGTAAGATATTTACTGGTATCTTTGACTCAGTAAAAAGGGCACATGCTCCGATAAAAGTCTGCTCAACTAATATGAAGGCTTCCTTTTTAGATAAACCAAGCTCCTTACTAGTAGATAACAACGCTTCGCAAAAGTTGAAAAAGTATGCAGGTCCAGATCCAGATAAGGCGGTTACTGAGTGAAGTTTTTTTTCCGAATTAACGACTAATGTTCTCCCTAAGAGATTAAAAAGGGTTAAAACTTCCTTCTTACTTTTACCGGATATTTTTTTTGGAAAATACAGACCTGTCATTCCTTGTCCAACGGTTGCTGGTGTATTGGGCATCGCCCTTACGATATTATCAGTTTTGAAAATTGTGCGTAACGTAGATACGGAAATTCCGGCTACTATAGAAACAATTATAGAGTTAGTAAGCGACAGTGTTTTCAAAGCCATAATCTCTTTGTATAACGGGAACAATTGTTTCGGTTTGATCGCCAATACAAGAATAGTTTTTTTCTGGCTTAGGTCGTCGATATATCGTGATAAATTCTTATAAACTAAGGGAGGATTTGAATTCGTTGATTCTCCAAAAGATTTGTAAATTTTATCTATGTTCGGGTCAATTAAGGCTAACTTGTATTTGGCGTTCACAGAGAGATTGTTGTAGATCGCACCACCCATTTTTCCCACTCCTAAAATAGATACCTCCATTTACAACCTCCTTTAACTTTTTATAAGATTTTTAAAATTAATGCCAATTAATTTGGCTACACCTGCATATACAATGACGCAAGTTACAAGTATTAGTGCAAAATAACACAAGCGCTCTATGGGACGTGCCCTTAATGATTCCCAATCAAATAACTCCGAAGTATATGCGGAAAAGAGATGAACAACAACACACGCGATCAATATTTTAATTATGAAAATAAACCAAGAGCTACACGGACGATAAATATTTTTCTTTATTAGGATGAAGAGTAATACTATTGCATTAAAGCATGCAGCAATGCTGACAGCGTAAGCTAATCCCGCATGTTGATAAATTGGCACAAGAATAAAGTTGAGAAATTGGGTAATGACTAACGTTACAACTCCAACAATCACAGGAATTTTTATTTCTTGCCTAGCATAAAAACCAGGTCCTAAAATTTTTATGGAAATTAACCCAATAATGCCGACTGAATATGCGCTAATTGCTGTGGCCGATTTCTCCAGATCTAAATTAGAGAAAGCTCCGTAATGAAAAATTACCGATGCCAACGGCACAGATAAATTATAAACAATCACACTAACAGGCAAAGTAAGGAAAAAAACTAGTTTCAGACCCCAGTCGATCAAATCGGAGATTCGCTCATCCTTTCCTTGACTCCATGCTTCAGCTAGATTCGGGAGTAATACGGTCCCTAAAGCAACTCCGAGCATCGCTGTTGGAAACTCCATAATTCTGTCTGCGTAGGAAAGCCAGGAAATACTTCCGGTTTCCAACCTTGAGGCGATATTTGTGTTGATGACAATACTTATTTGAGCTATCGAAACAGCGAACGTGGCTGGAATAAAAATTTTTACAATCTTTCTCACTCTTTCATCAATAAAATTTGATCGCGATAAGATGATTAAATTATTTCCTATGCCTTTGAAAAAACCGATTCGAGTGAGACCCCATATTTGAAAAGTTATTTGAGCTATTCCACCTATAATAACTGCGACTGCTAGACAATATATTGGCTCGTCTAATATTGGACTCAACAAAACGATAGAGAATATAAAAGCTATATTTAAAAGCACTGGTACAAAGGCAGGCAGTTTAAATTCAGAGAAAGTATTTTGGATTCCAGATATTAATGCTGATATAGAGATGAATAAAATGTACGGAAACATTAATTTAGTTAAATTAACCGATAGATTTTGTGTTGTTTCGTCGCCCTGAAAGCCTGAGCTCATCGCAAATACGATATAGTTTGCAAAAATTACTCCGAGAATTACTATAGATAGAAGCAGGCAAAATAATATAGAAAAAATTTTGATACTAAGCAATTGACACGCACTTTCACCTTCTCGTGTTTTTACCTCAGATAAAACTGGGATAAAGGCCTGGGAGAGTGCTCCTTCGGCGAACAGTCTACGTAGTAGGTTAGGTATTCTAAAAGCTACAAAAAATGCATCCGTTTGGGATGAAGCGCCGAAATAGCTAGCAAATAACATTTCCCTTATTAACCCAGATACTCTCGATACAAGGGTAATTAAACTAATTGATAACGTACTCTTGAATAATGTCATGGATACCGGTATATTTTTATTTTATTTTACAGAGATTAGGTCCATATATGGCAAATTCATCATCAGCGAGGAAAAGCGCGCGGCAGTCGGATTCTCGCAGACGTCATAATCAAATGCAGCGAACAACCTATCGCACGGCCGTAAAAACGGTTAGGAAAGCTATCGAGTCGGGCAATAAAGAAACTGCGTCAAAAGCATTAGTCGCAGCACAGGCGGTTATCGATAGGCTGTCCGATAAAAGAATAGTGCATGCTAATAAGGCTGCTAGGCACAAAAGCAGACTCAGCAAGGCGGTAAAGGCTATGACATAGGATCAAGAGTGCTTTTAAACGATCTTTTAAAAAAAACTTTCAACGATTCCCGAAAATACCGGTTCCGACCCTCACGATTGTAGTAAATAATGGATCTGACTCGCCAATAGCCAATTCAAGATCCCCGGACATCCCCATTGAGATCATGTCGAATTTAAACACAGATGGGTTATAGTATGTAAAATCCTCTCTAAGCTCTTGTTGAAGGCTTTTTAGGGTTCTAAACCGATCCTTTACAACACTGCAGTTGGGAGTGTTCTCAGGTATCGTCATGAGGCCACGAACCTGAAGTGTTTCAAACCCTGTTAACTTCCTGATAATTTCTCTTAAATCATTTACTCTTGCGCCGGATTTATTTGGTTCCTCGCTTAGATTTACCTGAATGAAAATGTTGATTGGTCCCAATTTAAAGGGTCTTTGTGTTGCGAGTCTTTTTACAACTTTCAGTGTACTTACGGAATGTACCCAGTCAAAATTTTCAGCGATTACTTTTGTTTTATTACTTTGGATTGGTCCTATAAAGTGCCAATCTAAGTAAACGGATCTATTTTTAAAAAAATCAATTTTTTCTAAACCTTCACTGGCATAGTTTTCACCAAATGAATTCAGCCCTGCGTTATATGCTTCTTGAATTTTTTCTACGTTCATTTTTTTACTTACTGCTAAAATTTTTACTTTTGATAATTCTATTTTTGATGTTATGCAACTTCTTTTGATTCGTTCCTCAACTGCTCTTAGATTGTCCGATATTTGCATCTTTTTTACCTTTACGAAACTTTGAACCTTCAAAGATATTGAACCTAACCCAACAACAATCAATATCACCATTTTTTACAATTATTTTTTCAGATGCTCTAAGTTTAATCTTAGAGACTATATTTTTTTCTGGAGTCAGAAGCCAAACAGTCCATCCTGTGAATTTAGTTTTCAAGATTGAGCTCAAGTTAACCATCAATTCTTTTGTTAAAGTTAAACTGCCCATTCGTTTTCCGTAAGGTGGATTAGTTAGTATGAGGCCCGAATCAAAATTAGGTCTTGTCAGGGAATATAATGGTTTAACATCCCAGAAAATTTTATCAGCGACATATGAAGGCAGTGCAATCGCTGCATTTTTTTTTGCGGTCACTACGTTGTCCTTTAAAACATCAAATCCTAAAAACGTTGGAAAAGTAGATGAATTGTCAGTCGGCGTTTTCCATGCTTTTTCTGCATCCATTAATATTTCTCCAATATCAACATCACTGAATGGCGAAGAATTTGCGAATAGCTGATAGGCAAAAGCTCTTTTTTTTGACAGGATAAAGTTTGCCGGGAGGTTAGCTGCAATTCCAGCAGCTTCTATTATGAAAGTTCCGCTACCACACATTGGGTCGATTATTGGCGCTTTCTTATCCCACCCAGTTAACTTGATGAGTGAAGCAGCAAGATTTTCTTTCAAAGGGGCAATAAAGTCATCAGCCCTCCAACCGCGTTTATAAAGAGGCTGTCCCGTTGAATCTATTGAAATGGTTACGAGGTTGTTATCAAAATTGACCCAAACTCTAATATCGGGACTATTGGTATCTATACTTGGTCTAGTTCCACAATCATCGCGAAACGAGTCACAAATAGCATCTTTGACAACTAAGGAGGCATATCTCAGTGAAACATCTTTGGGGAAACCTCGTCCATTGACGTCCACTTTTATCGTCCTTTTCGGCAGGAACCATTCTTTCCAATTGATCTTTTTAGAACAATTAAAGAGCTCACGGGCACTTTTTACCTGTGTTCTAATAAGCTGGATCAAAAATCTTGTTGGCGTTCTAGCCCATAGATTCAACATACAAACGTCAGTTGCCGACGCGATAAAAAAAACACCTCCTTTTTTTAACTGTGGCTTAATATGATGCAACAAACTTACTAACTCATTTGCCACAACTTGTTCTAGTCCTCTTGGACAAATCGCAATCACCGGTAGGAGAGTTTTCATCAGACTCACTATATTGTTACTCTGAAACTATTAAAAAACAGAAATGCAAGTATTATGTTTTTAAACATTTGAATTCAAGGCCAGACTCAAATTAACTCAAGAATCATAGTTAGAAAAGTAACTGTATATCATTTTTTACTAATAAATATCAAGAGTCCGGACTCATCATTATTGCTGTTGCGATTAATTGCGCGAATTTTGGTTATGACAGCAAAATTGATAAGATTTGCGGAAGACAAAACGAGTCAGCAAAGTATGCAAAAAAAAAATGAAAAGGATTTCCCCTAAAGCATTAGTATCTCACTTGACCATCACTTAAAACGATCCATTTTTTTGTAGTTAAACCTTCCAGTCCAACCGGTCCTCTAGCATGCAGTTTGTTGGTACTTATGCCAATTTCTGCCCCCATTCCATATTGGAAGCCATCGGCGAACCTAGTAGATGTATTAACCATAACAGAAGACGAGTCAACTCTTCGCAAAAAATTCATGGCATTGTCGTGGTTTTCTGTGACAATGCATTCCGTGTGGGAAGACCCATATTTATGTATATGAGAGATAGCTTCGTCTATGCCCTCTACTGTTCGAACAGACAAAATGGCATCTAAATATTCTGTACTCCAGTCTTTGACAGTAGCCATTTTTATTTTGTTGAGTGCAAAAAAATCTTTTTCAGTTAAGATTTGTTTTGTTAACTTACAGACTCGAATTTCAATTCCTTTTGCAAGCAACAACTTGAAAATTTTAGGGAGAAATTTCCTTGCAATATTCTTGTTTACAAGAAGTGTTTCTAATGTGTTACACGTCCCTAATCGTTGTGTTTTGGAATTAATCGTAATATCAGAAGCTCTTTTTTTATCTGCAAATTCGTCTATATAAACGTGACATATACCATCGAGATGTTTGATCACCTGAATATGAGATTCATCCGAAATTCGTTTTATTAGTGATTTCCCACCCCGTGGGATGACTAAGTCAATATATTTGTCAAGCAAGAGTAGCTCTGAGATGAGGTTTCTATCTTTCGTTGCGGCTAGTTGCACCGACTGCTCGGGGAAACCACAATTTTTTAACGTATTAAAAATAATAGTATGCAACACAACATTACTGTTTAATGACTCGGAGCCACCCCGCAAAATAATAGAGTTCCCCGTTTTTAGAGCCAAAGCAGCAGCATCCACAGTAACGTTTGGTCTAGATTCATAAATCATTAGTATTACACCGATTGGCACATTCATATTGCCAACCTTTATACCCGATGGTTGTTCTTTCAAGTTACTAATTGTTCCAATAGGATCTGGTAAAGAAGCGATCTGCTCTAGTCCGTTACACATATCAATTATCGACTGATTGGTAATTTCTAATCTATCAAGGAACGCAGAGTCTCTACGCGATATTTTTGCATTTTTTAAATCTAGTAAATTACCTTCAATGATTTTTCTTTTATCTTTTTGTATAGAACTAGCAATCTTTTTTAGCACGGAATTTTTTTCAAAAGTTTTAACTAAGTGCATCTGCGAAGAAGCATTTTTAGCATTTCTCCCGATTTTTAAGGCTAATTGTTTAAGTTTTTCCATTTTAGTAGTTAATGACAATCCTCTCAAACTCTCTCCAGGGATCACCATGACTAACACCCTTTATATATTTATCCAATTCATGCAATGTTATCAAGATTTCTTCCGATTTAGTATCTAATTTTTTTCGCGCATAATTCGAAAGGACCCAAATCAAAAGAGGCAGAGGAACGTTGTCTTCTTTTAGTTCGTTTATTACTCGCAAAATTTTCCTCTTATCGCGCATTTCCATAAACTCGGGTAATCTAAATGGGTTGTGTCTAGATTTATTATCAATCATAGATACTAACGATGATATATTAACAGCCCCACCGTATGCCTCATGGATTAGTTTTAAACTACAAAGTTCATTATGTGCAGACGAAAAATTCCCTTCACACTTATCCATCATTAACTCTGTCAATTCGTGTTTCCCTCGACCATGAAAAAAGTCTAATTTATTTCCAATAAAATTAGCTAATCCAATCGCATTTTCATTTCTGAATTCTATGCTAATTCCGACTTGTTCTAATGACCGAAACCAACTAGATTTTTTGCTTCCTGAGTCGAGCTTTGGCAGATACAACAATAAATGAAGATTGTTTTTAGAATCGAGATTAAGATCAGATAAAAATTTCCCTCCTGACGAACCAGGCTTCCCATTTTTTAAATAAATTTGTACTAGTGTTGTGTCAGCAAATAAATCAAGGTTTTCATATTTTTGAAAGCATTCATTCCAGTTAAAAAAACCGTCCGCAAAATATATATCTTTATCAAATATTCCCTTAGTTTTTAATTTAGATTTCACCACATCACATATTACTCTTTGGAAAATTGGTTCGTCAGAAATTACAGTCCAGATTTTATTTTTCTCGTAAAACTCTGAATTAATATTTTTGTTTAGAAATGTTTCTATTTGTTCTTCACTATGAGTTAAATCTGCAGGAACGAAAATCTTCATTGCCTCTTTAACCTTATCCTCTGAAGTTTTTGTATAATTCTAACAGCTAGTTGCTTGTTTATATCTCTTGTGTGAAATGACTCGTGTGCCTGTGTCGCAAGGACATCAGTATCATTAAAAGTTACTGATCGAAATATTTTTAATTCGTCTATTGGTTGAAGTTGTTTGTCCTCTGAGTTATTTATTTCAACTATCGCGGTAGTCCTTATTTCTAGCTCTCGTGGTCTGCCAGCTCCAGAAAACCCGACAACGACTCTATCCGTCTTGACCTTTAAGCTAAGAGAAACTTGAGCTTCCGTTTTATTCGCCACAATATTTAAGCCCGGCGATCTTTTTAACCTTTGATAAACCTCGGCTCCCACACCATTATTTATACCGCTCAAATAAATTTGTCTGAAGGGCATTTTATCCTCAAGTACTCGGAATTTCCATCCACAATTAGCAAGTGTAATTTGCATAACGATCAATACAGCAATTGAGAATGAGAAACTCATGTTTCTCATTTCTTCACCACTATATTTATTAGTCGGTTTGGCACGATGATGGTTCGTAAAATTACTTTGTTCTGACAATACTTTTGGAACTCATTGGAGTTTTCTGCAATTTTTAATATTTGCGTATCAGATGCAGAAAAAGGGATTTTGATTCTTCCTCTGCTCTTCCCATTGATTTGAATTGTAATTTCTACGAAATCTTGCCGTAAAGCCGTTTGATCAACAATTGGCCACTCTGAGTCAATAAGCGGTCCAAATAAACTTTCATAGTCAACTTGCTTCCAAATGTAACAGCAGATGTGAGGAGCTATCGGATACAAGACTCGTAGCAATATTGAAAAACACTCTATTAAAACTAATCGATCTTTTTTTATAAGGACTTTTTGATCGGAGATTGATTTTTGCAAAAATGACTCAAGGGTATTTAACAGTTTCATCGTAGCTGAAACCACTGTGTTAAATTGGAATCGTTCCATATCATATGATGCTTGCGACAGAATCTCATGAGATAACTTTCTCAACTCTTTGCTAGTGTCGGATACCTCTGGTTTATCAATGAAAACTCCGTCTTGAGTCTTCAAGAGTTCGAGGTAAGTTAAATGAAAAGTCCATAATCTTTTTAAAAATTTAAATGACCCCTCCACGCCATCCTCTGACCACTCTAATGTACTCTCGGGTGGTGCTGCGAACATGGTGAATAATCTGCATGTATCAGCCCCGTATTTTTCGATTAAAGTTGTTGGATCGATACCGTTATTTTTTGATTTAGACATTTTCTCGATCTTCCCTAAACTTACCGGAAGGCCATCGATAATATTCGTTGCCGAAACCACTCTTCCTCTGCTATCTCTTTCAAGCCTTATCTCACCCGGGTTAAAGTATTTTTTCATTGAAGTTTTATCATTTTCACGATAAAAAGTTTGATTTAAAACCATCCCTTGAGTTAATAATTTAATGAAAGGCTCATTGATCTTTACTAGATTTAAATCTCTAGTTACCTTAGTCCAAAATCTAGCGTATAGCAGGTGTAATATTGCGTGTTCTATACCTCCAATATACTGGTCAATCGGCATCCAATAGTCTATCTCTTCATTGAAAATATTTGTTTTTTCTAACGGGCAACAATAACGCATAAAATACCAGCTTGAATCTACAAAGGTATCCATCGTATCGGTTTCTCGCTTAGCTTCCGAGCCACAATTTGGACATCTTGTTTTGACAAATTCGTCACATTCAATCAATGGATTCCCGGTACCTTTAGGCTTTAATTTGTTCGGTAAAACTACCGGAAGGTCAGTTTCTTTAACAGGAACATCACCGCAATCCGGACAATGAATAATTGGGATTGGTGTTCCCCAATACCGCTGTCGGCTGATTCCCCAGTCCCTGAGACGTATCTGAGTTTTCTTTATACCAATCTCTTTTTTCGATAGATCTGTAATTATTCTTTTAGATGCTTCTTTTCCATCCAATCCATCGTACTGGCCGGAGTTTATACAGATACATTTATCTTCGCTTGAGTACCAATCTTTCCATATTAAGGGATCGAATCTATTTGAATCTTTCAAATCAGTCTGTCTAAGAACTTGCTTAATACTTATTTTGTATTTTTTGGCGAATAAAAAATCTCTCTCATCATGCGCAGGTACCCCCATAACTGCACCGTCTCCGTATCCCGATAGGACATAATTAGCAATCCATATAGGAATTTTTTCTCCTGTGACTGGGTGAATTGCAAACTCCCCAGTGTTGATACCAATTTTTTCCTGCTTTGAAATATCAACCTCTGATCCGCTCGAACCAAAATCATGTTTAACAAAATTCTTGATTTCGTTGTTGGTTTTTATAATTTGCTTTGAGATTTTATGATCTACTGAAAGAGCGATGAAGGTGACGCCCATGATGGTATCTGGTCTTGTTGTAAAAACATAGATTAGATTACAGTTGCCCCCATTTTTTTCTGTTAGATTTTTATCAATTTTGAAAAAAAAACGAAGACCTTCAGATTTTCCAATCCAATTACGTTGCATTGATAAAACTTGTACGGGCCAATCTAGCCCATCGAGGCCCGCAAGTAATTCATCCGTATATTTTGTTATCGCTAAATAATACATAGGGATTTTCCGCTGCTCAATGGTAGCCCCAGATCTCCACCCTTTCCCATCAATAACCTGTTCATTGGCTAAAACTGTTTTGTCCACTGGGTCCCAGTTAACCATTCCTAATTTTTTGTAAGCAAGGCCACTTTTTAGCATTTTCAAAAAGAGGAGTTGATTCCATTTATAATATTCGGGGGCGGATGTGTTAATTTCTCGGGACCAGTCAATAGCAAAGCCGAGGGACTTGAGTTGTTTTTTCATAGTAGAAATATTCTCCTCTGTCCATTCGGCGGGGGATTTCTTCTGATTTAGAGCGGCATTTTCGGCTGGCAAGCCAAAAGCATCCCATCCCATAGGCATAAGTACGTTAAAACCCTTCATCCTTTTCCATCGGGCAATAACGTCATTGATGGTGTAATTACGTACATGTCCCATGTGTAGATTTCCCGACGGGTACGGTAACATAGAGCATGCATAGTATTTTTTTTTCCCATAACTATTGGAAAAATCGGCATGATACGCTGATATATTATCCCAGTAACTTTGTATATTTGGTTCTAATTTCTGTGGGTTATAATTTTCCATTTCGGAATTCTTATTTTTCTTATTAATCTTGCGGGTTGAATCGCTTCGCGTCGATAATTGAACTTCTATTATAGGTTAGACTTGAAGGGTATGCTTGAAACAATTATAAAAACTCTTAATGCTCCGCAGAAGGAGGCTGTGCTCCATGACAGAGGGTCGGTATTAGTTTTAGCTGGGGCTGGGAGTGGAAAAACACGCGTATTAACAACCAGGATTGGTAGGTTGTTAATAGATCGGTTGGCGACACCCGGTTCTGTTCTTGCAGTAACTTTTACTAATAAAGCGGCTAAAGAAATGTTAATCCGTATCAGTAGTATGGTTCCCTATGATCTTCGAGGGGTTTGGATTGGAACTTTTCATGGTCTTTGTCATAGATTACTGCGACTCCATCACAACGATGCAGGATTAGCTCAGGGTTTTCAAATAATGGATATGCAGGATCAGATCGCAAGTATAAAAAGACTCCTCAAGAGCCTAAATGTAGATTCAGAAGTTATCATACCGAAAGAATTACAACGATTCATTAATAATGCCAAAGAACAGGGGCTACGGCCTAATGATATAGAGGATACGAATGGATTCAATCGACAGTACATTGAGTTATATGAAGCATACGATTCTCAGTGCCAACGGGAGGGAGTTGTTGATTTTGGTGAATTACTTTTACGCTCCGTGGAATTACTGCAAAGACATAACGAGTTACGACATCATTATCAAACCAGATTCCAACATATTCTCATAGACGAGTTTCAAGATACGAACGCTTTACAATACAAGTGGTTAAGCCTCCTAACAGGTGAAGAATCTAGTGTGTTTGCAGTTGGAGATGATGATCAAAGTATTTATGCGTTTAGGGGAGCTGATGTATCCAATATGGCTAGATTTGAAAAAGATTTTGGTGTCGAAAAAATTATAAGGCTCGAACAGAATTACAGATCTCATGGACATATTCTAGATGCTGCAAACGCATTGATTCAAAATAATATAAATCGTTTAGGAAAAAACTTATGGACTGATTCAGAGTCAGGCGACCAGATTAAGGTCAACGAATGTGTAGACGACACGTATGAGGCCGACTGGGTTGTTGGGGAGGTTAAGACTTTTATTTCGGAAGAGATATCACCTTCTGAAATTGCAATTCTTTATCGAAGTAATGCACAATCGAGAGTTATTGAGCATACTCTCAGTAAAAGTGGAATAAAGTACCGAGTTTACGGAGGCTTTAGATTTTATGACCGAGCTGAGATAAAAAACGCTTTAGCCTATCTGAGGCTTGTTGCGAATTCAGATGACGATAATGCTCTTCTGAGAGTGATCAATTTTCCTCCACGTAAAATAGGAAGTAAGACTGTTGAAAATCTTCAGAGGACTGCCAGGGAGAAAGACTGTTCCTTGTTCAGTTCAATCGATTTTATAGAGGGGAAAAACTCAAAATCATTGAGTGGTTTTAGAGACCTCATTGAGCAAATAAAAAAAGAAACGTGTGATTTATCGTTACCCGATGTAATTAGCCAAACATTAAAAATCTCTGGATTAATTGAGCATTACTCAGAAGATCGCGAGAGCGTTGATCGTTTAGAAAACTTGAGGGAATTGATTAATGCTGGAGACGCATTTCTTGTTTCAGAAAGGATTGCGAAAAATGTACCAGCGAATTTGGGTGTGGTCGGAAATACAAATGGAAGTAGAAAAAGTGGAGACGAGATTTTAAGTCAACAGAACATGGAAATAGAAAATGTCACGCCATTAACTGGCTTCATTTCAAACGCAACACTGGATTCAGGAGAAAGTCAGGCGGAGGCGGGAGAGGAGGCAGTTCAATTGATGACAATTCATGCAGCAAAAGGGCTTGAATTCGAAAAAGTCTTTGTGGTTGGATTAGAGGAGGGACTATTTCCGCACGAAAATAGTTTAAATGAGTTTGGAGGGCTTGATGAGGAACGTCGTCTAATGTATGTCGCAATCACAAGGGCCAAGAGGAGTTTATATTTTTCATATGCTCAGATGCGAAAGCTCTATGGTCAATTCCGTTATAACAGAAAAAGTAGATTTCTCGATGAAGTACCGGAAGAGCATCTTCGTTGGCTGTCTTCAACGAGGACGAGAAAAAGCATTGCTGAATTAGGTACAAGCGAAAAGGGAAAAAATATTCCATTTAGCGAGACAAAAAAAATGTCATTAGCCTTTGATAGTATTGCTGAAGGACAAATGCACGATAAAAATGGTTCAGTTTTTTTGATTGGCAGGACAGTTCGGCACAAAAGATTCGGGGACGGAGTTATATTAAGATTGGAAGGCCATAGTAACGAAAGTAGGGCTGAAGTTCGTTTCAGCGACGGTACCACAAAATGGCTCTCCTTATCGGTTGCGAAATTAGAGGTTGTGTGATACTTCGTAAGACCGTAATTTTTTAAATGTTAATAAGTTCTCTCGATAGAGAAAAAAAATTATTTTCAGAGCCCTTTTAAATTTAAAGTATGGAATAATAGTTCCCGAGGAAATCATTCTATTTTCAATTAACTCTTTTAAAAGAGTCTTAGTAACTTTATGTTCTCTTTCTGATAGAGCAGAAAGGTCAAGCTCCTCGCCGTCGTAAAATAAATTATCCTTCCAAAATACAGCTTTCATTGCAGGATTTATATATAAATCTTTTTTGTTTAAATGGACTAAAAAATTATGGAATTTGATGTCCTTGTTAATAATTCTGTTTACTACATCTGCATCTGACTCTGTGATAGTTTTAACCACATATTTTTTAATCTTTTCGTAACTAGGCATCAGTTTTATAATTTCTTCAGCAAAATAGTTAATCATCTCGTCGGAAAAATCGAGTGGATCTCTAGATGTTTTTATCTTGAAATATTTTAAGGAAGACTCTCGGCTGCTTGAGATATTATCCATATGATAAAATAGTACTTTGTCGGTTAATTCCAATATAGCTGGGTGTTTAAATCCAATGGAATATGTAATTGAGTCATCTTTCAAAGATATCCCATTGTGGGCAATGTTCGGTGGCAAGTATAGTGTGTCTCCTGGGTTAAGAATGAATTCTTCTTCGGCTTTAAATGTTTTTAATATCTTTAGATCAGGATTATTTTCGAGAGTAGGATCAAAGTTTGAAGATAGCTGCCATAATTTTTGTCCGTGTCCTTGCACAAGAAAGACATCATACGAATCATAGTGAGGTCCAACGCTTCCCCCATTATTTGAAAGACTTACCATCAAGTCCTTTAACCTGAAAAGATCAATGAAATTAAAGAAGTGAAAGAAACGGTCTGCGTCACTCAATTGAGTATTTACTTTATCAACTAATATAGTCCAATTAGCATCTCTCAAGTTTGTAACGATTTTCTTTGTTAGAGGACCATGTTTTACATGCCAGTCTTTTCTTTTGTAAACACACTTTGTCGGAACACTTTCAATTTTTGACAGGTCTATAATATCTTGTTTGGAAACGGGGGAATTAGTAGCTATTTCTTTGGGAAACAAGTTTCTAATCAAAACGGGTTTTTTTTGCCAATATTTCCGTTTAAAAGTTTTTTCCGTTAAGGTATCGGGCCAATTAATTTTTGTACGATTCATTTTTGAGACCCATAATTTTCCTTAATTTCATGCAATAAGTTGAGTGCCTGTAGCGGAGTAAGTGTATCAAGGTCCACGTCCATGATTTCTTTGAAGGACGAGCTTTCTCGTTGGTTAGGTTCATCTATTTTGTATTGAGGATCAGCTTTAATATTTAAATGTGTGAAATCTAGTTCCTGAATTTTAGTAGCGCTCTCAATGATATCTTTTGAGATACCAGCGAGCTTTGCTACCTTCAATCCGAAACTGCTTGAAGCAGCGCCTTTCTTCAAAGAATAAAGAAAAATAATTTTATCTTTTTGCTCTACTGTTTCGAAATGAAAGTTGTTTATGCAGTTGATCCTGTCGGGAAGTTCGGTTAGCTCAAAATAGTGAGTGGAAAAAATTGATAGAGCTTTATTTTTAGTTGCTAAATGTTCGGCAATAGCCCATGCCAAAGCCAGGCCGTCTTTGGTAGATGTCCCTCTGCCAATTTCATCAATCAGTACAAGACTATCCTTGTTGGCAAAATTAAGTAATTTTGCAGCTTCAGTCATCTCCACCATAAATGTGGACCGACCTCCACCAATATCGTCTGCCGTCCCGATCCTTGTAAATATACTCTTAACTGAACCTATCGTTGCGCTTTCGGCTGGTACCGGGGATCCCATTTTAGCTAGTACAATTATTACTGCTACTTGCCTCATGTAGGTTGATTTACCACTCATATTTGGACCCGTTACAAGCATCATATTGTTATCTGATTCCAATGTCGTATCATTTTTCAGTACGGTGGCAAGACTCTTAGACTGTTCATTGATTTCTTTTAATACAGGATGCCAACCATTCTTGATTTTTATTTCAGATACATTTGTAATTTTTGGAATTACCCATTTGTAGCTGACAATTTTTTGTGCTAACGCAAGTAGCGCATCGATCGTTCCTAAATGTTCAGATACCTTGAAAAGAAGCTGACCTGAACTCTTTAGTTCACTGCAAAGTCCAGCAAATATAATTTTCTCCAATTTTTCAATTTCAGAATCTACTTCCGTAATCTTTTTATCTATTGCAATGAGTTCGTCAAAGTTATACCTTTCTCCATTTTTTAAGGTTTGTTTTCTCCTATATCTTTCCGGAACTTTATTTTTAGAACTTGAACCGACTTCTATATAATATCCGTGGACTGTGCTGTGTCCTACTTTTAGCGAAGAAATATTTGTTTTTTCACGTTCATTGAATTCTAGGTCTGTCAGTTCTTCCTCGAGTAACGTCCGTTGATTGCGAAAAAAATCGAGTTGGGCGTTATATCCTGGCTTAATAAAAAACGTTTCTTTGGAAGTATCGGAGTTTGACCTACTAATTACGCTTCTAATTTTTTTCTTTATAAGCTGTAATTCGTCACATTTAAAAAGTTCGACAGCATCTTCGATATACCTTCGATTTGAATTCTCTAAAAAGATACCAGCAGTCAATATTTTTTCTATCGTTTCAGTCAAAATAAATAACTGGCGATGATTAACTTTTTCTAACGTGATTCTAGTAGCTGTATGTCCGAGATCTCCAATACCTTTAAAATTTTCCTTGACTAGCAATTTACTTGTTAGCCACTCAACCGACTCCTGTCGTTCTGTAATCTCAGGTTCTGAGGTGAGTGGAGATAGTATCCATTCTTTCAAGGTCTTCGATCCGTTAACTGTGGCGCAAGTATCTAGATTATTCAGCAGTGTAACGTTTTTATTCTCAAAAAAATGAGGGCGGACGAGCTCAAGTGCTCGTTGTGAAACACTATCGACGTAAAAGTGCTTTTTTGGAGAATAGACGTAAGGAGACTTTATGTGATTAAATGGCTGGCCAATGTTTTTCTCAATATAAGTTATCAAAGCATTTAAGGCTCTTAAGATAGAAGGTTTTTTTTCGATTCCTAAGTGACTTAGAGAATTCACTTTTAATCTATTTTTTAAAATGTTCTTCGCTTTAATTGAGTCAAATTCCCAGGGCGGGTAAGGGACTAATCTTTCGATTGACCTACTTATTTGAATTGGTATTTCTGCAGAGTTTTTCTTAAATCCAAATCTTTCAACTAAATCGCCTCTGTCAATATCTTCGTTAAAAAGAATCTCAACGATATCAAACCTACAAAAAATAACGTCCAACATGTTTTGGCTGAAGTTTTTATCTTCTTTTAGGTCAGCTTGATCAGCATAAAGTTTACCGGTTGCAACCTCACACCACACAATTCCTCCGTCAACGTCGATAGCTCCGATATATTTTTGATTTTTGTCGTCCATCAATTCTTCGTCATAAATCGTACCATCAGTTAAAATCCTAACAACTTCACGCTTTACGAGACCTTTCCCAGGTTTTGAGTCTTCTACTTGTTCACAAATTGCAATACTTTTTCCCAGATTTAACAGCGTTTTTATGTAACGCGTTGCGGAATTAACAGGAACCCCGGCAAGTACGACGTCCTGCCCGCCACTTTTTCCTCGTGTTGTTAATGTTAAGTTTAAAATTTCAGAAGCTTTTACAGCATCCTCAAAGAAAAGTTCATAAAAGTCACCCATTCGAAAAAAAACAAAGTTGTTTGGATGACGCGCCTTTATTTCAAGGTATTGTTTAATGACGGGTGTGTGCAGGTCAGCGTTCATCGAACTAGCGAAAATTTAAGTTTTTCCTGAAGCCAAAACCTTCGAAATTACCGGAAAAAGTTTTGGGTTAGAAGCAATGACTTCGCCTAAGCAAAGATAACTCTGGTTACTATTAAAATCGCTAATGAATCCTCCAGCTTCCTTCACCAAAAGCGACCCGGCCGCTATGTCCCATGCTTTCAAGCCTTTTTCAAAAAATCCGTCACTTCGTCCGGCTGCGACATAACATAAATCTAATGCCGCAGAACCAGTCCTACGAAAGTTCACTTCCGCATCTAAAAAAATCTGCAATTTATCTAAATAAAAATCATTTATTTGGGTATTTTGTGTGGGAAACCCGGTTGTAATTAAGCTAAATTGTAGTTGTTCACGTGAGGAAACTCTTATTCTTTTGTTGTTCAAATAAGCTCCTCGACCCTCGGAGGCACAAAAAAGTTCATCTCTGTGTGGGTCATACACTACAGCTTGGTGCACTCTTCCGTTACGTAGTAAGCCTATAGAAACGCTATAAAAAGGAAAGTCGTGAATAAAGTTTGTCGTACCGTCTATCGGGTCGATTAACCAAGTATATTCACCCTGATTTTGCAGTTTTTCCTCCAAAGTTGAAGCATCGGTCGATTCTTCTGCGACAATGGTGTGTCTGGGGTAAGCTTTAGCTAAAATATCAATAATTTCTCTTTCGCACTCTTTATCAACATTCGTTACATAATCAGTTTTGTCTTTGCGCATAATTTGAATCTTAGTGGGATCTAAGATAGCCTTGTTTATCAAGTGACCAGCTTTTCTAGCCGCTTTCACTGCAGTATTTAACATCGGATGCATGTTTTTTATGGATAGAAATAAGTTGTTATCAAATCATTTAAAAAAAATTCAATGGGTGTTTGTGGGTTTAACACATCCAGGTAATCTAGGGGCAATTTTACGTGCTCTAAAAAATACTGGTTGCTCACCCCCTATATTAATTGATCCTGGTGCGGATGTGATGATTAATTGCCCCCAAGTTCGTTCTCGGGCAGCTCATGCGAAAGATTATGTAAACGATATTGAGTTTAGAAATCTTGAAACGGCTTTAGGTGAGTCGAGGATGGTGATTGGATTTACCGCGAGGGATAGAGATATTCAGGTACCCAAAAAACCTTTTGAAGAAATTTTAGAAACTGTTAGTGAAAATTTGTTACGCTGGGACGATTTCAAAGTATCTTTCGTATTTGGTAGCGAAAAATGTGGATTGTCAAATAAAGAGTTGTCCAGGTGTACATTGGTATGTACTTTGGATGTAGACGAAAGCTATCCGTCCTTGAATATCTCGCACGCAACTCTACTGGTTGCATATTCGATTAGAAATACTATAAAACGAATTTTTTTTATGAAAAAAGATCCCGCAACCGAAATTCGTGATAAAAATAATTTATCCAGGTTGATGAAAAAACCAGCACGTCAGAAAACGTTATATAGTCTTGAAAGATCGATGATTTTCTTGGCAGAAAGGGTCAATTTTTTCAATAGAGGCAAGAGGGAGAATAGTGAAATGAAAATGAGACGTTGGATAGTTAACAACAATATTGAAGAGGAAGACGCAAGGTTAATGATTAGTTTTTTTTCCGAAATTGGAAAAAAATTTAACTGTACGGAAGATCAATGAAGATGTCGAGACTATATGCTGACATAAAAAATGTAATGGATAAGGATCCAGCGGCGAGAAATTGGATAGATGTTGTCCTGTTTTACCCTGGGTTTCAAGCTATTGTGATTCACAGATTAGCTAACTGGCTTTGGATCGAAACAAAGTATTTTAAATGGCTTGGAAGGTTTTTTTCGAGCTTTGGTAGGTTTTTGACATCAGTTGAAATACATCCTGGCGCAAAATTAGGTGAAAGGGTTTTTATTGATCACGGATGCGGCATTGTCATTGGAGAAACGGCAGAGATTGGTGATGATTGTACAATTTACCAGGGAGTCACTTTAGGTGGAACTTCGTTAAAAAAGGGAGAAAAACGGCACCCTACATTAGGGGCCGGCGTGGTAGTGGGGGCGGGAGCAAAAATATTGGGACCATTTCTAGTCGGCGAGAATTCAAAGATTGGCTCAAATGCGGTTGTCTTAAATTCGGTAGCAGCTAATTCAACTGTAGTAGGCGTTCCCGCTAGAGAAGTTTTGGCTCAATTAGATGGAAAAGAAAAAGTTGATTCTAGTGACTTTGAAGCTTACGGTGTCTCGTCTCCGGTAAACGACCCGATAGAAGTCAGATTGAATAGTTTGATAAAAAAAATCCAGGAACAGGATGAGGAGATTGAGCTATTGAAGACAAAACTGGGTCACAAAGATAATTGATGTATTCCAGAGGAATTTAAGAGCAATCCTCCCCCCGACAATTTTCCTTGCACAAGGCGCCAATCAGGTAAAACCACCCTTTTTTTTCCGGAAGGAAGGTTATAACTTCCAGGTTTATGGGTATGGCCGTGTATGATAATGTTGACATCAAAGGAAGTCATTCGCTTTTCTGTCTCTGAGACATTAATATCCATAATTTCTTGTCTTTTTTTTGATTTGGCGCGATAACTTTCTTCTCTCATTTTTGTGGCGAGGGAAAATCTATTGGTAATATTTTTTTTTAAAAATTCATGTTTCCAATCTGTCGATTGGACCAATTTCCGAAACAGTTGGTGCTCCACGTCATCTGTACATAATTGGTCCCCGTGCATCAGCAAGTAGGTGGACTTTGTTTCGTTATGGGAAAGTAATATTTCCTCGGGTAATAATTCAGCATCGACTGCTTTACAAAACTTTTCACCAATTAGAAAATCTCTGTTCCCATGCATAATACCGATCTTGGTGCCTGAAAAACTAATTTGTTTTAAAACAGTTACTAGAGTTATTACGTAATCAGGGGGGATGTCTGTCTCTAAAATATCGTCTCCAACCCAGGCGTCAAAAAGATCGCCCAAGATCAGTAGCCATTCGGGTTTACTTTTGATTCTTTCTAAACAGGATTCTTTTAACCAGTATATAAAAGCTCGCGACAGTTCATCACTGTTTTTGCCTAAATGAATGTCAGAACAAACAACAGCAGATTCAAAATAAAAAGTGTTCATGCAACTATAATTTCACAATTTTTTTAATGGTAATGGGCTTTACTGGAACATCTTGGAAAAAGCCGCGTGTGCCCGTTTCAACTTTTCCGATTTTGAAGATTGTTTCCTCTCCGCTGATAACTTTTCCAAAAACGGCATATCCCCAACCTTCTACTGTTTCACTTCTAAAATCGAGGAACGTGTTGTCGACTAAATTTATGAAAAATTGTGAACTAGCAGAGTGAGGCTCACTCGTTCTAGCCATCGCTATTGTTAATGCTTTATTAGAAAGTCCATTATCAGCTTCATTTGTAATACTAGATCTTGTTGGTTTTTCTATAATACCCTCTTCAAATCCACCGCCTTGAATCATAAATCCGTCAATTACTCGATGAAAAATAGTACCGTTATAAAATTCTTCATCTACATACGCAGAAAAATTTTTAACGGTTTTCGGCGCATCTTTGGGGAAAAGCGAAAGAGTAAATTTCCCCAGACTTGTAAAAACAGAAACTTTCATTTTGTTTTCTTCTCCTTATTTAGGGAATCTAAGTCTAAACTATTTGATGAAGAGAACGGGACATTCTTGAGAAAATTTAATTTTGCTTCGAGTCTATTATTGTTTTTGCTGTTTTTCTTAATTCCCCTTAAATAAGTCTTTCGAGCCAGGAATAGATATAGATCAGCTAAGTTTTCATAAGCAAGAGTGTAATTCGGGTTATTGAGTATGGCCAATTCAAACGACCTGATAGCCTTCTGTTCTTCACCCAATTTGTCGTAAAGAACAGCCAGGTTATTATACGGTTCTGGCAACTCAGGGAACTCTTCCGAGAGCCTTTCGAACAGTGAAACAGCGCTATTTAAATCATCTATATTTTGCGACGAAAGCCCTAGCTCCGCCTTTAAAAGTGCCTGCAAATATCGCCATTGAGCATCTCTAGGCTTTTGATCTAGCTGCAATATAATAACCTCCTCAGCTTCTTTGTACTTTCCAAGCTCGATTAACTCCCTTGTATCTTGCGGAGTTGTATTTTGGTTGGTGTCAGCAGCTGCGTTTGAACAAATTGCCCAAAACGAAGCGTAGTTCAGAAGAAAAATATAAAGTAAAATTTTCAGCAATAATCTTTGCGTAGTAAACTAGTCAGTTAAATTATATCCTACACAAGAACAATTCGGAGCAGCTTTGAAAATTTTTAACAGTATTACAAGAAAAAAAGACGAATTTTGTTCTCTAAAACCAGGGCAAATAACGATGTATGTATGTGGAATGACGGTTTATGATCTGTGCCATATTGGACATGCGAGAGTAATGGTATTTTTTGACATAGTAAGACGATGGTTTGAGGCAAAAGGCTTCACTGTAACTTACGTTAGAAATATTACAGATATTGACGATAAAATAATAAGTAGAGCCATCAGAGAAAATGTAGGAATAAATGAATATACTAGTAAATATATAAAAGAATTACACAATGATGAGAGATCCCTTTTTATTCAAAAACCCTCTTTTGAACCTCAAGCAACAGAATATGTTTCTGAAATGGTCAAACTGATCGAAAAACTAGTAGAGAACAAATACGGATACATTTCTCCGAATGGAGATGTAAACTTTTCTGTCCGTTCGTTTGGGGGTTATGGGAAATTGTCAGGTAAATCCCTTGAGCAATTAAAATCCGGCAACCGGGTTGCGATTGATGAGAAAAAAAGAGATCCCTTAGATTTTGTTCTTTGGAAAAGTGCAAAGAAGAATGAGCCAAGTGATGCGATATGGGATTCGTCTTTTGGCGAGGGAAGACCAGGCTGGCACATAGAATGTTCAGCTATGAGCAATGCAATATTAGGAAAACGATTTGATATTCATGGCGGAGGAGCCGATTTACAGTTTCCGCATCACGAAAATGAGATAGCTCAGTCAGAGTGTGGTTATGGAAAAAACGGAGAGCCGCACGTTAACACATGGATGCATGTAGGGTTCGTAACAATTAAAGATGAAAAGATGTCAAAATCGTCTGGAAATTTTCTGACAATTAAATCGGCTCTAAAAGAATTCGATGCCGAATCTCTGAGATATTTTTTACTTAAGACACACTATAGAAAACCATTAAGCTTTTCAAATGAGCAGTTACGAGATGCTGAAAGGAGTTTGTACAGTTTACGAGAAGCCCTTAAGAATGTAGAAGGTAACCGAAAGTTCAGTACTGACAAAAAAAAGAATTTCGTGACGCAACTTATGAAAAGCAATCACGAGTCAGCAATTGGGTTCAAAAGTGCCTTAGATGATGATTTCAATACTTCTTTAGCTTTTGCCGAAATGTTTAAATATGCGAATTTGTTAAAAAAGAGAAGAGCTGAAGTCAACAGTGAAACTATTCATGAAGATATTTTAAGGGGTATGGGTGAGATTCTTGGTTTGCTTAATAACGAATATCTAGGTATAGATAAAACACGCTCGGAAGATATGATAGACAACTTGTCGGCAGAAGAAATTGAGGAATTAATCTCCGTAAGACAGAAAGCTAAGGAGCAGAAAAATTTCAAGGTAGCAGATGAGATAAGAGAGAGGTTGATGGAGAACGGGGTCCTCTTGGAAGACGGCTTTGGTGGAACGACATGGAAGTTTCGGAGGATAAAAAATTAAAAAATGATATTTTTAGATTTTGAAAAACCAATAGAAGAGTTACACCAGAAAATTCAAGAGTTAAGGCATGTACAGACTGAAGAATCAGCCCTCGATATTAGTAAGGAGATCGATACACTTGCGAAAAAAAGTAGTCAGCTTTTAAAAAATATATATGGATCCCTCACTCCATGGCAGATTTCTCAGGTAGCGAGACACCCTGAAAGGCCTTATTCATTAGATTTTATAAAATCAATAACAGAGGATTTCACTGAGCTTCATGGCGATAGGCTCTACGCTGATGATCCGGCAATTGTGGGCGGTATTGGAAGATTTGAGGGACGATCAGTCATGTTTATTGGACATCAAAAAGGTAGGGATTTAAAAGAAAGAACCTTTCGAAACTTCGGAATGCCGCGTCCGGAAGGATATAGGAAAGCCGCCCGTTTGATGCGTCTTGCCGAAAAGTTCTCCATTCCAGTTGTAACTTTTATAGACACCCCTGGCGCCTATCCGGGTATAGGGGCAGAAGAACGGGGGCAGTCTGAGGCTATAGGTAATAACTTGTTTCTTATGGCTGGTCTTAAAGTGCCCATCATTAGTATCGTAATCGGAGAGGGAGGGTCAGGAGGCGCTCTAGCTATTGCGGTGGCCGACCGCTTATTAATGTTTGAGTATTCGATATACTCCGTGATATCTCCAGAGGGGTGTGCATCAATTTTATGGAAAGACTCGGAAAAGGCATCAAAAGCCGCAGAAATTTTAGCTATAACGGCCAAAAGGTTAAAAGGCATAGGTTTGATAGATTCTATACTTGAGGAGCCTTTGGGTGGGAACCATAGAGATCATCAGACCGTATTTTCAACCGTAAAAAAAAATTTGAGCAAGAACTTAAAAAACTTAAGCAAACTCAACGTTTCCGATTTAATAAAACAACGACATGATAGAATCCGTGGTTTTGGAAGATTTTCCGAACCTAGCTCGTAAATATAAAAAATTTGTTATCGGTCTTTCCGGTGGACAAGATTCGGTGGCAATATTGCATGCATTAAAAGAATTAAAATCAACTGATATTGAGAACTCTAATTTTCTAGTTGAGGCAGTGCACGTAAATCACGGTCTGCAAAAACACGCTACAGAATTCCAACAATTTTGTCAGGGTCTGTGCTCTAAACTTCAAATCAAATTGCACATTGAGTACATTACAAAAGATGAAGAGGGGAAAAAAGAACTAGGTATTGAGGCTTTCGCCCGAAGGGAGAGGTATTTAGCTTACTCAAGGATTTTAAATGCCGAGGATTGTTTAGTTTTAGGGCATCATGCGGAGGATCAGGTTGAAACATTTCTTCTTCAATGGATTCGAGGTTCAGGGATTAATGGACTCAGCTGTATGACTAGGTTTACGCAGAAGACTGTGAGAGGAAAAAGGTTTTCAGTTTGGAGACCATTCTTGCATTTAACGAAGGATTCAATTAAGCGATATCTCGTTGATAATAGACTGAACTGGGTGGATGACCCTACAAATTCGTGTAATAAATTTGATAGAAACAAGATTAGGAATGTTATTTTACCTGAGATCTTATCTATTAGGACAGGTGGAATGAAGGGAATGTTACGGTCTATAGATAACGTGCGTGAAGCTAAGCATTTGATCGATCGGAAAATGAAGCAATTATTTAGAAATGTAGTTTATTCGGATTGTGATTTACTGATGCAGAATGAATTTTTAAATGTTACGATCTGTGGTATCAAGCTATTAAAAGAATCTGATTCAGTTATATGTGAACTTATTCGGTTTTGGTTAAGTTGTGCCGGACTTATAGCACCTCCTTCCACAAGACTAAAAGAGTTTGTTAGGCAACTTAGGCGAGCAGCCCGAGCAGCCCGACCTGAGCTTATAATTAAAGGCGAAATAGATTCGTACAAGATGTTGTCCTTCAAAGGGCGACTTTGGTTGGAAAAAAAATAATGAAGAGGTTAGTTCAAAAATACGGTGGTACGTCCCTATCATCCATCGACAGGATCAAAAATGTAGCGAACAGAGTGGGGAAATGGCGCGAAACAGTCCCAGAGATAGTAGTGGTGGTGTCAGCAATGGCAGGGGAAACGAATAGGCTGTTGGAATTAGCGTATTCTTTGTCCGATAATCCCGATAAAAAAGCTTTAGATCAGGTGATAGCGAGTGGTGAACAAGTATCCGCAGGTCTTCTAACGATTGCTCTCTCGGATTTAGGTTATGAGGCTGTTTCATACTGCGGATGGCAAATAAAAATAATAACGGATGAAAACCATGGTAAAGCCAGAATCTTAGAAATACAGAATACCCGACTTGAAGGAGACCTAGGCGATGGGAAAATTGTTGTGGTGACAGGATTTCAGGGCGTAACAGAAAATTTCCTTTCGATAACCACTTTAGGTAGGGGGGGGTCTGACACTTCTGCCGTTGCTCTAGCTGCGTCTTTAGGAGCGGATGAGTGTCTTATTTATACTGACGTTGACGGGGTTTATACTACCGACCCGAGGATTGAACCTGATGCTAGAAGATTAAATGAGATAACCTTTGAGGAAATGCTTGAAATGTCTAGTTTAGGGTCTAAGGTATTACAAATAAGATCGGTAGAGTTTGGTGGAAAATACAAGGTAAGGACAAGGGTGCTTTCAAGTTTGAAGAATCCAAAACTTTCAATTCAGGATGAGTTGAGTTGCAGCACTTTAATTACTCAAGAGGAAGATAGGAATATGGAAGAGGCACTTATATCCGGAATAGCCTGTAATAGAGATGAGGCAAAAATCACAATACCCGGTGTCCCGGACACCCCGGGTATTGCTCACAAGATTTTGGGACCAATTGCAGAAGCAAATATTGATGTAGATATGATAATTCAAAATGCTGGAGTCGATGGACTTACAGATTTTTCCTTTACCGTGCCACGATCTGAACTAAAGAGAGCGATCGAACGTTTGGAATCGAGAGTCATCAAGGAGATTGGGGCAAAAACGCTCCACGCAGATCAGTATATTTGCAAGGTTTCGGTTATAGGTATTGGTATGAGATCGAGTGTAGGCGTTGCGAGCAAAATGTTTGAGGTTTTATCAAATGAAGGTATAAATATTAAAATGATCTCTACGAGTGAGATAAAGATATCGGTTGTACTTGAGGATAAATATATGGAACTTGCTGTGAGAACTCTACATGCAGCTTTTGGACTTAAACAGTCTTAGTTCCGATATACTTATATGCTGTACGATTATCAGGATATGCGATATGGAGACATGACCGAGAGGCTGAAGGTGCTCCCCTGCTAAGGGAGTATGTGCCAAAAGCGCATCGTGGGTTCGAATCCCACTGTCTCCGCCATTATTCTGTCTTGGATAGACAATTTTTGAAATGAGAGGTTGGAAGTTACGAGGATGTAAGAACAAATATAGAAGAATAATTAAGTATTCTTTGTATTATTTACCCGACGTTATTCGATACATTTATCCCAGAAACAGCTTATCCGGGTATCATGTAGCTTAATAGTGATAAACTTACAAAAACGATAAGAATTACTGTCTATTTTACGGAGATATAGCGCTATGCCAGAGATAGTGGGGTACGGCCCAGTAAGTACATCAGGGGCTTCAGATAAGAGAATTAACATTGGTGACAAGAACGTTGTTAACAGAATCTCACGGGTTGACCCAGTAAAGGGGTCTGAACTGCAAGCCAGCGAACAAATGCGTATTAGTGATGGGATAAAAAGGGCTCGCAGTGGGGGTAATGCAAGTTTGAGTTCTAGGGGTGACTTGGGACAACCTCAATCTTTGTCCACTGCTCGGACTTTTGAGTTGAGATTAGGGCCGGGTGCGAGGGAGGAAGGCGCTGGTCCTCCTCGTGGCTCTGGAGGTCCACTCGGAGGGCCGTCTGGTCCAGCTGCGCTTGGTGTAGACTCAATTGGCGCCTCTGGGGGACTAAGAGAACCAGCAGGGGTAGGCGCTTTTCAACGGGTTATTGAAGATAACGTTCCAGATGATTTGCAGTCCGAACGTGTAGCAGATGCGAGTAGGTTTGCAGAACGGGTTGACAGATCTATTGACACCTTAAATAAACGTATGGAGGATTTGGGTCGCTCTGTTAGATTCTCTAAGGATAGAGAATTCGACAGGGAGGTTATAACCGTTGTCAATCCCGATAGTGGGGATATAGTTCGCCAGATTCCACCAGAGTACGCCATCAGAATATCCGAAGGGTTAAAATCGCTACGTGGAATGCTATTTGACGACAAAGCTTAAATAAGCGCTTACTGACGCGGACGTAAAAAGGAAGGACACGCGTCCTTACCGCCCTCATTTATAGGTGAATATTTGTACGTCCTAAAGACGATTTTTCTTCCATTAAAATACTTACACAATAGCACCGGATAAGAGTTTTTGTTTTCTTCCCCGAATATCTGAATTAAATCGTCTGATTCCAAAAATTCGCCAGGTCCCACTTGTGCTTCCTCTAATAAAATTTTTGATCCGGAAAGGACAAGGAATATTTCAGAGGAAAAAGTTACGAACACGATCAGTGTTACGATATATAAAAGGTTTTTCAAATTCATTCAAATCAGTTTGTTTACCTGAGTATAAATGAAATAAATGTTGTCTTCAAATTAGCAAATTAATTGTTATAGCTGAAACATTCTTACAGATTAGCGTAGCAATGGAATTTACATTAGACATACCGATCTTATTTCTGAATCATTGCAAAAAATCGCTTCGTCCAGTAAAGAATTTCAGGTTACAACCGATTACTTCACTGGTAGGTTTCGCTTGCAAGTATAAGAGATAATCTCGGAAGGTAATTGATATGAAAAATTGTTTTGCTTCTCGATTTAAATATTTATGGGTTTCATTTGTCTGCATATTTTTGTTGACCGGTTGTGCAACTGTTTTTGAAGGAACTTCGCAACCGATCTCCGTTACTCTTACTCCTGAATCAACAATTTGTAGGGTGTACAGAGAGAACAGAGAGTTGGGTGCGTTGACCAGTAACAACCCAGTGCTTTACACACAGAGATCTCCAAAAGAAATAGTTCTGGTCTGTCATGCACAAGGTTATCAGCCTAGAATGTTAAGGCTGGTAAGTAGTCCCTCTGGACTCGGGGCTATTGGGGCTGCCGGTGGTGGTGTTGGAGTGGTGAATACTATTTCAAATGAGTTTGGCTGGGATAATATTGTTGCAAATTCTAAATCTACCACAAGTACCTATTTAGGGCTTATTCCTGGGGTTGTTGATTTGATAACGGGTGCCTATTGGCGATATGACAACCAGATAAATATTGTTCTGGAGCCAACTAAACTGTGACCCGATTTAGAAAACATCCAGGTAGATGAAGCAAGGCAAACCATTCATATTGCGTTATTTGAGACAGTTAACTTTACTCGCATTAATAATATGTTTTCCATCGTTCGTTGTTTCTCAGGAAACGGAAGGAAATGAATTGGATCCCAGCGAATCGCTTACGGAAAAAAAACCGATTAGGCCTATTCAAAATTCTAACTTCTATCCTGATGAGAACAAGGATGCTGGAAAGGACAAGTGTTTAGTGGGAGAATTCAGATTAATCGCATTAAATACCCCAGATCCTGGGCAACGAAAAAAATTTGCAGAGGCTTGGATTCAGGAACAGGCAAAATTTTGCACAATCGCGAAGCTCCTATCTATAAGAAATAATAGGGCACAGTGGTTAGGCACTGCGGACTCAATCACTATTGATGCAGAGCTTGACATGCAATTAGAGATAGCGTTAGAAAAAAATGATGAGACTTTTGCTGCGCTCTACGGTTTAAAATTGCCTCCGCCTCCTCCCGACGACGAAGAAGTTCAGTAAAATAATAGTAATTTAACTAATTTCGGTGAACTCACGTGGTTGGTTCGGTGTCATTGATTGCTCCAGCAAGATTACATTTTGGGTTTCTCGACCCTACAGGCTTATCGGGAAGACAGTTTGCTAGTCTAGGATTAGTAATAGATGGACATAACGTAGAGTTAGAAGTTGAAAGATCAAAAACTTTAGTTCTCACGGGGCAAGCTTTGGACGAAGATACTGCTGATTTTTTCAAAGCTACAATCAGAAGACTCAAAGCAAAATACGGGATTGCTGAGGACTTTAAAATTATCCTTAAGGAAAAACCTCCCAGGCATTCAGGTTTCGGGTCAGGTACCCAATTGGCTTTAGCTCTTAGCAGAGCGTTACTTGAATTGACAGAATTGAAGCCAAAAACTGCAGATCTTAGTCTCGTAGTTAACAGAGGAAGACGGAGTGGAATTGGAATTCTCGGTTTCGACAAAGGCGGATTTATCGTAGATGGCGGCAAGCTCAACGAGGCTCGACAACCACCTCTAATCTCGAGAGTCTCTTTTCCGAGAAAATGGAAAATACTTCTTATCATGCACAATACACCTTCACACTTTTACGGAGATCGTGAGATTAAGGCAATAGAGGGATTGCCGAGAATAACGCAGGAAAAATCATCAACACTTTGTAGTGAAACTCTGCTTAAAGTAATCCCCGCGATACTTGACAGAGACTTCGAAACATTTGCTGCGGGAATAACTAATATACAGAATTTGATGGGGGAGATTTTTTTCAATGCTCAGGACGGTTCAAAATTTTCCAGTCCGTCAGTTGGAAAAGTAATAGAACGATTGGCAAAAAATTTTGAGATAGGCAGTGGTCAGTCATCCTGGGGTCCAACTGGTTTTGCCATTTTCAAGTCTAACGAAGAATTAAAAAAAGGTCTTAAATTTTTAAAAAATAATGATCTTTTGACTGAGAATTTGAGATTAGATGTGACGTGTGCCAGAAACAAAGGCTATCAGTTGTTTAAAGGTAAGGATTAGAAATTATGTATGCTGTCGCTTCTCTTAGTGGAGGAGGTGTCGTTTGTTCTTCAAAAAGATTTGGTTTAGAGTTGGGAGCCCTTGATGTTTTTGGCGATAAGGACTGTCTTAACGCCGCGATACACTGGATTGATATCGGGAAAACTAAGCCTGGACAGCACGAGATAGACGATGAAAAATTCATAGATTCCTTACTAACTTTAAAAATACTTGGTTTTAAAGGGTTGATTATTGGCTCCGGTTTTGAAGGAAACTACATTATTTTAAGAAAAGCAAAGGAAATCATGCCTTTGTTTGCTAATTCCATTGCAATTTTTGAGCAATTAGAAAGTCCAAAATTTTTTTTTGAAACGCTAAAGTCTTTAAAAATACCTTTTCCGAAAATATTTATCTCCTCGGATCATTTTTCAGGTAAGGGAACTGACTGGATAATTAAAGATTTAAGGTCCTCGGGCGGTTTGGGCATTAGAAAATTATCGGCAAAAAAATTAAAAACTTCTGAGTATGTTCAAAAAAAACTTTCAGGAACGGTGATAAGCTTATCATTTTTTGCTGATGGAAAAAATTTTCATCCTGTTGGTTTTAGTGAGCTAATAAGTAAAAAACAGGACCATCTTCCATTTGTATTTTGTGGTTTGGAAGGTCCAATCGAATTGGATGACGGTATTTGTAGAGACGCTTTAAGAATTTGTAGATTGTTAGTTAACAAATTCAAACTGAAAGGTTTTAATGGGATAGATTTAATAGTAGCTGACGGGACGGTATATTTTTTAGAGTTAAACCCGCGGTTAACATCGTCCTTTGAGGTTTTACAAAAGTCTTACGATTTTTGTTTTATTAAAGAACACATTCGTCTCACAAATGAGAACTCTATTAATAAGTGTTTTTTACACAACTGTTTGCCTAACAAGAACAATTTAATTTCTGGCTTTAGAATAATATATGCGGAGGAAGACTTCACCGTGGATGAGCGTATTCAGAATAAAATTTTCGACCCTAATTTTGTCCAAAATATTCCCAACAACAAATATTTTTTTAAAAAATATGAACCGGTTTGCTCGGTTTTTTTGAGTGGCCAAAATTTACTGGATCTTAAAGCCGCCCTGGATAACAAGGTTAACTATCTTTACAGTAAGCTATCTCAGTTAAAATGATTTTTTTTGGAGAGTAATTTATGGCTGATAAATTATATTTTGCTATTAATGAAACCGCCTTTCGCTTGACAGAGGCGATGATTAGGGATTCTGAAAAGTACAAAATTGCTGTCGAATACCAATCAAATGGAGTGAGAATTATAGATGCAGGATTAAAGTCTTGCGGTAGTATTTTAGCTGGTTTTAAAATTGCGGAAATCTGTATGGGAGGGCTAGGAAAAGTCAGTTTTGGAATGAATACAAATAGTGTGTTACCGACTACTCTCAATGTTAACAGCGCGTACCCTGTCGTAGCTTGTTTATCCAGTCAGTATGCTGGTTGGAGTCTAAGTATGCCGAAAGAGGATAATGACGGAAAGTCATTTAATTGTCTCGGTTCAGGGCCTGCTCGTGTGCTTGCATACAAGGAAGAGCTTATCAAGCAAATAGGTTATTCAGAAAAATCTCCAAAAGGGGTTTTGGTGCTGGAGGTAGCATCCTATCCTCCGCAGAAAATTATTGAAAAAGTGATAAATGATTGCAGAGTAAATGCTGAAAACCTCATCTTGATAATTACGCCAACGACAAGTTTAGCAGGAACCACGCAGGTGGTCGCTAGGGTATTAGAGGTAGCGATGCATAAATTACATGCACTTAAATTTCCGTTGGACAATGTTGTTGAGGGTTTTGCGAATGCACCGATTCCATCACCTTCAAATGATTTTCTAGAAGCTATGGGTAGAACCAATGACGCAATTTTGTACGGAGGTCTAGTTCACCTTGTTGTCACGGGACCTGATTATGAAGCTGAAAAACTTACCGAAGCTTTGCCTTCCTGCACTTCCTCAGATTATGGGAGATCTTTTTCAGAAATTTTTAAGTCAGTTTCGTATGACTTTTATAAGATTGATCCTATGCTTTTTGCGCCCGCAAAGGTGATAGTTAGTAATCTAACTACGGGAAAGTCGTGGGTTGGTGGAAAGCTCAATTTTTCTCTTTTAGAGAGGTTATGGATAGAACTGCGAAAATAAAAGGAAGAGGAAAAGACAAGAATGTTATTATTTTCTCGGATGAGGTCGGATGGCACACTAGTGAGCTAGAAACATGTCTGCACCTTTTTGGGGTTAAAACGAAAATTCTAAACCTTTCATCGTTAAATATTTTTATTGACTGTACTAAACAGAATTTTGTGAAGAGAAACTTCAGTATGAATCCCATTTGTTGCTTCGTTCGAGGTATTGAAGGAGGTTCTCTAGAGCAGATAACCCGACGGTTAGCTATTTTGCATCACTTAAAATTTCTCGGTGTTCCAGTTATCAATTCAGGTAAGGGGATAGAAAATAGCGTTGACAAATGTATGACTAGTTTTATTTTAAGAATGCATGATATCCCAACACCCGACTGCTGGGCTCTAGAGGACAAGTCTAGCAGTCTTAGGTTAATAAATCGGCTGATTGACAAAGGTCGTAAGTTGGTGATCAAGCCAATTTTCGGTTCTCAGGGGACAAATGTAACTTTGATCGAAAAAAAAATTAAGAACCAAAAAGATTTAGAGGAAAAGCTTAATTTTACAAACGGCGTCTACTACATTCAGGAATTTATAGGGCCACAAGGAGATAGTTCAAGAGATTATAGAGTCTTTGTTGTTGGTAGTAATGTTATTGCGGCAATGGAGAGAAAAGGGCAGGGATGGATCCACAATGTCGCAAGAGGAGGGGTTTGTAAAAAACTCCTACCAAATGATTCTATGAAAACGTTAGCAATCGAATCAACGAGAGCGGTTGGATTAGAGGTTGCGGGTGTGGATATAATAGAGGATAAAAAGTGCAGGTCAGGTTATCAAGTCCTGGAGGTTAATGGGGTGCCTGCCTGGAAGGGACTGCAGGATATAAGTGGTGTCAATATCTCAGACACCATTGTCAAGTTTATACTCTCTAAGATGAACCGAGTCTAGGTTTGGTCATGGATTTTGTAGGTTTTTTAAAAAAAAATTTTCTGATGGCTTGCCGTCTAGACGTTGAAACACCAAAACCCGGAAATGTAAGCTTTAATTCATCTGGATTCAACATGACCGGCCGTGATTTCATCCAAAGCTCAAATGCTTGTGCGCACGTAGTGGTGGATCCGGGACTGGAAATTGGAGAGAAAATCTTTTTAGCTATTACAGAAAGCATCAAGGTAACGGGGTGTAACACAAATTTAGGAATTATTCTTTTGTGTGTGCCGGTGTTACACGTCTTTCAAAAATTAGGAGAAAAAAAGTTTAATAAATTAAATGATCCGCTAAGCTATTTACAAACAGAGTTGAGTAAAACAATATCGGCTATCGATTCAAATCAATCAAAATTTATCTACGATGCAATAGTCTGCGCTAACCCAGGCGGCCTCGGTAAAAATAAACACATGGATGTAAATTCTACTCAAGAAAAAATTATTGATGCAATGCGGTATGCAAAAGATAAAGATTTTATTGCAAAGCAATATTTTTCTGGATTTTTTAATATTTTAGAACAGCCAGTTTTGCGTGAACGTTTTAGGAAACAATGGATTCAAAATGAAGAACTTTTTAGCCAACATTCGCGACAGTGTTTAACTTCTTTGATTTATTTTTATTGGCTAACCAGTGTTCCTGACTCTCATATTCAACGTAAATTTGGCCCAAGAATTGCCGAAATGGTCAGAAAAAAAGCTGTAAAAATTTTTGGTGGACAAATTGACTTTGAAAATGTAGTAAATAAAGTAAAAAATGGTAAACTAAGTTTGCTAGCGTCTGCGAGAATTAGGCAGTTTGATGAATTTTTGAAAGTACGAGGTTTGAATCCGGGTACTAGTGCTGATATAACTGTCTGCTCTCTTTTGATATTTGGTTTGTTAGAGCCTGATTATTTGGCTTAGGCTGGTGGGCTAGCTGACCAACCTTTTACATAAGGGTGGGTTTTTTATAAATTTTATTATGGAGAAATACTGATGGCAAAAATTGACCGAGTAATGGTTGGAGAGTCCCTCGTCGGTGATGGAAATGAAGTCGCCCATATCGATCTTATTTTAGGGCCACGAGGTAGTGCTGCGGAGTCTGCTTTTACCAATGCGCTAACTAACAACAAGGATGGCTTCACAAGTCTTTTAGCGGTTGTCGCGCCAAACTTGATGTGTAATCCTGCAACAGTGATGTTCAATAAGGTGACCATAAAAGGGGCAAAACAAGCCGTACAAATGTTTGGCCCGGCACAACGAGCCGTCGCCATGGCTGTAGCTGACAGTGTTGAAGACGGTACTATCCCCGCAAGTGAGGCTGACGATATTTTCGTAAGTGTCGGAGTCTTTATTCATTGGGAAGCAGCCGATGATAAGAAAATACAAGACTATAACTACCAGGCTACGAAAGAGGCTATTGAGCGGGCAGTTTCAGGGCAACCGACGGCATCTGAAGTTGTTTCAAGTAAAGGTTCGTCAGAACATCCATTCGCCGCTTAGCAAAAACGGGAAATGTAAGCCGGTTATTTACGTTGGTAACCGGCTTACTATTTTTCCGGAACAATCCCAGATCCGAGAAGCGAAAATATGTTGTTTCTTTGCCTTATCCAATTTGGATTTCGCTGAGCTTTTCTTTGTACAACAAAACCAACAGATTCAAGATCTGGGAATTTCTGTGGCTTTTCCACCTCCAGTCTGATTACTGAGAGGTTAAACTTATCGAGCAAGATTTTTGACAGATGATCTGTAAAAGATTCAAGAAGCTTATATTTGTTATTGGTCGCAAAATCAATTACGGTTTTACGAACTGAACCATAATCGACGGTTTGTCTAATATCGTCTGATTCGCAGGCAATTGGTCGTGGAATTCCCATTTCCAACGTTATAACCAAAGGTTGAGGCGTGACGAGCTCATCTTCACAAATGCCAATTACCGTATCGATTTTAAGCTTATTTATCTTGACAGTGTCTAACTCACAGTAAAAGGAATGGTTTAATAATTCGTGAGCTGGTTTGAATTTTATTGGCTCCATTGTCATGAGATAATAAGATATTAAAAAACATATTATAAGGCTTATGAAAAAATTGAACAACGATATATGGCATTCGGCAGCCGTACAATCAAATGAATCAGAAGTTCACAAAGACGTTAAGACGAAATTTGCGTGGTGTTTAACAGGTTCGGGCCATTACTTGAAAGAATCTTTGCAGCTATTAGACAAAATGCCAGAGACAGATATTTTTCTTTCTAAAGCTGCTGAGGAAGTTTTACCGATGTATGGGTATCCACTTGATTTTATAAAACGCAAGCATAAGCTTTTCAGAGACAAGACCTACAGCTCCGTTCCGGTAGGAGCTCTGTATAATAAGAGTTATCACACCGTTGTCATTGCTCCCGCAACTAGCAATACCGTTGTTAAATGCGCATTAGGGATATCGGATACATTGCCAACAAATATGTTTGCGCAAGCAGGAAAACTAAATATAGAGACAATCGTGTTTGCATGTGATACGGAGCCTACTGTAATTACAGAATCTCCAAAGGAATGGGTAGAACTTAAACCGCGCAAAATAGAATTTGATAATTTATCGTTATTAAAAAAATTTGCAGATTGTACTGTCGTGGAGACGGTAGCCGATCTGAAAATAATATTAAATCAACGCTTAAAACACTTTGGACTAAATTGGATAGAATTCTCTTCTTAACGGGCAGACTTGCCAAAGATAGTCTTGAAATAACTCTGAAGAGTATCAAGCCACCGGCTTTCTTTTGGGAAATTCATGAAATCGGATTGCAAGTAGCCGGTTTAATGACAGCTGATATGATAGAGCGAAGGCTATCTCCCGAAAAATACTCCGATTTTGACAAGATTATCGTTCCAGGTCGATGTCGTGGTGACCTAAAATCATTGGAAAAGAAATTAAACGTTTCCGTTTTGAGAGGCCCTGACGAGTTGAAAGACATACCAAATTATTTTAATCGAGAAGGACAAAAAATTGGTATCGAAGAGTATGACCTGCAAATTTTTGCAGAAATCACAGATGCGACTAAGCTAACTCCGGATGAGATTTTAGAAAGGGCCTTTGAGTACAGAAACTTGGGAGCAGATGTAATAGATTTAGGATGTTTACCAGATACCGAATTTCCACACCTGGAAGTTAGTATATTAAAATTAAAAGACCATGGCTTTAAAGTTAGTCTCGATTCATTAAATCCGCAAGAACTGGAAAGAGGAGCTATCGCTAAGGTGGACTATCTTCTAAGTTTAGTTCCAGAAAATTTATGGATCGCTGAAAAGTATAGGAACTTGATTCCGATAATAATTCCTGATAACTCTGTTGGACTAGAATCGTTGTATAAATCAATCCGACATTTGCAAAGTATGAGGATAGATTTTATGGCCGATTCGATTTTAGACCCTATACCATTTGGCTTTACTAACTCGTTAGTAAGATTTTCCGAATTAAGGTCAAAGTTTCCAGAGATAAAAATTCTCGTTGGGACGGGTAATCTTACAGAGTTAATCGACGCTGATACGGTAGGAATCAACGCGATATTGCTTGGAATTTGTAGCGAAATCAAGGCTAGTGCTGTTTTAACAACGCAAGTTAGTGATCACGCGAAGTCAGTTATTAAAGAGATAGATGTATCTCGTCGTGTCATGTTTGCTTCACGAGAGAACCAGGTGCTTCCGAAAAATCTCAGTGACGAGATGCTTACAGTACACGAAAAAAAACCTTTCCCTGACTCATTAGATGAAATAAGAGCGGTTGCTGGCAATGTGAAAGATCCAAATTTTCGTATTCAGGTTACCTCAGAGGGTCTTCACGTGTATAATCGGGACGGGTTGAGATCGGGTAAAGACCCCTTTGAATTTTATGAAAAGCTTGGCATCGAAAAAGATTCAAGTCATGCATTTTATTTGGGAGTGGAGCTTGCAAGAGCCGAGATTGCCTGGAAATTAGGTAAAAGATACGCTCAGGATAGAGGGCTCAACTGGGGTGTTGTTGCAGAACCGAGGGGAGAGGATGCGTTGACTCATTGTCAACCAAAAATTAGAAAAAAGATTAGAAATAGAAAGTTAGTTTCAAAATGATATACGAAGTTATCGTTTCTACAAAAAGCGAAGATGGGAGCGCTCATATTGCGCCTATGGGAGTTTCTTATGAAGGAGATTTTATCGTACTGAAGCCATTCAAACCGTCGAAGACTCTTGATAATATTCTCATGCGAAAAAAAGCTGTTATTAATGTTGTTACTGATGTGCGAATATTTGCAGGGTCTGTAACCGGCAGGTCAAACTTTTGTACGACATCATTGCCTGATGACACAGGTTTTTACTTGACAGATGCGTTGAATTATCTGACGTTATCATTAACGAAAACATACGATGACGATATCAGATCGTCCTTGTATATGAGTAAAGTAGACGCCACTACCCTCTCAAACTTTCAAGGTTTTAATAGAGCACAGGCAGCAGTCATTGAAGCTTCGGTCCTAATATCGAGGTTAGATTTACTTCCACGAGAGAAGATTAAACGAGAAATTGAATATCTCGAAATAGCCATCAACAAAACAGCGGGGGAGAAAGAAACACAAGCATGGAAATGGCTGATGGAAAAGTATGAAAAATATCAAAAAGAAAATGGCAAGAAAAATAAAATTATTGGTTAGTATTAGGTCCATAGAAGAGATCAAGGCTATTGAGGACATAGATATTGATATCGTAGACATAAAAGACCCTGAGAATGGTCCTTTGGGTATGTTGGATCTGACAGAAGTGGAAAAAATTGTACAAGCACTTGTGAGTAGTACGTATAGAGGAAAAATTTCTACCACCTTTGAGCTTAATAAGCAGACAATTTCTACTAGTGGTATCAATAAGATGGTGGACTTGAGTCGATTGCGTATCGATTATATAAAAGTCGGAACAGCTGTTGATATCGATACCAGGAAAACCTTGACCGAGTTTAATCAGAGATTCCTTAAACTGAAGAATCTGGTAAAAAAAAATAATTTAATTTTAGTACTTACGATTGATGAGAAATACTCTGTTAAAAATATCACAAACATTTTTGAGATCGATTTGACAAACTTCTGCGGCATTATGGTGGACACGTTCAATAAAAACCGCGGTTCTATTTTTGAAATTATTAGATTAGAGGATTTAGAGGAAATAAAAAACTTAGCACTTGAGAATGAAAAAGATTTTGGAATTGCCGGTTCTCTTCAGATTTCGCACAAAAATCTGATCAAAAAAATTGAACCAAATTGGGCAGGATATAGAGGAAGCTTATGTTTAAAAAAACGGACTTGTCCATTATCTAGGGAAAAAGTGGAACGACTCATAACTGTGTTTGATAGGTATTGAACTACGCACGCATCAAATCAGATGGATTTGGGAATTGATCACGAAAGTAAATAAAAACCGTCGTTTTGCTAGCTCTAAACTGTGATGAGAAATGATTATCTAGAATATTCAAAGAGACTAAGTCATCCACCATAGTCTGATTCAGCGGGTCGTTTTTATTCTTAAAAGTATGTGAGCTCGATTTGACAATAAATAAAGTTTGAACACGGATTTCCTCTGCAACCATCAATGCGATGCTGTCAGACGTTAAGTTCCAATTCTTTTCAGATGGTGAAATCGTTTTCTTTAAAAAACTGAAAGATCCTATGACAGCTATTTGGTTTGCATTTAAGCTATCGTTAATTGCATCCTTATTATTGCAAAAATTGAGGTTAGTTTCATCTAAGGATGTTATCACTATCCCCATTTGAGCCATTGAATGCAGCGCCATGTCATGGGCGACATTATCAGCAAGACTATAGTCTTTCTGGGCGGATCGTATATGATCAGCAAATATTCCGCCTCCGGGAACAATAACTGCCTTACCTTTGAAATGATCAACGATAAAGTTCACCCAAATTTTTATTAGTCCCGATTTGAGAAGACTCCCTCCTAGTTTAAAAACAATCATAAAAAGGCGCTCATCGCAAGTGAAAATGCAGTAGCACAACAGTCGACGTTATCTCTTTTTGATTTTGGGATTCTAACGAGATCTGAAAACAAATCAGATAAATTTATTATCTCGCACTCCAGTTGTTTTTCTAGTTCTCTTGCTAAGAATTTTCCACTACCTGTTATGACAATCGGAATATTCGTTTTAATTTCATAGCGGGATTTAACCCTTTTCAAATTTTCAACGATTTCAAATATAAATGCTAGTTTTATTTGGTTAGCTAATACATATAGTTCATCTCCGAATGTATCATTTGCGTCCAACCCTATGATTCGGGCTAATCTTCTTTTGGTCGCAAGCAATGTTTTATTTTTTCCATCACACGTCGGATAAAGATCATATTTTGGATTAAATTTCTCAGTTAGCCTAAATAAATCCGCTGTTGATGCG